>ENA-OUOG01004554-OUOG01004554.1-marine-metagenome-genome-assembly--contig:-NODE-4554-length-11867-cov-3.118066_pt1 | contig 11867 bp, 14 predicted proteins | sample MGYA00248635_ERZ508505 | MGnify/ENA primary metagenome ERZ508505 (study PRJEB26176, sample SAMN06267871) | marine metagenome | isolation source: Saanich Inlet, British Columbia, Canada | place: Pacific...
ATACGTCCTTACCTGAACGGGTCGAACCCATAAGCAATTCAGCGCTAGGGGGTTGGTGGCCTCGGGCCACCCGCTTATTGGGATCGTTTTCAGCAATCACAGGCGCACCCAGACTCAGCAAAATGATCGAGGCTACGATCAGCGAACCCAAAATCGCTGGCGGATTGCCTTTGTAGAACCGCTTTAAAAACTTCATCATTTTCGAATTCTTCATAAATTTAAAACCCTCTCCAGATCTCGCCTTGTCGATTAAGAGGGGATGGATTAATGCCACTGGGTTTTCTCCGTGCGGTGATAGGCGAAATGTTAGAGATCTTGTTCAATAATTTGTTAGAAGATATCAGGTAAGCGCGTGTCTCTGTTTTTGTTTTCAGTGCACATATATTGTTAAACGAGAGGTTTACTAGTGCAAATACAAGCCAACTAGACTTCTGAGCGAAAAAGGAAGGACTGGTTAGAAAACGTAGGTCCTGTAAATAGGAATGAGACCTCGATTTAATTCATAATGAATGATAAAGGTTTTGATTTTCTTGTTGTGGATGAAGTCAATCGATATTTGTATGGACTACTTGGGTGCAAGATTCTGAGTGTAAAATTTAGGAGGGCGTAATTAGATGCGTAGTTTAGTAACAGGTGGTTGTGGATTTATTGGGAGCCACCTTGCCGAAAAATTACTGAATTTGGGTCATCAAGTTATCGTTGTTGATAATTTATCGTGCGGCCGAATCGAGAATCTTCAAACTTTTATCGATCATCCTGGACTCAAGGTTGTAACCGAGAATATTGTCGATCGCGAGTCAATCACGTCTTATTTCCATGGAGTTGATTGGGTTTTCCATCTAGCTGGTATTGCCGATATTGTTCCTTCAATTGAGCGGCCTGATGCCTATTTTGAGAATAATGTGGTGGCTACTCTCAACGTGCTTCAATGTGCGAAGGAGGCTGGCGTTAAGAAGATCATATATGCAGCATCGTCCTCTAGTTATGGGATCCCCAAACAATTTCCCACCCCGGAAGATTCACCAATCAAGCCTCAGTATCCATATGCATTGACAAAATATATGGGTGAAGAACTCGTATTGCATTGGTCGCAGGTCTATCAATTACCTGCTATTTCATTGCGTTTGTTCAATGTCTATGGACCTAGATCACGAACTACTGGTGCTTATGGCGCGGTATTTGGCGTTTTCCTCGCACAGAAATTGAACGGAAAGCCGTTTACAGTTGTAGGGGACGGCACACAGACGCGGGACTTTACGTATGTGACGGATGTCGCAGCGGCGTTTGTTGCCGCGGCAGCATCAGATATCTCGGGAGAGGCCATGAATGTGGGGAGCGGACGCCACCATAGTGTAAACCACCTTGTCGATTTATTAGGCGGGGAGGTAGTGTATATACCCAAGCGACCAGGTGAGCCTGACTGTACCTTTGCGAATGTAGAAAAAATAACCAAGCAGTTGAACTGGGAACCCAAGGTAAATTTCGATGAAGGTGTGCAGAATATGTTAAACGAGATTGAAAATTGGCGCTCTGCCCCAGTTTGGGATCCATTGAGTATTAATTTAGCCACTAAATCATGGTTTAACCATTTAGGCTAAAAAAGGAATGTTCTATGCGAAAAATCGGTATTGATTTCGATAATACGATTATTTCTTATGATGAATTATTCTTTGAAAGATTGAGTTTGACCCCGTTTGCCAATGCCACGATACAACCACATAAAAATTCTATTAGAGAGTATTTAAGGTCTTGCGAGGATGGTGAGCTCGCTTGGCAGGCCCTTCAGCTAGAAGTTTACGGTCGGCATATTGATTTAGCGCCTGTTTCCAAAGGATTTTCTAATTTTTTAACGAACTGCATTGATCAGGACATTGAGATCTTTGTTGTAAGTCACAAAACTCGATTTGCTGCTCAAGATCACATTCAAGAATGCGATCTAATTGAACGAGCAAAGAGCTGGCTTGTGGCACATAGTCTTGTTAGTGATTATGGTCCGATAAAAAGCCAAAATGTTTTTTTTGAACCTACTCGTTCAGAAAAGATATGTCGGATAAGAGAAATTGGTTGTGAGATATTTGTTGACGATTTGATGGAAGTATTTTTGGATCCTATTTTTCCTGACAATGTCAAACCTATTCTGTTTGACCCTCATGACAAGTCTTCAAACGTTAATGGTTTAATAAGAGTAAGATCTTGGCATGAATTAAAAATAAAGCTAAGAAAGAGATAAATTGAATTTTCCAATTCCAAAAGACCTCTTGAATTCACTATTATTTGAAAAGGTGGATTCTATCAAGCCTATTTCTGGTGGTGGGAATGCCTCCTGTTATCAGATAACCACCGAGAGCGGAAAGCAATACTTCGGTAAAAAGTATGCAAAAACAGGCATTAATCGAATTAATAGGCAAATGAATGAATGGAATGCTCTTCGCTTTTTTGAAATAAATAAAATTAGCTCAGTGCCAGTTCCCATAGTATTTGACCAGTGTAATCAACTATCGATATTTGAATGGATAAAAGGTGAAAAAGTTAGTCGAAATTTATGTTGCCCGGAAAACATTAAACAAGCTTTAATTTTCTTAAAAGAGATTAACTTTAAGAAAGATTTTGGGCGGTACATGCCGACCGCTTCAGAAGGTGTATTTACGCTTCGAGATTCGTTGCAGATCATTATGGCGAGGCTAGATAATTTATTGGTATTAGAAGACAAAGATTCCAATTTTCGAGAAATGAAAATTTTTTTGAAAGCAGAATTAATCCCTGCCTTAAAAATTTTCGAAGCAAAGGCGTTTGAACAGTATAAAAACATTGGTATAGGTCCAAACCAAGAGTTGGATCAATGTAGGCGAATTCTGAGTCCATCTGACTTTGGATTTCACAACTGCCTAGAAACTGATAATGGCCTCGTATGGTTGGATTTTGAATATTTTGGTTGGGATGATCCCGCCAAAACCCTGATTGATTTCTTGTTACACCCAGGCATGAATTTATCAGTTAAAGAAAAAAAGCTTTTCTGGGATGGCATGTCTGAATTCTTAAGTAGGGATTATCGTAGAGTTAAGGCTCTCTACCCTATTTTTGGGATAAAATGGTGTATCATTATGCTGAACGAATTCTTGTCTGATGGAATTAAACGTAGGGTCGAATCTAGTAATTGTGTTATTAACTTAGCTGACAAGCAGCATAGCCAGCTCGAAAAAGCTAAATCCTTGTTGGGTCTACTCTTTTCTCATTGCGAGGAATTTCCATATGAATGATTCCTTTTTAACTACATCAGTATGTGATTCTCTCGATCCAAGAGCTATTGAATTGCGTCGAAAACTGGTGGATATGCTTTTGCGTGCTGGCAGAGGTCATCTGGCGTCCGCTTTGTCAATAATTGATCTATTGCGAGTTCTCTATGATGATGTGATGACTTATGACCCGAAAAATCCCAATTTCATAGGCAGAGATAGATTTATTCTGAGCAAAGGGCATGCCTGTATGGCTCAGTATTTGATGCTGGCGGAAAAAGGTTTCTTTCCTGAAGAGGAGTTGTCAGTCTTTTGTAAAGCGGGAAGCTTCCTTGGAGGTCATCCAGAATATCATACTGTTCCTGGCGTTGAGGCGTCTACGGGGTCTTTGGGTCACGGGCCCTCCATTGGGGTCGGTATGGCGATCGCGCTAAAAGCCGACAAGAATGATTCAAAAGTTTATGTCGTGATTGGTGATGGAGAGTCCAACGAGGGATCGGTGTGGGAGGCGGCTCTCAGCGCTGTAAAGAATAAATTGGACAACTTGGTATTCATCCTTGATTACAACAAATTTCAGTCTTATGGCAGAACAGTTGATGTGATAGACCTAGAGCCTCTAGCTGATAAATGGGTCGCGTTTGGTTGGGAGGTCGAGCAAGTCAATGGTCACGACATCAAACAATTAAGAGAGGCTTTCGACAAGTTTCCTGTTCAGGAAGGTAAGCCTAGTATATTGATTTGTCATACGATTAAAGGAGCTGGTATTCGAGGCGTTGAACATAATCTCGATTGGCATCACAAAAGCGGGTTAACTGATGACGAGGCGATTTTCCTAAATGACGGCATAGGACGCAAAAATGCGTAAAACAGCGCTTGACACTGTTTATGAACTAGCCACAAGAAATTCTAATGTTTTTTTTGTTGGCTCCGATCTTGGGGCCGGCACATTGAATAATTTCAGACATGCTCTTCCAGAGCAGTTTCTTATGGAGGGCATTAGCGAGGCTAATGTGGTGGGGCTTGCCTCGGGTTTGGCTCTGGAGGGTAAAGTTGTTTACGTAAACTCCATTGCTACATTTTTAACTAGGCGTGCATATGAGCAAATTTGCCTTGATTTATGTTTACAGAATTTATCCGTAAGACTAATTGGAAATGGCGGGGGAATGGTTTATGCCCCGTTGGGCCCAACGCACATGGCAATAGACGATATCGCAATTATGCGGGCCATTCCGAATATGACTATTTTGGCTCCATGTGATGCGGAAGAAATGAGGCGTCTGATTTTATTAACTGAAGAGCATGCAGGCCCGATATACATCCGGGTGGCTAAAGGTGGGGATAAAATTGTTTCATTGCCGCAGGAAAACTACCAAATAGGAAAGGCGGTTTTAATGCATCAGGGCGAGGGTAGTGTCCTTGTGGTTACTACCGGCGTAATGCTTCAAGTAGCCCTTAACGCAGTTGATGACTTGAGAGCGATAGGGGTCGAGATAACAGTCTTACACATGCATACGATAAAGCCGCTCGATGAAGCTGCCTTGAAAAAATACCTCGTCAATAGCGACGTTGTTGTCACGATAGAAGAACATACTACGTTGGGTGGACTTGGAAGCGCGGTGGCTGAATATATGATGGAAAATTACTCATCTCGATTGTTCTCATTTAAAAGACTTGGGTTACCGGATATTTTTCCAGATGACTATGGATCGCAAGATCATTTACTGAGTCGGTTTGGATTAAGTGTTGGTAATCTAGTTTCTACGATCAGAGAATTAATAAGAACGAGAGATAATCATTAGCCATGGGGGAATTGCTCGACTTAGTTACTGGGTTGCACAAGAAGACTCAAAGAGCTTATCTGGATCGTATGCTGGACGATAAAGTCTTTTGTATGCAAAAAGCCAAGCAATATGGTCAAGATTATTGGGATGGGGATCGCCGCTTTGGATACGGTGGCTACCATTACATCTCAGACTGGTGGAAGCCAGTTGCTGAGGCACTAATCGATAGGTATAAGCTTGATTCCTTTTCTAGGCTTCTTGACATTGGTTGTGGCAAATCTTTCTTGTTATACGAGATTCAACGAATCAATCCGGATATAGAATTAGTCGGTTTAGATGTATCGGGTTATGCGTTAGATAATCAACATCCGAGCTTTGAAGGTAGATGCTTTCAATATGATGCTAGAAATAAATTGCCGTTTGATGACGATGAGTTTGACTTAGTGATTTCACTTGGGACTTTGCATAACTTTAAGCTGCATGAGGTCTACCAGTCTTTGAAGGAAATGAAAAGGGTGGGTGCTTTTCAATACCTGACAGTTGAGAGCTATAGAAATGAATTCGAGCTTTTTAATCTTGAATGTTGGGCGTTAACAGCTGAAAGTCTGTTAGATCCTGATGAGTGGGGTTGGATGTTCAAAGAAGCTGGTTATAGCGGTGATTTCGAATTTATCTATTTTGAGTGACTCACTATGCAAGATTGGAAAGAATTTTACTCGCGAGAAGAAGCCTTGTTATCAACGAGGTTTTTAAAGAAAGGATTTATCGTTAAAGAGGTTGAGAGCAGAGACGCGTTAGAAGAAATTTCATCATATATTGAAAAAAAGACAGCTGATCATCTTGGATTAAAAGATATTCCAGAATTAGATTTTCTCGATAACATTCATACGAAAGTTTCATCAAACGAGCTCAATGATTTAAGATTAAAGTTGATTGCTGATATCCATAGCTGTGAGTGGTTTAGAGCCGCATATTTTAATTTAGCTAAAGATATGTTGAGCGACATCGTAGGCAATGAACTTGTAATGCAGACGAGACTAAACCTCAGCATACAATTGCCTGGTGATGATAGCTCGTTGTTGCCAATTCACTCCGATGTTTGGTCAGGCGATTCACCATATGAAGTTGTTATTTGGCTTCCTTTGGTCGATTGTTTCAATACCAAGTCGATGTATCTACTAAATCCAGAGAAACTAAGCAAACATTCAGCGGATTTTTTACCGGAGAAGCACCTAGATAGTGAAGCCCTGTATCAACTCGTAAAAGATGACTTAATATGGCTTGACGTCCAATATGGTCAAGTGCTGCTGTTCAATCAAAACCTTCCCCATGGAAACCGAGTAAATATAGAAAACCAGACCCGATGGTCGATTAATTGCAGGTTTAAAAGCATTTTTTCGCCTTATGAGGACAAAAAAATCGGCGAATTCTTTGAGCCCATAACGCTTAAGCCGCTTACGAAGTTTGCATTAACAAATAGATGGTGGTGATGTTTTGAAGTTAAAAGGTTACCTCACTAGTCGCCCTTTTATGGGTGAAAGAGTGCCTCAGAGAGTCCAAAATATCGTAATAAGGGACTACTGTTCAAATCATAGATTTTCGTATTTACTTGGTGCGGTAGAATACTCGTTTGATGGAGCTACGGCGATCCTAGAGTCCTTAATAGAAAGGATTGGGGAAGTTGACGGGTTAGTATTCTATAGTATATTTCAACTGCCTTCTGACGACTCGAAGCGCTCATGGGTGATAGCAAATGCGCTGTCCAAAGGTAAAGAATTTCATTTTGCATTAGAAGGAATCTCAATAAAATGCTGGCGAGACGAGAAGTCCGTAAATCAAATGTGGTTGATAAGGAAAGCTGTTGATATTCAATCAAAGGCACTTTTGAAAAGTTTGGCGCCTTACGCTTTGTAAAAAAATTTCAGACGAGGTTTTTTATTCGACGGATGACCCGGTGTTCGCCGACAAAGATTTAATATCAGACTTTGTAAGTATATCTGACTGCAACGAGCAAAAAAGAGTTCGGTTGTGTTCTCACAAAAACGAGACTGACTCGCTGCATGAAATGCTGATTGTCCATGAGAAAAATGCCTATGTCAGGCCTCATAAGCATATTTCTAATATAGAATCATTGTATGTGATAAGTGGCTCAGCGGATTTAGTACTTTTCAGCGATGATCGTAAAGTGAATTCGGTAATTAACTTATCTGATTTCGGCTCTGATAAAGTTTTTTACTACAGGCTGAATACCCCAATATTTCATACTCTGCTCGTCAAATCTGACAAGTTTGTATTTCACGAGGTAACCAGTGGTCCTTTTCTTAGAGAGCAGACCATTTTTCCTGATTGGGCTCCATCAGAGAGCCAACATGAAGAGATCGATGATTTTATAGCCTGGTTAAGCGCTGTGGCGGCCGACCTTGATTTGGGGAGAAAGACATGATGACGGAGGTTTACCGAAGAGAGGATTGTCGCGCGTGCATGTCACGCGAACTAGAGCATGTTTTTCCACTAAATCCTGCGCCCATTGGCGGCGAATGTTTGAGTGTTGATGAAAAGGAAATGCATCAACCGACCTATCCGATAGATCTCCATATTTGTAAAAAATGTGGGCTAGCGCAGTTGGTGGATGCGATTGATCCAGATGTTTTGTACGGAAATTATATTTATAAGACTGAAAGTTCGGTCGGGCTGAGAGATCATTTCAAACGTTACGCACAACAGGTAATTAGAAAAATCGGATTGAAAAAAATGGTAATGTGCTTGATATAGGTAGTAATTAAGGGACGTTATTGGAAGAATTCAAAAAATATGATGTGCGAGTTACCGGTATTGAGCCGGCACCGAGGATTGCTGAGTATGCAAACCAAAAAGGAATTACTACGCTTAATCGGTATTTTAATAAAAATGAAGCTCAGCGAGGTTTTTAAGGAGTTTAGTCAGAGTGTTTTTAATGCGCGGACACAATTTATTCAGATTCTGGACGGATTAGGTTCGACAGGACGAGTAATTGGATTTGGGGCGAGTGCAACTACCACCCTCTCGCATGCCTGGCAGATAGGTGATCGATTCCATAGTCTCATGGATAACCGCCACAAGCAGAACACTCGCAGACCAGGTTATGGTTTAATGAGCTCTGCTTTTACTATAGCCTCTTTAACTTGGATGACACAGTAGTGATTCTTGCTTGGCGTGTTCATAAGCAAATTTGCCGAAGTCTTAAAGATTTCAAAGGTGATATAATTTTACCCCTTTCTTTACCTACCGTTCTGCAACGTGCCTCTGGAAATAAGTGAAATAATGGATCTAAGAATCAATTGGTGGAGTACCTCGTTTGGAGAGAAAGAGATTGCACTGATCGGTGAGTCCATCCGTGCACATAATGTGAGTCAAGGTAAGGTAACGAGGCAGTTCGAAGAAGCTGTCAGCGAGTATCTGAATGTCAAGCATGTGGTCGCTGTATCAAATGGGAGTTGTGCCTTGCTGGCTGCCCTCATTGCAGCCGGCGTCGGTCCTGATGATGAGGTGATTATGCCGAATCGGACTTGGATCGCCACAGCTCATGCGGTTCGACTTCTGGGGGGTAGAGTGGTTACAGTAGATGTTGAGAAGGCACGGCCGATCATCGATGTGGCCGAGATTGAGTCAGTTGTTACGACTAGAACCAAAGTTATATTACCAGTTCATATGAATGGCAGGGCTGCAAATATGGAAGTTATTCAACAGATTGCTAGAAGGCATAAGCTAACTGTTATTGAAGACGCTGCTCAGGCAATCGGTTCACGCAATCGGCTGGGCTACTTAGGAACTCATTCTGATATGGGCTGCTTCTCTCTTTCCGTAGCAAAAGCTATCTCTACGGGACAAGGTGGTTTTATTGTCACAAACGATGATCATTGGGCCGAGAAGCTTCGGGCTATTCGTACCCATGGCGTTGAGAGTGCTAAAGACCCGGAATCTTGGGTTATGTTGGGTTTTAACTTCCGATTCAATGACGTGCTTGCATCAATCGGTATAGAGCAGCTGAAACTACTACCGGATCGGATTACACACTTAAAAGAGATATATCAGTGTTATGCAGATGGGCTTAGAGAATCTTCGTTTGCGCTAATACCGGTAGACTTCGATTCTGGGGAAGTTCCAGTCTATAACGAGTTCCTCGTGGAAAATCGAGAAATTTGGATTGATCGGCTTGAAAATAAGGGGATAGAGACCCGTCCGTTTTACCCCGATATCAATAATGCTAGTTACCTTGGGTCCAAGAGGAATTACTGCCCGAATTCACTAAGGTTCAACAATAAGGGAATTTATCTACCTAGCGGTCCAGCCCAAACTCATGAATCGATTAATCAAGTTATAAAGTCAATACAAAATGAATCTTTGTGATCCTATTAGCTTTATTGTATTAGGCACAGCAGAATTCACCTTGGCTTGTGCAGAATCTATCAGGCGGAGTGGTGGGGAAGTTAGAGCACTTGTCACTCTCCCCGATGATTTAAAACCAGAGAATTCGATAAATCTTACATCCTTTGCTCAAAAATATAATATTGAATTAATAGAGTACAGTGACTTGAATGATCATGAAGCTGTTAGCTACCTCAAGACACTAAATGTCGATTACATATTTAGTACATGGCCGCATTTATTATCTGATGAGTTTATCAGTATTCCAAAAAAATTTGTAATAGGCTCTCACCCAACCCCTTTACCGATTGGGAGAGGCAGGCATGCACTTCATTGGCTTACTGTTCTGAATAGATCAGAAACATGTATCAGCTTTTTTCGAATGGATAGTGGGATTGACACTGGAAAAATCTTGTTTCAAAAACCTTTTAGAGTTGAAGAGCGGATTTCCGATACAAACAAGCGAATGATGGAAGCGGTGTATTCGTCATTTCCGACTTTCTTATCAAATCTTGCCAATGGCGTTTCACAGTCGAATGAAAATAATCGTAATTTATTCTCAAATTATTGGAGAAAGCGAGATTTCCACGACATTACCCTTGATCCACGAATGTGTTATGAAACTGCTAAGCGAATAGTAAACTCATTTCTTCCCCCATACTCAGGCGCGAGACTTTATATTGGAGTTGATGATTTTTTAGTAATAACAAATGTTAATGAGGTGCTAGAAGGTGATTTTCTCGATAACTGGCAGTATAGAGAGCACGGCTATATTTTTCAGAACTATGAAAATTACATTATGATCCGATTTGACGATGCTGTTTTGTTATTAACATTGATCCAATATGTAAATCGTGATTTGTCCGGTATGAAGATTCGCCCACCAAGTTACTATCTTGGTAAGTAGAGCTAATCTCTTTAATTTAGTGTTCCAAAGTAAAGTAATGGACCTCAAAAATTGGACGAAAGTTGGAACTCAGGTCAATGGAAATCCTACAGGAATTGCGCATTTAAAAGATTAACTATCAGAGTATGAAACGCTAGACATAAATACTTATATGTCGATGCTTCTGGATTTTAAATTAGCCAAATTATTTGACTTCTTGCTCGCGGAAGGGTGTGTTCCGCACCATGCTTGCCCGAGCGATATATTATTCCATGTGGCCTCTTTTGTTTAACCGTGCAGTGTCATTGTTGTTTCTGCCAACAACGGGATCTCCTCTATTTCCGAAGTCTTTCGTAGGTTAATGTTTGAGAGATTTTTTAGGAAAACGAGCGGGATTTAGAGAAATAACTTTCTGACTCAAGACCGCTTTTCGGGCATCACTTGTCTTACTTAAAAGATATAAGTAGGTTCATTGATGATTGGATTCTGGACAGCGTTATCCGGTCGCTTCACGTCGGGAAATTATTTAGTATTCTAGAAATAATTGGTTGTTTGGGTGTCGATTTCGAATTTTATGGAAGTTCGCCTCGATTTATAATAGATTTTAGATGGTATAAATCATTACACGATAGCGAAAAAGTCTTTAACGGGGTAGCTCTCACTCAATATTACCAGACAAATATGAACCTTATTGATTGTAAACATGTTTTTGATAGTATGCTCGAGGAGGTAGGTATGTCATTAAACGTTTTGTGCCCTAAGACATGGGGAATTATGGTCGCTAATCAAAATGGCAATGATGCTCGGTGGTGTAGGTTTTTAGACTTGAACAGAGAGATTTCAGGTATCTTCGCATTGTTTTCATCACCTACTGGGAAATCGATAATGCGAGGAATTGAAGCGCTTGAGTCTTCTGATTTGAATCGAATTAGCCATAAATTTGCGTCTTGGTTGGGGCGAAGACAACAATATTCTAGTCTAATAAAATGCCTGGATGCCGGATGAGGACCGCATTAGTCACCGGACATTTTAACGTTCTTCATCACGGTCATATTCGGTTGTTTAAGTACGCGAGAGAGTATGCTGATCGTTTAATCGTCGGTGTTGAATCTGATGAGTTGGCTGGAAATGCTGCGTTTATCCCGCAGGATTATCGATTAGAGGGCGTTATTAGTAATCAATACGTCGATGAAGCGTTTCTTTTCGATACTTCTGTGTGTGATGTGATTTCTTCGTTCGAACCAGACATTGTTGTTAAAGGTAAGGAGCATGAATATCGATTCAACGTTGAAGAGGAAGCGTTGAGTTTGTATGGAGGAATTCTTCTCTTCTCGTCAGGATATTCAGGGTTTTCTTCGTCAGAATTAATGCGGTTTGGGGTTGGCACTAAAGCGGATCGCTCCGATTTCCCCGATGCCTACCTAGAGAGGCACGACATTAGCAGGAAGCGATGTTTAGAGATTGTTGATCGTTTTAGAGATTTAAAGGTTGTCGTTCTCGGTGATTTGATTATCGATGAATACATTGCATGTGAGCCACTCGGTATGTCTCATGAAGACCCTA
>ENA-OUOG01004555-OUOG01004555.1-marine-metagenome-genome-assembly--contig:-NODE-4555-length-11863-cov-5.758357_pt1 | contig 11863 bp, 6 predicted proteins | sample MGYA00248635_ERZ508505 | MGnify/ENA primary metagenome ERZ508505 (study PRJEB26176, sample SAMN06267871) | marine metagenome | isolation source: Saanich Inlet, British Columbia, Canada | place: Pacific...
CACGTGTGTTCTCAGAAAGCAGAGATCGTTCCGTCCGAGCGCGCGCGGCGCGAAACGGCTGCTGTTTCAAGGGGTCTGGCAGTCAAGCGTCGAGCGAAAAAGGAGAACGACACCGAAACGCTCCGCGGACGTTTTTCACGCGCGCCGCGCTACCCTCGTCTCTCCCCGCACCGGCACGGGGCGCCCGCGGGGGCGGGGGCGCACGGTCGCGCCGCGCTCCGCGGTTCTCAACAAATCAATTCTCACACGCGGCTGTTTCTTTTCAGCGCGACGAACGCGGCGAGAGCGGTCCCCACGCAGATGGCGGCGAGCGCGGCGGCGTCCCTGGCGACGGTCTTCGGGTCCAGCCCGAAGGTGTTGAGGTAGGTCTGCCCCCCCACCTCGACCTCGATCATGGTGCCCTCGAAGTCCGTGTCGAACAGGAACCTCTGGTCGCGCATCTCGTTGGACAGCATCGCGCCCCAGGCGTAGCGGTAGACCGAGATCCACTGCGCCCAGCGGAGCCAGACCGGGATGGAGTCGATGGCGATGAGGAACCCGCCGAACATCGCCGAGAGCAGAAGCGAAAACGTCGCGACGAGGTTCGCCACCGCCGGCGACCCGACGTACGCCAGGCTCACGAACGCGCTTAAACCCGCCGCGCACGCCACGAAGAGCTCCAGGATCCCGAGGAACACGAAAAACGCGCCCGCGTCGCGTTTGAGGCCCATCATGTGGTACAGGATCGCCGCGTACGCCGCCGCCGGCGGCGCGCGGAGGACCGCGACGTCCGCCAAGAGGTTCGCCAGCACGTACGCCAAACACCCGTGGTACCCCGAGCGGATCTCGCGGCGGCGCGCCGCGGTTTCGGCGGCGAGTCGGTCCGAGGCGCTCACGGACGCGAGCCCGAAGAACACCAGCGTGAAGAACATCGCCCCGGCGCGGTTCTGGAAGCCCGCCAGGTTCTTGGGCGAGTCCAGGTACAGGCACCCCAGCAGAGTCGCCGTCCCGACGCCAACAAACAGGTGCGCCACCGCCAGCGACGGGTCCCGCGCCAACACGCGGAACGCGCGGCGCGTCAACACCCGCAGCTCCGTCGCGAACGAGCGCCACCTCGGTCTCGGTCTTTCGTCCTTCTCGTCGGTCTGTCTCCTTCGCTCACGTTCATGCGCGCTCGACGCCTTCAGAGCGTCGCCGTCGACCGCGGCTGATCCAGAGACACACGAAAAAGCGGCATCCTCCGCGGGCGACGGAGCCTGTGCTCGTCGGAGCTTCGCGCGCAGCGCTTTCGAGCTCGCCACCTCGAGCATCCACTCGGATATGTCCACGCGGTACCAGTCCGGGTCGTCCGGCGACGTGCTGAGAGGCTCAGGACAGCCCACGCCCGCGGCGCGGAACGCGGAAGCGCAATCGCGCGGCGCGCCGCTCCACAGCGCTCTTCCCCCGGGCGCCAAGAGGAGCACTTTGTCCGCCGCGCGAAACGCGCGCGGCGAAGGTTGATGCACGGAGAACACCACGACGCGTCCTGATCCTAAACTCGCGAGATGTCTCAACGTGAAGATCATGGAAGTCGCCGCGCTCGCGTCCAGACCTGAAGTGGGCTCGTCGAGCGCCAGAACGCCGGGGCAAGCCACCAGCTCGACGGCGACGGCGACGCGACGACGCTCGCCGCCGCTCACGCCGCCGCCGCCGCGACGACGCTCCCGCCCCTTTTCCGTCGCCTTCGCTTTTTCCTTCTCGCGCGGTTCGGATTCGGATCGCGCGGCGCTCTCGACGTCGGAAGAGGAAGACGCGCCGCCGCGAGATGTCTCGTCGTCGGTCGCGTCGCGGCGGAAGAGCCCGAGGCCGGCGAGCGCGCCGCCGCCGCCGCCGCCGCCGCCGACCAGGCTGTCGGCGACGTCGGCGAGGCCGAGTTCGGCGAGCACGTTTTCGGCGCGTCTTTGTTTTTCCGCGGCGGGCGTGAACCAGGGCAGCTGCAGCTCCGCGGAGTACACGACGGTCTCCATCACGGTCAGGTACGGAAGCAGGTGCGTGTCATCCTGGGGCACGTACGCCACGCGCGCGCTCAGCGCGGCGGCGTCCAGGCAGACGCCGTCCGCGTCCAAAGTCACGGCGCCGGCGACGCGCGCCACGCCGGTGGCGCGCGGGTCGGTTCGGCCGGCGAGGACGTCCAACAACGTGCTTTTGCCCGCGCCCGAGGGGCCCATGATGGCGAGCATCTCGCCGCGCGCGCACGAGCCGGAGACGCGGTCGAGCAGAACGCGGCCGGACGGCAACACGCGTTCCTCAAAGCGTTCCGAGTCGCCTCGAGGAACGGACCCGGTCGGCGGCTCGCCGTCGACCGGAGCGGAGCCCTCTTTTTCGCCTTCTTTTTCGCGCCGCCGTCGACGTCCGACTTTTACGGTGAGACTCCGGAAACGCGGCGGCGGGGTCGCCGCGCAGGTGATGTCCTCGAAGACCAGCCTTTTGGCCCCCGCGAGGGCGCTCTCCTCGACGGCGTCGGCGTGCGCGGCCGCCAGGTACGCGCGCCTCCGCTCGCGGTGCAGATACCACACCGTGAGGCCCAGGACCAGCGCCGCCGCCGCGGAGGGCGCGACGGCGGCGGCGACGTGGCCGCCCCCGCCATCCGCCCCGGCCCCGGCGGCGGCGATGGCGTCTCCCAGGACCACGTCCCCGGGGGCGGGGGCGGCGGTCGCGGCGGACGTGGTTCGTACGTCCGCGACCGCGGCGAGCAGTTCCTGCGCCTTGGATCCCTCGGGGGCGTCCTCTGGGTCCACCGCGGCGCCGTCGGCGGCGACGTCGGGGTCGCCGGAAGCCGGGCCGGCGGCGGCGCGGGCGAGAGCGTCGGGGTCTGTCGCGGAAACTCCTTTGTCAGTCGCGGCCGCGTCGCCCGCCATGCCGTGCTTCGCCTCGAGCTCGGTGACGCACGCGGGTATATCGGAGCACCGCGACGCGACGGTCATCATGCCGTTGAGTGTGATCCCGCCTTTGCGCTGTAACGTCGCGAGGTGTTCGAACGCGCACGTCTCGAACGAAATCGCCTCGGGACCGGTGACCGCGTACCCCGCCTCGAGTATGCGGTCGGACATGTCGCAGATGCACGCGTCGCACAGCCCGTCGCCCTGCTTCGCGGGGTCGCACATCTCCCCGAGCGTGGGGTCCAGCCGGACGGTGGAGATGTCGATGTCGCACGTCGCGGCGCCGGACCCCTCGGACCCGAAGGGGCCGAACTGGCCCCGCGCGGGGCTGGGGCAAAACAAAAGAAACGCGAGGAGCGTGCACGTCGTCGGACGGCGCGCATCGCGGACGGGTGGGGAAGCGCGCGAGGCGCGACGAGGCGCTCGCCGGGCGCGTGCGAAGACCATCGTGACGCGCTGAGCGGCGTGTCCCGCGCGTCGCGCGCGACGGGGTCTGGCGAGGCGACGCCCCGAGGTTACCTCGGAGGAGCAAACGAAAGGGAGCTCTCCGCCTCTCATGCCTCTCTCGGCTTTGCCGAAAAAATTCCACCGAAAAGAAGCACTGACACCCCCGAAGACGTCCCCGAGTGGTCCCTCGCGCACTCCGCGACGCGCGGCGGTCGGGTCGTCCCCGCGCCGCGCGTCGTCCGGGATGCCCGCGTTCTTCGGCGGGCGCGGCGGGCGCGGCCCGGGGTTTAAGCCCAAGCCCCCCGCTGACCCGCTCGCCAAGATCGCGGAACTCGCGAAGCTGACGTGCGAGAGCCCGCCTTTCGGGACGCCCGCGCCCGATGCCGAGCTCCTGCGCGCGTTGAAGCGCGAGGTCCGGCGCGACGACGCCGCGATGGACCGCGTGCACGACGTGCTTCTGCGCGCGCTCGCGCACGAGGAGTGCGGCCCCCGCATGCACGCGGTGGCGGTCATCGACCAGCTGTTCCACCGCTCGCATCGGTTCCGCGGTCTCATCACCGACGCGCTGGACGCCTTCCTGAAGCGCGCCATCGGAGTCGACCCGGACGCGCACCCGTTACCCGGGCCGCCCGACGAAACGAGAAAGCTCATCGACCGCGCCGTCGCCGCGCTCGCCTCCTGGAACGAAACGTTCGGCACGCACCTCCCGCGCCTAACCTTCGCGCTCCGATTCGCCAACGATGCGCTCGGCCCGGACGCGCCGGCGGCGCGAGCCGAGGCGGCGGCGCGCGCCGAGCGGCTCCGCGCGCGCCGCGAAAACGCCGCACTCTTAACGCAGTGGCGCCGCGTCGAGGCAGGTCTGCCCTCCGTGACCCGCGACACGCGCGAGGCGGTCGCAGCCATGCGCGCGGGCGTGCGCGAAGTGCTGGGGGGGGACGCCGAAGAAGCCGACGCGGACGACGACGAGTGGGAGGACGTCGCGCGCGGCGGCGCGGGGGACGGCGGCGGATACAATGGCGGAGAAAATGGCGTTTCTCAGCCGCCGCCGCGGACGGCGGACCGCGTGACGCCGGCGGACTCGTCGGCGCGCCCGGAGAGCACCATCGCCGTGCGCGAGACTCCGGAGAACGCTCTGGCGCTCGCGCACTTGCGGGACGCCTGCCGCGTCGCGCGCGGTCGGTCTGTCCCGGCGCTCGCCGCCGCGCTGGCTCTGCTCGCGAAACTCGCGCCGGAGGAGGAGCCTCCGGCGGGCGACGCGGGCGTGAGCGCGGCGGCGCGCGCCGCGACGCTTAACGCGCTCGCCGCGCTCAAACGCGACGCGATCGAGTGGCTCGCGCGGTGTCGCTCGATCGGGATCGAGGAGGCTGTTTTAACGGACGAAGAGCACGAGATGGATGAGCGGGAGCGACGAACCGAAACGACGAACCGCGACGAGCAGCGTTCCCCGGGATCGACGCTCGTCGGGACGACGAACCGCGCGGCGGCGGACGCGGGAGCGCTCGTCGTCGCCGTACCCGTCTCGCGCGGCGTCGCGTCGTCCTCGGGAGACTTTTCTGACCTCGCCGGCGGCGAGGACGGCGCGCCCTTTGGAGGTGGCGGGACTGCGCTGGACGACCTGCTGGAACGCGCGCGGAGACGCCAGCGGGGCCGCGCGCGCGCGACGAGCGCGAGAGACCCCCGCGCGCCGTTCTGGATGGGGAGGCGAGCGGCGACCCCGGGTTCCGACGCGGGCGGTCCGGGAGGTTCCGGGACGTCTTCCTCCTCGGCGGCTGCCGGGTCCGCCGCCGCGCGCGCGCGGCGCATCTTCGCGTCCCGGGAGGCGTCCGCGCACAACGCGGCGGTCATGCGCGAGCTCGGCGAGTCTGGCGTGGAGCGGCGCGACGGCGTGAGCGGGTTCGCGGACGCCGTCGCGCGGCGCGCGGATTTGAACGCGAGCGAAGACGCGGCGCGTGCTCTGGCGGAGCGCGAGGCGCGCGACGCCAAGCGAAGGCGAAACGAGCCCACCGCCAAGCAACGCATAGAGGCGAAGCTCAAGCGCATGAAACGCGGAGGCTCAGGGAAGAGGTGAGATATATGTCATATATCCATAGCCCACACGCTTCACGTCGTATCGTCTCACTTCTTCCCCTCGATGCGCGTCGGGAACGATTTTTTTTTTATCGCGAAGAGCTCGGCGAGCGCCGTCGCCGCGCGCGAAAAACGGCGCGCGACAAAAAAAACGAAACCGCGGAAACCGCCGACCGCGCGGTTACGCGACGTATCACCCAGTCGCGCCTGTTCTCGGTCCCGGGGAGGGGGACTTACCGCGCGGCGGGGCGAAGGGCGGGGTTCCGCGAGGACGCTTTTTTGCGTCGGTGATTCCGCCCGGACCTCCTGGACGACGATCAAAGCTGGGTTCTCGGCGCTCGGTTCGCGACCGACGTCGCTTTTTTTTTCGTCGCCGCTTTCGTGTCCGGCGGCGGGTCCGGCGTCCTCCTCGCGTGTCTCTTCGGCGGCGGGGGAGCCTTCGTCGCGCCCCTCCGCGACCGAGACATCCTCGTCCGCCGAGCGCTCCACGTCGACCCGCTCGTCGCCGAACGCGACCGAAACCGAGCCCGAGCCGTCGTCTCCGAAACGGCGCGCGGAGGAGGTCTCCGGCGGCGGAGCGCGTTGCGACGCGTCGGTCGCGTCGGTCGAATCCTTCGCGTCGACTGGCGGCGGCGTCGCCTCCGAGACGCGCTCGGGACCCTTCGCGGCCGCGCCCGCGAGTGCGCGCTCCGCGAGGATGAGTTTGGTCGCAGCCAACATTTTCAGAGAGGCTGCGATGGACTCGGCAGGTACGTCGTTCAACAATCTCTCAGAGTTCTGCACGACTCTGTACGCGTTCTTGGCCGCGGACAGAGATTCTCGCGCTTCGTCGACAACCGTTTTCACGAGCTTCATCGCATTGAAGGCCTCGTCCATCACTTCTCCGTTAAATTGGAAGCAGATGAAGTCCTCGAGGGAGATGTGCTGCAGCACCGAAGGGATAAACGTTTCAGGTTCCTCTGGAAGCAACTTCAACGATGGGCACGCTTCCAAGGTGGCCCTGAACCAACCGCCGTGCTTCGCCTCCAAGCGCTGGTGAACAGCTTGGATTCGAGCCAAGATCTCGGCCATCTGCCTCTCCTGCTCTTCCTTCTCTCTCATCTCCTTCATCTCCTTCATCTTCGCCATCCATCTCTCCTCCCACGCGGACGTCCATTCCCTGCATCTGACAGCGTCACGCTGCAACAATGCGTCGATTGTATCGGTATGCCGGTCGATGCCTTTGCGGATGCCATCTAAACAACGCTCGACTTCACCGGACGGGCCCCGAATGACGAGCTCATCCGCGAGGTCGAAGACCTCGCTGTTCGGGCCTTCGAGTTCGCGGATTTCTTTCGCAACATGGCGTATGATATCGGCGGTGATTTTGGCACACTCGCAGTCCCGTTCCCCGCCGTTCATGTTCCCGGTGCGGCGCTCCGCGCGCGTCCGGTCTGTGGGAGCGCAAGCGTCGTGGTTTTCTTTCTTTGGCGACGGTTCACGTCGGAATCGCGGGACCGGCCGAAAAGTGACGCGACCCCCGCGATTCGGCACTTTCGCGCTTTACGATATATCGACGTCATCAAGAGGCGCGCGGCGGTGGCGCCGCAGTCGCGATGATCCCCGTGAACATCATCACGGGCGTGCTCGGGGTGGGCAAGACCACCGCGATCCGCCACTTGCTGTCGCAGCGCCCCCCGAACGAGAAGTGGGCGGTCGTGGTGAACGAGTTCGGCGCGCTCGGCATCGACGGCGCTTTGCTGGACACCGCCGCGGGCATCGCCGACGCGGACGTCGCGGGAACCTCCACCACCGGCGGCGGGGACGGCGGAGTGGTCGTGCGCGAGGTGGCGGGCGGGTGCCTGTGCTGCGCGGTGGCCGCGCCGTTCACGGTCGCGGTGACCCAGGTGCTGCGCCGAGCCAAGCCCGACCGGCTGCTCATCGAGCCCAGCGGCATGGGGCACCCCGGCGGGCTCTTCGACGCCCTCTCGGGCGAGTTTCTGCGCGGCGCGCTCGAACTCAGGGCCACCATCGCGCTCGTGGACGTCGCGGTGGTCAGCTCGGACGAAACAAAAAACGCCAAGAACGCCGAGCTCTTCGCCTCGGAGGCGTTCAGGGACCAGGTGCACTGCGCGGACGTCGTGGTGGGCACGAAAGCCGACCTGGCGTCCCCCGAGTCGGCGGCTTCGTTTCGCGAGTGGGCGGCGACCCTGTACCCGAAAAAAGCATTCGTCGACGTCGTCGAGCGCGGGAAACTCCCGATCGCCACGCTGGACGTGCCCGTGGGCTCCGTCCTGCTCTGCGCGCCCGTCCTCGACTCGAAACACAAAAAAGCGCGAGACAGGCGTCTCGCGAAAGTGTCAGAAGTCAAAGAAAACGACGACGAAGAGCGTAAGAGCGTCGGTTTACGAAACCCGTCGGCGCGCGTCGGCGCGCCGAGCCGCGTCGTCGGCGGCGACGACTTCTTCGAAACCGCCGGGTTCGCGTTTCACCGCGACGAGGTTTTCGTTCGGCCTCGGGTGCTGGCTCTGTTCGAGAGCCTGCATTCGCATCCGAGCGTCGTGAGGTGCAAGGGCGTGGTGCGCGTGGGGAAAGAGTGGGTCGCGCCGGCGTTCGAGGGGGAAGAGTTTGTATCGCTCGAGCCCGTGGCGTACCGCCGCGACTCGCGCATCGAAGTCATCGTGAAGAGAAACGGATCCGCCGCCGACGTCGACGACGACGCGCCGGCGCCGACGGACGCTCCGAACGAGGCGGGACCGGTTTGGGACGAGTCGGACGCGTCGGTGCGTTCGGCGGGACGCGCGGCGGCGACGCGTGACTGGGACGCGCTGGAACGGGCGATCAAAGCCGCGGTGAAACCGCCGCGGGCGGGGTAGGAAGCGGCGGAGCGATATCTAGCTATGGTCTCATGCTATCAAAATAGTTTTGTATGACTAACGTAGTCTAACTACAGCTCCGCGTGTTGTCGTTCATGGTCCTCGAACCACCCCGCGTGCGCCGCCAGCTTCCACGAAACGGCGAGAACCAGCACGACCATGGATATCGTCGCCGTCGCGTTGAGCGCGGCGACGGCGAGCTCGACGTCTCGCGGGATTTGTTTTTTTTTCGTGACGTCCGTCGCGCGACGCGGCGCGTCGGACGACATAGTCTGAACGGACGTCGTCCGTGACTTGTTCGTCTGAACGTCACCCTTAGACGCAAACGCCACCCGACCATTCACCACCGACCCCTTCTTAAGCTTCTTATCGGCGACGGTCTTGGCGCGCGCGAACCCGTTCCCGGCGGACCCCGCCAGGTCCTCCAAGTCGCCGCCGGCGCCCCCGGCGGCGAAAGAGCGCCTCGCGCCGCCCGCGTCGAGCGCGAGCTGCCCGCAGGCGCCGGCGATGTCCTGCCCCATCTCCTTGCGCACGGTGGTCCTGAGCCCGAACGGTGGTCCGGCCAGCACCGCCGCCATCGCCTGCACGGCCTCGCGCGTCGGGGGCGTGTGCCCCATGGGCGTGTCCGTGGGGTTGAACGGAATCAAGTTCACGATGACGTCGCGTCCGCGAAGCAACTCGCCCAGTTCAAACGCGTGCGCCTCTTCGTCGTTCACGCCCCCGAGCACGCAGTACTCGATCATCGCCCTGGTCCGCGCGCGCGTGCCCGCGGCGAGGTACGCGTCCAGCGCGGCCATGATCTTCGGCAGCGGGTACGCCGTCGCGGTGGGCACGATTTTCTCCCTCAAAGCCTGGTTCGGCGCGTGCAGCGAAAGCGCCAGGCGCACCTCCGGGGAGTCGCGCGCGAGCGCGAGCATCTTCGGCACGACTCCCACCGTCGAGACGGTGACCCGGCTCGGCGCCACCGCGAAGCCCCGCGCGTCCGACAAAAGACCGAGGGACGCACACACCGCGTCGTAGTTGTTCAGGGGCTCACCCATGCCCATGAACACCACGTTGGTCACCGCGGCGGACGCCTCCGCCGCGCGGAACGCAACAGCGTCGGTTTCGCCGTTTCCCTTCGCCGCCGCAAACCTCCGCGCGTGCGCGACCTGCTCGAGGATCTCCCCCGAGGTGAGGTTCCCGAGCTCGCCCAGCGTCCCCGTGGCGCAAAACGTGCACCCCATCTTGCACCCCACCTGCGAGGAGACGCACAGCGTGTTCCGCCCGCCGTCGTGCCGCATGAGCACGGACTCGACCCGGTGGCCGTCCTGCAGCTTCACGACGAACTTCGCGGTGGTGCCGTCCCCGGAGGTGGCGACCGAGTCCACCGAGGAGGTCAGGAGCGCGAACGCCTCGGGCAGGCGCTCGCGCGCGAACGCGGGGAGGTTCGGGACGGCCGCGACCGAGAGGTCCAAGGTTCCCGAGCCCCGGTCCGCGGCGGCGACTGCAGCCTCCTGGATGGTCCGGCGGTGCCGCTCCGCGGTGTCGCGCTTCCCCGGGCCGAGGCCATCCTCGAGGAACGCGAGCAACGCAGGCGCGTCGAAGAAACTATGACGCCCGAGCGTGCGCTTGGGCGCCATGTCCGCCTCCCGACCGTCGCTATCCGCCCGGACGCGCGACGGGAGAGCTCAGACGACAGGTCCGGGCGGGTGCGCGGCCTCGCCCGCCCCGCGTCACCGACTGTGAGGCGTCGCGGCGTCGTCCGACCCGATCTTCCGCAGAGCGGCGGCAGTCAGTTCGAGGGCGGAGTCGGCGGTCCGTTTTCGTTTTCGGCGTCGGCGCTTCCACCGCCGCCGCAAAAAGCGCCTGTCACAGGCGTCCGCGCGGGGCTGAGTCACCAGCACGCCGGCCGGTCCCACCGCCCGGCACCTAGCTCCGAGCGGCGCGAGGTGTGCGGAGCGCGCATCCGCGATCCCCACCGGGGAGGAGGAGGAAGGCGACCGCGCGCGTCGCGTCTCGCGTCGCCGGAATCCCTAGGAGGCACATTTCGCGGCGTCGAGGCACGGCCGACGTGGGGCGCGCGCGAGGTTGACGCGCCCGCGTCGCCTTCTCGGTGGTCGAGCCGGGGACCACTCTCCGACAGCCCGCCCGTGGCGCTCGCCGGCATCGCGTAGTGCGTGGAACGAAGAAAAAGGCGATACGACACAGAGGCACGCGGAACGCCACCGAGCGCGATGGCGGAGACCGCCATTCTCGAGCAGTGCAAGTTGCATCCCGAGGGCATTCCCGACGGCGACCTCGCGGCGAAGATCTCGCACATCCCGGTGACTGACCGCGCCGTGGCGATCAACCGCCTTTTGTCGCAGCGCAAGCTGCAGATCTTCAAGGACGGCGAGTCTCTGGTGTACAAGGAGGTGAAGCAGGATGAGGCTGTGAAGTTCAAGGGCCTGAGCAGCGAGGACCTGCTGGTGTACCAGATCATCCAGCAGAGCGGAAACACCGGCATCTGGACCAAGGAGCTGAAGCAAAAGTCCAACCTGCCGCAGACGCAGATCGGGAAGATCTTCAAGTCGCTGGAGGCGCGCAAGCTCATCAAAGCCGTCAAGCACGTCGCGCAGCAGAACAGGAAGGTGTACATGCTGTACGAGCTCGAGCCGAGCCGCGAAATAACGGGGGGGGCGTGGTACACCGAGCACGAGTACGACGCCGAGTTCATCCACGTCCTGCGCGAGCAGTGCGTGAAATTCATCCTGGCCCGGGGGAAGGTGACGCTCGAGGACGTGTGCGACTTCGTGAAGCAGACGAAGCTTTCGCACGTGGATTTAGGCCAGGAAGAGGTGCTGCAGATCGTCAACACGCTGGTGTACGACGGGAAGGTGGACGCGCACGAGGAGCTGGAGCGTGACCCGGAGCGCGACCCGGATGACCCCGCGGGCGACGCCGGCGACGACGACGACGACTTGGATTACATGGAGAACGTCATCGTCGTGTACCGGCCGGCGAGTTTGCCCATCCCCGAGAGCTCGGCGTTCACGGCGGTGCCGTGCGGGGTGTGTCCGGTGTTCCAGGAGTGCGCGCCGGGAGGACTGGTGTCCCCGGAGACGTGCCAGTACATGAAGGACTGGCTCAGTTTCTAGTCACTACTGTAATAAATCCAACGCGCGCGTACGTCGACGCGAACGTACCCGTGAGTCTACTCTACGTCTTCTACGCTCTTCCGCGCCTTTGGTCGACGCCCTCGACGGGTTTCAGCTCCGGGCCGCCTCCGAGCGCGCGGAGCGCCAGCACGAGGAACGCGAACACGTGCAAACCCAGCGCATAGAGCAGCGCGGCGGAGCGCCACCCGCCCGAGCGGCGCAGACGCCTCCCCGCGCGGACGCCCAGCGCGTCCACGCGCCGCGCCGCGGACGCGACGAAGACGCCGATGCCGATACCCGCGGTTGGCTTTTTTTTTTCCCGCGCGCGGCGCGTCAAACCGCCCTTTTTGGCGCGCGCGGACTCCTTCTCCGTCGACGGAGCGCCCGAAACCGTTTCGGTTTCGGTCACGCGTTCGGCGTCGACATCGTCGTCGTCCATCTCGTCGTTCTCGAATCGCGTCGAACGAAAATCGCGCTC
>ENA-OUOG01004559-OUOG01004559.1-marine-metagenome-genome-assembly--contig:-NODE-4559-length-11844-cov-3.250871_pt1 | contig 11844 bp, 7 predicted proteins | sample MGYA00248635_ERZ508505 | MGnify/ENA primary metagenome ERZ508505 (study PRJEB26176, sample SAMN06267871) | marine metagenome | isolation source: Saanich Inlet, British Columbia, Canada | place: Pacific...
AAACAGGTGGTCAAATTGACTCCTATCGAATTCCAAACACAGGTGATTTGAGATTTGTTTGGGATTCAGATACAGAGACTCTCACCATTCGAGAAACTTTTTTGGATTTCAACACTAACTCAATTGTTGATTCCGAAATCACTTCTTTCAGTTTCAAAGATAATTTATCTCAATCAAGATTCCAAGAGATTGAGGCAGAAGGAAGAAGAGATAAAAAAGCACTCGAAGACTTTGATTCAGATTTCTTTGCTACTTGGGTTCCTGCAATCCAAGACAATGCTGATGAGATCGAGTACCAAAAACTAAGAGTAGATTCAGAGTTTGCTGTTCTTGACGAAAGAATCGTTCGTCTGGTTGAAACTGATTCTGATGTTCAAGCAGCTATCCAAGGAACGATTGATTCAGATTTCTTGGCAGGTGCAGTTGAGAATGCCAATGGCACACTCATCAACAGAGTAACTGATTTAGAATCTAGAGTTGACTCTGACGAAACCTTAATTCAACAACTCCGTACAGATGTTGACAACATATCTATTGATACTGGTTCTCTTGATAGTGACGTTGCTACTCGAATTTCAGTTGAAACAATCGACAGAGCTAATGCAGACTCCGATCTTCAAGCACAGATCAATGCAATTTTGCTTGAAGGTGATTCTGATTTCACCAGAATCGAAGCACTTGAAACAAGAGCAACAGACCTTGACAGCGATCAAATCGTTCAAAACGAAAGACTGACTGCTCTTGAATCTAAAACAGATGCAGATTCTGATGCTCTTGTTGTGTTGAATGAAACTGTCCTTGACGTTGATAGTGATCGTGTTGCTAATCGTCAAGAACTTCTTGTGAAACTTGACTCTGAAGAAACGGCAAGGAAAGTTCAGGTTGCAAATACTGACAGTGATCTGAGAGTTCATATCGAACAAAGAATCTTCACTGCTCAGTTTAACACAATCGATTCTGAGTTCCTTGAGGACAGGATTCGTGCTGCTCAACAAAATGCACCCGACTCCGAGTTTGTTCTGAGAGTAGCAGCTGATGCAGGTAAGGTTGATTCGGAATTTGTTCTCGAGTCAATTCTTGTCAATCGTATTGACTCTGAGTGGGTCAGAAGACAGATTGATCTAAATACAGACTTTCAGTTTGATTCAGATTGGATTGTCAGACAAATCACTGAACAGTCAGTCGACTCAGACTACGTCGATCGTCTGACTCCAAGAAACGTTGACCCTGAAACCTCATTTGAATCACAGAGATATGCGCCAACTCCTTGGGGTGCTGGACTCTACACAACTCTGACAGTTCAAGCACCAATCGTTGGAAATTTCAACATCACAAAAGACGGTTCTTCACAAGCAGTTGTGAGAAGAAGATACTATTGGCCGGATGGAGTAACCACAGATTACTTCATTCACTTTGACTCTGACGGTCAGGGAGTTTCATTGGATTCTGAACCTAACAACTATCTAGATAAGAGGTTCTATAGTTAATGGCAGTCATTCTTGGCACAGTCACTCTTGGTGATTCAGATGCAACAAACAACAATGCGTTTGTGACGATTGGTGGTCAACCTTCACGTATTTGGGGTGGAGGAGCCACAACTGGACCAACTGCAGTTCCTTTTGAATTAAGTAGCGACTCAGACAACCCCTCTTTCATCACAGCAAGAGATGCCACAATCATTTGTTCATCTTTTTTGTGGGACACCGCTCAGCTGGGAAGAAGAAACTATGGACTGCTTGATTTCAAAAATGTCAACATCGATTACTTTATACCGTCAGTTACATTTTCTGGTCCAATTATCAGAGCTGACACCACCTTTGAAAACGTCACCTTCACAACGTCTCGGACAGCAGCCAATCTTTGGGGATTTTACGGTGCCGACACAAACCAATCTGAACCAAACGTTGTTGTAAACTGGAACAATGTAAATTTCTTTTTTGATCTTGATGCTGACAACTTTTCAGTGAACTCTAGAGTCTTCATAGGAACCATCACACCAGATTCTGTCCTCAACAACATCAACTTTTGGAATGGTAGAACAGGAGCAGACTCAAAAGGCATGAGACCTGAGTTCGGTTCGGTAACTATTCTGAACTCATTGACTTGTGGTCCAGTTGTAAACAATATTAGCAATCAGTACTCGTTTTTCAGATACTCAAACTCTGGTTCAACAGTGAACGGACAAACAGCAACTCCAGCAAATCACTGGGGGTGCAATGCAAACTTGGACTACAGAAACATTAGTGGTTTTGTTGACAGTGATGCCGACCTTGCTTTCAAAGTCGACAACAACTCTCACATTGCGTTGATTAATCCCTTGCAAGGGACACCTGCAGCAGGTACAGTCAATGCTTTTGGTTGGAACAACGAATTCAATTCAACGTCAAACGATCCAAGAGCACACATTTTTGTTGCAACCAATCCTGATTTTGGAGAAGGTGAACACAGAGTTGCTCTTGATGACTCAGATCTGAACACAGCACAGTCAAGAGGTGTTTTTGCTCCAACACAGGTTGCTTGGCAGGTAGCTACAGACTTTTCAACTGACTCGGATGTTGTTTTCTTCAACGACTCTGATGACAGAAACTTCATCGATTATCTTGGAAATGGACTGTATTTCAGAGAAGATGAGTTCCGTCAGCAAGGCACATCAGGTGACCATACTGTAACAGCACCTCTCAGAAACGTCACTTCAAAACAGTACAGAGTTTATTCTTGGTCGAGAAACAACTGGGGTACACAAGTCAACGTTTCAGTGCCTCCTGTAAACGCAACAGACGATCAGGTTGTCACTGCTCGAGCAGGTGGATACGATGTTTTCAACGGCAGAACGTGGGAAACTTCAACGGAGATTGCCAATTCACCTGACACAATCACTTCACAGACTGAGATTGACACTTTCGCAAAAGCAAACACCGTATTGCTCGGGTTGACTGACACAAGAAACACAAACACTCAAACAGTGATTGGTGGCGTGTCGACAAGTTCATACATTCCAGCAACTTCAAAAGCAATTCGCTGGGCAGCAATGAACATTGCTGACAATAACGCAGTCTTCCCTCTAGGATACACAATCACAGGAACAGTTGTCAACTACAGTTGTCCAATCGTTTTCCACGACTCGGAGTTTTCTTCTTGGAACGATACTGATACAACTCAAACTCACACTTTCAGCACTTCCTCTCTTTCACAGGACAGTTTGATTACAGAGTTGAGAACAACTGGTCGTATCGCTTTGCGAGGTCCAAATCTGAATTATGATGAGACTTCAACGAAGATTATGCTGAGATCAGATGATTCCATTGACTTGGACAGTGAAATCGACACGACAACTTATCGAAACTTCATATTCAAAACACCTGCCATCACTGGTTTCAGATTGGTTGATACTTTTGATAACCTGACACTGATTGCTGACTCTGATTATTCTAACTACTCAGTGACAATCAATCCTGGCAACACGTTGAACACAACTATCGATAATGTGTTTGGAACCAACCCTGACTTCCAAATTCATCATGACCGACCAGTTACTCTGAACTCAATCACTCCATTGTCAATCATCATCGAAGATTCTGACACCTATGATTTGTTCACTGCCGGAAACAATGTAACGTTCCTGAGACAGTTTATTACTCAACCTACTCGTTTGAGAATTGATGTTGACGGCATTGCTGTCGATTCACGTATCAACTTCTATCGAGGATTGAATAGTGACAGTGAGTTGATTGCTTCTTTCATTAGAACAGATGTCACTGAAGAAATCATCATCTCGTCTGACAGTGAAGGTGGCGATGTTGTTTTTGACTCAGATATTGCTTTGAGTGACGAGTTCAAATACATCACAATTGGTGTTTCAAACAGAAACTACAGAACTACTTTTTATCCAATCGAGGTTCAGAGAAACACAGCAACTACTGACAACGAGCAAGTAGACTGGTCTTTCTCACTGACAGGACAGACAGACGAATCTTCAAATATTGTCCAGACTCCTGCAGTTGGAAAACAATTCATCATTCGTCAGTCTGATGTTTCTGATTCAGAGATTGCAATCATCAATGCTTGGAGAACTGCAAGAGGTGTTGCAACCCTCACAAACAACAGTCAAACGGTCATTGAAGTCAATGGTTGTTCTATTCCAAACTTTGGAACGACCGATGAAGTCAGTTATATGGCTGCAAGTGTGAGAACTGACTCAGAATATCTTCATGCAATGAGAAGAAAGGTTGGTGAGTTGGATGTTCCTGATTCTGGAAATTTCAATGCTGGAGTAAGGTCAGGAGGCGTCACCTACTTTGACATCTTCCAGTTTGTTCAAGATGGTGTGAACGTGTTGCCTGAAACAAGAGTTTTGTTCTCAGACACTTCTGACTCTGAAGCTCCTGCTTATTCTGGACAAGAATTTGGTATCGCAGCAATTCAAGGAATGTACAAAACACAGAATGACAGTTTCCTATTGTTCCCATTATTGAATGACTCTTTAGACATCGGAACTTTGAGACAAGCATCTTCTCCATACGAACCTCATGTGATTGCTTATCCAAGAGCTGTTGCTACAGGTGATGAAGTCTTGATTGCAACTGCTAATGATTTAGACAGAAGACTTGTCACAAGAAGGAACTTCGTCAACCTTGGTGCATTGTCACCAGTGCTTGACTCAGACGGTTCGTTGGCGGTTGCGCCATTCCTACCGTGAAATAAATAGACTGAGGTAATATGGCACAGTTAACAGGTCAAAACATTGTTCTTGGAGATTCAGACAACGCAAGTCTGAACAACTTTCTTGACATCACGAACGCATACAGACTCTGGGCTGGAGGTACTTCCGGCACAGCGCAGTTCGTTGACTTCGGTTTAACCAACAACGCAACCAACAACCTCACAGGATTTGGTGCAACAATCTTTGCGAGAAACTGGTTGCAAGAAGACACCGCTGGTGGTCAACAACAAGGTTCAATCTCTTTCGAAGACGTGATCATCAACGTTGCTCCTCAAGATTCAGAAACTCCAAACGGAACAGTTGATCTTGACTTCAACTCTGTGACATTCACAACTGCTGGGTTAACACCTCTGAGAAGATCAGCATTCGGTCACTTCGGTAGTCTTGGTTCTCCAACTCACAACTTCACAAACGTCAGTTGGCATGGCAACAATGATTCAGACGTTGCTTGGCTTGTTTGGACTGCAACCAACATTGATTCAGACAGTTCTTTCACAAACCTGAGTTTTTGGAACGGAGAACTCAATCCAAACGAAGCTCAAGGTGCTGCAGCTGCACTTTCAACCAACGCAGTCTATAATGGTTTGACGTTTGGTCCTCTTGGTGACAGATATCAGCAAGCAGACAACCTGAGAATGTTTTTGCGGTTTGACAACATAAACTCAACAAACATTCCACCAAATCACAGAGGTTGCGTAACTAATCTCGACTATCGTGGCATTCAGTCTCTGAACGACTCTGATTATGTTGTTGCAATCGGTGTTGAAAATGGTTCGCACGTTGCTTTGGTTAATCCTCTTCAAGGTGTACCTGCTGCTTCAAATGCTTTAGTCTTCTCAAATCTATTGAACGATAGCGAAAGAGTCAGACTCGACACGTTTGTTGCAACGAAACCAGACTACGGCACAGGTCAGACACGTATTACTTTCTCTGATTCAGACATCGGTATTGGAGTTTACATTCCCGACTCGGACTTATGGGTTGTTGGTGGAGACTATTCAGATTCAGAAGGTGACTTCATCACCTCTACAGTGTTTGAAGATTCAGATGCTTCACACGGCATCTATTTCAGACATCAAGCGTTCTCACAAAGAAACACAAACCCACTTGGGTCAGACATTGCTTCCTACACAAACGCATCAGGTTCTGAACCAATCCGTACACTCGAATCAAAATCATACAGAGCATACAGTTGGAGACAAACCGACTTTGGTAGATTGGTGACAATTACTCCACCTCCTGTGAATGCTACTGATTCAGAAGTCGCAGACGCAAGAGCAAATGGTTTTGACAGATACACAGGTGTCGATTGGACAACAACGACTGACATCTCTGCGTCAAACGATGTTTTCACTGAAGACTCTGACATCGAAACAGCAGAGACAGCAATTGCTTTGCTTTTGAACCCAACAGATGCGAACGATTCAACAACTGCACAGGCAACAACTCCGATCACCAGAGCGGTGCACATTCCTGCTACTGCCAAAGCGATTCAGTGGGTTGACTTAGCGACACTCAGAAATGCAAACAACGACATCGTTAATCTTCCATACACTCAAGACAACTCAATCGCTCAGTTCAATGTTGATTTTGTAATTCAAGATTCTGATGTTTCATCTCGTGGTTCAGAGTGGGTGTTTGCTGCTCAGTCCATCGACAGAGATCAACGTCTGTCAACTATCAGAAACACAGGTAAGATTCGTGTCGTTGGCAATCCTGGACTCGACAACACCTCAATCAAAGTCAGTTTGCAATCAGATAGTGAAATCAGATTCTCATTAGAAGACAATGCGACTTTGAGAAATTTGAGTTTGAGCTCACCAAACATCGAAGGTATTGACACTTCAACAACAATCAGCAACCTCGCACTTGCCACTGAATCTGACTATGAAAGTCCTCAGATCTACATCACAGGAGATCATGGTGAAACTTCAAACGACATTTCGATGTTCTTGGGTTCAAACTTAAACGTCGATAACGTTTTGGTTTCTAATCCAATCACTCTGAACTTAGAAACACCATCGGTTGTCATCATTCAAGATGCTGTTCAAAGATCAAAAATCATTGCTGGCACGAACGCAACCATCATTGCATCTCCACCTTATCAACCAACAAGACTGGTTTTAAGTCTGAGTAACGTTGACGAAGGTTCGAGAGTAAACATTTACAAAGGTTTTGAATACATCAGTGACTCTGACATCCTGTATCAATTCACAGTTGATGGTGAAAACGATTTGGTGTTGACAAACAGAAAACCTGATGCTGACGATGACAGAACGTTCCAAGATTCTGACTTTGCTCAACCAGGAGGATACACTCAGTTTGTGGTTGGTGTTTCAGGAAGACACAGATCGACAACGTTCTGGCCAATTCAAGTTCAGCAGAACAGATCCCTGACAGATTCTGATTCTGAAGAGTACAGATTAATTCTGTCAGGTAATACAAGCCAGCAACAGTTCACCTCTAGAGGAATTCAAACTCAAAACAGGTCACTCACAATCAGACCGACAAGAGCTGATGGTAGTGACTGGGCACAAATCAACGAATATAATAAGTCTCAAAATCAACCTGAAAACTTCCAATATGGCCAAGTGGTTATTGAAGTCAACGGATGTTCTTTCCCGAACTTTGCTTCTACTCTCGAAACAGTTTATCTGTTCTCAGAAATGAGAGAAGAGCAAGAGTATCTTGAAGCGATGAGAGAAAGAGTCGGCAACCTGACTATCGGTGCTGGTGTTCAGTTTGCTGGTGGATACAGAATGGGAACGGTTGTCAACGAAGACATCATCCAGTTCACAAGTTCTGGTGTTGATATTTTGAATGACTCAGAAGTTTTACTTGACGACGCAACAGATTCAGATGGAACTGGAACAGAAATTAGTGTTCAAGCACTCCAAGGGTTGTACGTCACAGGAGCAAACTTCGCAGCACTAAATAATCTTAATGAACAGATTGATATTCCGTCAAAGAGAAAAGCTACACCAACGTTTGATCAGATGGTCATTTCTATACCTAGACAACTTGGTTCGGTTGAATCGATTCAGCAACTGACAACTGTTGATCTTGACGAAAGATTGTTGAAAAGAAGTACAATGGTCAACTTAGGAACACTAACTCCTATTTTGGACTCAGACGGATCGCTTGCGGCGACACCGTATTTCTCATAAGGGAAGAAGATGCCATTACCAAATACGAAACAGGAACTTGCTGATTGGATGCTCCGAAGACTCGGTGCTCCTGTCATCAACGTCGAAATCTCTGATGTTCAGTTGGAAGACTGTATTGATGAAGCAGTGCAATGGTATCAAAACTGGCACTACGATGGTGCCAATCGTTCGTATCGAACAATCAATGTCAACGATCTTTTGCTTGCTCGCAACAAGAGAATCAATCAAGATCTGACTGCCGAGCGTTGGGACTCTGACACAGATTACCGAGTTGGTGCCAGAGTAATGAGAAAAATCGACAACGTTCAGGGTGATAGAATCTGGATCAAAACAGACTCAGATGCCGCAACGTTTGAAACACAATGGACGATCGAAGAAAAAGTTCTTGATGACGAGAACATCGAGTTCTTAGACAACGGCCAAGTTGGAATCAAAGTTCCTGATTCGATCATCTCGGTCGTGAGAGTTGCAAAGGTTGATTCTTTTGCTCAAGCTGGTATCTATAACTATGAGTATCAATACTTCTTGAACAACTTCGATTGGTTCTATGGAAGTGGTGCGTCTGGAGGTTTAACTGGTTACTATATTCAAAAGACTAATGTGGAGCATATTGATTTTATGCTTAATACAGCTCCTGCTATTCGTTACAATAAACACAGAAATCGTTTGTATCTAGACATTGACTGGAAACGAATCGAAAAAAATTCAACGAGAGGCGACAACTACCTTCTTTGTGAGGTGTACGAAGTTGCTGATCCTGAAATATTCGGTCAGGTCTATCAAGACATGTGGCTGAAGAGATACTCAACTGCATTGGCAAAACAACAGTGGGGTTCAAACCTCAAGAAGTATCAGAATACCGAACTGCCTGGTGGTGTTACACTTTCAGGGCAGGAACTTTATGATGAAGCGAGAACCGAAATTGAAGCACTCGAGACTGAACTCAAAGAGTCACAACTCGAAATGGATTCAATCCTCTGGGGTTAGGAAACTAAATACAATATGAATTATATGCAAAACATCGAAGACAAAGACGAATTCGTTGCTGAAATCAAAAGAGATATTTCAAGCAGGGTTTTCTCTGAAATCGAAAAGAAAAAACAGGAAATTGCCAACGATTTTTTGAAGGCAGAAGAAGAAAATGAATCTGACTGATTGGAAAAATAAAACCATCTCTGAAGAGAGGGAAAGAGTCGAGCAAAGAATCCTCGAAGGGTACAACTCAACCAGCACATTTCTTTCAGAAGAAGAAGTGATTGAGATTGAACAAGAACTTGAAGTCAGAACTTTTTCTGAATCAATTTTTTTCGAAGGTGATTTTGAAATCGAAAGAGAACTTCTAGAGGACTGTGAAGACCTTCAAGAACAGTACACCTTCGAACCTGACAAACACGGTCAGAAAATGGACATCGAAGTTGAGATTGACCTTGACGTTTGGGAACCTTCATACAAAGTTTTGAATCAAATCAAAGAAGCATTTTTTGCTCAGGATTGGGACATCATCGAGGAAAACGACAGAAAAGCCAAAGTGGTTTTCAATCGTGCTGGAGGACAAGTTTCAAAGGTCAAGAAATGCGGTCCAGGAATGAAGTTGAAAGGCAATCGTTGCGTTCCTCAGTCTGGCACCGAAAAAGCTGGTGAAAGAAAGAAAGGTATCAAACTCAAGAGAGCCAAGAGAGCAATGGGTGCTGGTGCTAAAAAGAAAGCAGCAATCAAAGCCAAGATCACCAAGAAAAGAGTGGCTGGCAGAAACAGATCATACGCAGGAACATAGGAAATGGCAAAACAAGTAACAGCGAAAAAGATTGGACGACAAGGTTCGACTCCAGGAAACAGAGTCACCTATCAAGTCTACAACGCAAGTGAAACACTTGCTGACAGTGATTTCATTTTCCAGTTCAACTTCGATCCGCAACTGGCTGGTCAGCAAGATGTCAACGTCAGTTTCAATCCAAGAGTTATTGAGACAGTAATGAACGTTGGTCCATCTCCTGTGACAATCAACGACAGAGTTTTCGAAACTGGTCGTTGGGAACTGTCTCTTGTCGGTGGTATGCCATTCGACAGCGACCAAGTTACTGTTACCTTTGACACTGCTGCTGACGGCAACGTCTTCATCGAACTCAGGAGTTAAAAGTGAAACTTTTTAAAGAAGACATTTCTTTCAATGACATTTCTGTTCTTTCTGAGGGCAAAGGTGACAAGAAAAGAATGTACATCAAAGGTCCATTTTTGCAAGCAGAAAAGGTGAATCGTAACAATCGTGTTTACCCTCAAGCAATCATGGACAAAGCAGTTGATCAATACGTCAAAGAGTATGTTCAAGCGAATCGTGCTCTTGGTGAATTGAATCATCCTGCTGAACCTGTCGTGAATCCAGAACGTGCTGCGATCATGACAACCGAATTGACAAAGAACGGCATCTACTATGAAGGTAAAGCCAAAGTTCTTTCGACTCCAATGGGCAAAATCGTAGAGAATCTTCTCGCTGATGATTGCACTGTTGGTGTTTCTTCTCGTGGTTTGGGTACATTGAAACCGAATCCTCGTGAAGGATACAACGAAGTTCAAGAAGACTTCGTCTTGACCACTGCTGCTGATGTGGTGTTTGATCCATCTGCGCAATCTTCTTTTGTCGAAGGAGTTTACGAACAAGCAGAATGGATTTACGAGTCTGGTATTTTCCGTCCCGTTGACCTTGAAAAACAACGTGAAAGACTCTTGAAAGCGAAAAAGAAAGAAATAAACGAAGCCAAACTAGATATTTGGCAATCTTTCTTGAAAACACTTTGAAACTATAAATAAGTCAACTGGAGTTTTAAAAATGGCACAAAAAGACATCTACTCAGTCATTGAAGATCTGCTCGAAGCAGACATGACAAAGAAAGACGAAATCGAAAATCCTCAAGCCATGAAGGAAGAGGAAGAAGAAATGGAAGAAGCATCAACTGATGCAACCAACAAAACCACTTCCGACAACGCTGATGGCAACGACAAACCCAAGTCTGGTCAACAGTCTTCTGACACACAAGGTGTTCTAGGTTCTGAAAAAGGTACTGCAATGGACGCTGGCGGTGATAAAGACGTTGGTGGTTCAAAGGGCGACAATGCTTCAGATGCTTCTGCTGACACTCAAGGTGTTGAAGGCAAGACATCAGGTGCTGCTTTGGATGCTGGTGGTGACAAAGACGTAGGAAAGATTGGTTCGAAAGAAAAGGGCAATCCTTCTGATGCTTCTGCTGAAGTCGAAGCAGACAAAGGTCCTCACAATCAGGCTGAAGAGACTGATATGGAAGAAGAAGACGAGATGGAAGAAGCAGTAGTTGCTGATAAAGAATCAGGTGTTGCTAACGATGCTCAACGTCCACCTGAAGAAAAAGGTGACAACGCTCCTGTAGATACTGGAAAAGATGTTGATTCTGGTGCCAAAGAAGGTCCTCATGACCAGTCAAACGATGACCACGACACTGCAACCAAAGCAAATCCGAAGACAACCGTTTCTGAAGATGACGAAGAAGATGAAGAAGATGACGAAGAAGTCAAAGGTCTTGATCGCGACGGTGACGGTGATCACGACAAGGACGATCATGCACTCGAAGAAGGCAAGTATGCTGAGAACGTCATGAAAGCAGCAGAAATGTACAATGAAAACGATGACTGTACATATGAAATGGCTGCTGAAAAGTATGGCTGTTCTGCTGAAGAAGTCAAAGCATGTTGCGAGTCCATGAAAGAAGAAAAAGACATGGACGAGGAAGATCTTGAAGAGAAGATGCTCGACGATGATGCATTCACATACAAGGTTGCTCAGGCAGCAATGGACGGTGAATCTGAAATCGAGCTCGACGGCAAGACTCACAAAGTCACAATGTCAAAAGACCAAGCTGCAAAGATCGTCAAAGAAATGGACGACAAAATGCAAGCTGAAGCTGACGAGAAAGAAGACGAAGAGTCGAT
>ENA-OUOG01004560-OUOG01004560.1-marine-metagenome-genome-assembly--contig:-NODE-4560-length-11843-cov-4.547425_pt1 | contig 11843 bp, 6 predicted proteins | sample MGYA00248635_ERZ508505 | MGnify/ENA primary metagenome ERZ508505 (study PRJEB26176, sample SAMN06267871) | marine metagenome | isolation source: Saanich Inlet, British Columbia, Canada | place: Pacific...
CTGTCTTCATGAACTGAATATGCAACATCGGGTTCTTGACGAACATTGTCATAGAGAACTTCAATATTACCTGCTTCGGAGCCAGGAACATCAATGCTCAACTCAATTGCATTTGAATAAGTTCCGTGAGCGCCAGTAACAGAACCAAATGCACTACCAGTGAAATCCTCTTTAGGAAATGTAGTAGAGACTTGGTTTATAAATGGAACACCGATATATGCGTCAGACATTATTCTCTACCCCTTATGCAACATCTTCTAGAATTGATGCAACTACATCAACCGTAGCAGCGCTTGCGTATACACGAACTTCATCGTCACCGTTCAAAACAACTTTCTGACCAGACACAACCTTCAATGCACCACCACTTGGGATTGGAGCATTCTTAACGATGTGATACTCTGCTGTGCCCGAACTGTCATAAATCATGACTGATACTTGAACGGCAGATGAACCTGTGTTTGCGACATCAAGTTCGATCAGAATTGAGTTGACGGCAGAACCATTGTTCGCAGTGTAAACAGTTGTAGGCGACCCACTTGAGGTGCTTACGCTTGTTGCGAATGCGTTTTTAAAATTGTTTGCCATTCTGATTTCTTCCTTTAGTTTATACTATGTTATTTATAAGTCTTAACCAAGAGCAATACCCATTGCAACACTAAAACCTTCTGTTGCAACAGCCCCACTGTTGGATGGGAATGTTAGTGACACACCGTTATCATCATTGAACGATCCTGTCATGTAAATGTTTTGCCACTCTTTACCAGATGCGCCTAAGTCATATGTTGCAGCTGCATTTGGAATAATATTAGACACAACATCTGCATTGAAATCAATTGAGTCTGTGTCTGTATCACCCATTACGATGTTGCCACCAAGAGTGATATTTCCAGTAACATCAATATTACCACCAACTGTCAAGTCATTAGCAATTGTTACGTCATTTGGTAGTCCAACAGTAATTGTGTCTGGACTAGAAACTGCGGTTTCAATTTCGTTTGCAGTTCCATTAATTGTAAGGGTGTCACTGATAACTAGAGTTTCAGCAGTTCCACTGTCTGCGGCAAGTCCGATACCAGTAGTCTCAATTGCAGCAGTCAATTCTGTAATTGCTTCGATAACATCTGTTACTGCATTACCATCAATAGAAACAGGAAGGTTAGCGATATCGCCAACGTCTACTGCGAGTTCATTAAACTCGACACGCCATTCTTCTAAGGTAAAACTTTCTGGGGTATTACGGTCAGCCATTATTTCTTATCCACTAATTGCAACAAGAGAGATTTAATTTCATGCATCTCACACTTTAAAGTATTTATCTCTCTTACTGCATCCCTAAGTTGGTCTTTTTGTTTTCTTTTTTGTTCCATTGCCTTCATGTATTGACGATAAGCAGTCTTATCCGTATTGATAATGGCTTTAGAATCGGTTTCTCTTACGAGATTGTTATGTCCTTCTACTTTTAGAAATTCACTCATATTACAACGCCAACGCAATTACTCTTAGGTTTTTAATTCTTGCAACATCCACAGTGTTGTTTGTTGTGAATTCAATCTTCACTGCCGCAGTTGAGAAGGCGTTCAGCCCAGAAATCGTATGTTCTCTTTCTCTGAAAGTTTCATAGTTTTCTTCTGGATTATCAATCTCATCTGTAGTAGACAATACATATGGAATGTCATCAAAGTCTCTAACGTCACCTTCTTCTGCAATCTTATAGTAGATATTAATATCAGCGCCGTCTGGACGGTTTGCTTCATATAGAATCTTAATTGCAGTAGCAGGATTCTCTAGTGTGAACCTCTTAGTTATATAGTTCGCTGGGTTTGTTGTTCCACTAGGTGCGATACTATCAAAGAAGTTTTCGTGTTGAACAATCGTTACTGAATTACCAGCAACCTCACTGGTGCCTGGGGCAGCAGTAACAGTAATAGTTGCACCGTCCGAAGAAACCTTCTTAATTGTGTAAGTCTTATTGTTACTTGCAGAAACAGCACCACTCACTGTGATTTCTTTACCAACATCCAATGTCAAGAATAGTTCTTTTGTCGATGCATCAGAAGTTGTGATAGTTGCATTTGCAGAGTTGAACGCAACATTAGTATTTGCACTTACAACTGTTCTATCATCCAACTCTGCAACGTTTACATCTGTTCTCTCATAACTTGCAACTCTGTTAGAAGTCATACAGAGAGATACACGTTGCGAATCCAAAACTGGAGACAAGTATGTGTTGGTTGAAGTCATCTGAGCTTCAAGTTTTGCAGATGTTCCTGCCGTGATATTCGCAGAGCGTCCACCATTTAGATTATCATTCTGGTTTACTTCAGATGCAACCAACAATCTCTGTTCTGGATAATAGTTTTCATTTTCTTGAATACTAGTAGTCGCAGTCTTAGAGTATGCAGTTGACATACCGTTGAAACTGTATGTGATATCTGTATTAGGAAGTTTAACCTGTGAAATTGCAGGCAACACGATATCGCCAGTTAGGTTTCTAGATGCAGTAATTCCAGCACCACCGAATGTGTCATGTCCAAGTCCAGCAACTCCACCAACAATATCACCAGCATCAATCTCAATGACATAAGTGTCCATTGTTACATCGCTGATTGTGTGTGTTGCGTTTAGACTATCTGCCGGAATACCAGCAATAGAAGAGTTCGCACCGTAGAATGCATCTGCCACACCAGAGATTGTCGCCAAGTCGCCATCACGCATTCCGTGATTCAACTGAGTTACACGAACCTTGTTGGTATCTGTCTTACACTCAAATGGGTTTGTCTTGAGTTTCTGTTTTGTTACAGAAGCATTAACAAAGATTGGGTTTCCTGTTACAGAAGTATCAAAGTCTGCACGATAGAGTGTGAACTTCAAGTCTCTATATTGGTGTGGTGTCCATGCCTGTCCGTTCTGTGATAGGAACAAGGTTCCTGTCAATGGGTTTGCAGAGACAACACGATTGTCTGTCAAGTTAGTCTGTCCAACTTCAGAGAAGAACACACGACAGCCAGGTTCATCAACTTTAACCAAGATTGCATATTCAATATCGTCCTTCAAGTATACAGGAGAATCGAAAGTAAATCTAGTAGAAACTGAAGCATCATCAGAAGTATTAATTTCTGAAGCACTTAGAACCTTCTGTGTAATAATCTTGTTAGATGGGTGTCCATCAACTGTGTCAACCAATTGAACGATAACTGGGCGTTGTCCAGCAGTCTGGAAGAACAAGTCGATACCAGTGATGAATGCACCTTCATTACCTTGGTTAATGAATGTCTGTCCCAATGGATCGTGTCCACGCCGCCAAGAACCAATCAATGTTCTGTTGACGTTTACTGAACCACGAACCGTTCTTGAAACAGTTCTAATATCTTGAACACGGTCACGAACAAACTCTGCACGTCTTACGTTAAGGATTGTCTGTTCACGTTCTTCTGCAATACCAGTTGCACGATAGACTCTTTCAGCCTTAGAAGTGTGCAAACCAACTTCTGGGTTGTTGTTGATATTGTCAATCAAGCGGAATACACGTTCACCAGTTCTGAATCTTAGTTCTTCAGTATTTGGTAGATAGTAAACCATACTGATACGTCCACCTTCATCTGTAATCAAATCAGTTGAAGTTGAGTTCATTGTAGGTGCAGTAGTTGTAGAAGACGAACCGTTAATTGCAGAAATTGTGCAAAGGTTTGTTCCACCGTCTGTTGTTCTTGGAACAGAACCTTCACAAACGTCACTTACTGCGAAACCATTCTTGATATTCGAAACAAGAATAACTCTTGGAAGTCCGTTAGCATTTCCACTTTCATCTGGAAGTTCGATAGATGCAACACCAGATGCACGAAGTCTTTGTGCAGAACCACCAGAGGTGTATGTGCTTACTGTAGAAATCTGAGTTCCATCTAGATTTGCAATAGTAATATCATTACCAGTTACAGAAGTAACCAAGTAGTTGTTATTTCTAGATACAGAATAGTTCAACTGAGTTGCACCACCAATTCCTGTGAATTGAATATGGTGTCCAACAGCAATACCATTTGTGGATGTTAGAGAAACTGTTGTAGTGATTGCACCCTTAACCACACTAGAAACTGAAGTTGCAGTATGTGGTTGGTTGCGAATCACGTCACCGTATGCGAATGCCTGAACTTCTTCATCTTCCCAATAACGAGCAGTGTCAGCAGATGCAGCTGCACCAGCGTCATCTACATTAAAGAAGTCGAAGTCAGATGCAGCATTAGATGTGATTGTAAATCTATCAAGTGGTTGACAGTAATCTGTTACGTTCTCATTATCGAAGAAAGAAAACATCTTTGTTCTAGGACGCATGTTTCCAACCACCACAAGGATTGGCCTTGAGCGCATAAATGGAACCATTGAGATGTTTACAATTCTATCACCGAGACTATTCGACTCTACCTGAGAACCAACTGTTGTTCTGATACCAGAACGAACCTGTCCTACCTGTTGTGAGAACACAGCACGAGTTGCAGTGTTTCTGAATGTGTTAAGTGTTCTTCCGCTCCACTGAGATGAGTTCCAAGACCAACTATCCGTTCCAGTTCTAACACGAGAACCAAACCAGTTGTCCTGCCATGAGTTCCAAACTGTTCCTGTAATACCAATCTCTTCTGCAAGACGAGTAATAATGTCTAGGTTGTTGTCATCGTTTACGATTACGTCTGGACGGCGAGTAACATCATTCCAATCGTCTGAGTATGGAATCAAAGTAATCTCACCAGTAAATGGAGCAACCTTATATGGGTTTACATCAAATGAGTCTGTTGCATATGGGTTAGAGATATAACCTATTTCTTCATAAGGAAGAGTGATAATACCATCTGCGTGTTTCTTATATCCAGCACTTGATCTTGCAACTGAAGAGGAAACAGTCTCCACCATACTTACGTTATCAGAGAACGCCATCGGGCGCAACTCACGCAACTTAGGGTCAATCGAACACCTATAGTCTGCACTAGAAATATCACCAATGATGTGTCCAGTAAAGTTATCTACGATGAAACCGTTCTTAAGTCTATCATTACCATCATCATCCTTTACTACCAATGCGGCCGTTTCTTTCTCAAGAAGGTTAAGAGAGGTGTAGAATTCTAGATTCTTAATACGTCTTTCAAGTTTACCGATATCACGCATTGTGTAACGGCGATTGTCTAGTTTCTTAACGTCAACTTCAGTCAAGTCAAGAACATATGCCTGTTGACGAACCTCAAACAATACCATACCACTGTCTGGAGCCTGAGGGAGTTGTGGATTAAGAGATGGAACACCTTTGATAAGATTAAACTTACCAAGTCTATCCATAAAGATTAAGTCGTGTCTTCCCAAGTAGTATGAGAAGTCACACTGGACGTTTGTTCCGATAGCAGGAAGTTCTGTCAAAGATGCAGTTCCCCCTACAAAGTTTCCATTGTCATCAACACGAGGGCGGAAGTCCAAACAGTCTCTTAGTTCAAACGCATCACCACTTTCAGTTGAAATGAATCTTGGAATGTTTTCATACTCCACCGCACCAGTGTATGAATCTACTGAGAAGTAGTCACCAGCACCATGTGTGAAGTAATCGAAAGTTACACGAAGAGAACCAGTAGGTAGTGGTTGTCCTGGCTTCAAGACGATTGCTGCCAATCCATAGAACGCATCACGCATACCACTATCAAAGGTGTAACGAGATGTTACATCAATTTCGCCAGATGAAGAGTATGCACCATAACTTGAGGCCATCTTAATAGATACCAAACGATATCCATCTGCCTTACCTAAAGTAATTCTTGTCTGTTCTGCATTTGCTTGAGTTGTAATATCTGCAACCACATTCTCTTGCAGAGTCTTAGACTTTTCAACTGCGGCAGTTGAACTCACATCAATAGATGCAATCAATTCAACTTCATCTCCTGCCAAAATTGGATTGGTTGTGAGATTAGTAAGGTCACTAAATGTAACAGTCTGTCCATCACCAGAGATAGAAATGTTTGCAGATGTAATGTCTAGGATATCACCAACTGCACGTCCAGCACTAATAGATGCAGCAGTGGCAGTTGTTAGAACAAGAGTATAGTTGCTCAAGTTAGATGCAGAAGTAAATGCTTCGTTGTCATTTACTGTGAAGTCAACAGAAACATCGCCCGTTCCCTCTGTGAGTTTCGGACTAAACTTACGTCTGATTGTGTAAGATGTTGACTGTTCGTTATCTGGGTTCGCAGTAGAGTCGCCACGAATCTTTCTAATTCTAAAGAAGTTAGTATCGAATACAAGTGGTTTACGATTTGGTTCAAATACCTTGGCACTGAAGTGAGTGATTGTTCCACCAGTTACCGCTGCAGATGCATTTGCATCCAATTCAAATTCTAAGTTGTCTGTGATTGAGTCCACACGTCCGATTAAATTTCCGTTCAAATAAACATAATCACCCTCATCCAAGTCACGAGTGAACAATGTTCCTACACCAGTAACCGTTGTAGATGAAGTTGAAGATGTTGCAGAACCTTGAACTGTAACATAAGATGGACTGATATCGGCCGAGAAGTTTGTTCCTTCAATGGACTTAGCATCTCTTTCGAAATCAAACCCATCATCCAAATCGACTTGGAACATACCAAATTTAAAACGAGTCTCTGAAAGAGTTCCAGAATAGTCACCGTCATGAAGAACAAATGAACGAGCACGAACTGTTCCGATAACAGAACCAGAACCAGAAGCGCCACCGAATTGATCGTATACTTCTAGTTGTTCAAATGTGTCAATATCTGGTGTCCCAGATACGTTCTGAACGAGGGTGTAGTTACCAACTGGGGTCTGGATTGGTCTATCAACTTCTCTTTCGAATGTTCTAGGTTTATCAGACTCAACAATCTGTGCAGCGTATGTTTCAAGTTCATAACCTTCAACATATGCTTTGCCTGGCTCGATAGAGAATGCAAGTTTAGAATCTAAACCACCAGCAAGTGCCTCATAGACACCTCTGTTAGTTCCGTCATTGAGGTGTTCTCTTTTCTCAACAAGGAAAGGACGAACCTCATAGTTGCCTGACTCATCGAATGTTCTACGAGCCATTGTATGTTCTAGATGTGAATAGTCACTATACTTTACGAACTTAAGAACCTGTCCGTTATCAATACGAGCAAGTTCAATGAAATTTTGGTCAGCAGTATCACTCAATGACTTCTTAACAAGAGTCAGAGACATCTTAAATCTGTGAGCGCCAGGAGCATTAATGTTTGGAGAACCCTGTGCATTATCCAAAAGAGAACTATCTTCTTCTGGAGTAATAAACTGTTCTGAAATCTGGAAACCAATACGATAAGAAGGTTGGTTAGAATACTTGTCTAGTAGAATTGTTTGGTCTTCATTTGACACGAAGAAACCATTCACAAAGTAAACACCCTTGTGAACTTGGATAGCAGAACCAATACCAACAGAGTCAGATGCACCTTGCACTCTTGCAGAGTGTTCTGTTGTTTGGTTGGCAGTAAGTTGTGAATTTGTTAGAGTGGTGTTATCTGCATTAAAGGTTGTAAGAGTTTCACCTACACCGAAACGTTTCTGTAGTCCATCGTCACCAGAGTCTTCATACTTAACGTATAGTGTAATTGGATCATCACCAGACGAAGGAATAGTTCCAATGACTCTCGCCTTAAGTCCTGTTGCTTCACTTCTAATGATTTTGTTAAAGAATTCTGTTCTATAGTTTTCAACTGTTTGTGCATTGAAAATACCTTCAAGCTTCACATACTCATATTCCAAGTCATAGTTAAGGTCGCCAGGGATAACCATCGCACCCTGTTCGAAAATATGTTGTCCAAGTTTGTTTACCTGATCTTGAAGGATAGTTTGTAACTGAGTAAGTTCTCTCGCCTGAACTGAGAAGCCAGGACGAAACATGACACGATGAAATCTTTTGGTTTCATCGAAGTCATCATTATATGGAGTTACATTAAAGTTCGTTAGCGTTACAGCCATTTAAATACACCTTATCAATTTAGAATTCAATTACAATCTTAATATCTTCAGTTTGGTCAGATGCACGAGAAATAGGGCGTCTATTCTCAACATAAATGACCTTACCACTATCTGGTTGGAGTTCTGGATTAGAATAACCAGAAGTAAATGTCGTAGTATTACCACCAGCAAGAGTTGTTGTTTCAGAGGCAGTTGATTGAGGAACACCAGTTGCACCAGATTGCGAACCAACAATGTCATTAGTTCCAGAGAATGCAACATAATCTCCATCACTATTTACACCGTAATTTTCCCACTGTTCTTGAACGAAATATAGAATATCATTTGTAGTATCCCATTCAACAACACGTCCAACAGCACCAGTTGTTGTCTGAGTAATCTTTTCATCTGGTTCGAAAGAACCTGATACAGAAGAGAACTTAACTGCCATAGTTTGACGAGCAGTTGTTCCAGAGTATAGTGAAGTTGAACCGAAAGAAGATGGGTCAACTAAAAGTCCAACTTCTCTGAAGTCGTTTGCAACTGAGAAGTCATCACCTTCTGCTTGTTCCAACTTGACGTTTACCATCACAAAGTGTCCACCAAGTTCAGCGACAGCATCGTGTCCATGTCCAACTCTAGGAGTCATGATAGGAACGATTGCGCCACCAGTTCCAGAACCAATTGATACTGGAGTTGTTAAAGATGATTCTTCATAACAATCTGCCAAGTCAACAGTTGCGAAAGTGTAACCAGAGCCAGGATTTTCAATCTGGGAATCGTCTGAAGTAGAACCAAAAGATTGAATCTCACTACCAGATACTTTAATCTTGACGATACCACCAGAACCATCACCACGAATTGGCGAATAGTAAATACCATCTGCAGCATTAGTATCTGAGTAACCAGAACCACCAGTAACCCTAATTACTTTAACTGGAGCACCAACAAATGGAGCAGAGTCGTCAGAGTTTGTTTCTGCATCACCAGATACAGTTGAGTCTGTAGACACAGGCATAAAGTCTGAAGTCAAGAACTTCTGAACTTCAGATGTTGTAAGTGAATACATGTATTGAAGGTAATATCCACCTTCAAAGAATGGGTCAGACTGTGTAGTTGTAGGTGCGGTAGAACCAGTATATGCTGCACCACCGTTGTTGTTAAGGACTTTATATACCTTATACTCATCAGTCATGAAATAGAATGTTGATTCAACTAGGTTAGTTGCACCAGAGGTTGTGGTGTTGGATGCATTAATGTCATGTTCATACATGTCAAATGTTCCACCGACAATCCAATCTCTACGAGGAATAACATAAGAAACATCAGTAGTTCCAATGCGTTTGGCAGCAAGCATTGAATCCCACTTGTAGTTATCTACTGTTACAATATCAGTAGGAACTGGGGGTGAAGTATCTGAACCGCCACTTGTCGTAGAGGTAAAAGGTGAACTCTTACCAATGAATAGATAATAGTTAGACGCAGCAGACTCAGAGAACGATTCAAAGAATTGTTCTGCATTGTGGCGTCTAAAGTTTTCTGTAATAATCGCTGCCATTTTAGTTTTCCATTATTCCTTTTTACTCATTTATTTATTCAGTATCTATGAACGGTATGCGTTTACAATAATAGCAAAACCACCATCGTAACCATATGTCCCTTGAACATCAGCATTAGGAGTTGGTCGAGCATCACCAACATTTGTAGGTTTATATCCATTTGCATCTGGAGCTTGCCAATGTGTCGATGCACCAGCAACTGCCATTGAAAATGCACCACTAGTGACATTACTGGTATTGATGTAACCAGAACCGCCGCCGCCATGGGCATAGTAACCAGCAGCACCACCGCCACCGTAGTAACCACCACCGCCACCACCGCCGGTTCCTTGTCCGCCTTCATATTTAGCGCCCGCCGTTCCGTTACCTAGACGACCGCCTGTTCCTCCAGAACCACCAGCGTTCTGACTACCGCCGCCGCCAGGAGATGAAGAAGATTCTCCATTAGCATAATATGCGCCACCAGAACCACCAGATGTTCCACCACCTCGACTATCTCTTGTTCCAGTAGATGAATAATCTGCACCGCCGCCGCCTGCGCCAGCAATCAAATAATATACTGCGTTAGTATTGTTGAGGTCACTTACACTATTTGTTAAGTTAAATCCAGATTGTGTATACTCCCCGAAACGAGTAGAACCGCCACCGTATCCCTGTCCGTAACCTTGAGAGCCCCATGCTGGGCCACCATCTGGGAATGGTTTTGCTCCACCTTCAGCAACTGGATTTGACCCTGTCGCCCAAGGCGATGCAAAACCACCTTGTCCAACAATAAGTCTGTATTCTGTTCCAGCAATTAAGTCAATTTCACCATATGCTTCACCACCAGCACCACCACGGCCTGGGCTGGAAGTGCCTCCACCAGAACCACCAGCAGCACCCCATAAGTCCATGAATACAGTCATATCCTGTTCTGGAACAATTGTGTAATACCCCTGTGAAGAAATTGTATATACTGAGTTAATAAATTGTCCAGAACCATTCACAAGAATAGAAGGACGAGCATAAACAATACTGAATGTTTTGTTTACCGTTTCAGTCCCATCTGTAGCAGATACAGTAAATGTTTTAGTGGTATCAGAAGTTATTTCATCTGCCGTTCCAGAGAATGTCCCATTAGATGCAACAGAAGAACCAGCAGGAGCATCACTTGAAGAATATGTAATAGTCTCCCCATCTGGGTCAGTTGCAGTTAAAGAGATTGAAAATGTAGAACCACCTCCAACCGAAGTCAATGGAGAAGTTGTTTGCCAAGCTGGAGATGCGTTTGCATATAGAATATCATCTAATGTTCCAGAAAGTCCAGATGTATTAGTTAATTGAATATCATATGGTTCTTGTGCATTATCAAATGATGATGTTGGAAATGTTGCTGTAACAGAAGACTGTGAAGACACAGTAACAGAAGATGCAGTAATAGTAGAACCGTCAGCAGCAATTGCTTTAACAACAGCACCAGATTGGAAGTTTGCGCCAGTAAGAGTAATATCATCTGTTGCATTGTCAACATCTATTACAGTTGGAGAAATAGAAGAAACTATTGGAGGAGAATCAATTGCCTTCCACTGAGTTCCATCATAATATTCCATCAAAGAAATAGTAGTATTGAATCTCTGGTCACCAGACTTAGGAGAACCTTCTCTCTCTGCTGTTGTTCCCACTGGAAGTCTTGCAGCTTCAGTTCCGGCAATCTCTAAGTTTTCTAAGTCTGCCGCTCTTGTTCCGATTTTATCAATTGCCATTTTTCTTTATCCTAATATCTTAGTTCAATGCAACCCAAGCAGATCCATCATATCCTTGGAACTGTGCAGTGCCGCCTCCGTCACCGTCTGTTACGAAAACAACCATACCAGCAGCAGGAGATGTAATATCAGCATCTCTTGCAGTTGTGTCTGCGTATACTGCCAACTGAAGAGCAGAACCAATTGTTGGAGAGGTTAGGGTTTTGTTTGTAAGTGTCTGAGTTGCGTCTGTTCCAACCAACTCTTGGTTTCCACCAGCAGGAAGTGTCAGAGTGTTTGTAACTGCCGCACTATGTGGTTGAGGAACAATAGTCTGCCCGTGAAGATTTGTCTCACAGTTAAGAACAATCTGTCCTTCCGTTGCAGAACCATCACCAAGCACTTCAACGATTTGAGTTGCAGCGCCAAGTTGCAAGTTACCAGATGTTGTTGAAACATTACCAGTTACATCACCAGTGACGTTTCCTGTAACATCGCCTGTTACGTTACCAGTTAAATCGCCAGTGACATTACCAGTTAGATTTCCAGTAACATCTCCAGTAACGTCCCCTGTGATATCACCAGTTACGTTGCCTGTCAAGTCTCC
>ENA-OUOG01004561-OUOG01004561.1-marine-metagenome-genome-assembly--contig:-NODE-4561-length-11839-cov-4.346030_pt1 | contig 11839 bp, 27 predicted proteins | sample MGYA00248635_ERZ508505 | MGnify/ENA primary metagenome ERZ508505 (study PRJEB26176, sample SAMN06267871) | marine metagenome | isolation source: Saanich Inlet, British Columbia, Canada | place: Pacific...
CGAACCCGGTCGTCCAGACCGTTCAGGCATCGGTAGTGTTTGTCTTCTACTTGGGGAATTCAGTAGCCCTAACCCAGGTTATTCAAATGTGGATTGCCCTCCTTTTGCCTAACTGTTATATACAGTATATGATCTCACCCCTCGTTTGTCAACCTCTTTTTTTCTCTTTTTTAATTAATTTAGGGGTTGACAACTCTCTCGAATGACTGTATACTGTACACAGTTAAACAATAAAGCAATGAGGGCAATTCATGCAAGTATATACTTTAGAACTACAGGGCACAGGCGATGACGAATACGCATTTGAATGCGCAGGGGTGTTTAGTGATCGCGCTCTAGCACTGGCTCGCCTAGCAGCTATAAATGCAGAATATACCAGCAGCGGCTTTTTTGATCAAGACGATGTTGTGTTCGCACTTGAAGACAATGCACGTATAGAAGAATATAAGCTAGACGCATAATAAAAGGACTACAACATGACACTGAAACTAGCATACTGTGATTACATTGCGGCTCGACTATACACTTTGATTGATCGCGAACTTACGGACAACCAAACAATGATCGCAAGCGTGAGCCATCCCAAGATGGACTTGCATCCAACTGAGGGATACTTCCAATCCACCAAGAAGGTTCTTACTGTACATGATACAAACGGTAAGGCATATGTGGTCACAGTAGAAGAAGCACCTTTTTTAGATAAAGAGTAAATTAGGGGTTGACAGGTTGCTGTTGCTGTGTTATAGTAGCAGTATAAATTAAACAAGTGAGGGCTTGAATATGTACACAATAGAAATATACCGCAAAGATGCTCGCAAGAAGGCAGGCGAGAGATTACTCAGCAAAGAAGACTTGACTATTACTAGTGTAGAGGGTGCTACCCGCTATGCCAACAAGGTAATGGGTCCAAAGGATCGTGTTGAGGTTCACCAGACTATGGTCATCAAGAAGAGTGCAATGGCACCATTCAAACAGTTTGAAGAGCGTTATGATACGCCCTACTACTGTTCACCTAGTTCAGAAACCTATTGGAGCATGTGATATGACAGTTAATGTAAGCGACACCATGGAGCGTCTAGACAATACGCTGGACGCTGTAGACGACCTAATAGGACAACTGCCCATTCCAAGTCAACACAAGAAGCGATTGAGTTCGCATGTGTATGACCTGTGGATGGACGTTGAAGAAGCTGTAGAACTTATTCCTGCAGATTTTCCAAATTAGGGGTTGACATCTGTGTGTGTTGATCGTATAATAGTAGAGTAATAAACATTTAATAGGAGGGCAACCTATGCCAAATTGGTGCAATAATTCAATAACAATCCAGGGGTCAACTGAGACTCTTGAAACGCTTTGGGAAGAAGCGAACAAGGAAGACTCAGGTCTTCTACAAGCGATGGTGCCGATGCCATCAGAACTCAACGATACTACGGCTCCAAGTGATGCCGCCAACTGGTATGATTGGCGTGTGACCAACTGGGGAACCAAGTGGGACATTGACCTAGAAGGTCTAGAGTTTATCAACAATCACGATGGCACTAGTGTTATCACAGGATGGTTTGACAGTGCTTGGGCTCCACCCATTGAAGCATACAACACATTCTTAGATGATATGGACGGCTGTTCAATTGAAGCAACCTACGAAGAAGGTGGCATGGACTTTGCTGGCATCTACGAAGATGGTGCAGACAACTATCTAGAAGGCATATCAGACTATGCCCGTAATAAGATCAAGGATGGTGACTCAGGTGATCCGCTGTATGATCTACTAGATGAGCGTATGGATCTCACTGAGAGCAGAGCTGAATACATTGAAGAAGAGCTGGCGGAAGAGGCATGAGCTTAGAGTTCACCAACGACTTTGACACTGACCTAGCCAAGTTCACACTAGATGAGCTGGCTAGGGAGTTCACCAGACTTCAGCAACTATACATGGCCGACGGTGATGATTCGCCTGACATGAGTCACAAGAACTACGTGGAAGACCTCTATGTTCGCAAGCAGATGCCCATTGATATAGAGATAGATGATGCATATGGCGGATTGAATATGGAAGAAATATTCAATAAAGAGGTTGACAAGCACTAGACTTGGTGTTATAGTAGCAGTATAAATTAACAAAGAGAGGGCAAACACTATGAAATTTACAGCACAATGGGGCCCACGCCCAACTAGCAACAGCAGAGACAAAGCACTAGAACTTGTCGAAGATGGTTATGTATCAGCAGAATCTATGCTGACTATGGCACTCAAGTATATGTCTACTGATGACGTTGCTGACATGCTGGACGCTAATGAACTTTCTGAAAGATTTTTAGAAGAAGCGTAAATTAGGGGTTGACAGCATCCCCTAATTGCTGTATACTGTACACAGTTAAACATTAAAGCTAGAGGGCAAACATTATGGCAACACGTTCAAACATTGCATATCGCAACACACAAGGCAAAATCATTTCAATCTATTCACATTGGGATGGCTATCCAGAGCACAACGGAGAACTCCTCCGCAGGTTCTACAACACACAAGACAAGGTTGAGGCCTTGATCGCACTAGGTTCAATCAGTAGCCTAGGTCAAGACATTGGCAAGCAGGTTGACTTCGACGATCGCGACACTCACACAGAGACAGGCACTATTGCTTATCACCGTGACAGAGGCGAGCAGCTTTCCATCCAAGAGTATGATGACATTCCTAGTTGGATCGCTGACATGGAAGAATACGCTTACCTGTGGAATGGCAACGAATGGATTGTAAACGATCACGGCGAAGGAGCAAAGACTGGTTATCCAGTGTTCAACTTCGTTGAAGACGTTGTTAACGCAGAACACGTAGCAAAAATATTTGGTGAAACAGCCTAATTAGTGGTTGACTTCTGCGGCCGTTGAGGCTATACTGTATAAACAATAAGGGCAACGAGGAATGCAAATGACAAATTTAGTAACGAAGGCAAGTGAATTAGTCTATCAAATGGATAATGATCAGTTGACCCAACTGGTCGAAGCAATCAAACTCAAACGAACACATCTATCGCGTCAAGCGGTACGTTCGTTCGCTGTAGGTAACGTTGTGAGCTTCACATCACGTGATGGCAACACCTACACAGGAACCGTTCAAAAGGTGAACCGAAAGTACATAGTGGTGAACACTCCACAAGGTTCGTATCGTGTTCCAGGCTCAATGCTCAAGCAAGGAGTCAGTGCATGAACGACGAGCTTCAACTCATCGAGCGCCTAGAAGGAATTAGGCGCATCATCCACAACAACACAGACCTAGCAGATGTCATTCTGCTGGGAATGATCGAAGAAGCTGAACGCAAGGTTGCAGCTTTTGAATCCCAACTAGAACTGGAGTACAGTTAAACAGGCATCGGGCTGTTAGCTCAATTGGTTAGAGCAATCCGCTCATAACGGATAGGTTGCCAGTTCGAGTCTGGCACGGCCCACCAAGATCTGCCCTTAGCTCAGCTGGATAGAGCAACGGCCTTCTAAGCCGTAGGTCAAAGGTTCGAATCCTTTAGGGCAGGCCAATTAGCCTCCATGGTGGAATAGGTAGACACAAGAGACTTAAAATCTCTCGCTCACAAGGCGTCCCAGTTCGAGTCTGGGTGGAGGCACCAAAACTTTTTTGCAATTAATTGCAAATAATGGTTGACAAGAGTTAGAAAGAGTGTATAATGTATTACATAACGTTAAGAAATTATCGTTAAGTTTGAAAAACTTTTATTAATAGGAGAAGATAATATGGCTTTTACGAAAATTAAAACCAACCAAAAGACCTTTTTAGAGACCTATCTAAGAGGCACAGGCAAGACTTTAACAGCTGCAGATGCGAACGCTAGGTTCGGTATCACACAGCTTCCAGCTAGAATGTCAGAGTTCAGAGCTGCAGGTCTTGTTGTAAAAACTGATATCGCCACTACTGGTAAGACTCGCTATGCGGTCACAGCTAGAGACGTTAACGGTTCAAGAGCTAAATTGTTCGCCGCGGCGTAACTTTTAAGTTCTAAGGAAGGGCCTGGGAAGGGCCCTTTCTTTTTGACTTTTTTTTCATATTAGGGGTTGACAAACGAGAGAGTAGGTGCTATATTATATGTATAGTAACAAACAAAGAGGGCAAACAGATGATTAAGATTTTCAACTCAGGATGGGGCCGTAATGCAGACAGCCGTGACATTCCACTTTCAGAAGTTAACATCAGAGAACAGTCAATCAACTGTTACACAGGAGCACCTTACATCTTGTTCGAACACAAGGACTTTCCATTAGGTGCATTGATGGCAACCTTCCAAGGCTCATACTGGAGCTGCGATTTAGATTAAATTAGGGGTTGACAGCACCGCATCTAGGTGCTATAATGTATATTAACAATTAGGGCAATGACAGAGAGGGCAAACAATGTCAACAGAATTAAGAAAAGTTCCAGACTGTGAAGCACAGAACGAATTGACTCAGACTCGCTTCTGGGGTGGCAAGGATCGATTGACTTGCATACAGATCACTCAACGCAAGCCAAAAGGATTCGAAAATTGGCCTACTACATCAGATGGCTTCTTCAACTCATTGCAATTGACCAAGCATCAGGCTCGTATGTTAGCTGTAGAGTTGATGTTGTTCGCAGAAGGTCGTGAAGTAGACGAGTTCGAAGAGCTTGTACAGGAGACAGTGTAATGGGGTATTATACCTACACCAAAGATCCAATCGGTAACTTCATTGAGAAGGACCACGGTAATAACTTTGAGTATAGCCTGAACAATGAGCAGGACGACTACTCCAAGAGCATTGCTGAGAACTATCCACACAAGGTATGGGTTGGCTCAGGTCAGATAGGTGGCGACAGTGGATGGCGTTATGCGAATGTCAAGAAGACTGTGGCTTACATTATCGTAGATGAAGATGATGGCGGTCCAATACTAGAGCGTTGGTTCATCAAAGGTCATAGGGAGTATGTACAATGACACCTGAATTGCAAAATCTAATCGACAAGGTCATCGACCAAATTGTAATCGATGTGAATGCCAAAGATCTAACATCGATCGAAGAGTTACTCACATCCGTCCCTGAGGAGAAACTAATTGGGTTTCTTCCTGAAGAAGAATGTTAAATTAGGGGTTGACATCTGTTGTTATTGATCATATAATGTATATAACAATTAGGGCAAAGGGCAAACAAATGAAAACAATTATCGCAACAGTGGCAATCGCAACAGCAGGTCTAGTATGGGCAGTAGACTATAGCTTCTCACTTCCAGATGTACATATGTCTTATGAGACTGGTGCATGTGTAGAGGTGATCAACTATGCAGACACGAACTTCTCATGTGAGAATATGCCTGCAAAATTTCATCATGTTTGGGTGAAATAGGGGTTGACAAAAGAATAATTGATGCTATACTATATGTATAGTTAGGGCAAACAGCAAAGAGGGCAGCAAATGAAATACGTAGTAACCACACAATATTTAGAGAACTATGGCGCACACTGTGAGTCAGGCAAGCATTCCGATGGACATTCGTACTGGAAGTTCAAGGGTGGTTCCGACTACATCGTGGACGGCGTAGATCGTCCTGCGGATGCTATGGCATTCGTTATGGCGGCCTTTGGTACTAATGACCTAGGCCAAAAAGAGTTTCCGACAGAGGTGAAGACCTATGCGGAGTGGGCAAATGACCTTCCAGCGGACAAAGACTATTCTGACTTCCTAGTGTCGTCAGCGTACCATGTAAGTCCGGAAACGGGTCGTAACTTTTCAAAGAAGGGAGTACAATAATGAAGACTGTAATCAAAATGATACATGCGGATGCTGGTCACGGATGGCTAGCGGTGAAGACCAAAGAACTGGTAGAGCTAGGCATTGCGGATAAGATATCCAGCTATTCGTTCTACAAAGGCAAGACCACATACCTCGAAGAGGACTGTGATGCAGGCTTGTACATCAACGCTCAGACAGCGGCTGGTGTTCAAGTGATAACCAAGCAAGGCAAGAACTGGGAGACATGCCCAGTAAGGTTCTTCAAGAGAGTGGAGCAGGTACAAGTACCACAGGCCGCAATCGAAGAAGCCTTTGAAGGTCAGATGTTCGAAGATGTCGACCAAGAAACGCTTGATAAGGAATTTGCATAATGGCTTTGTGTCCGGCGTGTTTCAAAACTGATAAAGAGTTCTTTGCGAGCACCTGTCACGCTTGTAACACCCGGATACCTTTCCTTGTGCAATGCATGTACAGTGTACTCTATGGCGTCATAACGCTAACAGCATTCATAGGATTTTTTTGGTTAATAAGTTAAATTAATGGTTGACATGCATGCAGATAGACCATATACTGTATACATAAATTAAACATTGCGAAGAGGGCAAACTATGCAAAAAGTAAAAATGAAAGAGGGCTTCTACAAGATTAGAGGCAAAGATGTTGACATGATGGGAATGGTATTTCCATTAGTGAATGAGTTTAAAGTTGGCGCCGGTGGTGGCTACGTCACAGTCGATGGGACTGCGGTAGCAGGCTTTCCTGATCGTAATATTAAGATCAAGTGCGAAAGCCCGTCAAGCTATGAGCTGGTAGATAGCTCCGTAGCCACCACCACCCGTGAGGAGACCGATGAAGAGACGATCGAACGAATGCGCGAACGTTTCGACATGCTAGAAGACATGACCAAGGCTTGCAAGCGCGGTGATGTACGTGCTATGATCGTCTCCGGTCCTCCGGGTGTAGGTAAGTCACATGGTGTAGAAAAAGTACTAGGCAAACATGACCTAATCGCTACACTAGGAGACACGCCCAGCAAGTATCAGGTTGTCAAAGGTGCTATGAGTGCTATTGGACTCTACTGCAAGCTGTTCAACTATGCAGACAAAGACAATGTACTGGTGTTCGATGACTGTGATAGCGTGTTCAGTGATGAGCTTAGTCTTAACATTCTTAAGGCTGCACTAGACAGCAAGAAGAACAGAACTATCCATTGGAACACAGACAGTTTCAAATTACGTAATGAAGGAGTGCCAGATAGTTTCACATTCAGAGGCAGTGCTATCTTTATTACCAACATCAAGTTCGATAACGTTAAGAGCAAGAAGATGCGTGATCATCTAACAGCACTTGAAAGTCGTTGTCATTACATTGATCTAACTATTGATACGGACAGAGAGAAAATGTTACGTATAAAGCAGATCACAGAAGATGGTATGCTAGACTCATACGAGCTAGGCGAAGAAGTTGTACAAGACATCGTAGACTTCATCGACATCAACAAGACAAAGCTGCGTGAGCTATCGCTAAGAACGGTACTCAAGGTAGCTGATTTGGCCAAAGCATTTCCTACCAAGTGGGAAGCAATGGCTGAGAACACAGTGATGAGTCGAGCATAATGCTCCTCTCACTGGACAAGGCCGCGTACGGGTGCCCTCCCCAAGCGGTCAGTAAGGCAAGTGGACCGCCCTCATCCACGAGCCTAGGTGGAGCAGATCAAGCGTAGCCCTCACGCTCTGCACAACACCGGGAAGAACCTCGCTATATGCGGGGTTTTTCTTTGGCTGAATTTCACCATTAGGGGTTGACAACTACCTCGAATGACAGTATAATATACATATATTAACGCAAAGAGGGCAAACTATGCAAATGATAACTCAAAACAAATCCGTTCAGTTTGAAATGTTTTCTGAAGAGGGCAACTTGGCCGTGGCTGAGATCGTAAAGGACGCACAGCAACTGAACGACATCAACGAAGGTCCATGGGAAAGAGTATGGGACTGGGCACTCAACGAGCTGTATGCACTGAGTCAAAAGCCAGGCTTTGAAGAAGCAACTGATACTGCTGTGAGAGAAGCTGTGTTGGAACAACTAAATTAGGGGTTGACAAACGAGAGGCTAGACCTTATAATAGTTGTATATTAAATAAAAAGTGTGAGGGCACAGAATATGAAAAACTTTACTATAACCGTAATCCATGCAAGTTTCCTAGAACCAGGAGAGACTCCCAAAGCAGTAGCAAGAGTCACTACCTCAGGACTAGACCTGTTCCAGGCAACAGAGTATGCCTACAGATACACCAACAATGTTGATGGTAGCTGGAGCATGAAGATTGGTGAAGATGCCAATGATGATGTAGAAGTCATTGCACCCCTGATCCAACACAACGGCAAAGCATACGGACTGAGATCTACTTCAGTTGGCGATGTGATGATCGTAGACGATGGCCAAGGCTTTGTTGATACTTTTAAAGTAGCAGGCTTTGGCTTTGAACCATGTGAGCCAATCAGCTATGACATAGTTGATGCTCAAACGTTTGATACAACTTCGGTGCTGGCATAATGCTAGTAGATGACGTAGAGATGGTGGACTGTGAAGAGTGTTGTGGTGAAGGCTACGACCTCGACACACTCTACTGGGGCGATGAGTACACAGCAGCAGGCACTGAAGTAGACTGTAGTGTGTGTGGTGGAGATGGTGTTGTTCCACAAGATTAGGGGTTGACAAACATAGCCTGTGAGGCTATACTAGTAGAGTAAGTTAATTAAACAACGAGGGCAACATATGAACTATTCAGTAAACGATCTTAAAGTAATCCTAGCTAAGGCTGAGCAAGCAGCAAAGAACGCAAGTGAGCAAGTGTACAACAAGTATGGCACGGACCATGTAGGTGCATGTGGCTTTGCTTGGGTAGACATACATGCGTTTGAAGGCAAGAAGCTCAAGGGCAACACCAAAGCTGGCAAGGCTCTTAAGGCCGCAGGCATAGAGCAGAACTGGAACAGAGTGTTTAGCCAATGGTGCAACTGGTACGGTGGGCAGAACATAGACATTAAAGAAGCTGGTGCTCAAGCATATGCTAGAGTGTTAGAAGGCTACGGCTTTACTGCTTATGCAGGCAGTCGCTTAGACTAACAGCAGGCTAGGCTGTGTGGGGACAGTGTAGGACACGCCCACTGACTAGCACAGGTACAGTTGTAGTATACAACACACTAGACGGCTAGACTGTATCGACATAAAGAACTTAGTGTGGGGAGAATCCTTTGTAGCAATACAAGGGATTTTTTTTGACATTAATAAAAAAAATATTTTATTTTTTTTCTCGAGGGGGGTCGGGGCTTATAAAAAATATCTAACAAAAACAAGCACTTAGCGTTAATGGACAACTTTTAAAAAACGGTGCAGTAGCAATCACCACCTCACTTCTGTAAGTACTTCACCTAAAAAAACTGCGCAACTATTTTTTTATCCTGTAGAACCCATTTCGGACTGTTCCTCTTATACACTATGCGAAGCAACACACGCTAGAGCGACTAGCGAAAGCGTTACGAGCTTGCTCGTGTATAGTGTGCTTACTTTAGTTCCCAGTCCCTAAGTGACGCATACACACTTTCAGCTTGATTTTTAGTAAGTGCAAAGTCTCTCATCAGAGTATTAAGGAAGTGTAGGGGCTCAGTAGGATGACCCTGTTGATGCTGTATCCATTGTTGATAAGCGTTCAGTTGTTCTAGTGTGTACATAGCGTTCCTTTATAAGTATGTATATGTATTTACTCAACATCAACTATGATGACACAGTAACGGACTTTATGCAGGACATCAATACATTTTGTTTTGCTACTGATCTTAGCTTACGTGGCATATACACAGAACAACCATCAGACTATCAATTGTTGTTTTCATCAGAGAAAGATAGAATGTATGCTACACTTGCATACACAGGCAATGGCACCTTAGAGTGCATATAAGCGTCATACAGCGTGAATGTGTTCTATGTGCTACGTTTGAACTAGTATGCGCGACAAACACGTTGTATACGCTCTACAATAGCTTTTAAAACGTCATCTTTTTGTCAACCGTTGTTCTAGACTGAAAGCAACACGTTGTAAACAGTCTGTCGCTATGGTTAGGTTAAAACTGATTCGTTATAGGCTAGTGTGTATGTTGATACTAAAATCTGCTTAACCGCTACGCTATCGCTTGCGCTTCGCGCTTTCTGCGTTAACCGCTGTGCGGCTTTTTTGGCGCAAACGCTTCGCGCTTTTTTGACTCGCCCGCTAAATAGTTGTGTGAAACAGTTACTTGTGCTATGTGTCTTTCTCGCTACGTTTGCAACAGCAGAAACACCCACTAGTGATGCCGATTCAGAAGTATACATTGCTCCCCCAGACATATCCCTTACTACAGCAAGACTGCTACCTCAATACACACTGCGTGAAGAGATATACGGTGTACAAACACTGCATGATGAACTTGTGGGTCGAAAGCCATATGAAGGTATGTTTGATGATGTTGAGTTTAAGGAGCCTGCTACTGGTGCAGACATCACAGTGTTTTGGTTACTACAAGCACTTGATGTATACACCACACTAGAAGCTACTGGTTATCGTTGTGTTGTAGAAGTAAATCCACTACTGCCCACTAAGCCCACGTTTGAAGAGATAGTACTACTCAAAATGGTTCCGCACTTGTTTTGGGATATCGAGGATATGCAAGCTGTTGATCTAGCCACTGTTAATGCTATTACTGGATTGATTGTGGCCAACAATGTTGATGTGGCCAGCAGTGCTAAGAAAATGTGTCCCTAGATAGATTGCGATAGACTCTAACACAACGTCTATTGTATTCTGCTTCATCAAACGTAACACCATCTGCTAGTCGTTGCCATATACGTGCAACCTCAGGTTTGATACAGGGATCACCTGCTAGTCGTTCTAGTCTTTGCTTGCGTTCACGCTGTCTTTGTATGTCAAAAGGTCCCATTATGCTTTATCCAATCGCCATGCCCATTTGAGCAGGAATAGTGTTGCGGCTTTGCCTGTGTTGGTTGTGAGATAAAAGTCTACACGCTTGTACATGTCTGAAGGTAGTGTGCGCGAGTTGTAGCGTCTTGCGTTTATTTCGCCTGCGTCATTAATTGCATAGAACAGTTCATCACCATACTTTTGTCTAAAATATATAAGTTCAAGTCGGTCGTTATGTGTCCACTTGCATTCTATGTGTCCACAGAACAACTTCATACGTGGTATTCAAAGTTCTGACAGGTGTCGTATCGTGCTATGAACTCTGCTCCGTTGGTTAGATGAAACCGTTCAGCCATTGCTGTTAAAGGACTAAGTGTAACGTAGCGACTACACTGATGAGTGTCTTTGATGATCTGTGCTACACCGTTTACTAAATCACGGCCTGCACCTTTTGAATAACTCCACACTGTATAGAACACAGCAACATCAGTACCTAGGTTGTCAAGGTCTGCTTCTGTAGTTGGCACACTGTTGGTGTAGGCTACACATATGATTGCTAGAGGATCTTCTGTTAGCGGTTCATCATACTGTGCATACTTGTCTTCGTAGAGTGCATATACTTCACGTGGATACTGTGTACGCCATTCACTTGGCAAGTGCGGCCTTACTGGATCATCTTTTAAAAAACTGTAGTGCTGTTTGCGTAGTAGTGTAATCATTAAATGGCATAGTCCTTCCGTTGTTATATGCGTATTTAACCTCGCAATTAATCATCGCCTAGATTATTGAGAAACTGTTTTAGTTTTGTACTATCTGCTTCTGCTTTGATCTTAGGACTTGTTGACCCTTCACTAGGATCTTCTCTTACACTGTCTGTGGGTGCATTAGTTGGATTACGTTTGAGACTGTTTACAATACTGTTTGCTCCACCACTTGGTGCTGAGCCATAGTTATTGTCATCGTCATCTTCATCAATGTCTACAATACGTAGTGTGTCTACATCAAAGCCTAGATCAATCTTTTGTCCTACGCCACCACTATTACGTGTTTTCATTAACTGTAACTGATAACGTCCACGCTCACGCATAGCTCTACTAGTAAAGATACCCAACACGTTATCTGCTGTTTGT
>ENA-OUOG01004562-OUOG01004562.1-marine-metagenome-genome-assembly--contig:-NODE-4562-length-11834-cov-5.430212_pt1 | contig 11834 bp, 8 predicted proteins | sample MGYA00248635_ERZ508505 | MGnify/ENA primary metagenome ERZ508505 (study PRJEB26176, sample SAMN06267871) | marine metagenome | isolation source: Saanich Inlet, British Columbia, Canada | place: Pacific...
GATGCGACGTGGGGCGAAGGGGCCTTCGCGCAGTTGGCGGTTTTGCGCGCGCCTGGATCGGACGGTTCGGCCTTGCTCGGCCTTTCTGCGGGAGGCCAAACCACGCAACAGCCCTGGTCCCTCCTCCCATTCGCTCGCACGTACATGACGCAGCTGACCTTGCCCGTTACCGAGCGGCTCCGGATGGGCGGGGCGCTGCTTTGGGCCCCCAACGACGACGTCCTCATCGCGATGCCGAGCGTGGTCTTCGACGCGGCACGGAACCTTACTGCCTCCCTCATTGTTCAACATGTGAGGGCGCGTCCACCTTTTGGACCGGACGCCCCGATGGAAACGCTCACGACGGCGGCTTTCCTCAGTTTGCAGTGGAACTTTCGCGTCCGCAACCTCTTGTAACCGAGATTCCCTGCTTTGCTTGTAAATTGCATGTGCAAGAAGAATTGAATCCCATGTTATACCGCCTCCTCAGCGCTTCCCTGTTCAGTGCATGTGCCTTCGGCTCCCTTTTCGCCCAAAGCACGGATTCCATTCACTATTGTGGTTCATCGGAAGCGCTGGACCGCTTGTTGCAAGAGCGGCCGGAAACGCGGTTGCACTTGGAGCGCGATGAGGCCCGGTTGGAGGCCGAAACCCAGTCGTTCAGCGATGTGAATCGGGACGAACTGGTCGTCATTCCCGTGGTGTTTCACATCATCCACGACAACGGGGTGGAGAACATCTCGGACGAGCAAGTGTACAGTGCGCTGGAAGTGGCCAACCGGGATTTCCGATTGCTCAACACGGACGCGAACACCATCGTCGATGAGTTTGCGGGCATCGCTTCGGACATCGAGATCGAGTTTCGTTTGGCACAACGGGACCCGGATGGGAATTGCCATTCGGGCATCAATCGAATCGTCAGTGATTTGACCTATGACGGCTCGAATGCGGTGAAGGACCTCATTCAGTGGCCGCGCAACCAATACATGAACGTGTGGGTCGTCAATTACGCCAACGGCGCCGCGGGGTACACGTACCTGCCGGGCTCGGTTTCCGGTTTCCAGAACGCAGACATCGACGGCATCGTGCTCAAGCACGACTACACGGGCGACATCGGTACGAGCAACACGTACCGGTCGCGCACGCTGACGCACGAGGCAGGTCACTGGATGAACTTGCGCCACACCTGGGGGAATGGGAATGAGCCCGGTTTGGACAGCAACTGCGATCAAGATGACAACGTGGACGACACGCCGCTCACCATGGGCTGGGTCACGTGCAACTTGAACGGATCCTCGTGCAATTCCTTGGATAACGTCCAGAACTACATGGATTACAGCTACTGCGGTCGGATGTTCACGGAGGGCCAGCGGACGCGGATGCGGGCGGCGATGTACAGCAACACCGCCCAACGGAACCAGCTCTGGACACCGGGCAACCTTGCTGCAACGGGAACCGATGGGGTGGACGTCTTGTGTTCCGTGACCTTCGATGCGGATCGCCGGATGATTTGTGCGGGAGACAGCGTGCAGTTCACGGATTTGAGCTTCCACGGCGTGAATGCGTGGGAATGGGATTTCGGTGACGGGAGCCCGGTGAGCGCGGAGGAGAGTCCGTGGCACACCTTCGATCAGCCCGGCTTTTATACCGTGAAGTTGACTGCGAGCAACAACAACGAAACGGCAGAAGGCAGCCAAACCGATTTCATCCATGTATTGGAAGACAATGCGATGGACCTGCCTTTGACGGAAGGTTTTGAATCGGGAGCGGTGCCCGCGGCGGATTGGTTCGTGTTGGACGAAACCGCCGATGGGGTCACGTGGTCCATCACGTCCACTACGGCACTCACGGGTGATTATTGCCTGAAAATGAACAACTTCGCGGTTCAATCGGCGCAAGCCACCGACCAATTGATCTCCTCCACCATGGACATGAGTGGGGCGACGGAAATCCACATCACCTACAGCTGGGCGTACGCCTACCGCGGTCAGGATCCGGATGAGGACGACACGGACGACCGGCTCAAGGTGTACGCGTCGGCGGACTGTGGCAAAACCTGGTCCTTGCGCCGCATGCACCGCGGCTTCACGGACCTGCCTTCAGCGGATCCCCATCCGTTTCCGTTCGTCCCCGTCGGTCCTGATGAGTGGAGCACTTATACGTTGGTGTTGCCGTACGAGCAGTTTTTGACGGAGAATTTCCGGTTGATGTTTGAATTCGAGAGCCGGTTGGGCAACAATTTGTACCTCGATGACATCAACATCCAGGCCGTGGGGGTCAATGACGTGACGGACTGGACGGAAGCGGGTCAATTGCCGTTGCAGTTGTTCCCGAATCCCACAGCAGGCACTACGACGTGCACGTTCCGAACCGTGAAGGAGCACGATGCGTTGGTGGTGGTCCGGGATTTGATCGGTCGGGAAGTGGCGCGTCCTCTTGAAGGCCGGTTGCCAGTCGGAACCCAACAACTCGAACTGGACGTCCAAGGATGGGCACCAGGGGCCTACTTGGTTTCGGTGGTCCTGGATGGGGTGCCGAGCACGGCCCGCTTGCTCGTGGAGTGATCAGCGATTCAACGGCGCAACGCACAGGATCGATGCGCCGGTGTTGAGGGGCTGATTGACCCGAGCTGCGGGCAATTCACCTCCGACGATGCTGAAGATTTGGCCTTCAGGATGCTCGGTCCAAATCGCAGCAGAACTGCCCCAAAAGTCGAACAATCCATCATCCGATGACCGGAATCCCCCGGGAACCAGGTTCATCCCAGCGGCATTCGATCCGTTCCAATCCGCACTTTTCAGCGATGCAGCATTCGGGTATTCGTTCAACAAGGCGTTCCAATCTTCCAATCGGCTGACGTGCCAACCCGTGGGGCACATGCCCCCGTGTTCGCGGGTCGTCGCGGCCCAACCGTTGTATAAGAGGCCGGCCATGTTCACGTGGTTTCGGACGTTGTCGTAGACACTCCAAGCCGGTGTTGAGGTGGATTTCCAAGCGGCATCTTCCCGCAATTCCTCGAGCTTCGTGCCATCGGCGAAAGCAAGGGCTCGAAGGGGCTCTGCGAACCAACATTTCCCTCCAGCGGCTGCGGTGGCGTAATTCGTGCCTTGGTGATGCAGCGGGTCTCCACACGCACGGAACACCGCAGGGGCCTCCCTTTCAGCAGTCACGGGCGATAACTCGGAGGCCGAATAGCCCGATTCTCCTTCGAGCACCCGCACCACAAGCAGTTCGACTGCGGCGTTGAGCGCCCGGCAATCAGCGATTTCATAAGAACGGTTTTCCTTGGTCTCTCGCGTCATGTAATCCGAGCGAACGAATTCTTCTCCCAAGGCGAATTTCAAATCCCGAACTTGCTGAACGAGGCGGTTGCAACTGTTCTGCTCGAATACTTTGTCGCTGGTTTGCTCAACGTTTTGAGCAGACAAATCGGTTGCCATTCCGACCACCGCAAGCAGCATAAAAAGGATAATTCTCGGTCCAAGCATAAGATTAAAGATACGACGAATGGAGGACTCGGTCGTATCATTCGTTTTTTTTATGAGCCGAAACAGCAACGCCCGCTTGGAAGAGCGGGCGTTGTGTTAGGATGGAAGGACATCAAAAGAGCCGAGTCTGGCAAGCCACCGGTCATTTTGATGTTGGGGTGTTCGTCATTCTTTCGACCCGAGCAGGATGGTCACGCAGCCTTCGTGCAGGATCGCTGAATCCGATTCCGGAACGTAGACGTGCACCATCAATTGCTGCGATTTCTCCACTCGGAAGTCGACGTGGTTGCGTCCGCCGGCCTTCGCGCTGTTGAACAGCACCTTGCCTTTTGCGTCGCGGACTTCGAATTGGACTTCACCGAGCACGGGGTGGCTGCACACGAGCAACCGGTAATCCATTCCTGCAAGGAAGGTGAGGGTCAACTCGGCCTCGTCACCAGGGATGAGGACGGCGCTGTTGTAGTTGTCGTTTTGGACGTACCCTTCGAGTTCCGTCAGGCAGTTCTTTTTCGTAAAGGAGCGGCACTGGGCGGAGGCGTCAAACGTGGCCACCAGGCCCAAGGCCAAAACGAAGAGGGGGGCGTAAAATTTCATGATGGGGAGTTTGACGATCATTGGATGCAAAATGTCCGGACTTCGGCCACAGCCGCAGCGATGGCAGCCACCGTCGCATCGTCCGCCGTGTATTCATCGCCACCGCCGAGGACGTACGTGTTCTCGCCTTCTTGGGTGACGTTTCCAGCTGCTTCGGTCATGGTGACCCCGGCGTAGGCCGCTTCGATGGCTTCCATGCGCGTGAGGAGTGCGGTTAGCTGCGGAGTGCCCTCGTAGCTGCGGCACAACCGCATGACGTCGTCGAGGGTCATTTTTTGTTCCGCGATGCGCGCCTTCAATTCGATCGGGGCCTCATCCAGATGCTGCGTTGCGAGGTACATGCCTTCGACCCAACCGGCCGCCACGAGGAGTCCAGCGAGGTCTTCTGTGCCGTTCGACTTCAGTCGCTCGTTCAGGTCGTAGAAGGTTTCCGATACAATGCGGATGAGTGCCTTGCGGTCGCCGCGGTTGGCCTCAGCATCTTTCAGCACATCGTCCGTGATGACGTCGCTGATGCCGAGTTGCGCGCTCAGGTCCTTGATGACGCTCAGGTATTCCAGGCTGGCCGCGTTCTCCTCGAAGATGGTGGAGTAGGACAAATCCGCTCCGTACACGCCCAAGTTGATGGCCTGGCGGTCGCTGGTGTTGTAGCGGGCTCCAGCTGCCGGGGCGTTGCACGCTGCCGCATCAAAGGTCGCCCCACTGCGGTGGATGAGCTTGGCCATCTCCACTGGGGACGGTGCGGCGTGAAAAATCTTCTTCAGCGTGCCCGTCCGCGACGTCACCGACATGCCGTCGGCATCGTGCTGGGGTTGGGCGGTTTCCGCGGCGGGCGTTTCAGCCGGCGCATCGGAATCGGAACAGCCGTTGGCTCCGAAGAGCACCAAGGCGCCCAAAGCGGGGGCCAAAGCTGCGAGTTTGAGGGTCTTGCGCGTTTTCATGGATCTGAGTTGTGTCGCTCAAAATGCGACGTCTCCTCATCGATACGGACGCGAGCCTAAAAAGTTCCAAACAGGCCACCGTTCAGGATTGTTTTTTTATCAACACGCTGAATATCAATGTGCCTCCAGCCAATCTCCCCCCGTGTTCACTTCGACTACCAGCGGCACGTCCAAGGTCGCAGCGCCTTCCATGGCCCGCTGAATCGCGGGAATGACCTGGTCGAGTTCGGCCTTGGGAACGTCGAATACGAGTTCGTCGTGGACTTGCATGATCATGCGAGTCGCCCAACCTTCCCGTTCGATGAGGTCCTGGATGCGCAGCATCGCCACCTTGATGATGTCGGCGGCGGACCCTTGGATCGGGGCGTTCACGGCGTTCCGTTCGGCGAAGGCGCGCACGTTCGTGTTCGCGCTCGTGATGTCCGGGAGGTAGCGTCGGCGGCCCATGAGGGTTTCCGCGTAGCCGGTTTCGCGCGCGCGGTCGACGCAGGCTTGGGTGAACGCCTTCAGGTCCCGAAATTGAGCGAAGTAGGCGTCGATGATTTCCTTGGCCTCGGAGCGGGAGATGTTCAGGTTTTGGGCCAAACCAAACGCGCCCTGCCCATACAGAATGCCGAAATTCACGGCCTTCGCCTTGCTCCGCATGGTCCGATTCACCTCGCCAAGCGCCACCCCGAAGACGCGGGCGGCCGTGGCCGTGTGGATGTCGTGCCCCTCCTTGAAGGCCTCGACCAGCCCGGGGTCGCCGCTCATCGCGGCCGCAATGCGGAGCTCGACCTGGCTGTAGTCCGCGGCAACGAGCACGTGGTCCGAATCGCGGGGCACGAAGGCCTTTCGGATCGCGCGGCCCTCGGCGGTCCGGATGGGGATGTTCTGCAAGTTCGGGTGGTTCGAACTGAGGCGTCCCGTGGCGGCCACGGTTTGCATGTAGTGCGTGTGGACCCGGCCGGTTTGCGGGTCGATGAGTTTGGGCAGGGGCTCGACGTAGGTGGAGCGGAGTTTTTTCAGTTTCCGGTACTCGAGGATGAGCGGGATGATGGGGTGCTGTTGTTCGAGCTTGATGAGGACTTCCTCGCCGGTGGGGTATTGGCCGGATTTCGTGCGCTTGACCTTCGCTTTGATGCCGAGGTGCTCGAACAGGATGGGCCCGAGTTGCTTGGGGGAATCGATGTTGAAGGGCCGTTCGGCGAGGCGTTGGATGTCGTCGTCGAGGGTGGCGATCCGTTGGGCGAGGTCGACGCTGTAGGTGGCGAGGCGCTCGCGGTCGATGTGGACGCCCTCGCGTTCGACTTCGGCGAGGACCGTGACGAGTGGGAATTCGACGTCTCGGGCGAGTTCCGTCGCCGCGACCGCTTCGAGCTGCGGGCGGTAGAGGGCGGCGAGGCGCCAGGTCAGGTCGGCGTCTTCGCAGGCGTAGTCGGTCCAGCGGTCGGCGGGGACTTGCGCGGGCGAGATTTGGCCTTTGCCCTTCTCCCCGATGAGCATCGTGAACGGAATCGGCTGGTAGCCCAAATCCACTTCCGCCAGCCGATCCAGTGCATGCCCCGACTCCGGCTGGAGCAAGTAATGCGCGACCATCGTGTCGAACACGCGGTTCTTCATGCGCACTCCGTGGCTCCGCATCACCTGGTAATCGTACTTGAAATTGTGGGCGATCACTTCCTTCTGCTCGTCTTCCATGATGGGCCGCAACGCCTCGAGGTACGCCTCTCGGGTCCATTCACCGCCGTTCACCGGGACCCACCACGCTTCGCCCGCGTCCAGTGCAAACGAGCAGCCGATGAGGTCGACGTTCCGCGCATCGAGGCCGGTGGTTTCGGTGTCGAAGGCGTACGATTCGGCTGCGGTCAGTCGCGCAATCAGCCCGTCAAGGTCGGCGCGGGTCAAGACCGCGTGGTACGTGTGTTCCGTGTTTTCGATGGTTGCCAAGGTCGTGGCGACCGCAGGTTCACCCGGCGCGGTCGGCGCATCGAACAACCCGAGCTGTCCGTCATCGGAAGCCGCTGCCGTCGGCGCCTTCTTGGGCGCATCCGCCGGCGCCTCCACCCCGAAGTCGGTCAGCACCCGCCGCAACAGGGTCCGAAACTCCAATTCCTCGAACACCTCCTGCACCGCTTCCACCTTCGGATGGCCCATTTCCATCGAGGGCAAATCCACTTCATACGGCAAATCGAGCTTGATGGTCGCCAATTCCTTCGAAAGCAGCGCCGACTCCCGCCCCGCTTCCACCTTCTCCTTCATTTTGCCCTTCAACTCGTGTGTGTGCTCGAGCAGGCCTTCGACGCTGCCGTACTGCTGGATGAACTTCGAAGCGGTTTTGGGCCCCACACCCGGAATGCCCGGAATGTTGTCCACGCTGTCGCCCATCAGCCCGAGCAAGTCGATGATTTGCAACGGCTCATCGACCCCAAACCGTTCGCACACTTCCACCGGCCCGAGCACCTCGGGCGGATTGCCCCCTTTCGCGGGCTTGAACATCTTGATCCGGTCGGTCACGAGCTGCCCGAAGTCCTTGTCCGGCGTCATCATGTACACGTCGAAGTCCTCTTTCGCGGCTTGGTGGGCCAAATACCCAATCAGATCATCCGCCTCGTACCCCGGCAGCGTAATGATGGGGATGTCGAACGCTTCAAGCACCCGCAAAATGTAGGGCACAGAGCGCTTGATGTCTTCGGGCGTCTCGTCGCGGTTCGCCTTGTATTCCGGGAACAACTCGTTCCGAAACGTGTCCCCGGGCGAATCGAAGGCCACGGCGAGGTGGGAGGGCCGCTCGTTGCGCAGCACCTCGAGCACGGCGTTCGTGAAGCCGAAGATGGCCGAGGTGTTCAACCCTTGGGAATTGATGCGCGGGTTTTTGATGAAGGCGTAGTAAGCCCGAAAAATCAAGGCATACGCGTCAATCAAAAACAGCTTTCGGGGAGATTCGGGCGTGATCATGGGCAACGGGTCAAGGGTCAGCAAGTTAACCCGTGCACCCGCGCCTCCGCCCGTCAGCGGCGGGGCTTTTTATAAACAGGAACCGCGCTGCAGGCCTCGCCGTACATCAGGGATCGGACGATGGGTTGCAGGCGCTCGACCACGGCCACTAAGACCGGTGTACCGCCCACCGAGGCGCATCCGCGCAGCATGACGCGCGCACCTTCGAACTCCGAAACGTCCGCAGCAGCTACAGCCCGCAAGAAGCACCGCTGGCGCACGGTTTCCACGTCGCCGACCAAGGGCTGCCCCCCCAATTCAACAATGCGCGAAGCCGCGACCATCCACGCCCAATCCGGAACAATCGCGTCCGCGCTGCAGTACAACGCGACGTTGTTGCCTTCAAAATCCGCCGACTTCCAACCCGCGACGGCTTCGCGAAACGGCTTTTCCATCAACACGAATCCATCGATCAACTCATCGGCCAAATCGCACGACACCACGTCCGGTGCCTCCAGCCAACGCTCCAATTCCAACTGGATGATGCCGCTGGCTTCCACCCGATTCAGGATCGGTTCTTCCATCGTCAGGCGGTGCGCATGGTGGTGGATTCGACTTGGGCCATCAGGGCTTCCGCAGCTGCCGCGATGCTTGTTCGGTCGTAACCGCACTCTTTGTAAAGCTGGGCTTGTGAACCGTGCTCGACGTAGGCGTCCGGCATGCCGAGGCGCTTCACGCGGGCGCTGTACCCCGCTTCCGCCATGAATTCCGTGACCGCGCTTCCGAACCCGCCCGTCACGGTACCGTCCTCAACGGTGATGACGCGCTTGAATTTGCCGAACACCTCGTGGAGCATCACTTCGTCGAGGGGCTTCACGAACCGCATGTCGTAGTGCGCGGCGGCGATGCCTTGGTCGGCCAGGGATTGCACAGCGGCTGCGGCTTCCGTGCCGATGGCCCCGATGCTGAGGATGGCCACGTCCGTGCCCGCTTTGAGCCGGCGGCCTTGACCGACCGGAATTTCGGAGAACGGTTGCCGCCAGTTGACGATCGAGCCGTTGCCACGCGGGTAGCGGATGGAGTAGGGGCCGGATTGTTTTTGGCTTGCAGAGTACATCATGTTGCGCAGCTCCACCTCGTCCATCGGCGCAGCCACCACCATGCCCGGCACGCAGCGCATGTAGGCCAAATCGTACGCCCCATGGTGCGTCGGCCCATCCGCTCCCGCAATCCCCCCCCGATCGAGGCAGAAGACCACGTGCAACTTTTGCAACGCCACGTCGTGGATGACTTGGTCGTACGCCCGCTGCATGAAGCTCGAGTAGATGTTGCAGAACGGAACCTGCCCACGCGTGGCCATGCCAGCACTGAACGTCACCGCATGCTGCTCAGCAATGCCCACATCGAATGCGCGATCGGGCATCGCCTCCATCATGAACTTCAGCGAACAGCCCGTCGGCATGGCGGGGGTCACGCCCACGATGCGCCGATCGGTTTCCGCCAACTCGATGATGGTGTGGCCGAAAACGTCTTGAAACTTCGGGGGAGTGGGCTTTGAGGGGGCGCTCGCGATGACCTCGCCGGTTTCCTTGTTGAACAGCCCCGGTGCGTGCCACTTCGTCGGGCTACCGGCTTCGGCGGGCGCGTAGCCCTTGCCTTTTTTCGTCACGCAATGCAGCAGCTTCGGCCCCGGAATGTCCTTCAGATCACTCAGAATCGAGGCCAAATGTTCCACGTCGTGCCCATCCACCGGCCCGAAGTACCGGAAGTTCAGGGACTCGAACAGGTTGCTTTGCTTCAGCATGGCCGACTTGACGGCGTGCTCGACCTTTTGGGCGATGGCCTGCGCGTTGGGACCGAATTTGCTGATCCGACCGAGCAGGTGCCACACCTCGTCCTTGACCTTGTTGTAGGTGTGCGACGTGGTGACATCCGTCAAGTATTCCTTGAGCGCCCCGACATTGGGGTCGATGCTCATGCAGTTGTCGTTGAGGATGACCAGCATGTTCGTGTCCTCGACGCCACCGTGATTGAGCCCTTCGAAGGCCAGACCCGCGGTCATCGCACCATCCCCGATCACCGCCACGTGTTGTCGTTCTCGGTTGCCCTCCAGCCGGCTTCCCACCGCCATGCCCAACGCCGCCGAGATGCTCGTGCTGCTGTGTCCCACCCCGAACGTGTCGTACGGGCTTTCGCTCCGCTTGGGGAATCCGGAAATGCCTTTGTATTGCCGGTTCGTGTGAAACACGTCACGTCTTCCCGTCAGGATCTTGTGCCCGTAGGCTTGGTGTCCCACGTCCCACACGATTTGGTCTTCCGGGGTGTTGAAGACGTAGTGAAGCGCCACGGTCAACTCCACCACACCGAGGCTCGCACCGAAGTGGCCGCCCTTTTCGGACACCACGTCGACGATGAAGTCGCGAAGTTCATTGGCAATTTGCGGCAGGTCTTCGGTGGTGAAGAGCGTGCGCAGGTCCGCAGGTTCGTGGATGCGGGAAAGGAGGGGGCCGGCAGCGTATGCGTTCATGAGAAGGTGACGGGGTTCATTGCCCGACATTCAACAAAACTAAACGCTCTTTGGTTCATGGCATTGCCCGAACCGGAAATTCGTGTCAGGCCGTTACGGCGGCTGCGAGACCGAGGAGGATGGCGAGGCCGTCGGAGTTGCCGAGGTCGTCGTTGGCGGCGCGCTCGGGGTGAGGCATCATGCCGAAGACGTTCATGCCCGCGTTCGCCACGCCGGCGATGTTGCCGAGGGAACCGTTGGGATTCGACCACGCGTTCGCTTGGGCGGATTCGTCGGTGTAGCGGAACAGGATTTGGTCCCCGTCTTCGAGGGCCTTCATGCCATCCGCGTCGATGAAGTAGTTGCCTTCGCCGTGAGCGATGGGGATGCGCCGGGCCACCATGGGGTCCAAGTCGGCCGTGAGCGGTGCCGTCCGCGAAACCGGGGCAATGTACTGGTCGCGGGCGATGAATTTCCGGGAAGCGTTGTGGAGCAGAGCACCGGGCAGGAGGCCGGCTTCACACAGGATTTGGAACCCGTTGCACACGCCGAAGACCCGTCCGCCTCGCTTGGCGTGTTCGATGACGCTGGTCATGATGGGCGAGAAGCGGGCAATGGCACCGCTGCGCAGGTAGTCGCCGTAGCTGAAACCGCCTGGAAGGACCACCGTGTCTACCCCTTGCAGGTCGTGGTCTTTGTGCCACAGTTGAACCACTTCAAAACCGGAATCTTCCCGGAGCGCGTGGACCATGTCCATGTCGCAGTTCGAGCCGGGGAATGTGACTACGCCGAATTTCATGGTGCGAAGTTCGGTAATTTTCCATCGGATGACGGGCTTTTGATCGCGGATTTTCCACACGTTGTGCCCGCTCAGGCAGGGATGAGGGCGAGGGCGATTCCGCTGAGCCAAACCGCGAGCAGCAGCGCCCAAAGGCCGCCCCGAATCCACCGCTCGGCTCCGTGCACCCGTTCGGAAGGGGGTACGAGCCAAACCCAAGCGAACGCGACCGCCACCGCCGTCAGCCGCCAGGTGTGGGGCTGTCCAGGTGCCGTTGCGAGGGCCCACATCGCGGAAAGTCCCGTCAAGAGAGCGAGGTTGAGGCGGGCGGCCTTGCGTCGAATGCCCCCGCTGCGGGATTGAAGGGCCGCGCTGATCCATCCCGCCGCTGTGAGGAGGGCGGCGAGGACGGCCCATGCTTGTTCGGTCACAGAAGCGGGCGTCCAAGGCTGAGCGGTGCCCGCGGGCAGGTGCCAGCCGTTCCAGGTCAGGACGAAAGCGGTTGCGGGAATCCACGTTGCACCGAGCACGAGGAGCACCCATTCGCGGAGGAGAAAGGTGCGGGTTTTGGCCAGCACCACCGCGGCCGCCAAGGCCACCCCGAAGCTGCTCGGCTCCAACCACCACGCGAC
>ENA-OUOG01004568-OUOG01004568.1-marine-metagenome-genome-assembly--contig:-NODE-4568-length-11823-cov-6.928657_pt1 | contig 11823 bp, 11 predicted proteins | sample MGYA00248635_ERZ508505 | MGnify/ENA primary metagenome ERZ508505 (study PRJEB26176, sample SAMN06267871) | marine metagenome | isolation source: Saanich Inlet, British Columbia, Canada | place: Pacific...
GCCGATGGCGGCAAGCCCGAGTTTGTCCATACGCTCAACGGATCAGGTCTGGCCGTGGGGCGTTGTTTGATCGCGGTTCTGGAAAACGGCCAGCAAGCCGATGGCTCGGTCGATCTGCCCGATGTTCTGGCCCCCTATCTGGGCGGCAAAACGCGGCTGACCGTGGAGGGAACTCTTGCTTGATCTCGGCACGCCACGCCTGCGCGCAGTCCTTGTTCTGCTGACCAGCATCGGTTTTGCGATCTCGCCTGTCTTCACTGCGCCCTTCACTGGCTTCGATCCCGCATTCTTCAGCGTCGAGCTGGAGTTTCCGCCGGTGCAACCCGCAGGCTATGCCTTTTCGATCTGGGGGGTGATTTACCTCTGGCTCATCGCCTCTGCGGCCTACGGCTTTTTCAAACGCCGCGATGATATCGGCTGGGACGCCACGCGCGCGCCACTTTTGGTCAGCACGGGCATCGGCGTGTCATGGATCGCGGTGGCCAATACCTCACCCATTGGCGCGACCCTTTTAATCTATGCGATGCTGATCTCCGCATTGATCGCGCTGTTTCGCGCACCCACGCGCGACGCGGCATGGCTGCGCCTGCCTTTGGGGCTCTATGCAGGCTGGCTCAGCGCGGCCAGTTTTGTCTCTTTGGCAACAGTGCTTGCAGGCTATGGCATATTCTCACGCGAGGCTGCGGGTTGGCTCGGCCTTCTCGGCGCTTTGGCCTTCGCTGCCACCTTGGCCAATAACCTGCGCGTCCCCAGCTATGGGATCGCCGTGATTTGGGCGCTGGCAGGCGTGGTCTTGGCCCATTGGCAAAGCGATATGCTGCTTGCAGCGGCCGCATTTGGCGGGGCGGGCGCGATCTTGTTCTACACCCTTCGCCCCCGCGCGGCCGCCTGATAATCTTCTCTATCCTTCAAATACTCAAAGGTACGACGGCAAAGCTGCCCGACCACAGCCCCCTGTTGCGCTTGCCGTATAGCAGCCCCTCCGTTAACACCTGTGCAAACACCTAAATCAGGAGCAGGCATGCGCATTCTCATCACAAATGACGACGGGATCAACGCACCGGGTTTGAAAGTCCTCGAAGCGATCGCCGCCGAGGTCGCGGGCCCCAAAGGCGAGGTATGGACCGTCGCCCCTGCATTCGAGCAATCAGGCGTGGGCCATTGCATCTCCTATGTGCATCCCACCATGATCGCCGAGCTTGGCCCTCGCCGTTTTGCCGCCGAAGGCAGCCCCGCCGATTGCGTGATGGCAGGCCTGCATGATGTCTTGAAAGACAGCCCCCCCGATCTGATCCTCTCTGGTGTGAACAAAGGCAATAACGCCGCCGAAAACGTTCTCTATTCAGGCACCATCGGAGGCGCGATGGAGGCCGCTCTGCAAGGGCTTCCCGCGATTGCCCTGTCACAATATTTCGGCCCCCAAAACGGCCATCTCGACGACCCTTTCGAGGCCGCCGCACTCCATGGCGCCGGGATCGTTCGCGCCTTGGTCGATCAGGGCCAATGGGATCAAGAAGACTATCGCCTGTTCTACAATGTCAATTTCCCCCCCGTCCCCGCCGCAGATGTCAAAGGCCGCCGCGTCACCCCGCAAGGGTTCCGCCGTGGAACGGGTTTCGGGATGGAGCCCCATATCGCCCCGAATGGCCGGCGCTTTCTATGGATCAAGGGCGGCCCACAAGATATCCCCACCGAGCCTGGAACGGATGCCCATGCCAATCTTGAAGGCTATGTTTCCATCACCCCGATGCGCGCCGATCTGACTGCGCATGACAGCATCGCAGCCCTGAAAGACGCCTTGGAATGAGCATGGAGCCCGAGCTGCAGATGCAATTTCTCTTTGCCCTGCGCTCAAAGGGGGTAACGAATACGCGTGTCCTTGCCGCCATGGAAAAGGTTGACCGTGGGGCCTTTGTGCGCGGTCATTTCGCCGATCGCGCCTATGATGACATGCCCTTGCCGATTGCCTCGGGCCAGACGATTTCCCAACCCTCGGTCGTGGGCCTGATGACCCAAGCCCTTGACGTGCAGCCGCGCGATAAGGTGCTCGAAATTGGCACAGGCTCTGGCTATCAGGCAGCGGTGTTGTCCCATCTGGCGCGCCGCGTCTATACCATCGATCGCCACCGCAACCTCACCCGCGAAGCCGAACGTTTGGTGCGCGATCTGGGGTTGAACAATGTGACCGTCATCTCGGGCGACGGGTGCTTTGGCATTCCCGAACAAGCCCCCTTTGACCGCATCATCATCACAGCCGCCGCCGAAGACCCACCCGGCCCCTTGATGGCGCAATTGAAAGTCGGCGGCATCATGGTGGTGCCTGTGGGGCAATCAGACTCGGTTCAAAGCCTGATCAAGGTCACGCGCAGTGAAACAGGCTATGACTACGAAGAACTGATGCCCGTGCGCTTTGTTCCTCTTGTCGAAGGCGTGGCAAGCGAGTGAATGCCCATTGAATATGCAGGGGTGGAAAGCCCCTGTCTTCTTGGTGTAGACTGAGCGGATAAAGGCACATCTCTCATTTTCTGCGAGATCAAAACAAGTGCCGTGATTTAAGACATACATGAGGATGAGCAGCCCATGCCCCGCCGCAATTCAATGCTTCTTCTTGCAGTTTGCACACCCTTGCTGACAGCCTGTATCGGCGCAGGCGGTCCGATTGATTTTGATTTCCGCGGCAATGCCATCTCGAATGCGAATGCCCCGGAAACGGCGGCACGCCCTGAACCCGATGCCAATGGGCTGATCACCTATCCAAACTACCAAGTGGTTGTGGCGCGCGGCGGCGATAGCGTCGGCACCGTTGCCGCCCGCATCGGCATTGAGGGTGAGGAACTTGCGCGCTTCAACGGGCGCACCACAAGTGACACCTTGCGCGGCGGCGAGGTCTTGGCCCTGCCACGACGGGTCGCGCCTCGGGGCGCTGCAATTTCCACGGCTGCAGGCACAGATATCGCGCAAATTGCGACCAGCGCCATCGACGAAGTCGAGGCCAGCGCCCCCGCACCACAACCAATCGAAATCCAGGACGGCCAAGAACCCGTCCGCCACCGCGTGACGCGCGGCGAGACCGCTTATTCGGTCGCCCGCCTCTATGGTGTCTCTGTGCGTTCCTTGGCCGATTGGAACGGGCTTGGCCCAGACCTTTCGGTGCGCGAAGGACAATTCCTGATCATTCCATTGGTGATCGAGGAGGTCAGCGCATCCGCAGATGGCGCAGAGCCGGGCAGCTCAACCACGCCGCTTCCCCCATCAGCCGCCACCCCTTTGCCTGATCCGGTTCCAACGGCCACACCACCCAGCTCGAACACGCAGACCGCAGCCCCCGCGCCTGCACCTTCCAGCCAAAGCTCGACAGGCGGCCAATTGGTGCGGCCCGTCTCAGGGCAAATCATTCGCCCCTTCTCGGGCTCGAATGAAGGCATTGATATCGCGGCCGCTACAGGCACGCCTGTCAGTGCCGCTGCTGCAGGCGAGGTGGCCGCCATCACCCGCGACACCGACCAAATCCCGATCCTCGTGATCCGCCATCCCGACAATATGCTGACGGTCTACGCCAATATCCAAAATATCCGCGTGAGCCGTGGCGACACGATCACCCGTGGTCAGACCATTGCCGATGTGGGCCCGGGCGATCCGTCATTCCTGCATTTCGAGGTGCGTCGTGGATTTGAAGCGGTGAACCCCACCGAATTCTTCGAATAACCCGAGAGGTATTTTCGCCTTCGGCGAGAGTATTTAGCGGATGAAGAATAACGTTTTCTTTACCAAATTGGGCTGAACTCCCTCTGCGGTACAGGCGGGAGCGCCGATGACCGTGGATGGAGAAGGCCTCTGCCCCTCGGATTGTCCCGGGCAGAGGCTGGACCATTTCCACTTCTCTATTCCAAAAATACTCATACACCGATTGCAAAACGCGCATTGGGGTGTGTTTTGCAGAATAACTCCCGCTGATCCCCTTGCGCCCCCACGCCCCTTGTCTATAACGCATTCAGTTTGCGCGCGACCAAGAGTCAGCGCGCCCCATATGCTGCCGCACCCGGGGGTCGAAATGCCAAAAAGAACCGATATCCAATCCATCATGATCATCGGAGCGGGGCCAATTGTAATTGGTCAAGCTTGCGAATTTGACTACTCTGGCGCGCAAGCCTGTAAGGCGCTGCGCGAGGAGGGCTATCGCGTTATTCTGGTCAACTCGAACCCCGCCACCATCATGACCGATCCAGGTCTGGCGGATGCGACCTATATCGAGCCGATCACCCCTGAGGTTGTCGCCAAGATCATCGAAAAAGAACGCCCCGATGCTCTTTTGCCAACGATGGGGGGGCAAACGGGCCTCAATACCTCGCTGGCGCTTGAGGAAATGGGTGTGCTGGAAAAATTCGGCGTTGAGATGATTGGTGCCAAACGCGACGCCATCGAAATGGCCGAGGACCGCAAACTCTTCCGCGAAGCGATGGATCGCATCGGTTTGGAAAACCCCAAAGCGACCATCATTTCCTCGCCCAAGCTGGATAACGGCAAATACGATATCAAGGCGGGTCTCCAAGACGCGATTGATGCCATCGAATATGTTGGCCTGCCTGCAATCATCCGCCCCGCTTTCACATTGGGCGGCACAGGCGGCGGCGTGGCTTACAACCGCGAGGACTATGAGCATTTCTGCCGCTCGGGCCTTGAGGCGTCTCCGGTCAGCCAGATCCTGATCGACGAGTCGCTGTTGGGGTGGAAAGAATTCGAGATGGAGGTCGTCCGCGACAAGGCCGACAATTCGATCATTGTTTGTGCCATTGAGAATGTGGACCCCATGGGCGTGCATACGGGCGACTCGATCACCGTGGCCCCTGCCCTGACCCTCACGGACAAAGAATACCAGATCATGCGCAACGGCTCGATCGCGGTTCTGCGCGAGATCGGCGTCGAGACAGGCGGCTCCAATGTGCAATGGGCGATCAACCCTGCCGATGGCCGTATGGTCGTGATCGAGATGAACCCGCGCGTGTCGCGTTCCTCGGCTCTGGCCTCCAAGGCGACGGGCTTCCCGATTGCCAAGATCGCCGCCAAACTGGCCGTTGGCTACACGCTCGACGAGTTGGACAATGACATCACCAAGGTCACGCCCGCCAGCTTTGAGCCAACCATCGATTATGTCGTCACCAAGATCCCGCGCTTTGCCTTTGAGAAATTCCCGGGCTCCAAGCCGGAACTGACCACGGCCATGAAGTCGGTTGGTGAGGCGATGGCCATTGGCCGGACCTTCCATGAGTCCATGCAAAAGGCGCTTGCCTCCATGGAAACGGGGCTGACGGGTTTTGACGAGATCGACATTCCGGGCGCACCTGAAAAGGCGGCTGTAACCAAAGCCCTGAGCCTTCAGACGCCCGATCGTATCCGCGTTATCGCGCAGGCTATGCGCCACGGTCTGTCAGACCTAGATATCGGGGCCGTCACGAAATTCGACCCTTGGTTCCTTGCTCGGATCCGCGAGATTGTGGACACCGAGGAAGGCGTGCGTGCCTCTGGTCTGCCGACGGATGAGACAGGTTTGCGCAAGCTCAAGATGATGGGCTTTTCCGATGCGCGTCTGGCCATGCTCACGGGCCGCACCGAGGCCAGCATCCGCGCCGCGCGCGTGGCACAGGGCGTCACGGCGGTCTTCAAGCGGATCGATACTTGCGCCGCCGAGTTCGAGGCGCAAACCCCCTATATGTATTCAACCTATGAGGCCCCTGTCATGGGTGAGGTTGAATGCGAATCCCGCCCGTCCGAGGCCAAAAAGGTTGTTATCCTTGGCGGTGGTCCGAACCGCATCGGTCAAGGGATCGAGTTTGATTATTGCTGCTGTCACGCCTGTTTCGCCCTGACCGATCAAGGCTATGAGACCATCATGATCAATTGTAACCCTGAAACGGTTTCAACCGATTATGACACATCAGACCGCCTCTATTTCGAGCCGCTGACCTATGAACATGTCATGGAGATTCTGCGGGTCGAGAAAGAGGCTGGCACCTTGCATGGCGTGATCGTCCAATTCGGCGGACAAACCCCGCTGAAACTGGCCAATGCGCTGCATGATGCGGGCATTCCGATCCTAGGCACGACGCCTGATGCGATTGATCTGGCCGAAGACCGCGAGCGTTTCCAGCAATTGGTGCAGCGTCTTGGTCTCAAACAGCCCGAGAATTCCATCGCCCATTCCGATGCCGAAGCCAAAGCCGCAGCCGAGGCGCTTGGCTATCCACTGGTGATCCGCCCCTCCTATGTTTTGGGTGGCCGCGCCATGGAGATCGTGCGCGACACGGCCCAACTCAACCGCTATATCGCCGAGGCTGTTGTCGTCTCGGGCGACAGCCCTGTTCTGCTCGACAGCTATCTTGATGGCGCGGTCGAAGTGGATGTCGATGCGCTTTGCGATGGTGAAGCCGTCCATGTCGCAGGCATCATGCAGCATATCGAAGAGGCGGGCGTCCATTCAGGTGACAGCGCCTGTTCCCTGCCCCCCCATACCTTGTCGACCGAGATCCAGAACCGCATCATCGAACAGACCGAGGCTTTGGCAAAAGCGCTCAATGTTGTGGGCCTGATGAATATCCAATTCGCGGTCAAAGGCGATGACATCTATCTGATCGAAGTGAACCCGCGTGCCTCGCGCACCGTGCCCTTCGTGGCCAAAGCCACCGATAGTGCAATCGCCTCGATCGCTGCGCGTCTGATGGCAGGTGAGAAACTCTCGGCCTTCCAGATTGCCAAGCCGCATAAGCAGGTCGATGACGACACCATCATCCCCATGGGCGATCCAATGGCCTTGGCCGATTTCCGCACACCATGGTTCAGCGTGAAAGAGGCCGTCTTGCCCTTCGCCCGCTTCCCCGGTGTCGATACGCTCTTGGGGCCAGAGATGCGCTCGACAGGCGAGGTTATGGGCTGGGATCGCACCTTCCCGCGTGCCTTCCTGAAGGCACAGCTTGGCGCAGGCACGCAATTGCCAGATAGCGGAACAGTATTCCTGTCGATCAAGGATGCCGATAAAACCGACCAATTGGTCGAGACCGCACAGACCCTGACCGAGCTTGGCTTGGATATTCTGGCCACCTCGGGCACAGCGCAATTCCTTGCGGGTCACGGGATCAAGGCTGAGGTCGTGAACAAGGCCTATGAAGGCGGGCGCACGATTGTCGATATCATGAAGGACGGAATGGTCAGCCTCGTGCTGAACACCACCGAGGGCGCGCAGGCCGTGGAAGACAGCCGCTCCATGCGCGAGGTCGCCCTTTATGACAAGATCCCTTATTACACCACTCTGGCGGCCAGCCATGCCGCAGCATCGGCGATGAAGGCCGCGCGTGAGGGTGAATTGGGTGTGCGTTCGCTGCAGGGCTGAACCGCGCAAGATTGAACAAGATTGCTCTGGGGCGCGCGCCCGCGCGGATGATCGCGCCCTAGACTTCCGCCTCCAGATGCAGCTTGATCTCTACCAATACCTTTTGAAGCTCGACCGTTTCATGGAGCAAACGCTTGGCCTCATTGTTGGAGATCGTGGCGTCTTGAATGGCTTGGTGATATTCGGCCATCAATTGCGCAAAGCGCTGGCTCAACTCCACCACATGGGTATTGACCCCGCCAACACGGCGCGGCCCTTGCGTGGGTTTTTCATGGCTAAGCGCGATCCCGTTGAGTTCGGCCATGGCCGTGGTCACATGCGGGTAGCTGGCCACAGCCTCCAAGATGACGGCCGTATCTACAGGCATAAAACGCGCGCTATGCTCGGTCGCATCTGAATAATACCGCCCCAAAGTCGCTTTGGATTTTCCCGTGACCTCGCAGGCCTTGGCATAGCCCACATCCTTGATCAGCGCCTCCGAGTGCTTTTTGAGATAGCCCGCCATTCTATCAGTCATCTGATCGCTCCTTCGCCGCCACCAAAGCAAAACCTTTTCCGCAATGATCGTCAATCTGTGACCGATAGATGCTTGCGAAAACCACGCGGCTTCGGGCAAATATGGGCGATGGCAAAATTATACTTCAACTACTCGACCATGAACGCGGGCAAATCGACCCTGCTGCTTCAAGCATCCTACAACTATATCGAGCGCGGGATGCAGACCTATCTGCTCACCGCCAATTTCGATGATCGTGCAGGGCAGGCCAGCATCGGCAGCCGTATTGGCATCAAGGCCGAGGCCGATACCTATAGCCAGCGCGATGACCTATTTGCCAAGATCAAGACACGCCTGTCCCAAGGCCCTTGCGCCTGTGTTCTGGTGGATGAAGCGCAATGGATGACCAAGGATCAAGTCTGGCAACTTGCCCGCGCGGTTGATGATCTCAATATCCCCGTGATGTGCTACGGGTTGCGCGTCGATTTCCAAGGAGAGCTGTTCCCGGGATCGGCGGCTCTTTTGGCACTTGCCGATGAAATGCGTGAGGTGCGCACCATCTGCCATTGCGGAAAGAAGGCCACGATGGTGATCCGCACGGATGCGCAAGGCAATGCCATCACTCAAGGTGCCCAGATCGAGGTGGGCGGCAATGACCGCTACGTCTCCCTATGCCGCACCCATTGGCGCGAAGCGACGGGTGACCACTAGCGCGGGCGTTTTGCAAAGGCCCGTCACACGGGGTTCGGCAAGTCACGACCTTCGGCAAAAGCAACGATATTGGCCAAAGCCATCCGCCCCATGTCTTCGCGCACTTCCAAAGCAGCCGTGCCCAGATGCGGCAATAAAACGACATTTTCCATGGCCTTCAGGGCATCGGGCACCTGTGGTTCAAATTCATAGACATCAAGACCCGCCCCCGCGATCTTGCCTGCTTCCAAAGCGCCAATCAGCGCCGCTTCATCCACGACATCCCCGCGAGAGATATTGACCAGAATTGCATGGGGGTTCATCGCCGCCAATTCCGCCTCTCCGATCAAATGCCGCGTCTGCGCACCACCCGGTGTTGCCAGCGCGACCACATCTGCGGCAGCCATCGCATCGTGCAGCTCCATTTGGCGGGCAGGGAAATCCATCTCCTTGGCCGAGCGGTTGGCATAGACAATCTTGCAGCCAAATCCGAAATGACAGCGCCGCGCGATCGCTTGTCCGATGCGCCCCATTCCCACCACACAGACGGTCTTGCCGCTCAGATGCATGCCCAACATCTGGGTCGGGTGCCAGCCCTCCCAGGCACCAGAGCGGACCATCCGTTCGCCCTCGCCCGCCCTACGGGCCGTCATCAGGATAAGCGTCATCGCGATATCAGCCGTCGCATCCGTCACAGCGCCGGGCGTATTGGTGACCTGAATGCCAGCCGCGCGGGCGGCATCGACATCAATATGGTTATAGCCGACCCCGAAATTGGCCAGCAATTTACAGCGCGGATTGGAGACCCGCGCGAAGGCCTCAGCACGAAAGGCATCCCCCAAAGTCGGCAGCACCACGTCATAATCGGCCAAGGCCGCCACGGCCTCATCATGGGTCATCGGCTGGGTTGTGGGGCGCGTCGTGACCTCAAAGGCGGCTTGCGCATCGGCCATGACGCTCAAAGGCAATTGGCGGGAAATCAGCAGTTTCATCTCAGGCCATCCTTGCGCCATTGGGAACCTCTTGGTCAGGCGCAATCAATACAACCGCGCCATCATCGTCATGGAGACCAAGCACCAAAGCCTCGGACATGAAAGGCCCGATCTGACGGGGCGGAAAATTCACCACCCCCATCACCTGCCGCCCGATCAAATCCTGCGGCGCGTAGTGGTTGGTAATCTGGGCCGAACTTTTCTTGACCCCGATCTCATCACCATAATCGACCCAAAGCTTGATCGCGGGCTTGCGCGCCTCGGGGAAGGGTTCGGCATGGGTGACAGTGCCCACACGGATATCAACCTTCATGAAATCATCAAAGGAGATCATCTGTCAGCCTTTCAACGCGCGCGAACGATCAGCCGCCGCAGCCACGGTTTTGCGGATCAAGGGGCCAAGGCCCTCTTTGTCATCCATCAAGACCTCAAGCCCTGCCTGCGTGGTGCCATTGGGAGAGGTCACATTTATCCGAAGCTGCTCGGGCGTATCATCGGACTGCTCGGCCAAAGCACCAGCGCCTGCAACCGTGGCCTTGGCCAACGTCATCGCCAACCCCTCAGACAGACCTTCGGCGCGACCTGCGGCCGCCAAGGCCTCAATCATATTGAAAACATAGGCGGGGCCAGAGCCCGACACGGCTGTCACCGCATCAATCTGGTCTTCATTTTCAAGACGCACAACCTGCCCGATTGCCTCCAACAAGGAAGACGCCAAATCCAAATCGCCATCTTGTGTCGCCGCATTGCCGACAATGGTCGAAATCCCCTTACCAATTGCGGCGGGTGTATTGGGCATGGAGCGGATCACACGGGTCTGACCGCCCAGATTATCCTCGAAAAAGGAAATAGGCGTGCCAGCCGCAACCGAGATCACAAGGCTGCCGCCGCCACCGTAATGGGCAATCTGGGGCAAAGCATCGACCATCATCTGGGGTTTCACAGCCACCAATATGACAGCCGCATCATCGGGCAGGCTCGCGTTGATCTGCACGCCTTGCGCCTTCAACCACTCGGAAGGGTAAGGGTCGATCACATGGACCGCACTTGGTGGAACACCACGCCCCAACCAGCCTTGCAACATGGCTGATCCCATCTTGCCGCAGCCAAGCATCACCAGCCCGCGGCGTTTTACATCTTCGAAATTCATCCTGCCTCCCGAGGGTTAACTCAGGCGCAGGTTAGGCGCGGCCGTAGGTCTCTGCAATGGCGACCTGCATCGCTTCTTGGGGCGTTTCGCTTCCCCAGCAGGCCAGTTGGAACGCAGGGTAGTAGCGCTCGGCCGCGATCACTGCTGTCTCGACCATGCAACCGATCTGCTCGGGGCTGGCCAATTGATCGCCCGCCAGAACCAAACCATAGCGATAGACCATTAACCGCTGTTCGCGCCAATAGCTGAAGGCACCCGCCCAACATTTGTCATTGGTCAGGTTCAACACTTCATAGAGTTTGGGCAAGCTGTCCTCGGGCGGCTCCATGTCGAAGGTGCAAATCATGCGCAGGGTTTCGTCATGCGACGACCATGCCAGCGTGATCGAATAGGTGCGCCATTGCCCCTCAATCGCCATAGCGATTTGGTCATCCCCAACCCGATCAAAATCCCACTCATGGCGCGTGGCCAGAGTTTCCACGATATCAATCGGATGCAGGTCTTCGACGTCTAGATAGTGTTCGGATAGCGACATTGCCCAGGCCTCTTTGTTGGCAGCCGTGCGGGGCCTCGGTTATCCCTCCAAGACGCCCACTATTGGCTGGGTGCATCCACTATGGGTCGCCGGAACAGCCCGACCCCATACCAAATATGGTGATGCGACTTGGGGCAGCTGTAAAGCTATATTTTGACAAGGGCACTGCAAATCGTGTGTTGGCGCTGAACTGTCCACAAGATTTTGCGCGCTGTGCATTATTCTGTGGCGATCCGCGAACTTATCCACAAACGCCCCGTTAGCATCGCGAAAAGCGTCCATATCCGTCCTGACAGGACAACAAAAAACGGGCGCCAAGGCGCCCGCAATTTTAGCAACTCTGGGATGGGCCTATTTCTTGGCTTTGCCCTTAGGCTCCAACGCGTCAAGGCGCGCTTTGAGCGCTTCGTTTTCTTCCCGGGCCTTTTGGGCCATCGCGCGAACGGCGTCGAATTCATCGCGGGTGACAAAATCACGATCTGCCAACCAGCGATCCATCATCGATTTCATCGCATTCTCGGCTTCATCCTTGGCACCTTGCGCCACGCCCATGGCGTTGGTCATCAATTGACCGATATC
>ENA-OUOG01004569-OUOG01004569.1-marine-metagenome-genome-assembly--contig:-NODE-4569-length-11823-cov-2.802571_pt1 | contig 11823 bp, 6 predicted proteins | sample MGYA00248635_ERZ508505 | MGnify/ENA primary metagenome ERZ508505 (study PRJEB26176, sample SAMN06267871) | marine metagenome | isolation source: Saanich Inlet, British Columbia, Canada | place: Pacific...
AAAGCAGTAGGGGCAAAAAAAGCCATGAGCAAGAGCTCACGCAGCAATAGCAAACTCCGTGGAGCGTCGGTGAAACCCAAGCTGGCGTCAACGAGGTAATTTTTGGTGATGGCTACAGCCTACCCCGAAATCATTAAACAGACCTCGCCATGGCCGGATGATCCACGCCCCATTATTTTTCTTCTGGACACCACATCAGGCATTGAAGGGCAGCTCTTGACCGACTGGATTAGCGCCCATAAACCGGCAGGTGCTGAGGCACAAATTATTCAGCTTTCACTGGGAGACGACAGAAAACCCCTGGAAGTAACGCCCCTATTAAACGCTCTGTCGGAAGGTGTCGACATACTCGTTGCACCTTTGCGGGTTGCCTGGACACCCAGTGCCGGCGCCGTCGCCGCAGGACCGCGCCTACGAGATTTAATTCAAGGACCCGAACGGAGACCCGGATTTCTGCGGACCCGGTATACCCTCTTTCGCCATCCAGAGCGCGTGCACCTGATAAAGGGTTCACCCGATGGTACGGAAACAATGGCTGGACGCTTTACAGGAAAATATGCCATAGCTGCCACGTCCAACCGCGAAGCCTTTGCAATTTTTATTGCTCGACAAGCTGCCATTGTCCTCGACGCAACAGAGCGTAAATTACAGGGAGGTCGCTACAAGGTTCCTCGCTATATTGCGCAGTCGCTGCGCAGCAACCAAATACTCAAAGATCAGCTGTCAACGATTGCCACCGAGCGCGGCGAGCCAATAGGCGAGATCACAGAAGAGCTCAATGAGTATTTCAAAGAGATGATCTCTATACCGACCAGCTTCTGGCTTGATGTGTGGATCAAGTTCTGCAATTTTTGCCTAGGTTTAGGCTATGAAAAGGCGCTGAACTACAACCCTCAAGATCTGGAACGTGTGAGGAGTATCGTTCGCGACCACCCTTCAGCACTGCTGTGGACCCATAAAACCTATATCGACGGCTTTGTGGTACCCAAGCTCCTCTTTGACAACAATTTTCCTATCCCACATTTTTTTGCTGGCGCTAACCTCAACATCCCGCTACTGGGGTTTCTGGGCCGCAGGGCGGGCGGCATCTTTATCAAGCGCAGCTTCGCCGACAACCCAGTTTATAAGGCGGCACTTCGGCAGTACATTGGCTATCTCATGGAAAAGCGCTTTCCGCTGACATGGTCCTTTGAAGGAACACGCTCACGCCTAGGCAAATTGATGCCACCCAAATACGGCGTCTTAAAGTATGTCATCGAAGGCTGCCACAGCGCGGGATCTAAGGACGTGCATATTATTCCTGTGACGGTCTCTTATGACCTTATTCGAGATGCCGAGGAGTATGCCCGGGAGCAAGCGGGAGTGCCCAAAGCCCCTGAGTCTCTAGGCTGGCTGGTAGGTTACATCCGTAGCTTGGCTCGACCCATGGGCAAAATTTACGTCGACTTTGGTGAGCCCGTTGTTCTGCCGGAACCACCTAGCCCCGATGATCGACTGGCGCTATCAAAAATTGCTTTTCAGGTGGCTGTAGAAGCCAATCGCGTTACGCCCATAACCTACCCCGCGGTAATTTCTATGGCCCTGTTAGGGGTCTATCCCCGGGCTCAAACTGAAACCGAAGTCGCTGAGACTGTCGCTGATATTGTGACATGGGCGAGAAGCAGTGCCTTGCGCATGTCACCCGACTTTGATCGCCAACAGCAAGAAGGCATGGGAAAGCTTTTAGATCTCATGATCGGGGAAGGCATCATCACCCGATTTACTGGAGGCCCCACTACGGTATATGGCATTGAACCGGCCAATGTGGGCGTAGCCAGCTACTATAGAAATACCATCGTCCACTTTTTCATTAATAAAGCCATTATCGAACTGGCTTTAATTGCCGTTGCTGAATACGGCGAATTTGAATCCAATCAGCAGGTAGAGGCCTTATTTTGGGCAGAAGTCCTAGAGCTGAGAGACCTCTATAAATTTGAGTTTTTCTATCCCCCTACGGAGATATTTCAAGCCGAAATTGCGGCTGAATTAGATCGCATCGATGACAACTGGCGGCAAGAGCTCGCTACTGGCGTTAAAGGCGCACGGCGACTGCTCGCGATGATGACGCCCCACGTCGCCCATATGACCCTGCAAATGTACGTCGAGTCCTACAGCATTGCCGCCGACCTGCTCGCAAACCTTGAAGCAAATGAAACCATCGATGAGTCCGATTTTGTCGATCGATGTATGAACTACGGGAAGCAAGCATTGCTGCAGCGCAGGGTCTCCAGCGAAGCCTCAAACCTTAAATTACTGTTTAAAAATGCTTGGGATACCTTGGCCTCGCGCAGGCTGACAGACCATTCCCGCCCAGACTGGATTGAAGCTCGACAACAGCAGGCAGAAGCCCTAGACAGACTGATTTATCGCGTTGAAATTAGCCGTGCCTCGGCCATTGCAAGTCGAGGAAGACCGACCATTCGAGATGGAGCGCGCAGTGGCTTATAAAATAGCAGTCATGGGCGGAGGCAGTTGGGGCACTACGGTAGCCTCACTGGTGTCACGCAATGCCGACATCATGCTTTGGGCGAGAGATGCCGCCACCGTTGATGATATTAATGGCAACCATAAAAACAGCCGCTACCTTGGCGACGCCCCTCTGAATCCGAAATTACAAGCGACTCTCGACCCGGCTGAGGCGATTGCTGGTGCAGACGCTGTGGTCATGGGCATACCTTCTAATAACTTTCGATCTGTACTCACCGACATCGCTCCAGATTTACCCGACGGCGCGCCCCTGATTAGCTTAACTAAAGGTTTAGAGCGCGGTTCTCGCTTGCGCATGACCGAGATCTGCAGAGAAGTCGCTCCGGGGCGACCCATAGGCGTACTGACAGGACCCAATCTAGCCAGAGAGATCGTCGCCGGTCAGGCCGCTGCAGGTGTACTCGCGCTCGATGACCCCAGCCCCCAACATTGGCTGCAACCGGTGTTAAATGTCGGGCTTTTTCGGGTCTATACAAACCCAGACCACATAGGCTGCGAATTAGGCGGGGTATGCAAAAATATCATCGCAATTGCCGTGGGCATGGGTGATGGCCTTGGCGCGGGTGATAATACCCGTGCAGCGTTAATCACACGCGGCCTGGCAGAAATGACACGACTGGGTACCGCACTCGGGGGGCGGGCAGAGACCTTCTCGGGCCTTGCGGGTATGGGCGATATGATCGCGACCTGCACAAGCCCTCAAAGCCGAAACCGCCATGTGGGTATTGAGCTCGCCAAGGGGCGCTCGATTGAAGATATTATTGCCAGCATGCATATGGTGGCTGAAGGGGTAAAGAGTGCCCCCACCGTGATGGAGTTAGCAGCGGAGCACGGTGTTGACATGCCCATATCCTCTGACGTTTTCAAAGTCGTTACGGGGGCGTCTAACGCTCGCGGCGTCTACCGCGGCTTACTTCGGACTCGAGCCGCAGCTGAGTCTGAGCCCGGTTGAAAAAAGGCTATAAAAATACACTCCAACCACTTAGTCGTATACATTTTATAAACCTCGTACACCAAGTGCCTTAAGCGATTCCAAACACCAACCTCAAGCTCCAGGGAAGTCACTTATGATGACAAGCACGACTTTAAAACTGCCGACTTTTACTATTATGGCGCTGTTACTGGTCGGCTGTGCGAGTAGCCCGACAGGACGAAATCAGTTTTTACTGATATCACCGGAGGCCGCAATCCTCGAATCGGAGACAGCCTATCTGAGCACGGTGGGCGCCTTAGACGAGGAAGGCAAGTTGGCGACAGACCCTAATCTTATGGGACGCGTCGGGCGTATCACCGGCCGCCTGGTCACCATCGCCGAGGAAGACTTTCCAAATAGTCAGGATTGGCAGTGGAGCGTTGCGATCATAGACGACCCTGAAACAGTCAATGCCTGGTGCATGGCAGGTGGGCGCATGGCGCTGTACACCGGTTTAATCGATCAGCTGGAGCTCACCGACGACGAGCTCGCTCAAATTATGGGGCACGAAATTTCCCACGCTTTAGCGAACCACACCGCCGAGCGCATGTCTCGAGCCATGGCAACCACAATAGGCGTTGTCGCTGTGGGCGTCGCGGCAGATAACAGTGCCGCCGCCATGGCAGGAGCAGCACTATTGGCCAACCTAGCCCTAGAGTTGCCCAACTCACGAGTCGCCGAGACCGAAGCCGATACTATTGGCATGGAGCTGGCCACGCGTGCCGGCTACGACCCCGAAGCGGCAGTGACACTTTGGCAAAAAATGGGCAGCTTGAGCGAAGAGCGGCCCCCCGAGTTCCTCAGCACACATCCGGAACCGGAAAATCGGCAAGCCGAACTGCAAAGACAGATACCAACGATGCTCGCCCTCAATCCAAACCGCGTGAAAGCGCCCATTACCGAAATTGAGATTGTCCGCTAGGCAGGCCTTTGTCAGCGTACGGTGTGAAGGAACTGCAAATGTGTTTCGTATTGGTTGAGCATATCTAACACCACCTGCTCTTGAGACCAGCCCATAATGTCGTAGTCTTGGCCGCCCTCAATTAAGTGGACCTCAGCTCGGTAAAAAATCTGATCCTGCTTCATGTCTTCCAGGGATTTACCTGACAACGACTGGTCAGGTAGTGGGTGACCCCGCAAATTTACCTGATAAACAAAATCGATCTCTTCGCCATGGGCAACCTCAAGACGCAAAATACCCTCCTCAGCAATATGATCACCAATTTGGGTGCGAATTCCGTGTCCATTTAACTCCTCGGCAAAGCTTTGCATGGCTGGAAAAACCACATCGCGCTCAAAACTTTGAACGCTGGCATCCGCCGGGTAGGCGAGCAAATTGGCCAACCGCTGCCGCCACTCTGGATCTCCAGCTTCGACCGGCGGGTGTATTGGAACAACTTGGCGCTTAGCACCGTCAACTAGCAGGGCTTTACCAAACCCCCAAAATGCCCCCAGTAAAGCGACGGAAAAGGGCAACGCGCTGGCGATCGTCGCCGTCTGTAAAGCTTGTAAGCCACCGCCCACCAACAAGATGGAGGCAATGAGCGCGATAACGAGTGTCCACACGGTGCGTTGCAATACCGGCGTATTGTCATTGCCTCGGGCGCTGAGCATGTTGAGCACCATCGCCCCACTATCAGCTGATGTAACGAAGAAAATCACAATCATCGCCAAACAGATCAAGCTGAGCAGCTCGGTACCCGGCAAATACTCGAGAAACATAAACAGCCCTACCGCCTGATTTTCCTGAACCGCGGTACCAAGCTCTGTGACGCCCTGATTAGAAATCAGCTCTATTGCACTACCTCCGAGCACCCCCATCCAGAGACAAATAAATAAGGTAGGCACCACCGTGACACCAACAAGAAACTCGCGAATCGTGCGACCCCGGGAAATTCTCGCAACGAAAACACCGACAAAAGGCGTCCAGCTTATCCACCAACCCCAGTAAAAAATGGTCCAGCCGCCTAACCAATCAGAGGGCGCATAAACGTATAAATCTAGAGTTTTGGGAATAAGACTCGCCACATATCCCCCGAAATTTTGCAGCGTGCCAGATAACAACAAGGCGGTTGGACCCGCTATTAAAATCAGCGCCAACAAAAGAACGGCCAACACTGTATTGATTTCAGAGAGGCGCTTAATGCCAGCATCAAGGCCCATCACGACCGACACCGTTGCCAACGCCATGGTGCCGAAAATGAGACCCACCTGAACCCAAACATTAATGGGCAAATCAAAGAGATAATTGAATCCCGTGTTGATCTGCAAAACCCCCAAGCCAAGACTGACCGAAATACCATAGGTCGTGCAAATGACGGCAAATACATCGACAGCTGCGCCCATGGGCCCATAGATTCGCTCGCCAATGAGTGGATAGAACGCGGAACGCAGCGTGAGGGGAAGATCATGGCGATAGGCGAAATAAGCCAACACCATAGCAACGGCTGCGTAGGTAGCCCAGGCATTAAAACCCCAGTGGAAATAGGCCAGCTGAATCGCTTCAGCCGCAGCAGCGGTCGTGCCTCCTTCTCCTATCGGTGGCGCAAGATAGTGCATCACAGGCTCAGCAATGCCGTAAAACATGAGGCCAATGCCGATTCCTGCAGCGAAAAGCATAGAAAACCACGAGAGGAATCCATACTCGGGCTCAGAGTGATCGGGGCCCAGCTTGATGTCGCCATAGCGCGATGCGGCCAAGACAATCACCATGACCCCGATCAAGGCAATGACCAAGACATAGAACCAACTGGCTGTCGCTACAATCGCCGATTGAAAGCCAGAAAAAAGGTCGGCACCCTCACCTGGCAGAGAAAGCACCAGAAATACGGCGCCGAATAACAGGATCAAAGCGGGGTAAAATACAGCCGGATCAACGGTAAATCGGCGATTTTCTGAATCGGACATACAACATCTCTTATTATCAGTTTTGCGCAGTATACGTGCGAAGCAGCTTCAACAGAGACCTTTCGGCTTAAAGTTGAAGCACCATGCGCCGGCTGCAGCGGTCCCCAGAGCAAATGGGCAAGTTACAACTCACCTACTCACCCTATTCCGGGTGCACCAGCCGCGACGAGCCACTGCACTGCGTAGTTTGGCAGACGATAAACTCTCGGGGCTAGAGTTGTCTGGCTTAGACGACGTAATGTAGCCATTTCACTCTTTTTATGGGCAGACGGGCCTTAAAGGGGGGGACCCTCACAGTTAAGAACCCAAATACAGAAAGTGCAGCTCCTCACAGCGAGGTGAACGCATTATTTGGGCAATATCACGGTAACTTTTGAAGGTCTAACCACACAAGCGCCCCCTCCCGCGGCATTACCGCAGCTTATATGTCACCAAAGTTCAGCTCCTCGCCAGAGCTAGGCACTTAGTGACACCTGCTCGATTGACCCATTTTTAGGCAATTTTTACCCCAAAATAAGGGGATGCATCTCTAAATTACTTTGGGTTAAAATCAAATGACAAAAATAATCAGACCACAAAAGAAGACTTGATCTCCCTACAACATCAAGAGGACCGCTCATGAGGAATCCAATCAATCTCCAACGTCGCCAACTGGCAACGGCAGTCGGCGCGGCGCTAATGCCAATGCTGGCTGCAACTACTGCCCAAGCACAGCTTGAAGAAGTAGTCGTTACCGCAACCAAACAGGAAGCCAGCCTGCAAGATGTCGCGGTAGCTGTATCTGCACTGACCGAGGAATCGCTGAATCAACGCGGTATTACCAATTTCTCTGACTACCTAATTGAATTACCCAATGTGACTGCGGGTGGCGCAGGCCCAGGCCAGTCAACCATGTATATTCGTGGTGTGGCTTCTACTACGCCTAACCTGACTACATCGGGCGTAGCAGGCCTCAGCCCCAACGTCGCTATGTACCTCGACGAGCAACCTTTGAGCCAGCCCGGACGAAACCTTGACGTCTACATTGTCGATATGAATCGTGTAGAAGTCTTAGCAGGCCCCCAGGGCACACTGTTTGGAGCAAGCTCACAGGCGGGTGTGGTACGACTGATTACCAATAAGCCTGATACCACCGAATTCTCAGGCAACATCAAGGCCGGCACATCTTGGATGAAAGACGGCGAGATGAACTACAACGTGAATGGCACCATCAACGTGCCCATCACCGATAACTTTGCTATTCGCGCATCGATTTATGCCGACCAAAAAGGCGGCTACATCGACAATGTCGCGGGCACTCGCTCTGTAAGCGAAAGTGCGCGATTCCGTCCAGGCAGTACCAAGCGTTCTAACGGTACCGAAGTCGGCTTCCGCGGCGGATTTCAGGCAGGCGCCGATCTCAGCAACGTTAACTTTATTGACGCCGATAACTCAGCGCTAGTAGAAGATGACTTCAACGACACCCGCTACACCGGTGGACGCATCAGTGCGCTGTGGAACGTTAACGATGATTGGAGTGTACGCGTTGGCGCTATGGTCCAGGAAATCGACAGTGATGGCACATTCTATGCCGATCCAAACCTGGGTGATGACTACAAGATCCAGCGTTTTGAAGCGGAAAATATCAAAGACGAGTACACCAGCCTAAACTGGACCGTTGAAGGTCGTTTGGGTGCGCTTGATGTGATTTACACCGGTGCGTTTACTGAGCGTGAAACCGACCAACGTGTAGATTACTCAGACTATCTCTTCATTGGTCAGTACATCCCTTATTACATCTGTGACTACTACGTGTCCTACACCAGCTTTGCTCCCGGCGGCGTGCCAACGGGCAACTGCTATTCACCCAACCTGTACACGACTAACAAGGTTGACAGTGAATTCCAAACTCATGAACTTCGATTCAGCACCGATCAAAGTGCACGGGTTCGGGTAACAGCAGGTGCGTTCTACAGTGACATGGAACTGACCGAGCAAGTCGATTTCTCGTATCCCAGCAACCAGCTGGTCGATGCCTGGGGTGCTGGTTCCGGTAATGGCTTTGGCTTTGCCCCGAACTCTAACTACCCCTATGACGGTCAGGGCGGCTACCGACCCGGCGAAGGGCCCTATCCTGCGGATACTATCTTCCGTAACGATATTTTGCGTACCGATGAGCAAATGGGCTTCTTTGGTGAGGTTAGCTACGACCTCTCCGACAGCCTGACGGTCACCGGTGGTTTACGCTACTACGATTACGAAGTAGATCTGGCCGGTAGCGCCAACTCTTCCTTCTACAACATGAGCGGTTCCGACTACAACAAGTTCGGCACCAACATTAATGATCTGTATGACGGCGATCAGTCAATTCGTTGGACGTATTCAGGCTTTTTCCCCTACGAGGCGAGCCCAGTTTATACACCCAACAACCTACCTGATCCTTCCGATCCCAACTACCAGCGCATCGTGAACAGCATCTATGCTCCGGACGTAGCTGAAGACGACGGCGTTATTGGTAAGGTTACCCTTGCCTGGGCACCTAACGATGACAGCATGTACTACGTCACGTGGTCAGAGGGTTTCCGTACGGGTGTCCTCAACCGACCCGGCGGTGCCGTACAGAAGGATACGGGTTACACCGTTCCTTTTGACGTAGCCTCTGACGAACTCACCAACCTGGAGGTTGGCTGGAAGCTGGACATGATGGATGGCACTCTGCGTTTTAACGGTGCATTGTTCCTGGTTGATATTACCGACCTACAAACCACCATCTTCGATACCAGCATTGTGAACCTGTTCTTCTCTGACAACGCAGCCGATGCTGACGTAAAAGGGGTAGAGGGTGATATCACCTGGCTAGCTTCTGACAATCTCACGATTGGTGGTGCGTTCTCCTTGCTAGATACCGAAGTTACATCCAACAACACGACCTCTACAGACGTCATCGTAGGCTCGGAGCTTGCTTATGCGCCGAACTACCAGGGTAACCTTTGGGCGCGCTATGAGTGGAACATCGGTGATGGCTGGGTTGGGCACTTCATGCCTTCAGTGGCCTTCTCAGATTCCTCCTACAGCGACATTATCTCTATTAATAGCATGGAGATTCCCAGCTGGACCAAGGTTAATCTGACGGCGGGTATCACAGCAGATCGATGGATGGTCGAGGCGTTTGTTGACAATCTGACCGACGAGCAGGTGATCACTGGCGCTAACTACGTGAATGACCGAGAGCGTCTTGCCTTGGCACCCCCAACAACGGCGGGTATCCGGGTATCAATGGATTTCTGAGTTTGAACCGACTTAGATAGCTCGTTTATAAGTGCTCCTACGGGAGCACTTTTTATTTGTATCACCTGTTTGTGAAGCAGAATGACTGAAGCAACAACTAAAGACCTCGATGGGTTAGATCAAGTTCAATCCCTCATGCAGGCCGGGCAAATACCCGATGCCTTGGCGGCTCTAGACCTGCTGCAGGAAGACGACCGTCAATCTCAGATGGGGCTCTATATGCGGGCTGTGTGCCTCAGGCACCTCAGAGAAAAAACAGGCGCCGAAAAAACGCTGCTTTCCTTGATTGAGCGCTTTCCCAACTATGGCAGGGCCTTTCAAGAATTGGGGCATTTATACCGTGACTCCTTACGAAATCCTGAGGCAGTTAGTGCCTATGCCACAGCATGCCATATGAATCCGGCGCTCAAGGCCAGCTGGTTAGGGCAATACAAATTGTTAGACCGTGCGCGGTCCCCCGAGCGCCTGGTGCAAATCCAAGAGCGCCTTCAGTGGCTTGAAGGGCTCCCGCCGACTTTACTAGCCAGTCTTGATTTACTCCACGAAGGACGTTTACTGAAGGCAGAACGACTGTGTCGCAGCTTTTTGCTAAAAAACCCTCAAAATATCGAAGGTATGCGACTGCTCGCAGACATTGCGATCCGTCATGGGGTACTTGAAGATGCCGAGTTTTTACTTGAGAGCGCCGTCGCATTTGAACCCACCCATCATCAGGCGCGCATCGATTACATTCAGGCGCTGAGCAAACGACAGCGCTACCAGCAAGCAACAGATGAGGCCCGGGAGCTCATGGCGAGCAACCCCGACAGCCCCATGCTGCAATCACTTTATGCCATTCAATGTATGCAGTTAGGCGACTACCAAACTGCATTGACGTTATTTGATCAAATTCTTGAAAAGCTACCCAAAGATCCGGTAACCCATGTATCAAAGGGGCATGCCCTAAAAACGGGCGGCCAAGCTGACGCAGCCATCGCGTCCTATCGCGAGGCTATTGCAGCCCAACCTTTGCACTGTGAGGCTTGGTATTCATTAGCTAACTTAAAGACCTATCGCTTTGATGAAGGCGAGCTGACTACCATGCTTGAGCTGGACCAACATCCCCAGCTGGCCGGGCAAGACCGCGTGTTCCTGCAGTTTGCGCTGGGCAAGGCTTTTGAAGACAAAGAGCAGTTCGATTTGTCGTTTCAACATTACAGCAAGGGCAATGAGCTCAAGCATGCTCAGCTTCAATATCGATCCGAAGGTACTACCCAAGAGTGTGATGCCCAGCAATTGTCATCCGCCACCGGCATGAGTTTCTCGCCAGATCCCTCAGCGCTGGACGAATACGGTATTTTTATTGTTACCGTCTCGATGCCAGTCGACTTCGCCAACCGGCCTGACCTTTCACCACTCGAATGCGCGTCTGAGACCGTGGGCCGAGACTTAATATTGTAATCACTTAGTTGGTCCGTTTTAGAGCTTCTGAGAAGAATCGAGGAGATTCATGAAAGTAGCTGTGAGTTTTGCGGTTTGTTCGATTGTTATTGACTACTCTAATGTCGACCTTGGTAAGGTGCATTTTCGGTATTAGCCTCGACCATAAAAATCGTCAAAACGCACAATATCGTCCTCTCCAAGGTAGCCACCAGATTGAACTTCGATCAATGTCAGTGGAAGCTTACCTGGGTTGGTCAACCGATGCTTTGAGCCGATCGGAATGTAAACAGACTGATCTTCAGTCAACATTTGAATTCCATCATCAATTTGAACTTTAGCCACTCCTGACACGACCACCCAATGTTCGGCACGATGATGATGCATTTGTAATGATAGGCTAGCCTCTGGATTCACAATAATCTGTTTGACTCGGAAGCGATCACCCAATGCAAGCGTTTCATAGAAACCCCACGGGCGATAAATCCTTTGATGTTCGGTCGCTTCTTTTCTGTCCGTTGATTTCAGTGAATCAACAAGCTCTTTGACGTTTTGAGTCTTTGCTGCATCAGCTATTAAAACTGCGTCACGAGTTTCGATGACAACGAGGTTTTCGAGACCAATCCCTGTGACTAAACGCGATTCAGCTCTTACAAATGTATTCTGACTGTCCAGTAATACGCCATCCCCTTGGATTGCATTTCCCTCGGTATCTTGATTTGCGAGAGATG
>ENA-OUOG01004573-OUOG01004573.1-marine-metagenome-genome-assembly--contig:-NODE-4573-length-11814-cov-6.764335_pt1 | contig 11814 bp, 11 predicted proteins | sample MGYA00248635_ERZ508505 | MGnify/ENA primary metagenome ERZ508505 (study PRJEB26176, sample SAMN06267871) | marine metagenome | isolation source: Saanich Inlet, British Columbia, Canada | place: Pacific...
TATTTAGAAGCAAAAGTCATACGTAAAATCATTAAATTTTAGTCATAAAAAAGGGCGACCTAAGCCGCCCTTTAATGTTTCTAAGTAATAAATTACTTAAATGAAACGTTTGTGCTAGACATATCAACTTTGCCTAAGTAGTCAGCAGCGTTACCTAAAGATGACGCTGTGTTGTTTAGCTCTACATAACCATAACGTGTCATGAAGCTAACTACTGGCTCAAAGCTATCTGGGTCTAATACAACACCGCTGCTCATTAGTGGGATATATGGGCAGTAGAACGCTGCTGCGTCTGACTCGCTCGAACCCTTATAACCAACAAGCACATCAGTTGTATCTGATGCATAAGTGTTGACATATACCTTCATGGCATTGTTTAATGTACCAACCATTTTAGTGTTAGTTGGTGCTTCAAACGAACCTTCAGTTGTACGTGCAAACGCTGAAGTTGTTGCAGACTGAAGAATTGTAAGTGCTAATGGACTTACAACTGCCCAGTTACCTGCGCCTCTGCGTGTACGCTGTGCAATGATGTTCGCTACGCGGTTGATTTGAACAGCTAGTGCAGCATGTTCGTCACCAACGAATGTAGCAGTACCTGAAACGGCTGCTTGATCGTAAGCTTCTTGCGCAGTACCAGCTAGTGTTCCTAGTGATGCAAGAATCTCTTGGTCGATTTCAGCAGTAATTTCTTGTGCTAAAGCAGCCATAATTTCTGCTTCAACATCAATACCATGCATTGATTGTGCGTCTTGAGCCGCTTCAAAAGTCCAGCGAGCTGATAGCTTGCGTGATTTTGCTTCGACTGTTTGTTTCAAGATTTGAATGCTTAGTCTGTTACCAGCAGCACCTTCTAGTGCAGCAGTTGCACTTGGAGCAGCTGAGCTACTTGGTGCACCTGAATAAGATTCAGCAATCTTGAATGGGCTTAGAGCCTCTTCACCCGCTGTTGCGCCGTTGTTTCCATCAGCGTAACGTACACGTAGTGTGTGGATCTGACCCACTGGTCCTGTCATAGGCTGAACACCAACAAGATCGTTAGCGATCACAGTTGGCATTACACGTCTGATGACGGGCAGGATAACTCTGTTAAGAGTTGCGACATTACCGGCAGAAGTTGCACCAGCTGTGGCACTTTCTGACAAATACTTGCGAGTATTTTCGAGTGTGCTTTCCATCACAGCTTTCTTGTTGCCTTGCAGGCCTTCAAGAAGTGCAGTTTTTGTATCCTGCCAGCGACTTTCTAATAGTTCTGACATTGGTTTCTCCTTAATTTAATCCAGCTAGACGACGAATATCTACTACATTCTCGTCTGCCTTTGAACTAACGTTAGTTTCTGTTCTGTTGCCTGTTACTTCTTTTGCCTCTGATAAAACTGCCTTCTTCTTAGCCGGAGTATTACTGTCGATTACCGACGGTAGGTATTTGTCAAACGCAGAACGTAGTCTGCTTGTCTGTACACTTTCCAGTAAGTCTGTCATGATTTCTTTTTGATCTTTACCTAACGGTGCAATAAGATCGTTTAGAATATCTTTACGCTTTGCAGATTCTTTTAAAGTTTCCTTTTCAGCGTTAACTGATTCTGCAAGTTTTTTTGCTTTAGCTGCAAATGCCTTTGCTTCTGCTAGTTGTTGATCTTTAAGATTAACTACTTTTAAAAGTTTAGCTGTCTCTGATTTCTCATTGAGATAGCTATTAGCATATTCTGAAGCAAATGCTTCAAATAGTTTGCGTCCAAAATCATTTGTACGTGCAATTTCAATATCCTCTTTAAGTTGATTAATTTCACCTTTAAGTGATTTGTCAACTGTTTCGGATACTAACTTTGCGCTTTTTGCAACAAATTCTTTTTGAACTGCTGCAAATTTTTCTTTAGCTTCTTTTACAAGTTTAACCTTGGTTTCAGCTAAGTCTTTCTTGTCTTCATAAAACTCTGATAGTTCTTTTGCTAGTGCTTCAACAACGAATTCCTCAAGTTGTGCAAATTTATTTGCCATAGTCTTTTGGTCTTCGTGCAGTTCCCCAACTTCTTTACCGAGTGTTTCCATAACAAATTTTTGTAGAAGATTAGCGTTTTCACGCTGTGCTACAGCATATTTTGCTTTAGCTTCTGCTAATTGTTTACGGTCTTCGGCAAATTCTTGGAGTTCTGATTCAAGTTGCGTGGTAAGCATAGAGTCAATAGCTTCAACCATAGTTGATTTATCGTGCTCATACTTTTTAGCAAATTCTTCGCGAAGTTCAGCAGTTACCTGCTGCTTATTCTCTTTGATTTTGCTTTCCCAAGCTTCTTCAATTTCAGTACGCACTTCTTCAGAAACTACATCGTTTTCAAAAAGTGTTTTTAGTGCATCCAACATATTATTATCTCCTTGTTATTGGAGTCGGTTGATTATATTAATCAACGATTCTTTTAAGTATTTTTGTGCCTTAGGATCTTCTTTTGTTGCCTGTGCTAATTCGTATGCCTGCATTCCGCCACGTGCATTCATTAAATGTTCGTATATTGGCGTTGGGTAGGCTCCAGGAGCACTTGGTTGTGCTACTACATCTACCGTTATAATTTCAAAATCGGAAACTTCACCGTTTCCGCTTTCTGCTACATTTCCAGAACCTCTCGAGCTGACGCCAAGTTTGACGCCAGCTTCGAGCATAGTCTGTACTAACTGCCCCATTGGGGTAGGTAAAACTTTTAACTTACCATAACCATTTGGGCCATCCATCCACATTTCTGTGATCATATGGCTTACACGATCTAAGTTAATGTTCAGTCCGTCTGGATGATCAACTTCTCCGAGAACACTGTATCCTCCGCTAATTTGATCATTGAGAGTTTTGACAGCCCTTCCAATCTCATTTACAGGATATACACGTTGGTTTGCGTTACGCACTCCGCCTTGTATGCAGATGCCTTTCATAAAAAGGTCTTTGCCCCCAGTGGGATTTTCAGTAGACTCAACGACCATATTTGCTTGGTCAAACGTCAAATGCTCTCGTAAGTTTTTCATTCAAACTTCCCTATTATGCGCCAATTGTTGATTTTGTATTAGCGCCGTTATCGCCACTGCCTTTTTTCTCAGCACCGTGGCCCTTTGGTTGATTTTTCATAGACTTTGAAGCCTTTCCACCTGGAACATTTACATTACCTGCATTATCTTCCTTTGTTGATGGATTTGCTAGTCCGCCTTGTGTGCCGCCGCTTGCGCTTTCGCCACCTGCAACCAAGTTAGATGCAGTGCCGCCCATGTCGTTTTTACCTGCTACTGGTGATTTAGCACTTTTGTCGCCGTCATCGCCCATTGTAGCATTAATTTTTTCAACATACTCGCGCATCTGCTCTGTTTCAGACTTTTTTGAAGTTTCTTCAACTTCTTCGTCTGATGCTTCTTCAACTTCTTCGTCATCTGACTCAAAGTTAAATGATTCTTCTTCGGCATCGTCGTCACCTTCTTCGCCGTCGGCATCCATATCCATGTCGCCTTCGTCGTCTGCAGGTGCTTCATCGTCGCCAGCCATCATTTTTTCAAATTCGGCTTTTAAATCGTCTAGTGCGTCTTCTAGGTCTTCAACACGATCTTCAACATCGCCTTCTTCACCTTCTTCGTCGCCCATTTCGTCGCCTGCTTCGATGTCACCCATCATGTCATCTGCAGGATCGCCACCCATGTCATCCATTGGGTCAGCTTCAACTTCAAATTCGTCTAAGTCAAATCCTTCGTCTAGATCTTCGTCGTCTGACTCATCTACTTCTTCGTCAGTAGCTTCATCGACTTCTTCGTCATCTGACTCATCTACTTCTTCGTCAGTAGCTTCATCGACTTCTTCGTCTTCTAGGTCTGCTTCTAGAAGACCTTCGTAAATATCTCTTGATTTTTCTACCACAATCTCGTGGAATAGCTCTTCTGCGCCGGTTTTATCTTCGTTGATAAGACGCTCAAGCATTTCTTCAAATTTATTTTGATCTGCCATTTTCTATCTCCTATAAAAGTTATACCTATGGTAAGGCTGTCATTTGTATTTACTATTTATACAGAAATGTATGTAGATATAGGCTCAAAACGAACCATTTCGGAGAGATGCTAGATAAAACCATACATTTTTTGAAAATCTTCAATGTATATGTGCTTCAAGTTGTTCAAATTATTTAGTTCTGGAGGAATATAATTATCAGCTGCTATTACTCTATAATAGTTAATATTTGGATGTTCTTTAATTGTTGATATTGTTTGTCTAAGCCAATTACCAAAAAATGTTGCACCGTCTACAGATTTTTTGTAGTTTTTTGTATTTGCATAGATATTATTAAATACCGCTCCGTTATCTAACCCTTTATAGTCAAATCCCATAATAAAAATTTTATCGTAATTGTGTTGACTCGCTAACCATAATGCTGTAGGTCCGCTACTCCAACCCTTACTAGGATGAAATGTATTTAAATTTTTAATTTTATGATAACTTCTATTAGGGTTGGTCCAAACTGTATTATTATTTTGATATCCTGTTTTTGTTATTTCTAATATCATTTTTACATCTACTGCTATTAAATAGTCAGGAGCAAATGATCTATAAAGGGCATTACACCCGTATATTCTTCCGTGAGGTGTTAAATCTTCAGGATTAATATCCTGTCTGCTTGTACCGTTACCTAATACAAATGCAGTTTTAAAATCGAATAACTTTCTTTCTGAGGGTATTTGTTCTGGTTTAGATATAGACCCAATAGATTCTTTTTTTAAACGTTCAACTTCTTTTTTTAAACGTCTTTGATCTCTAAATTTACGCCATTCTTGTTTTGATGAAAATTGTGCCTTATCAACCTTTGCCAAGTTTTAAACTCCTGCGGCTGCTGCTTGTCCTGCTAGGCCATACATCTGTCTAACAAACTCTAATTCATTTGCTTGCTCTGTTGTATGTAGTTCACTTGATTTTCTTGCACGGTTTATCTGACGTAGAGTCATACGTGTTTTTCTTGTATCCGATGCTTGCATGATTGACTGATCGTAATCAGAGTCGTACCTGTCGTTTTCAACAGGTTCTAAAGTTTCTTTATCAAAATAAAATAGTTCACGAAGTATCATGTAAGTATTTATTCCTTATATAGTCTGTTCGCCGCCTGGAGCAGCTCCAGCACCGACATTTTGATCAGTTGCAGTTTCAGGCGGAGTGTCATCGCCGCCTAGTTCCGGATCTGCTTCTGTAGTATCAATATCTTCAGCACCGTCTAAGTCTGCGCTAATTCCTGCACTGCTAATTCCTGCACCTCGCATTTCGCCTGATGCATCAGTTGGTTGTGTGTTTAAATTCTCATCGTTTTCTTCTCGCCACATACGTTCATTTTCTGCAATTTCTTCTGCACTCATTCCTAAGAATCTCTTAAGAGCAAACCTATTAGACATAAACGGTATTGCTTGTATTTGTGCAAATGTCGGAATACGTGCATTATCAAGTTCACTTTGTCTATATGCTGCAAAATTTAAAGGCTCCTGGAATGCAAGATCAAACATTGAAACATCAATATTTACACCCCTGTCTAACAAATAACGTTTAAACTCTTGATTAAATTCTTCAGCTACTAAGCCTTGTAGACGTTCACAATAATTATTAAATCTTAATTCTTGTATATAAGCAGTTCCGACTCGTCCGTCATTGTATTGGCTAGCACCGTCATCAGCCCCGGTTGGTAAGTAGCTGCTAGGGATTCGTAAACCACGTACGAGCTTATTAGTAAAATATCTAAGATCATCAATTTCTCCTAGGTTAGTACCACCTGGTAATGTTTCCACTTTTGAGCCGCGGCCTTCTGCTGTTTGTGGGAAGAAGTAATCTTCGTTAATTGACAGAGGATTGTAACTAGAGTCTATGACATTCTGACCGCCGCCTGTCGCGGATGGGATTCGTCTTTGATGTATTTCCGTTTTTACACGTTCCACAAATTGCATAGCAAGGTGTGAAGGCATGTTGCCCACATCAACGTAGAATACTCTTCTTTCTGGAGCTCTTTGTACACGATAGATAATAATCGCATCTTCGAGCAATTCTTTTTGTTTGTAAACTTTAAAAACTGATTCTAATAAACTATTTCCAAACGGAAAGTTATTATCTAAACCTTCACTTAAACTTAGATGTACTATATGCTCTGCATCAACTGCGATCTCTCCGTCTTCAACTGAAAATCTAGTTCCTTGTAACTGAGGTGAGTTTCCAATCATACCACGAACGCCGCCAGTATTATATCCTGCACCGCTGCCGCCAGTAATATTTCCGTTAGTCATATGAGGAGATGTAGCGACTAGTTCTTTAAAGTTTAGATTAAAATCTTTGATAATGTATTGCTCAGGACGTTTGCCTTCACTTTCATTAACAATTATACGTGTAACTTTAGCTGGATCTACATGAAACCATTTTTGTGTTTCAGGATCTCTAATAAAAAATGCATCACCATACTTAAAAACATTACGAAAAATACGAAACATTCGAGTTTCAAATTCGTTTGTCTTTGTCCATTGTTTTAAATACTGACCAAGAATTGTTACTTCTGTATTTGTTGCACGTTTATTGTAGTCAAATTTAAAATTAGTTTTGTTTTCTGAATTAGTTTGTGTACAAAATTCAGCAAGAATATCTAGTGCAGCATTTACTTCACTATCCATATCCATAGTATTATATTGACCGTAACGTTCTACCCTATTAGGAGAACCTACATAGACATCCGGTAAGTACGAACTATAATTTGAACGAGCTGGACCAGGTCTTGCGCTTGCTGCTCTTCCTGATATTGGACTATATGATCCGTTTGGATTATCTGTAGTTTCAACAGGTGTAAAATATTTTTTCCAACTCATTTATCTTTATCCTCTTAAAAGGTCTCCGCTTAAACCTTTTGTATTTTTCATTGTACGTTTTTGCACATTAAGTTGCTCTTCAGACATTCTTGCAACTCTTTCTAGTGGATCTTTTAATCCAGTAACATGTTCTAAAGGCGTTTTTATACTATCAAATCCTCGAGCTAATAAGTCTTTAAGTTGTTCAATTTCTGGCTGACTTTGCATTACTGCTGCTTCTGTTTGTCTATTTGGTTTATTAACAGTATTTAACATACTTTGAAGTGTTCTAGACTGATTTCCGGCTACATCTGCGGTAAGTTTGGACGAATTAGTAATAGCACTCATGTCAAACAAGTTTGATATTGCTTGTAATGCTCCCATTACACTATTTTCAACTATAGCAGCAGTATCTTGTGGTCTTTGTATAGATTCCATATCGTGAGCTTCGATTAAGGTTCCTTTGCCAAAGTTTTCAAACAATCCGCCTGTTGCTCCCATAGAACCTTTATCACGGCCTGGAGCAATAACGGTCCCGTTGCCAACAATTATTGTAGCTGCTCCTATACCAATCTGATTAGCATTAATTTGTAATTCATTTGCATCTATTTCTTTGGTCAGCTCTTTTGTTTGCTTATTAATTTGATCAGCAAGATCGGATAATTTATTTTGATCAGCGCCGTCTTGACTTGCTAACATGTTATATTGATTAATTAAGGCTTGCAATGATTGAATTTGAGAAAATAACTGATCAGGTAATTGGCGTTGTGCTTTATCTAATGCACTTTCAGCTGTTGATGTAGGTGTCTGGCCTTCGACTCCTAGTCTAGCAAATAAGTCATCAAACCCAGCAGTTAACTTTTTAAAGAAAGAAGTTGGATCTAAATTATCAACTAGACTAGAAAGTCCGCCAGCAGGGCCTGCTAATTTTTTAAATATATCGTCAAGTACTTCTGCTTGTGTTGCTGCTGATGCTTTGTATACCGACTCTTGCAGTTTAATGACCATGTCAGTCACTGCTTTTCCTTCTTTTTCTTTTGCGTCAGCTATACGTTTTTGTTGCTTTTCTTCTTCTAATCTTAATGCTTCTGCTAAGACTTGATCCTTTGTTAATGATTTTCCGGTTTTTGCAGCTTCTTGTTCGACTACTTCCATAGTTCTAGCAAGACCTTGCGAAGTTGAAGCAAATACTTCACCTGCTATATCACCAATTTGATTATAACCTTGCAATTCAGACAGTCTTCTAAATCTTTCGTCTTTTCTAAGTTTAGATGACTCATAAGCAGCAATTCGCATTTGCTTGTTGTATTCGTCTAAGTCACCTGTGTCTTGAGCAGCTTTTGCTGCTTTTAATGCAGAATATAACTCAGGAGCAAGGGCTGCTAATTGTTTACTTGCACCAACTGGAAATCCTTTAGTTAAAATATCTTTTGTTAAATTGCCAATTCCGTCACCAAACTGACTCATTGTCAATATATTTCTGTCATATGCTTTAGCAAAATCACCGCCAAATCTTTGTTCAATTAATGCTCTTCTTGCTTGAACATTTCCTGATCTAAGATTTTCTTGCATTTCTTCAAGTAACTGATCTCGACGTTTACCAGTTAATGCAGCTAGTCTATCTAATTCTTGTGCAAACTCAAAAGCTGCTGCATTTCTTTGTTTAGAAAGACGGTCTTCTTTTCTTCTACCTATTGACTGAATAGCATCATACTGCATAAACGTTTCGTTAATTTCAGTAACACTAAATCCTAATCTTTGTAATGATTCAGCTGCGTCACCGCCTACTCCGTCTAAGCCTTTATAAAAGTCTGATTGAGCTTTTAAAAATGTATTCAACCCTTGTTCAACAGATCCGCCAAAGCGTGTCATTATTAAGGAATTTTCAGAAACTGCTTCTGCTAATTCTGGCAAACTCATACGTACAGATGTTGCAGTTTGGATCATTTCATTAATGGACATATTAAACCTTACGCCATATGAACTAAATCCTTGAAGTGCTTTTAAACTGTTTTCTAAGAAAGCCATGCTTCCTTCGAGTTGTCCTGTTTGTTTTGATAAGTCAGTTAGGCTAGGAATTCCGCCCATAAAGGCTAAACCTAGGTCGCCGGCGGCTTTTGCAGCGTCAATCCATCCCTTTTTGGGATCTTTACCGGGGGTTTCTTTTTCGTCTCCAGCCAAAATGTTATCCTTAATAAATTACAGTCTATAAATACTTTACGATAATATATTTATCCTTAGGAAAATAACATGGAAAATGAAATTAGTCCGTTAAAAAAATATCAAAGAACTCCAAAACTGTTTATAGATCTTCCTAGCAAAGGAAACTACTATCCAAAAGGAGTACTTGATAAAGTTGAAGAACTTGAAGTATATAGTATGACTGCAAGTGATGAGCTTATGGTTAGGACTCCAGATGCGTTATTCACAGGTCAAGCAGTAAAAAATGTAATTGAACATTGTGTTCCTGCTATTAAAAATGCATTACTCATTCCAACACTAGATGTTGATTATATTTTAGCTGCAATTAGAATGGCTAGTTACGGCGACACAATTAATATGAGTGCAACATGCCCTGCGTGTTCAGAAAATTCTGATTACGGTATTGAAGTACAACGTGTAATGGATCACTTTGATAATAGATCTTTTAAAAACGAAACCCGTATAGAAGATTTTTTATTTAGAATTAGACCGTTTACATATAAAGAACTTACTGAAATACAAAAGAAAACAATTTTATTACAAAGACAAATTGTACAGAAAACTCCTGGACCAGAAGACGATCAAAACGAAACAGAACTTGGAGAAATTTATACTACTATAAATCAAATAGCAACTGATGCAGTTTGTGCTATGGTTACCGAAGTTGTTACTCCGGACGGTGACACAGAAAATAATCCAAATTTTATTAGAGATTTTATTATTAATAATGATAAAGTTTTTTATAATGGATTAAAAGAACTGCAAGAACAAAATGTCAATTCTTGGAAACTACCTGATGTAGAAGTATCTTGCGGAAGTTGCGAAAATAAATTTTCAGTAGCTACTACATTAGACTATTCAAATTTTTTCGTAAGAGGCTAATACATACTTCGGATTCTGATTTATTAGCCCTTTCAAAAGAACTAGACAACGAATCCAAACAAATTAAAATGAACGTGTATCGCATGTCTTGGTATATGAGAGGCGGCGCTGATTCATACGTATTACTACATGACACTGACTTGGAAGATCTTGATATTATCGGAAAAGTAGTTGAAGAAAATATTGAAACTACAAAGAAGTCTGGAATGCCTCTTATTTAAAACATATCTGCTTGTTTAGACAAATCATCAATAGATCTTTTATTACTTGTATCTGTTTTACCAGCTTGCGCTTGATCTCCTCTATCAGCTAAAGGATCTAATCCAATTGTCTTAGCAGGATCTTTTATTTTCTTTGCTAGTTCAATATCATTCGTAACTTTACCAGCAAGATCGCCTGTTACGTTAACTACCTTAGAAGCTGGTCCTATAGCAATATTAGTTGCAGCTTTACTGCCAAGCATTAATACAGAAGCTGAATAATCAAATACTGCCGATAATAAATCGTCATCCATTGCTGTGTCAATACCGTCCATAAACGAATTAATAATTGTTTTTTGTACAGACTCTCTATTAAGGAGCCAAACAACAGCAAATTGTGCAGCTGATCCTACAACAAATCCTATAATTGCGCCTAGCGGGCCGCCAGCCCAGCCAAGTGCTCTAATACCTACAAAAATTGCAGTTATCTTTCTCATAAAGGCAGCAGTTCCTACAGCCGCAGCAAATGCAACAATCATTTGCTGTGAAAGAAAAGCCATTATATATTTTTTTCTTTCTAGATATTCGTCTTCGTCCATTAGTCCTAGTGCAACGTCAGTTGCTAAATTTCCCATATAGGTTCTAGCGTTTGTTAGAGCTATTGTACCAATAGCAATAGCCGCTGCCAAAGATCCTAGCCATTTAACAACAGTTAATGCTCTCCATTTGCCTTCAAAGTGTGCAAAGATTTTTGTGCCGTTACCTTTAGTTTTTTCTTCTTGTACTTCTCGCCAATAACCTTTATAGTCTTGAAGACTTTTCATAGGTCTAGTTCTGCCGCCACCCTTCCCTGGCGCCAGTCTTGATTTTCTAAAGGCAGCTCTTGCACTAAATCTATTACCAAAATCTTGTATATCAGGTTTTGCCTCTGTGCCCATATTAATAAACCAACGGTTATTTCTTCCTTTAATAGATACATTAGCTGACGTGTTTTTAATATCTACGCCATCCTTTTTAATACTGTCAACAGATAATGCTTTTAATGTTTTTGTCATCCATTTATTATAGTCATTAGTAAATGACTTAATTTCCATCGTACTGTATGTTATATTTCCTATTTTTAACTTACTAGTCCTATTAAGTGTACGTTTCTGAGTATCTGTTAAATCATAATTTGTTAGTGAAGGTTTATCTGCCTTTACTTTTGGCGGACTACTAATTTTATCTTTAAGAAAAGACGGTACATAATCTCCCTTGTTTAGATCGTCCACTCTTGCATGAGCTACTTTCCAATCAGACTGTAGCATACCTTCACGCTTACCTGAAATTGTATCATATATTTCCCATGCATTTTTACCAGTTCCATCAGGGACTGCTCTAACATCAAAAATTTTCATATCTGCTATTTCATCAGTAATATCAGCTTCGAATAAATGAGATTTGCTTTCCATTAATGCATCAAATTGTGCAATAGCCTTTTCCCATCCGTGTAATTTTTTATTTTCAGATATAATGTCGTAAATTTGCATTTAAAAATCCTTTAACTAACTTATATGTATTTAGTTATCAATTTAATATCTACTTCGTAGATATTTGTTTTCGCTAACGCTCAAACTACTTACTTCGTATTGAATTATGCGTGATAGAAGTGATATATTATATGAAGATGCATTATCACGTAAGTGATAATGTTTAAGTTTCATGTAGA
>ENA-OUOG01004574-OUOG01004574.1-marine-metagenome-genome-assembly--contig:-NODE-4574-length-11814-cov-2.950243_pt1 | contig 11814 bp, 12 predicted proteins | sample MGYA00248635_ERZ508505 | MGnify/ENA primary metagenome ERZ508505 (study PRJEB26176, sample SAMN06267871) | marine metagenome | isolation source: Saanich Inlet, British Columbia, Canada | place: Pacific...
CTTTCGCACCGGCTTTGCATGGCCAGCTGTACAGGGCGAGTGATGCGCCTGTGCTGCTTTCAAGCGTCGATTTTGTGAATGCTGTCATAGGCCTGTAGATGCCACCATGTCGTCGATTTCCGTTTGATCAAACCCAAGTGCAAGACCAATCTGGTGAACTTTGTTTTGCTCCCTTGCAACAATCTCCCTATCGCTCACCATGACCAGTTGGCAACATTTTACAATTGTGCGTTTCATGGAGGGGCTGATTTTGCCGCGATTGGCAGTTAGCCGTCCGACAATGTCGAAGTCCGGTCCGAATTCCGACAAGATCTCCTTCACTTCCTCATGGCTGATGCGCAGACCCAGCATTTGGTCGTGAACATTGACGATGGTTTCAATTTCGATTTCCCGAATCTTGTCATCAGCCAGTGCCACCACCCCCATCGCCTGAATAAGGGCGCGTACCTCTGCATGGGCATGTTCGGTGACTTCTTTGTGTGGTGATTCCACTTTCTCGCTTGCACGCTTTCCCACGCCAAACAGAATGGAAAGCGTGCCGATGATTAGTGCGCCCCAGCCAACGCCGGCCATTCCCCAGTTTTCCGCAGAATATCCGTTGTAAATGCCATAGGCACCCGCCAGAATCAGGATTATGCCTGTAATTATGATGCCCAACGATGATTTACCGCTTTTAGAAGCGTCCCACGCTTGAATTTAACAGACCCAAAGCGTAAACGGTTATCTGATTTTTTCAACATATCTTTCAGACATATGGAGTGTCCGCCAAATGGCCCGCCAATTTATCTATCACATGTCCGGTCTTTCAAAGTCCTACGGCTCAAAGAAAGTGCTGGAGGACATTCATCTGTCTTTTTACCCTGATGCGAAGATTGGCATCCTTGGTCCCAATGGCGCAGGTAAGTCAACCGTACTCAGGATTATGGCTGGACTGGATAGTGAGTTTTCCGGTGAGGCATGGTTGGCAGAAGGCGCGACTTGCGGGTACCTGCCACAGGAACCTCAACTAGATGCGTCCAAGACCGTTGCTGAAAACGTGATGGAAGGTGTTGCCGAGAAAAAGGCAATCCTTGATCGGTATAATGAGTTGATGATGAATTATTCCGACGAAACTGCGGATGAGGGCGCAAAGCTGCAAGACATCATCGATAGCCAAAACCTTTGGGATCTCGACAGTCAGGTTGATATGGCCATGGAGGCGTTGCGGTGCCCGCCGGGGGACGCGTCTGTTGATAACCTTTCAGGGGGCGAAATTCGCCGTGTTGCGCTTTGTCAGCTTTTGCTCTCGCAGCCTGATCTTCTGTTGCTCGACGAACCGACAAACCACCTTGATGCGGAGACAATTGCCTGGCTTGAAAAACACCTGCGCGAGTATCCTGGTTCCGTACTCATGATTACGCACGACCGGTATTTCCTTGATAATGTGACTGGCTGGATTTTGGAACTCGACCGGGGGCGTGGCATTCCATATGAGGGTAATTATACAGCTTATCTGGAAGCCAAGGCCAAACGCATGGCACAAGAAGGTCGTGAGGAGGCATCCCGTCAGAAAGCGATTGCAGCAGAAGCAGGCTGGATCAACTCGTCACCAAAAGCACGTCAGGCAAAATCCAAGGCGCGGATCAAGGCCTATGATGAATTGGTTAAAGCTGCAAACGATCGCACGCCTCAGAATGCCCAGATCGTTATTCCTGTCGGAGAACGTCTCGGCGATGTTGTCATTGAGGTAGAGGGACTGACCAAGGGCTTTGAAGACCGTCTGTTGATTGATGATCTGGAGTTTAAGCTGCCGCCAGGTGGTATTGTCGGTGTGATTGGGCCGAACGGCGCGGGTAAGTCCACACTCTTCAAGATGATCACAAGTCAGGAGAGCCCTGATTCAGGTGCCATCCGCATTGGAGACACGGTTGACCTTGGCTATGTGGACCAGAGCCGCGATGCGCTGGATGGCGGCAAGACGGTCTGGGAAGAAATTTCTGAAGGCAATGACATCATAAAGCTTGGCAAGCATGAGGTGAATTCTCGTGCGTATTGTTCGTCGTTTAACTTCAAAGGGGGCGACCAACAACAGAAGGTTGGCACGCTTTCAGGTGGTCAACGCAACCGTGTTCATCTTGCTAAAATGTTGAAGTCTGGTGGCAACGTAATCCTGCTCGACGAGCCGACAAATGATCTTGATACGGAAACGCTTGCAGCGCTTGAAGATGCATTGGAATCCTTTGCGGGTTGCGCGGTGATCATTTCTCACGATCGTATGTTCCTCGATCGTCTTGCGACGCACATTCTTGCGTTCGAAGGCGATAGCCACGTGGAATGGTTTGAAGGTAACTTTGAGGACTACGAACAGGATAAAATCAGACGCCTCGGGGCAGACGCAGTCAACCCAAAACGTGTAACTTACAAACGTTTGACGCGTTAAACCTAGTAGCCATCTTGCCATTTCCAAATAACGTGGTACCTTTTTATAAACAGGGGCCTTCCGTTTTGTGGGAAATTGCGAGATGGCGAAGGAAACGGGCAAGGGAACTTTAAACAATAGTTCCTCCGAACATGATTTTAAGCTTTATGACTTCGATGCTGTTTTTGAAGCAGAACTTGATTCAATAAATGAACGTCGTGACCGACTATCGAATGTTGGCCACGCCCATAGCCAGCACTATGAGGCTACTTTTGAGGCGTTTACGCCGCAAGTTTCTGCTGCGGATGCCGCGAAGGGTGATTTGCATGCTGAGGATCTGGAAGTCAAATCCGGACAAGCAACAGCTTCTCCCAAAAAAGCAATCGACCACAGCGTTACGGACCTCGCTGGTATATGCATTTCCGGTGGTGGTATTCGCTCTGCAGCTTTCTCGATTGGCGTTACACAGGCAATGGATGCGATCAGCGTCTGTCGCAAACCCAATGGAAGGAAGCGGCCAAAATACACCTCAGCTTTTGAGCAAATGGACTACATGTCTACGGTTTCGGGTGGTGGTTACACAGGAAGCTGCATAACGGCTTCAATGGCGGAAGAGGGTGCTGATTTTCCGTTTCCAAGTAAGTTGGAGAAGACAGAAGCCCCTGTTCTGCGTCACATTCGGGATCATTCGAATTATCTGTTTCCGCGCGGTGGCGTATGGGAAAAACTGAAAAACCTGTCAATCTATCTGCGTGGCATTTTCGCAAACGTTCCAAGTATTCTTTCTATTCTGCTGGGTTTCGTATTGATCACGATTTGGTTCTGCCGGGACATTCCATCCATCTATGAGCCGAGTATTTTTGGCTATACATTGAACGAAATTATTGATGTTTTGAGCGGGAGCATGCCTTGGCTGAAGTCAAAGGCGCTTTCGTTTGATGATGGTTTTTTTATTGTTTTTCAAATCTTTATTCTAGTACTAGCGCTGGCGTTTGTCATTTGGTCACTCGCCAGGACTGCGCTGAAACGCCCGGGATTTGAGTTCAAAGCGCCGGGAACAAAGTTCTTTTCTACCATGCTGACTTTGGCGGCCGTCATATTCTTCTTCGAACTACAACCCAAGATGTTGTCCGGCTTGCATGTGCAGCACTGTGAATCCATCATCCAGATTGGTGCGGAGCCGCGGAACGATAATCAGAAAAACCGCATCCGGAATGCGGACCTTTTCAAGAAGGCGAGTTGCGAGAAGACGGGACTGAATTATCGAGACGAGGTCAATGCGATCTTGCAGGCAAGGTCTCAACCCATTGAAGGTGAGGGCGCTCGGGAACGTGATGCCATGGCGAGCATCGTAAAGCCGAAAAACAGCTTTTATGAGAATATTCTATCGTCTGTTCAGCGGTTTGCAGCAATTCTATCAGCCGTCGCTGCGGCATTGGCCACAGCGCGTGGCTTCCTTGGGCTTGGTGAGCAAAGTGCACAACAGTCAAAGTCCGGCATAGGTGCAAAATTTTCGAGCCTCGCCCGCCAGGCGGTCTATTTGTCAATTGGCTTGTTGCTGCCGCTTTTGTTGTGGCTGGCTTATCTATATCTAAGTTTCTGGGGATTGCGGGGTATTGATGCTGTGCATCAATATTGCCACGCACCTGCTGTCATGGCGATAAGTCCAGGGAATATGTGCGCTGTTGACGGGTTGGCTGTCATGCCCGGTCTTTGTACCTGATCGGATTTGTCGTCAGTTTCTTCTTTGCATTGTACATCAGCACGAACAAAAACTCTCCTCATGGGCTTTATCGAGACAGCCTTGCTCAAGCGTTTCTTGTAAAAGGGAATGAGCAGCATGCCGATGTCATTCAAAAGCGGGTTGTGCCGTTGGATGGTATGCGGATGAGTGATACCGGAAAAGGGCGCGCGCCATTGCATCTTATCAATGCAGCATTGAATATTCAGGGTTCAGAGCATGCCAATGGGCGTGGCAGGAATGCCGGTTTCTTTACTTTTTCGAAAAACCACACCGGCAGTTCGGAAACAGGTTACCTTGCCACCAATACCATTGAAAAGCTTGAAGCGGAGGGTAATGGTTCTGAAAGTACAGCCTTTGGTTTGAGTTCCGCCATGGCTGTATCTGCAGCAGCAGCGTCGACCGCCATGGGTTCCATGACAATGAAACCATTCGCGCTGACACTCGCCGTTCTCAATGTCCGTTTGGGCTATTGGTTCAACAACCCATTTGCAATTGCACGCAGTGCAAAACATTTGGGGGGAGGAAAATTAAGCATGGGTGCATTCAGTTCTCGTGCGGGTCAGTCTTCCCTGGTGCTGCTCACCAAGGAAGTTGCGGGCGTCATGCACGAAAAACAGGAGCTGGTGTATCTGACGGATGGTGGGCATATCGAGAACCTGGGTCTCTATACGCTATTACAACGCAGGGCAAAGTTCATCGTAGTTGTTGACGGTGAAGCCGACCCGAATTTGAACTTTGGCTCCTTTGTCACAGCACAACGTTATGCACGGATTGATCTTGGAACCCGGATCGATCTTGAAGTGGATAAGATCAGAGACAGCATGCTCGCAACGCGACAGGCGGCGCATGGTTTGAGCAAGGGTGAGGAAGAAATCACTGGTCTGGGAGCCAGAGACCGAACCCATTGTGCAGTTGGAACGATCTATTATCCAAAGGATGATTCTGGAAAGGTCCAGCAGGGTGTCATCCTGTATATCAAATCCAGTCTGTCTGGCGATGAGAATGATTACATCACCGACTATTTCCGCAGGAACGCGACCTTCCCGCATGAAACAACAGGCGATCAATTCTTCTCCGAAGAGCAGTTTGAAGCGTATCGTGCATTGGGATTCCACAGCGCTTTCAAGGCGTTAACGGGGCAGGCCTATGTTCAGTACGAAGGTGGATTGGTAAAGCTGAAAGGGCCCGGCAATAGTGGGAGCCGTTTTTCAGATGCGCATCCGTTGGATAAGGAGGAAAATATAAAGTTTAAAAAAGTTGACGCGCTTTGGCAGGAAATTTTTAACAAGGTGAAATACCGATACTAATCAGACTTGGAGACCCGCAAAAACACATATGTCTGATCCATAGCGGCCTTGTCTTTAAGTGATACTGCAAGGCTGGTTTCCATTTTCGTATAGGTTTTGAGGTCATAAAAATCCGGATGGTTCACATCCAGATCCTCAACAACGGGGAATGTCTCTCCGGAGTATGTCCTTAGTTCGTTATTCAGTTTAACGAATTGGTTGGTTGCAAGTGCATCCCGATAGTCAAATTGCCATGAACATATCAGTTGTTTTGTACCACCCAATTGTAATGCCAACTGACATGACGTGGCATCTGCGAGTATGGGGTTGTCTTCTTTCAAAGTTTGAATGTGAGAAACATCTGTGAAATTGGTCTTTGCGGCTTCGACTAAAGACGCCACGGCTGTCTCATTCGCTTTGACATTCTGCGATATCGCAAAAATAATCGATGTAGCAACGGCTTTCAGAGGATAGGCTTTCATGGTGTTCCTATCGTGGACCCGTTGGTTGATAAAATCAAATGCCTCACGGATCACTCTGGAAAACCTGTAAAAGCCTATATCTTTCTGGATTATCGCGGTCTTCGCCCGATATATAGGATTAATAATAGCTCTCTTTTTATGTCATCTCAGGAGTATAGACATTGACCAGAATTTTGATAACCGGCGCAGGGCGTGGCATAGGATTTCAACTGGCAAAACAGGCGCTGGAAAAAGGATGGGATGTCGTCGGTTCTGTGCGCTCTGTTGAAGCGCAACGGGAATTGGCTGAAAAGTTACCCAGAATGGCTGTGCTGAATTTTGATGTGACGGATCATAAAGCTGTCGAGAACGTGGCAAATGCGTTTCATTCTCCAATCGATATATTGGTCAATTGTGCAGGTATTATTGGTCCTCAAAAACAATCTACGCTTGATATGGATTTTGACGGTTTTGCAAAAACCTTGGAGGTTAACGTTCTTGCGCCATTGAAAATCGCGCAGGTTTTTCTGCCTTTGGTGAAGGCGAGTGATAACGGGCGGATCGTCAATATCTCCTCACAGATGGGTAGAATGGAGTTTTCCGCGTCTGACAGGATCGCCTACCGAAGTTCGAAGTCGGCGTTGAATAAGGTAACTCAAGCATTGGCGACCGATCTGAACCAAGAAGGTGTAACGGTTATCGCTGTGCACCCTGGATGGGTTAGTACGGATATGGGTGGGCCAGACGCTCCCGTCACGCCTGTTGAAAGTGCTGCCGGACTGCTGAATGTCATGGAAAATATTTCGCTTGAAGACACTGGAAAATTCATTGATTGGGATGGCACTGCCAGAAGTTGGTAGTACAACCCTGGATATCCACAGTCTTCGGATTTCCCACTTTGATTTAGTATCTTTTTTTGCAGTATCATACACATGCCGACTTTTCGCCTTTAGGTGATATTCGTGATGCGTAGGTTGAAAATGTTCACCGAGATTGTGTTCCAAAAACTAGTGTTTTTGGTCGCGGTATTTCTTTTTTCTTTTTCAACTGCGTCTGCTCAGGTGGTGAATGGTGATTTTTCATCTGGAGCAACCGGTTGGACAACAGTTGCACCAGGAACAACTGACAGTGTTGTTTATACGGGGGGTAATCTTCGGGCGACGTCGAACAATATTGGCGCCACAACCACAGGGCCCAACTTACAAACGTTTGGACAGCAAACCTTTGTTGCTGGTGATATTGGGTTCCTTTTTTTTACGCTGGTCAGTTACACTTCGTCTGACATTGGCGATTTTGACTACCCGATCATCATGCTGGATGGTGCGGAAAACCGCATTGCTACAGATGGTACATTCAATGGAACACCCAATGTGAACAATAGTGCGCAGGTCACAACCGCTGTTTCCGGTTTTGCATCGCTCGCCGCTGGAACACGCACTATCGGTTTTGGGGTCAGAACCCTGGACTCAGGCTTTGGCGCAGGTATTGCCACCTGGGATAACATCAGCTTCAGCGAGTATACGATCTCACCCGTTTCGCAAACCTTGCTTGAAAACAACACGCTCACGCTGACTGGTGCCAACGCGCCTGCGATTGTAAACAATGCACTCCTTTCCTTTGCATCGACGGTCACGTTGAGTGTCTCAAATGGTGTACTTAATCTTGGCTCCCCCGGGTCGGTGACAATTACCGGTGGTGCTGATGGTTCTGGGAGTGTGACTTTTCAGGGGTCAGCCGCCGCAATAAATGCGGCGATGGATGGATTGGTTTATACGCCAAACCTGAACTTTTCCGGTACTGAGACTTTGGTTTTTACGGCAAACGGTGGTGGGTTTAGTGACACCGATAATATTCTGATTACTGTCACGCCGGGCGTACGATCAATCACTGTGGACAAGTTCGCAGATGCAGCGGATTTATCAAACGCCTCCTTGGGGCAAGAAATAAATTACAATTACGTTGTTACGAACGATGGTGATCAGGTGATAACCAATATTACCTTGAGCGATGCGCATGGTGGTTCGGGGTCGGCGCCTGTTCCTGCAAATGAAACGCTTACCAGTGATGTTGGAACGCTGGGTGATTCATCGGATGCGACTGCAAACGGTGTTTGGGACACGCTCGCACCAGGCGATTCCGTGACATTCACTGCAACGTATTTCGTTACTCAAAACGATATTGATACCTTGCAGTGAGCTTTTACCTCGCCATTGAGTGATACTCATCGTTTGGTTGCTTGTCTGTTGCTGCGCTCATGCGGTTTGACATGTTGAAAAATGCGGCCACAGCCGAAATATCCCAAATATCCCGGTCACTCCAACCGGCATTGCGCAATGTATCCCGGTCCGGATCGTCAATTGAGACGGGATCCCTGGTTAGGTTCCAGGCAAAATCCAACATTGCACGGTCCTTTTCATCAAGTTGTGCTGTCCGATAATTCATAACCAGTTGTTCGCCCAGTTTGGGATCACCGGAAAGTTGACGGACTGCAGCACCATGTGCAGTCAGGCAATAGTAACAGTGGTTGGCGCTCGAAACGACAACTGCAATCATCTCTCGCTGTAACTTGCTCAAACCTGATTGGCCAAGCATCAGGTCATTGTATAACGCAGTAAAACCCTCAAACTTGGTTGAATGCCAAGCGTAAGCCTGAAGCACATTCGGGACAAATCCCAGCTTCTCATCACAAACATCGAGATATTTTTGTTGGCGATCTGTGAGCGCTTCTTCTGTTTCAGGCATATCAAGGGCAATGATGGGCTTGTCAGTCATTTTGGAATTGCTCCATGCGTTTCAACGTGTTTCAAAGGTGACGTTAAATGCATCGCGGTGCAAGCAGGAATTGACGAGCCTCTGCGTAAACAGGAGAGAAAATATGAAAATCGTTCCAGCCAAAAAAATTAGCGGTACCGTTTCACGTGTTCTCAAGGCTGAAGGGCAAGATTTTGTTTCACAGGATGTTGAGGTTCTTGATCTTGGCTATGGCGGTATTAGGAATGATTTCCACGAAGGACAGACCCGTTTATCCGGTGCACGTGAACCTTGGTATCCTCGGGGTACGGAAATGCGGAATGAGCGTCAGTTTTCAATTCTCAGTGAAGAAGAACTGGATGAAATTGCGCAAACCATGGGCATCGAAAAGGTGGATGCCGGCTGGATAGGTGCAAACCTTGTGATGAAAGGCATTCCCAACCTCACTTATTTGCCACCCAGAACGCTCTTGATGTTTGACGGCGGTGTTACCATTCGCATCGATGGCGATAATGGCCCCTGTAAGTATGCAGGTGCGGAAATTGCGCGCAACTTGGGCGAAACAGCAGAAGATCTGAAGAATACTGAAACGGCTCTAAATTTTGTTAAGGCTGCCAAGATGAAGCGTGGCCTTGTTGGCTGGGTAGAGCGCGAAGGGACGATCCGACCGGGTGAGGGCTTTACTGCGCGCATATGGCCACAATGGATCTACGAATAGGGGCTCCTATTGCAGAGCGTTTGTGACCACTACCCACAGATTTACAATTGTGAGCAAGCTTAGACCTGTAAACGTCATGATCATACCCCGCACACGCGCGCCGCTGGCAGACTTCCTGAAACTCAAAGCGTAACCATGTGACAAACGTCCGATTACAAAAATTGCCGCACAGAGTGCAACGATCCAGGTGAGTGCCCCTTGTGATTCTGCAAGCAAGGTAAGCAAAATTCCCATCGGTGCGTATTCTGCCAGGTTTCCCTGTGCGCGGATGCGGCGATTGAGCGTATCTTCGCCACCATCTCCCAGTGAAACGCCGGAGTCTCGTCTGCCGATAATAACCCGGACTGACAATACGACCAGCAAGGCTGCCAAGAAGACCGCAGATACTGTTGTTACCGGAAATATCATGTGGACCTCGCGGGGATGTTAATCGCCTTTTTTGATGCCGGTCTTTCAGAGCATTTATCCAACCATTCGCCAATTGCTGGGAAGGTGTCGAGTTCCAGTTCATCTGAGGCGTCATAAAACACGCCCAGCGTTTTTATCCAGGGCCAGAGTGCAATGTCTGCAATCGTGTATTCACTGCCCGCTATAAATTCGGACTTTTTAAGTTGCTGCTCGATGACACCCAACAGACGTTTGCTTTCATTTTGATATCGTTCATAGGGACGCTTGTCCTCGATTTCGCTGCCTGCAAATTTGTGGAAGAACCCGAATTGTCCAAAAATCGGACCCGCGCCACCCATTTGGAACATTAGCCATTGCAGGGTATTAGCCCGGCCTGCGGCATCGGAGGGCAGTAACATTCCAGCTTTCTCTGCGATGTAAACCAGGATTGCCCCGGACTCCCAAAGACCAATCGCATTTCCCTCAGGCCCATTTGGATCAATGATTGCCGGGATTTTATTGTTCGGGTTTAAAGACAGAAACTCAGGTGACATTTGATCATTTGCACCAAAGTCGACCAAATGTGGTTCGTAGGCTAACCCGGTTTCCTCAAGAACGGCGGAGGCTTTTATGCCATTGGGGGTTGGCAAAGAATATAATTGGATGCGATCCGGGTATTTTGCTGGCCATTTGTTTGTTATTTCGAAGTCTTGGGGAAAATGCATTTCGGTGTCCGATCCTGAAGTTCACTGATAATAAATATGATCGGTTTTTTTCGGATTACCAGTTCGGATTTGTAACAGGCTGTTCACTCGATATTGACGTCAACTCGTTTTGTGCAACCCCAAGTTTCGAGAATGTCGTTCATGTCGTCTACGACAAAGTGCCTTGCTGAATCCTGATCGTAGCCATCTGCGAGTAATGTGTCATAGTCGGTATGTGCATGTCTTGCCCTGGTGGTAACGGCTTGCCAGGCTGCAATCGTTATTGGCAAATGGCGCAAATGACCTGCATCTGCAACTTGCTGAATCTCGATAAAGTCTGCCATTGGAGCGAGTGGGATCAGGATGCGTAAGTGTTCAGCGAGGTCTTTTCTTCTTCTATTTGATTTCATGTGCCAAATTGATCTGTTAGAAAGAAACTGCCCAACAGGAGTAGATTGGTATGAGCATGGCAGCAAGTGCTACTTCGGAATTCACCAATTCATTGCCCCGACTTGAACGATTTTCCAATGCGATTCCAATAGATAATTATGTTCCACTGCCAGCAGACTGGTATGTGGCGGTTACAGATGTTGTCTCATCCCGAAAAGCAATTGGTGAAGGTCGATACAAGGCGGTCAATATGGCGGGTGTATCGATGATAAGTGCAATCATGAATGCCCTCGGGCATCAGGAGATTGTCTATGCTTTTGGTGGTGATGGTGCTGCTGTTGCATTTGCACCTGATGACCTTCCTGCCGTGAATGATGCGCTTTCCAAAACCATGCGTTGGGTTGAAGAGGGTCTCGATCTCAATTTGCGTGCGGCAGTTGTACCGATCGCGGATATTCGTGATGCTGGAAAAGACGTGCTTGTCGTCGGGGTGAAAATATCAGAAGCGCTCACAAACTATGCTTTCCTCGGTGGTGGTGTTGCATGGGCGGAAAAGGTCATGAAAGAAGGACGCAATTCCGTACAAATCGCAAAGCCTTCTGCGAAGCCGGATTTAACCGGACTGTCCTGCCGCTGGGCGCCCATTGAGGAGCCTGGCAAGAAGATCGTATCGCTCATTATCGAGGCATCAGAGGATGGTAAGGAAGTTCCTCTGGAGGTGATGGATCGCATTCTTGATTTCGTGCGTGCCGATACAGGAACTGCCAGCCCAATGCCGAAGGAAGGGCCTGCGTTTAAGTGGCCACCGGAAGGCTTGCCAATGGAAGCGAAAGCATCAGGCATGTCAAAGCCGTTACTTTTGCTCGTCACCCTGCTTGCATGGGTCTTGGACAGGACGGGATGGAAACTTGGCGGGTTCAGCCCCAGCCGGTACCGGGAATTTACCTCTGCGAATACAGATTATCGAAAGATTCA
>ENA-OUOG01004576-OUOG01004576.1-marine-metagenome-genome-assembly--contig:-NODE-4576-length-11812-cov-3.930209_pt1 | contig 11812 bp, 5 predicted proteins | sample MGYA00248635_ERZ508505 | MGnify/ENA primary metagenome ERZ508505 (study PRJEB26176, sample SAMN06267871) | marine metagenome | isolation source: Saanich Inlet, British Columbia, Canada | place: Pacific...
CCACAAAGTATAATAGTAACCCATAAAAAAATTAGTCTTTTTACCATAGCGTAAAGGAGTTATTGTGATACTGAATGTAGTTTATAGTTGGAATATCCAACACGTTAAACCAGGGTTGACCTTGTTTTAATACCCAACTACCTATACGAGTCTCGCCATGTGCAAACTTATTTTGGATGGCATGTCTATGGGCTTCTGAATCCGTTCCAAAACGAAAGTTTCCTACCATAAGATAAACCGCTCCCATTCTGTGCCTATCTGCGGACGAAGCGGTATAGACTTTGTATGGGTACCCATCTTTGTATTCGGTAGGTTTTTCTCCATCAGAGATCGGGGTCCCCGTAAACAGATTAAACCCAATCCCAAAGTTTTTATATCGTACACTGGCTGCTGCGGTTCTGTATTTATCTCCTCCATCAGCTAAATACCAGGAAGAGAAAGGAAAGCCATCATTCTCATAGCTTGCCATAAAATCCCCTGAGTGAATTTCCAGTAAACTAACTTGTTGATTGAATTCGGATCCTGCCCCATTGTAGAAGAAATTAGAACCCATAACGATTCCAAAATCACTACCAATATATCCTACTTTAAATGCAAATCGCCCCTCCCATCCGGAACTTCGATTGCTTCCCTGAGGGGTTCCGTAAAAAGTAAATCCGGTTCCCATAGAAAATTGAAAACCGTTTTTCTTAGAATATCCCGCGGCAAGGTTTACACCGGCTCCCATTGAATTACCTATCATAAGGGAAGGCGAAATAGAAAAAGACCATTCACCGACGGTGAAGGAATATCCTGGAGTAATAGAACCTATAGCACCTCCCGCTACAGCATTGGCAACACTCGTAAGAGATAAACTAGGAACAGCCACTGGACTAAACCAACCTAATAGGGCCCCCGATACCGCACCTCCTAATGCAGACATTCCAAACTCACCCCAATCCCAGGAGTTTGTCATTAGGGCGCTAATAGTGTATGAGGAAGCTCCCATGGCAGCCCCGTATATAGCTCCTACAATGATTGCGTGTATCACCTCCCCACTGGGATCGGTATACTTTAAGGGATTATTAAAAGCATAGGCGTAGCGATCAAAATTCTGGGTATTGGTAGGCGCCTGAACATGGGGGTCGGGACTGATAAATCGGCAAAGTACCGGATCATAGATACGCCCGTTCATATTGATCAGAGCAAACTCCGGAAGATGTTCGTGAAAGGTATATCCTCTTTCACCAACAATCTCTGAATTCTGCGGAATGTAACCAAGGCTTTGGTTTTGCCAGGTCCATACATCACGGTGATTCCCCCAGGCATCAAAAGTTTGTTCTAATGCCGCAGTTCCTGAGCCGTCCGTGACTGCCAATACAGAACCTAGATAATCACTATGTAGATAGTAATCTCTTACTGATCCAGGGTCTTGAGTAACTACCGCTACAGCCCTTCCACTGGCATAGATATAGTTTCTTTGCAGGGTCATGTTTCCCTCAGCATCGCGGTCTTCCTCAAATAAACTATTTACATAGGTACGGGTAGCTGATAAAGACGACTGAACAAAGAAGCGCGCTTGTTTGCGTTGCTTTTCAGGACCGTAGATAAACTCCGTCCTGTGGTCTCCTTCGGATATATCTGCCGCCTTCTTAAAGGAATTAAACGTTACGTTTTGGGTTTTGATCTGTGGATTAACCGGTGATACTAGCATGTCGAGGACATGTGGACGTTGGGCATTGTATACGTATTCTCCTACATCGCTCTTGGTCTCAATGCTACCGTCCCAATTAGGAGTATAGTTAAGGGTAACAGGAGATTGTCCCGCTACCGTTGCCGATAGCAGACGATCCATATCATCATAGGTAAAGTTTTCTGTAAGTCCTTTGCCTACATCTTGTCTTGACAGAAGATTCCCAGTAGTTTCTTCCCAGTCATAGGAGTAATTGATTACCGAACCTACTTGCCAGTTGTTAAGGTATCCATAATCAGATATATCGTATCCGTAGGTAGTCATCAGACCATTTCCATGAGTTTCCTGCAAAATACGGGCTTTGGCATCCATCTCAGAAAGCGTCCATATTCCTTCCTTTTCAATGACTCCACTGGTATTAATCTTAACCATATTCCCAAAGGTATCGTATAGTTGGTGAACGATCAATCCACCCGGGTAGGTAATTTGGCTTACCTGACCTTCTGCATTGTAATTGTACTGAAAAGTGTAGGTTTCTCCCAGTATACTTTTTTGTTGAGACTCCATTCGGCCCAGAGCATCGTACGAATAGTCGTATTGTATTCCATTAGGGCCTTGCAATATAGAAACCACACCTAACCAATTGTGGTCATACTCCCATGAGGTAACACCTTCGGGCCCTGTCTTTTCCGTAGTTCTTCCCAATACATCATACACAAAAGAATGGGTGTTTCCTTCCGCATCGGTGGTTTCCAACAACTCATCAAATGCATTGTACGTATAGGTAAGGGTTCCTGCATCGGGATCTACTATTTGAGTTTTGTTGGTATGCAAGTCGTACTGCATGCTTACAGTACCCGATAGGGTAGTGATTTCTCTAACCTTTCCATGACTGTAGTAGGTATAGGTAAGGGTACCTCCCTCATCCGTTGAACTTTCAATGGCACCGGCAGCATCCATGACTTTTTTGGATTGTTGTCCGGTTTGCTGATTAGTGATGGAGGTTTCTCTACCGTTGTAGGAATAATTTAGCTGTGCATTGGGCGATTGAATATTGTGGGGTCTGCCGTCTGTACGGTAAGAATAAGTAGTCCAATGGGTCGCCCCTATCATCTTATTGAAGGGTTCGGAGACGCGATACTTTTCTCCTTTGTGGTTGTACTCTGTAGTTATACAACTGATGACTCCTGAGAACATTTCTATCTCTGAACGGATCTCTCTTCCCCAGATGTCTTTGTAGTTATGGGAATATCCTTTGGAGTGGGGTTTTACCCAGGAGTAGAATAACGACAGAGGAATGCCCGAACCGGACTGTGTCCAGTCTACCCCTTGACGGTCAAAAGTACCGTCCGGATAATCCGTTCGGATGAGTTTTCCCAATCCGTCATAGGAATAGGTAGTTCGCAGTCCATTGGCATCTTCTTCCCACAACAGCTCTGAGCTCAGTGGGTCAAAATACTTGGTAGAAGTGTGTCCTAAAGAATTTGTGGTTTGCTCTACAAAACGATAATCAGAAGAATAAGTGTAAAAGGTTTCTCTGGGTGTTAGATTGGGAGCCGTTACCGATTCTTTGGTTAGAAACCCGGTAGAACTTCCCACATGGGAGTGCTCATAGTTTATCGAATACTCCATTGTACTTCCCGGATCAAAGGTTTCCTTTTTGATGTTACCGGATGAATAATATTCCGTTTGAGCTTGCCTCACATAGTCCGCCTCCCCAGCTCTTGTACTGGTATTGATAACGCGGGTTACTTTGTTGAGCCCTCCACTATTTCCATAAATTCCAACGGGGCTGTAGGTATAGTTCGCCACCTCTTTACGTACCCAGCTTCCTGAAGCTGTGGTATTGTTGTACCAATAGGTAGTAGAGGTCTCCAGATTACCCCAGTCATCCACTCCCGTTCCAGACTCTCCCGACCCGATTACAATTTGTTTACTGGTTTGGGTCAGGTGGTTAATCTCTGTGGTAATGGGTGAATAATGGCGCCAGCCATAGAGCCCTCCATTGGTGTTTAATCGGGCTTCAAAAACATATTGTATGAGTTGTTCGCTGATCAACACATCTTCCATAACCCGTGTCCGAGTGGGCAATAAAAACTCTTGACTGATCAGAGAGTTTTCCGTTATGGACTTAATGGAAGTGGTCATATTGTGCGTTTGCATTTCCCCAAAGCCCAAAAGCCCCTTTTCAAAAGAAAACAAAAGGTCCTTATAACTGTAATTTGTAGTCGTAGTTCCCCCAATGCCGTCTGGAGAATGTATGGAAGAAACCACTTTAAAGGGGGCGTTAACGCTCACTATAGGATAGGAATAGGTGCCGTTTTGAGAATACAAATCAGAAGTAGGATCTTCGGTCAGAACGCCGTAGTCTATCATAGTAATCCTTCCTAGACCATCGCTCACCTTTTTGAGTAAAAAGTTTTCCCCAGTGGGGTAAAAGGAAATAATCTTATCTGTGGTTCCCGAACGATCCCAAAGGTCTAAATGACCGTCCCCGTCAGTGTCAGCAAGCAAGTAGTTTTCTCTAGTTTTTATCGAGGCATGAGGCAATGAGATAGGGACGAATGATTGGGTTAATGGGTTGATTTGAAGAACTCTGGAATGTAGGGGTACCCAATTCCCAAAGAACATATACCCTCCACTAAGTTGGATTACATCACTATAGCCATCGCTGTTGACATCATAAAACCAAAGGTGATCTCGGGAGGTTTGTGTGGGACTGTATATGTCTAGTGAGGTTTTTAAACCCACATTTTCTTCAAATGATTGCCCCGTATTCTCATAAACTCTCAAAAAAGAGGTCTGAGCGAAAACAGAAATATCATAAGTCGCAATATCCGCTTTACCATCGGCATTAAAGTCGGCGATTCCAGCCAATGTGCCATCAAAAGTTCCTGATTGTACTACGTATAAATTGTGAAGTCCTGCGGGCTTTCCGTAAGAATAAATCACATAGTTACCATTGCCAGAACCCGAAAAAATATCCACCTGACCGTCACCTGTAAAATCTCCTAAGAGAAGGCTGTCTTGAGTGGACACTAAATCCACTTGTAATTTATCCGAATTCGGAGCTGCCTTCCAGTCCGTAAGCCCTTGAGAACCTAAGATAAGCTGCCAGGTAATATCTGTAGTATTGGAATATCTCTTGTCCCAAAGTAAATCGGTATACCCATCGGCGTTAAAATCCGCAATGAACACTTCTGGAAATAAAGAAGCAGAGGAATTTAGCCAAGTATCGTAGTCGTTCCAACTAATATCAAAATTGGCTAAGGGCTGTGTAAAGTTTTGAGTCGTTGTTTCAAAAGAGTAGAACTCACAGGTAAACTCGGGACTGATATTTACTTCAGGATCAAGAATATCACCACAATTATCTCCTTGGTCATTCTCTTTTGTAACCCGTGTAATCATAAAATCCCCCTTGCCATCGGCGTTAAAGTCTCCGGTTTTAACACGTAAAAACCCTCTTCTATCATTGCAACACCCTACTTTGATCTGGCTGATAAACTGAGGTTTTACTAGAATTTCATTATAGGTGTTGTTATGGTTATTGATATAAGCATAGACTTCGTACAGATGCTCGTAGGTGTTTAGGTTCTGGTTAAGCAACACACATTTACCAGAGTATTTTTTAGTGTATCTTTCAGAGATAAAATCAGTATATCCGTCTCCATTAAGGTCTATGGGATACAATTTACCCTCTAAGGAATGAGACATGGTAACTTCAGGGGTAATGCTGCCTTGTTCACCGTAATTGATTACCGTGCTGTTGATCTGTTCAGGTTGGGTCTGGCTTTGAGAGTAGTTCTTATAAGATACTTCTATCAGCTGAGAACGCTTGTTGTCTTCTGTATAAGAAAACTCATAGCGGTGGTACTTCTGGCCATTGACTCTCATCTCTACCGCTGTGATAAGATACGGTTCCTCAAAACGCTCCCCATCAATCCATGTATAGTGAATATCCGATCTAAGACCGTATTCAAAATGAACCGTAATCTGACTAGAAGCGGAAATGTGGTTATTGTTTCCGTACGTAATCTGGGTAAGCCTCGTATGGTTGTAGTCCGCATCATACGCATACTCATAACTCATGGTATTTCCATTGGGGTCTTCTACCTCTGAGACCAACCAGGCCAGTACTTCATTATTATGAGTGGCGGACTGTATTTTGGACTGGGAAGAAATCCTGTTATCCCCAAAGGTGGTCTTGATATTGTCTTTACTGATCACTACAAAATAGTCGGGACTATACTGTGTACCCGAGACATTCCCATAAGAAGTAATTTGTGCATAATTGGCTAAAAAGGTCTCCCATGATTCAGTTGCTTTGGAAGGATTGTAGTACGAGTCCATAGGACCGCGATTGATGTTTTGCAGTCTTTGACCGCTAAAGGCAAAACGGTCGTAATCATCAAAATCTACGGCATCATTAAACTCGTCGTCGACTGGGTTGGCAAATCCGTAATCCTCATAATAATTAGAAGATCCCGTTCGGGTAATCGCACTATGGGCAGATATTGACCAGCCATACCCCATAGAAGAGTTACCACCAGAGCTATTGTAATTAATACTAATTGCTGGAATGGCTACACCCAACCCAGAAGGGACATCTAACGGAAGGGAATAAGTGGCGTTTCCAGAAGGCCCGATCGTAAGGCTTCCGCCCAGAGAACCCACCCCCTTAGTCTTGTCAAGGGTTCGGGAATCTACATCATATTGGGTGTCATAAGACACCGGTAAAACAGAGGATTGGGAATAAAGAGTTTGCACCGATAGGGTGCATGTTAAAAGAATTAGGGTAGTAATAGATTTAATCATTGGGTAATTAGATTTTCAATAGAATCAAGAATTCAGGCAATTTTACGAAAATATTGGATGTTTCAATCATACCTACTTGTTTGTATTTCTCCTCAGGTACGTAAAGTCACATTAAATATTTCAAACCAATATAGAATCCGTTTTTGAACAGTTAAAAAAAATAAGTTCCAAATTGTGAGCACTTTTTAGCTTTTTTTGGACATTATTGATCATTTATTCAAAATCGAGTGTCAAAATTGAGACTTGTCTGTAAATCGGGTGTTTTTCTTCGGTTGAAAAAGTGACTATTGGTCTCAATTTTCATTAGAATTTATGACCTCTGAATATGTGGGGTGTCACTTGTTCATGATTCGTAAATACTTTTTGGTAGGCTTCCCTGCATAGGTCTTTTTAAAGTGCTTTTCAAAGAGTTGGTCATAGAGCTTTTCTGTTTTTAACCATTGGCTCATCCCTTTGATAGACTCTCGTGCACTTTTGCTAAAAGTTTGTGTTTCGTACATGCAACCGTTAAAGGCTTCACGGTGTAAAAAGTAACCACCTATTGAATACAGCTTTCGACATCTCTTGTGGGTTTGTGGACAAAGAAAGTACCAGAGATACCCCTTACCTAGATTGGACGGTACACAAACCAAGGGGACTTTATACTTTCTGGGCTCACCTCCATATCTGTAGTCTAGTTCAATGTAAGGCTCTGAACATAAGGTGTTCACTCGTATGGAAATCTTACCGGTAGAGTTTCCGTTGCTACTCCAAGTTATCGTTCCGCTTTTTATGTGCTCTGAGCCAAGGTATTTCCATTGTTTGAGTTTAGTAATACTTAACTGTAATACATCATCGTATAGAGTGGGGAAAGTGTAGGGCTTTGGCATTGAGGAAATTATTTTTGATTGAAACCTAAATCGTTAGGGAACGGTAATGGCTTAGTTTATACCTGGTTTAAAACGTTTTGTAATTCTTGTAATCGATCGAGGTAGGGTCTATAAGTAGCATGACCATTATGGACCTTTATGATTTTCAAATGGCTTTTCACAAATTGGGGTACATCCAGAATCGTAGAGCAGGCATTCAACGGTATCGGCTGGGGGGTGAGTTTACGATTTGAAAAGTAAGTCTCTAATTTTTCAATTTCATCATCCCAATGGGTTACTAACTCCTGCTCTAGAGAAACCTCTATTGCGGAAGCCGAACGGGACTCTTCAAAGGTAGAAGAGGAATCGGGCGTAGAAAAAAAAGTTGTTTTATGAGCGTCACTTTCGTCACTTGCTACACGCTCCTCGGATGTATTGACAACCACAGGTTCTAACTTTTCAGAATCCTGCTCTCTAAAGAATCGCCAATTCAGTTGTATCAGATAGTCTGCAAGGTCTTTGCCTTGCTCTTTGTCCTGCTGTGGCGCTAACTGTTCCAGTAAGTTAGAAGCCTTAAAGTATGCACCCTTTATACCTTTCTGTATTTGGGTTGCCTTATTGCTCCATAACTCAAAAGCTTTACCGTCTTTCGATAGGTCGGGAAACAAATAGACATTCCTGTCTTTTAACGCTTGGCACTTGTTTAAGGTTAGACTGCTCAAACTGTAAACAGCCAACCAAAGTAAGTCTTTAGGTTGCTTTGGAAAACCAAAATACAACGTGCCGTAAATAGCTGTCTTGGGAGCCTCCACCAACGCAACGGGGTTGTCGGGGTATTTACTTAAAAGGTGTTCGCCAAATAGACAAGAAACCTTTGTATCGTTCTTATAGTAAGCTTCCAACCATTCAGGTAACGGCTTGTTGTTTCTGTTGTGGCGATTCTTGATTATGGAATGTAAAAAGTCCGTGTCAGTGGTGTGGTTCTGTTGATCAAACTGTTTTACCTGGATCGCTCTCACATTACCCTTATCATCAATAAAAGGAAAAGTTATAGCCCCTGCTCGGTAACCGTTTTGGACTGTACCCAAATGATACATTGAAATAACCTTTTCAACGTCCTGCACATCAAAAGGAAAGGCCACTTGTGTAAGTAGATTTTGAATAAATACATTTTTTTCAAATCCTGAGTGGGTACGGTTGAATACCTCAACAGGAATAAACACTCTTTTGGGATTGTTTACGGGCTTATTTACTCGTTTTGGTGGCTGTAGCTTCCAGTCTGTTTTATTGCCGTGTTCATGCTCCCGAATAGCCTTTGCGTAGCCGTCTTTGTATGGATTCAAAAAATAACCGCATTTGATTTCACGGTCGCAACGTCCATACGAGTTGGGTAGACACTCGCCCGTTTGGGTGTCAATGTACCTTACAAAGCGTCTTTTATTACAATTTGGGCAATGGTACTTTTTACTTCCCTTCTCAAATATGTATCGGTGTTCTGTATTCATGCTATCAAAATCCTATGATGCACTTTGCATAAGTGGCATTTATCGCACAAGTTGCATTTGAGTTTGTGCAGTTCGTGCCAATAATGCAATAAATGCAATGTGCACAATGGCTAAATCCGTTTTTCATATTCGCCACGTTTTGGGTTGTCGAACAAATCCCTATTACTTATGAAATACTTAAATGTTCGTTCAGCCATTCCTGAACTTTCGGCAACCGCAACGCCCTCACTTGTTGTAAAGGTTTCGGGTAACTCATTATAAAGGTTCTGTTTGTCAGTTGGTAGCTTATCCAACGGACTCGAGTTGTTTACAATAGAATGTACCTTTATGGCTGTTCTTTTAAAGTATTCAACCAACTTTAGAGCTCCTTCCAAGGCTTCTATACCAACCGCTCGTTTATTGTCCTCATTGCAGGCGAATCGCATCATTTGGAGTATTAAAGCCAACCGAACAGCATACATTTCTATTTTGGCGTTTATTCCGCTTAAGGCTTCATTCTCGGCATGATTGCTCTGATCGGTTAATTCTCTTTGCCATTCAAATAAAAGTTGCTTTGCGCAGGGGGTAAATTGCAATACTTCGGGCTGTGGACCGTCCATTTCGTCTTGGAGGGATGACAAATCCAACAGACTAGAGATAATGGTATGCCATTTCTCAGATATTATGGGATTTAATTCTTGATCACTCCAATACGGTTTTTTCAAGTTTTCAGGGGCCACAAATAGTAGCCTGTCTAGAAAACCATTTTCGGTTCGATTGTCCGCCAATTCATTTAACACTTTCGGCTGTATGGTCCCTATTACTGAAATGAAAGGTTTTGTTATAAAAATAGGATCGGTCGTTTTTCGATTTATCCGTATGGATTTACCACTCCATACGCTCAACCAAAATTGCTCCTCACTCCCTTTGTTGTATCGGTTAAAATTCTTAAACCAAGTTGCCAGCTCATCGGCATAAACTCCGATACCTCTTTTATTGAATTTATGTACATCTGTCAGGGCTTCGGGTGTAAAGTCTGTAACTAAATGTTGCTCCCAATTTGGCTTTATAGGGTCGCTATAACCTTGTTGTTCCCTTTCCTTTTTGCTCAGTGCAGAAATAGTATCATATTCTTTTTTCTCGTTTTGATACTTCTGAAATTTTAGTTTATCCCGTTGCTCGATAGGTTGTAAAGCAAAACTAACAGGATGGCTTTTATTGGTTCCTGCACGTCCAACAATGGATAAATACAAAACAGCGCTTTCCTGCCAACCGCTCTTTATCTCAACCTTATGGGTGTTACCTATGGAAACAGAAACAGCATATAAGAGGGAGGCTCCGATAAAATCAATCGGGAAATTCAAACTTTGGTTGGTGTTGGTAATGATTTCTTGTACGGCCGTAGGAAATACTTCAACAGGGAAGGGATTTCGTTTTGATTCAAATTCCCTTTTGATTTTATCAATATGCCTTGTAAAGGTTTCAGGTTGCTGCAGGGCATCAAACTGTGGGTTTAGAGTTACCGGTTCGGAACTATTTTGAGTATCTTTAAGGGAGTTATTTTCGAGGGTCGTTCTGTGGTTATTTTCCATGGTTTGACCCTTTTTTTCTGTTTACAAAATACTCTTGCGCTTCCTGTTCAATCTTAGCGTTTGACTTTGTACTACCTTCCTTTATCCATTCAATTAAAATTTGCTTATTGAAGTATAAACGTTTGCCGCGCTTACAAACTCCTGGGATTTCACCTTTAGAATGCTTGGAATAGAGGGTTGGGACTGAAAGGTGTAATAAGGCGGCCGCCCCTTGAATTGTTAAGAGTTGTTCAAGCTGTTCGGTGGTTGGGTTGTTGTTCTTTACTGCATTAAGAATGTTTACAGTAACACGCTCCGAAATATCAGTTATGAGTTTTTCGGGGTCAATAGGACTTAATACTACGTTGTGCATAATGATGGTTTTTAATTATCCATCAAATATGAACAGGGAATTTTGTGGGGATTTCTAGGGAATTTTCCTTGCTAATCCCCAATTAACCCTTTCTCTTTTAAACATTGTTCGGTTACTACCCAGTTGTTGGATAACCTTCTTACGGCATTTAACCAGTCTTTTGATATGTTTTGTAAGTCAGTGGATTTGTTTAAGTCGTATTTTGAAACAGTCCTTACCGCTCTATAAAATCCATCGGCAGTCTTATCATAAGAGCTAAAAAGGGCTGAGTCTTCTTTAATTTGTTTTGCATTCAAACCGCCATCGGTTCTATTAACAGGAATCTGCTTACCTTCTGAGTATAAATCGAAGATATAAGCTAATGCGTATTCTTTAGCTATAAATTTTATCGAACCTGACTTTTCGCTTTGCTGATCAGGTAAGGCTTGTTCACATTTATCAAAATCTGCGAATAGCTCAGGGTATCTGTTGATTTGTTCCTCGACCTTACTTACAATACCTGAATAGTATCCAAAGTCCCTTATAACCTTATGCGATAAAATGAAAGGATAATTATATTTCACATAGCTCCATCCCTGATGTGTACCGATGTGATTAATGTGAAAAAAGTTTGAGCGGATGTCTGTTACATATTTTTTTGCATTCGTGCCATAAAGAGTGTCCGTTGAGATTTTGTGTTCTGATTCGAAAAACAGCTCTCCTTCTTTGTAGGAATCAACGTATGTATCAAGATACTCCCTGCCGTTTATTTTAGTTTCTGTTTTTGTATCCATATTCCTACCCTCTAACTCTGATGAGGTGAAAATCACACACAATTCAGGGGTGTAGACTTTTACAGAACCAGAACCTACATTAAAAGCTATGTATCCATGATCATTGATATTTCTTTGAAAGCTCTTATAGTTCCCACTGTTTTGCACTTCTTTGTTTTCAAAACGGGTGAGCCAAAATCGCGTGTCTTTGTTGACCTCAACTGAATGATTTGTTTCCGTGCTCTTTGGTTGCAATAGCCTATTTTTTTCCTGAATCAAAAACTCCAACCATTTTGC
>ENA-OUOG01004577-OUOG01004577.1-marine-metagenome-genome-assembly--contig:-NODE-4577-length-11811-cov-3.828106_pt1 | contig 11811 bp, 11 predicted proteins | sample MGYA00248635_ERZ508505 | MGnify/ENA primary metagenome ERZ508505 (study PRJEB26176, sample SAMN06267871) | marine metagenome | isolation source: Saanich Inlet, British Columbia, Canada | place: Pacific...
ATCTCAGAAGACCATCCCATCAACCTGACTCCAGCCCTCTCACGCATCAGTTTTGGGACTCCGGAGGGGTCTACACCATAGGCATCGAGAGTTACATTCAAATTAGTCATGCGAAGAGACGCGACAACATCAATAGCGCGGCGCAAACCTTTTCTCTTCCATTCTTTACCCACAAAAACAAACCGTGCGCAGAGCTTACCATAATCATTTCGTACTTTATGCTCCGCGACGGACTCGACGCCTGGCCACCCTAGCTGAAAGTGTTTGCCTTTTAAATCGGAATACTCAGCAATCAAAGCGTCTTGCACCTGACTGGAAACCGGAATAATGCACTGAACACCGGGTGATAAGAGCTCATGACGTTCCATCTGCATCCACCCGCGAATTCGGGGACTCAACTTTCTAATCCAATTTAAGTTACCCAAGGCATTAATTGGCGGGCCATGAAAAGTGGTCACCTGATGGGATATTGAGCGCTCATGGCTATGGATGATGATTTTCTGGCCCTGAAAGCGATCTCTCAATAGAGCGTCCACTCGCTCTCTATATTGGCGCATAGACTTCCAGCGGGGTTTCTCTGCAGACTTTTCAACCTGAATCACATCAATGCTGGGTGATGCTTTGCCCATCACCTGCTCGCATACAACAGAGACCAACAAATCTCTTTCACATAATCCATGTATCAACCGCCATACATAGCTCTCCATACCCCCGACCGGACCAAAACGTTTCACAATTTGAACAATACGCGGCAACATCAATCGAGGGACCGGTAATGCTTTTTACTGATTTCAAGACCAAAGGTATCCTCAATCCAAAAACGGAGGCGATTACGGCAATCTCGACGTGTCACTCGATAATCCGGATCTTGAGAAAAATCAGTTTCAGCCTCACTCGCAAGCCAGTTTTCCATTACGGCGGGATGAGAACCTTCAAACGGACGCAGTTCCGAAACATCAATAGAGCCATAGCCCCCAAAGTCTTGGTGCTTACTGCCCCAATATCGGCCCACCTGTTTCAATTTCTCAGCCATTTTCGAGACTCTCCGACAATGGCCGTAGTGGTATATATTTCCACCGGCATGCCTCGCCTTCGGATATCGGCCTCTCTTGTTCTCATCCATGACTGTCCAGAAAAGCCCATCCGGCGCGATCGTTCGAATAGTATTTCGGATAATTCGCGGTGCTCGTCGATAGCCCGCTATACCCACCTGATGTGGCGTGCCGTAAAAATGAAAAAAATCAAAATAAAACGCTTCGACTTCAAGGTCTCCGAGATATTCCTGCATTGTCTCACGAATGCCCACCACCTCTAATTCATGAAGCACCTCATCTCCCTCGAGATAAAATACCCAGTCACCCGTGCAATTGAATTGAGCGATCATTTTTTGTTGGCCGTACACAAATCCACGGTCCTGCATGTTTTCATTCCATTGTGAATCAATGACTCTAATCTTGGGATCTTCAATTGCGAGGACTCGCTCTCGGGTATCGTCGTCTCCCATCCCAATAACGCAAACAAACTCGTCGACAATCGGTAATATCGATCGAATACTCTCCACAAATGGGTAACCATTGATTACGGCATTTCGTAAAAACGTGAATCCTGAAACTTTCACAGTGGACAAAGGACTGAATTAGCAGGCAAAACTCTTAGATCATCGGCAATAACTTTTTTAAATTGCCAATCATTAGCGGCAAATGAAATTTTAGATTCTTCATTATGGTGGAGATGCGAGACACAAGCCGCAAAGCGAGCTGAACGCACTCTTAATCCATGTTTGATCATACGAACAGCTAGATCACTATCCTCGCGACCCCAACCTTGATACGACTCGTCGAACCCGCCCACATCCACAAAATCTGACTTCTTAACACTCAGATTACACGTTCTCACCCGCCGCCAATTTCGAGGACCAGCATCCCTTAGATAGCCGAGAGGCAACTTTAGAAATTTAATATCACGGAAACAAACGTTTTCATCGATCCTTCCACTCTTCAAGAGCGCTTCAGTTTTTTGCGAATCGATCAGGAATCGTCCACCTGATACTATCTTGCCATCAGCTACGAGGCGACGGTGAGCTTTTACGAAATCAGGCGGCAAGACACAATCTCCGTCAATAAAAATCAAATGGCCACAGTGCGCTTTCAATGCCGCTAAATTGCGGACCCTGGCCGCCCTAAAATTGAGGTCGGCCTGCCAAATAAAAGTCAATATTAATTGTTCAGACCATCGATCAATTAAACGTCGAACATCCGGCCCTGAGCCATCGTCGGCGACGATCACTTCGTCCGGCATTTCCGCCTGATTCGCAACACTTTGCAAGACCAATTCCAGAGCGTCAGAACGACGATAACTCGTTATAATAAGCGCGGTCTTCATTTTGTACTCGAACACTCTCTGCGATTATTTGGCAAGAAGAATACATTAAAAACGTCTAACTCACTAAGCGAGCCGACGGAAAAATTTAGCGATGTGTGGCGTGACTGCGTCGGGAAATGCCGACATGGCAGGATGTCACCCGTATTGAAAAAACGCGTAAAACAAGAATGACGATATTTGCATAGTCAATATTCTCCGTGGATATATGCAAGGGATCTAGCTCTAAAAAAAACCCAATGCCTGGGCAACAATCGGCAGCGGAGTAAACCAGAGAATTCAAGCCAGCAGCTGGACCAAGAATCCCTCTGCCACACTACACATGGGAAAATTAAGCACAAAGAAGGAATTAATAAAGCTAACGATTTATACTAAACCGTCGCCAATCGTATTCAATGGCTAGGACTCAGCCCACTCACCCTTTTGATCTTGATTCAGTATTACGAGGCATTTAGACATTACGCTGCTGCAATCGAGCAAACGCATCCAATATTTCTTCTGGTGGGATTTGGGAAACCTCTCGCTCATGATATAGCGTCTCACACACCATATCCGCTGTTTCCCGTGTCACACTGAGACCTGAGTCATCGACAATTGCACAATCTGCGAATAGAACCACCGTCGGAATCGGAATCGCAGAAGCGATGTGCCATAGTCCGCCGTCAGCGCCAATGAAATAAAGACATACCGATATCTGAGCGATCACGTTCTGAAGGCTCAATAACCCAACAGTCGACTCTACTTCAGGAAACTGAGTGCGAATACGATCCGCCATGTCTGAGCCATTCGACGACCCTACCAAACAAACCGTTAACCCCTGTTTCAGTAGCGCATCGATTACTTTAAGCCAATGTTCATACGTTCGAAAAACCCACTCACCACCGACTGCAATACAAACATCGAAACCTACCGCCTGCCTTTCTTCAGGCGCCACAAAAATAGTGGGGCGCGTTGGATGATCAAAACTCTTTAGACCAAGTAAATTACGCATTCGAGCAAATGCGTACAGCGTCCGATGCACCTCGAAACCGTTAAGATATCCATACAACCCAACGAACGGCGTCCCTGGAGCAACTAGAAGCTTACGAATCAATACACGAGGAGAAAAGGCGTCGCACACTACGAGGTCGAAAGCCGAAACTCGATTTTCAGCTCGCAACGCTATCGGATCTGAATACACGGCCGCGAAATAGGGATCGAGGCTGTAAAGCTCAGCATTTTTCGGGTGGGTCAGCAAAGTTACTCGCCTTTCGGTGAGCATGACTCGACATGACAAATCCATCAATGAGTCGCCCAAGCTTGGCGCCGACCAATTGATCCATAAAATGTTTCGGTCAGTATCACGAATAGACTGCAGCTCTCGTGTCAACCCAAAATGCTCAACGGCGATGAGACAAAACAATCGCCTCTTGATGAACTTGAAAATCCATTTCAATTGCCGGTACCGATGCTTACGAAAAAAATCAGCTCGACCGGAGGGAACACCCTCTGGCAATCGCCATGTCCGCTCCATCAGTGCTTTAGTCACGAGCATCTGCCAGAGTCACCCGTCCTTTCCATATCCTAAATCGGCATGAGTCAAAACCATACCAAGCCAATTGGGACGAGTAATGTGGTTTTGCCGCAACAAGCGCGCCCTCACGATGCATCGCGCGTGGCGACCAAAAAGAAAAATTAGCCACGCCTATTTTACTAAATTGGTTAACTCGTTTTATCATAGGACAAGAGTATGTCACCCTCATGATATTATGCATCATTGATGCGCATGCACTGCCTCCCATCAGATTTCCAGTTACATGGAAGACTCAAATACACAAAGCAACATTAAAATATTGTGGTTCAAACACGTCATGAAGTCGAACCCTATATCGTGAGAGTATGCAGTCGACCGCAACTGAATTAGTCGTCCAGATATACCCTTACACGCGATACCATATGAGATTACGCTTTCGGATGAAAAGTAGGTTTAGAGTGTGAGTATTCAAGTCATAAAGAAATGCAAAGCAAAACTGCTCAAACTCGTTACAAACGTCAAACGAAATTCATTTAATCGCGAAAACATAAAATCCATCATAATCTTTCGATATGACCGAATCGGTGACATGGTGATCTCATTACCCCTGTGTAAAGCGCTTAACCAAGGGTTACCGCAAACGAATATTACCATGATCGCGAGCGCTGCTAATGCATGTATCGCAGAGACATGTCAGTACGTTGATAAGACAGTGATTAAGCCACAGCGTTGGATTCGGTGGCTCAAGGTTTTAATTGAACTTCGAACCAAAAAATATGATCTCGCTATCGATCTGAATCATGCCGTTACACCACATACTATTTTCGCAATTCGACTCATCAGGCCCAGGCATGTCGCAAGCCCATTTAAAGATGGACGCTGGGGGGTTAAGGGAGTCGATATACGACTGTTTGACTTGATGCCGCCGCAGCATCCTTTGAAGTATGCGCGACCGATCGCTGAAACATACTTAGATATCGCTAGGCTGCTCAACTGCTCGACAGACGAATGCATCCCCTACCCACTACCAAATTGGACGAAGTCTGAGAATATCCCGGATAACTACGTCATTTTAAATCTGTCAGGCAGTCGAGCGAGCATGAAACTGCAAGAGGCGGATGTGAGTGCCATCATTCAACAAATTCGGCGGCTCGACTCATCACTACGTATCCTAATTCCGGCAATGCAAAAAGACCATGAACGTCTAAAAACACTATATAAAGGCATTCCCATGGTGGATGTATTAGCTCCTAGTGCCTCAATTGTACCAATCCTTAGCCTGATTCAATTTTCGAAACTCGTGATTACACCTGATACCGCCCTCGTTCACATCGCTTGTGCCTATGGCGTTCCGTTGGTTGCAGTATACACGGGCGATAAAGCATTATTTGCGCAATGGCAGCCGTATCCCTCAAGTAAAGCAGCAGTTATCCATTCGAATACCTCAAAAGGATTGGCTGGGTATTCTCTTGCCGACTTGCTATCCTCAATCGTGGACGCGCTCAATCCTCTGAGTTATGAGAACGCTTATGTCGACACGCGCCTTAACAACCAATACAGTAAGAGCACATGACTCAATCAAATATTCCAGATAACTCATATTCAGGTTATGAAACTTGGAAACAATGGGACCAAAAAGGTTTTGGCGCGTACAGCAGAAAAGACCATCATTATTTCAACCAAGTATATAAACGCTTTGCTCTCAATAGGTACACAGAGGTACTGGAAATCGGATTCGGCAATGGGACCTTTGCTGGCTGGCTGAAAGCAACCTACCCGAACACCTCATGGAGCGGTATCGAAAAACAAGAGACGCTCGTGTCAAAAGCCCAGCGCGCTGGATTTAAGGCACAGATGGCATTACCAGATTCAACTTCAGAGCAACAATACGACCTCATCATTGCCCTTGATGTAATAGAACACCTTACCGACATCGAGGTTAAACAACTATTTGCCGAAGCAAATGTCCTATTAAAACCCAAGGGTCTTATCCTGATTCGAACGCCAAATGGCGCAGGGCCCCTTGGCTTACCTAACCAAACCGGCGACGCAACGCATATCACGCCAATTTCTCTGTCACGACTGTCTGGATACCTACCTGATTGGCATATTGAGGAAACCGGTGACCTCTTACCGATCTGGACGGGAAATATACTTTCGGCAACTCGGAACGCGATACGTCTTGTCGTTCGCACCACAATCACGGGGCTCATACGCTTTGCATTTGCACCGCAACCGAAGACACTTCTCGCCTCAAACGTACATCTGATATTCCGGAAGAGCTAGACACCCATGCAGGATCTTCTCCGTTTTTCTCTTGCACTGTCTGTAGTGGTTTTTCATTACAAGCACTTCGCCATACAGTCTGCACTTTCATTAACTCCTGATAATTATCAAGCTCCATTTGAGGGGTGGCTCAGTTTCATCTACACATACGGCTATCATGCTGTATCCATTTTCTTTTTTTTATCCGGATACATGCTGGCATCCCAATTGCGGAGGGATTGTGATCAGCAATTCAAGGCTCGCCAGTTTCTGATCAAACGAGTAGCGCGAATATATCCAGCTCATCTATGCTCGCTGTTGGTGATGGGGGCACTTGCGGTAATCGTAAGAGGCCTAGAACTTCCGCTTTTCATCACTTATAACGATGACTTGAAGAACTTCGTTGCATCCCTGGTTTTCCTTAATGGAGTGGGTGTGATGCGAGACACAAGTTTTAACTTGCCTTCCTGGTCGCTCAGTGTGGAATTCGTCTGCTACCTGCTATTCGCGATGATCTGCACCTGCATCACTAAATATCGCGCCTTAGTGTTTTTGATGGCTCTAATCTTTGGTGCGACCATAACAACCCTAGCGAGCGATCCTAATGTTGACAATCTAGGCACAGGTTTTGTGTTCTTTTTTTCCGGAGTGCTTGCAGTGTTAACTCACAAGCCATTCATTAATAGGTTCATCGGTTCTGGAGTTCTTGCAATCTTAGTATTATTAGCCATCAGCGCTCTTTCATTCTGGACTTCGACACATGTTGCCTTAGGACCGCAAAAAATTATCTGGATCTTTGTCTCGTTACCGGCCTTCATCATTGCGATCACTCAAATCGACTCAATTTTGGATCAATCTCAATATCGACGCTTTCAGTGGTTCGGTCTAGTATCCTTTTCGATCTATATTTGGCACTTCCCATTGCAGGCGCTCATGTTTTACGTCCTCGAATTAACTTCAATCTTAGGAGCCACATGGTATAACGATCACACTGTGTTCTTCGCGTATATAGTTGCCTGCATTACACTTGGGCATTGGTCACTTATTTCGATAGAAAAATATGCATCTCAAGCAATGAGACGAAGATTCTTAGTAGAGGACTAAAGACGGTATGCCCAACATAACAACTGTTATCACGCACTAGCTAACTAGCATTGCCTTAAACAGCGCATGAATCGCTTCCTCTGAAGTCTATCCGAATAGTCGTCGAACAAGGCCAATTGTGCTAGGCCAAGCCCGAATCATTGATTGAACTAATCACGAACCCCTTACAATATTTATCTAAGCTTAATGCCTTGATCAAGTGCGGATAAACCAACTGGGCACGCTCAAGATCTGCCGGTTCATCAATATCTAGGGCTGCGTAGGATGGCAAGAGCTCTATCGCTAATGGAAGCCCCCAGCGGTCGCCGCGTATCACAGAATCTCTCCGCGAGATCTGAACAGCATTAACTTCCTGCCAGAAATTGGTGCCTTTAAATTCTTGGGACCTAGGATAAGAATCCGGATACCAGCCATTTTTAGCTCTCCCGTCCGACTGCGACCAGAGCCAGGGAACAACTTCTATTCCAGTGACTCCTCCGCCGCATCTGTTTGCAATAACACGGTGCAATAAACGCTTGATCATTTTCGCAGTTCTAATGGGAATTGCAGGCTGTAGTGTCACGACGTAATCATATTCAAGGTCATATCGAATCTCACACTCTATTAATGCGTGAGAAGTAGCATCTGCGATATCCGCACTTTCTCCACTCATATGATCAGGCCGTCGCACCCATGGGAGGCCACAGGCAAAACGCTCTGAGTCTGTTGAAACCACAATGGTATTGAAAATCTGGCTCGAGACAGCGGTCTCATAGGCTAATTCGACTAAAGTTTTCCCCCCAATTTTGGCCAAGTTTTTTTCCGGAACTCTAGAACTTCCAGACCTCGCTGGTATCACGCAAAGTATATTATTTGCCACTATCTTTTTGTACCCGATGTCGCTGCAGGAATGCTACTAAAATTCGCCATAGATAGGTGTCAGCACAAAGCAAACATCGCTGTCATCACCTGATCTTCTAATCTTATGTTAGTGTAGCGAAATGACGCTTAATTGCGAGACCCATTTGAGACTTAGAGTATGTTCCATTTTTCCCAATCTAACGCTGTGACCTTAAGCCTAGTTATCTTTTCAACTTTCACCTTGATTAGTAACGGCGGCGAAATCGAAAGTACAACCGTTGTCGAAGCTTGCGAGGATCGCAGCATAACAATTGTAGAACGTTTAGGTTTAAGGATATCCACGGGTAACTCAAAAACCCAGACTGAAATCATGTGTGAAGAAAATACGTCGATACAAAATCTCTCGTCAGCGCTGGACTCCAATTACGTCAACACTACAAGAAGCGACCAAGACTTTAGGCTTGGTTTACCAGAAATTAACACCTCAGAATCGAACAACGGTATTGGATTGGATCGATTGGATAAGAAGGCAGTATCCGGCTTCATGGAGGCAGTTGGAATAAGGCAATCAAATCGTACAGAGGCAAGACCCTTACCTGGATACCGGATCGTCGTATCAGATTAAAGAAAACCAAACAACTTAGTCGTCAACTATTTTCTGGTGAATAACGGCCTCTATGTCGGATCGGAGAGCCTCCAGGGGCTCTCTCCAATCTCCTAAGTTTTTCTGCCTGTACAGATGAACGGAGTTATATAAGTGGCTTTCGGAAACATCTAATGACCAACGAGGATCGGCAGTTTTTGGAAGCAACACACGCGTCTCGACGCCCAGCGCGCCAGCCAAATTGGCTGTGACGTTATCAATCGTCACGACTAAATCACATGATGAAATTAAAGAGGCTAACCCATCAACATCGTTCATCTTATCCAAATTTAACGACTCCAATATGTGAGTCCCTAAAGACGTCTCAACTTCTAAAAGTTCGTCAGCGACCTCCCCATACTGCAGGTTAATCAGCTGTATTTCCGGCATCGCCAGCGCAGATGACAGATCGAGTAGCGGGATGGAGCGGTACCGTGCAAAACCTTGGATCGAAGCTGTCGTCCAACTAATACCAATTCGGATTACCTCAACTACTCTCCCCCTGCTCTCACTCATCGTCAGAGACTTCTCATAATCCGCCAACAAATAGCCTTCAGCGGTTGATGAAAAATCCTCTATCGTTTGCCGTAGAAGACCGAATGCTTTACCAGCTGAAATTTGATAATCAAATAAGGACTCAGAGACTGCATTACGATCCAATATATAGGTAATATCATGTGGAAGTGAGCGTTGGAAGATTGGAATTAACCGGTAATCACATTCAACGATCAATCTACTACACCGAGAATGCATTTCTCGTAAAACGGAGAAAAACATAATCTCATCACCTAGACCCTGCTCACGCCATATCAAAACGCTGCGTTCTGCTTCTCCTGACCAGCATGGCCGAGACGACAAAAACTCGCTCCCGATAGATTGAAGCGCTAACCAGCGCCATTCATATTCAATAAACGCCTCATTAAATCGATTTTGAGACCACAACACTAAAGAAAGGTTATAGTGAGCAGGCGCATAATCGGGATGCAAAGCTATCGCCTCATTTAATCGTGCCGATGCTTCGGACCAGTTACCCGACTGTCTTAGACAAACACCCCAATCGCATAGCAATGTTGCTTTATCTTTCGTCAATGGCGCAGCTTTCTCGAACAATAAACATGCCCTTTTTAGCTCTCCCAACTCCACGAGTATTACGGCCAAATTATGAAGATGTTCCACCGAACCTGGCGATTGCATTATCGCTTTTTCGTAGTAAAAACATGCCTCAGTCAGCCTCCCAAGCTTTGCGAGCAACCCGGCTAAATTACCGAGCGCATTCATGTGATCAGGGGATATCTTAACCGCCTCGAAATAGCTGATTTCTGCTTGTTGAAAGTCACCGAGGCATTCCTTGGACGCTCCCAGATTACTCCAAGCCTCTGCACTAAGGGGTTCTAGCTGGATAGCCCTTTCAAAACTCTCGCAGGCCTGTTCATATCGATTAGAGTCATGCAAAGAGACGCCCAACAAGATATGTGCATCAACGGAGTCCGGGATAAGCAAAGCGAGCTTCATGTAGACCTCAACGGCCTGCTCACTTCTTCCTGAAATTGTGAAAATTCTCCCGAGCCCCAACAGAGCCCTTTGATTGTTCGGAGCAATATCCAATGCAGACGATAGAAAAGACTCAGCATCTACATAATCACTCTTCGATATCAGTGTCTCGCTTAAATTACATAGTGCATCAACATGCCTCGGGTTCAATGCAAGAGCCCGATTCCATTCCGAACAAGCTTCGTCAGAAAGACCTCTTTGCAAGAGCACGTTACCGAGATTAACGTGAATTTGAGCATCGTCTGGAATACTCAATAGTGCTTCTTTTGCTGACTTATACGCTTCTTCAAGGCGACCTGACTGTGCCTGTACAGTGACGAGAGCGTTCCATGCAACCGGGTGATTGGATGATGAAATTAATTCCATTGCAGACGATTCAACCTCATCAAAACGACCCTCTGCATATAAGGTACGGAGCTGCGATATTTGCTGATCTAAAGAGGTCATATTTTCCGATTTTGGACTAAATTTACTTGAGCAGTTTTAGACAAATAAACAAGGTAAGTTTTGCTGAGCATAAAAAAGGGCACCAGTGGTGCCCCCTTTAATCTAAATCATGTCAAAAACATCATTAGAATGCGTATTCTACACCAACATAAGTTGTGTCAGTTTCACTCGCAGCACCCGTTCCAGAATCTGCATTTAGAGTCTGGATGTAAGTGTTCAGGCCACCGATTTTGTATGAAATACCAACAACGGTTGTCTTAGGCTTCAGATTGTCTGTTCCTGAAAGGACAGCATTACCTGTTGCGCTCGTGTAGTTGACTTCGTTTGTTTCAACGAAGATTTTACCTGGGCCGTAGTTATATGTGACAGCAACTGCGTCCACTTTCGCGTTTTCAACGCCATTCTTTCCATCTACAGAATCCATTGCCGCGTAAAAAGGCCCGTAAGTGTAGGACACAGATGTATTTTTAGTTGTAACAGCTGACCCTTCGACTTCAGCTTCGCCATAAGAAATAGCGAAACCCGCTACCGCATACTGAAGCGCAAAATCGGAAGTTTCGTCGGTAGCCGCAGCACCAACAGCGTAGCCTGCAGAAACTGTGAGGCCTTCAACACCTAGGTTAGGAGTAAAGCGCACTGTATTCACATATGTTTTACCAGTTCCAGCTGATCCTGCACCAGCACCTTGCTCTGCTACGTCGGCCTTGTCATCCATCGCAGTGATGGCTGTATCACCGTCACCATTACCAACGTTCAGAGTACCGAAACCTGAAGCAATGGCGATGCCCGAATCATGAGTCCCACCATTATTCGAGGTCAGATATCCAGAAATTGTCATTCCGTTATCCAACTCTTCAACCACAGAAACCTTAATTTCATTTTCGGCTGTGTTACCAGTGGTTCCAGCTGTTGCATCTGTGACGTAGTACTCGATTTCACCACCGAGTGTGACTTCAGCTGCGTGTACTGCTGGGACGACGAATGCGCCAGCGATTGCTACTGCAATAATTTTCTTCATTTGAGATTCCCTCATTAAAAGTTTTAAAGGTTACTTAAGTATCCTCTTTTG
>ENA-OUOG01004578-OUOG01004578.1-marine-metagenome-genome-assembly--contig:-NODE-4578-length-11806-cov-2.669025_pt1 | contig 11806 bp, 12 predicted proteins | sample MGYA00248635_ERZ508505 | MGnify/ENA primary metagenome ERZ508505 (study PRJEB26176, sample SAMN06267871) | marine metagenome | isolation source: Saanich Inlet, British Columbia, Canada | place: Pacific...
CAGATATCAGTCTCCATTCCGCCTGAAGCAGAGAACAAACAGGTGATACGCCTCAGGGGCAAAGGCAAAGCATCTCCGGGTCGCCAGACAGGTGATGCGCTTGTAACGCTTTTGATAAAGAACGATCCAGTGTTTGAAAGGTATAGTGCAGATCTTCGTTGCACTGTGGATGTTGACTTGGAAACCGCAGTATTGGGTGGCAAGGTCCCTGTCAAAACAGTCGATGGCAAGCTTTCGCTCAATATTCCCGCTGGAACGAGCTCCGGAAAAGTATTCCGATTAAAAAACAAAGGATTGCCTAAAAAATCTGGCGGCTTCGGAGACTTATTGGTTGTGACATCAATTCAATTACCGGACGACAGACTGGATGATTTGAAAGATTTTTTTGGTAAGCAGGCGTAGTAACGTCCTGTAACAATTCGCGACGATAAATCATGTGCCATTGACTTGATTTTCGCGTATGGCTGTTCTCGAATTGGCAAACGGCGCGAAAGACGTCGTCATGCTTGGGGACATGTAAATCCGCGGCTGCTCTGCTGGCGGATAAAATTCGGAGAAAATTTATGGCTGATACCAGTGGGCTGATGGCTGGAAAACGCGGTCTTGTGATGGGCGTTGCAAACAAGCGATCCATCGCTTGGGGCATTGCAAAAGCATGCCGTGACGCTGGTGCTGAACTTGCCCTTACCTATCAGGGTGAAGCATTGAAAAAACGCGTAGAACCGCTGGCAGAAGAGCTGGATGCATTTGTTGCAGGCGAATGCGATGTCACGGACGCAGCATCCATTGATCAGGTTTTTGCCAATATTGAGAAAGAATGGGGCAAAATTGACTTTTTGGTGCACGCGATTGCCTTCTCTGACAAAGATGAACTGACAGGGCGTTATGTGGATACGACCTCTGACAACTTCCGCAGAACAATGGATATCTCAGTTTATTCCTTCACATCAGTTGCACAACGCGCAGAAAAACTGATGAGTGATGGGGGTTCCATGGTGACGCTGACCTATTACGGCGCAGAGAAAGTCATGCCACATTACAACGTCATGGGTGTTGCAAAAGCTGCCCTTGAAGCTTCTGTCAAATACCTGGCCGTGGATCTTGGTGGCAAACAAATCCGTGTTAATGCGGTTTCTGCAGGTCCGATTAAAACACTGGCTGCATCTGGCATTGGCGACTTCCGTTATATCCTGAAATGGAATGAGTATAACTCGCCTCTCAAACGCACAGTGACAATCGAGGAAGTGGGCGATTCCACGCTTTACCTTCTTTCTGATTTGTCGCGCGGTGTTACCGGAGAAGTGCATCATGTCGACTCGGGATATCATACCGTCGGCATGAAGGCTGTAGATGCACCTGACATCTCTGTTGTTAAGGACTAACGTCTTTTAATGTCAGGACCCTTGATCTTTTATGTCCGGCACGGGCAAACAGACTGGAATGCAGCACAGCGTTTTCAAGGCAGGATTGACATTCCCCTAAACGATACCGGCCGGACGCAAGCAAGACGTAACGGCAAGACGCTGGCTGAACTGCTTGGTAAAGCGGAGGGGTTCAAATTTATCTCAAGTCCACTTGGCCGCTCCCGCGAAACCATGGAAATTATCCGTTCCGAAATGGGACTGTCACCAAGCACATATGCTTTGGATGAAAGCCTTATCGAAATGAGCTATGGTAATCTTGAAGGCACAACTCAAGCCGAAATGAAGGCGCAGGATCGCGACCTTTACTATCAGCGCAAGAAGAACAAGTGGACATTCAGACCCGAGGGTGGCGAAAACCAGGAGGACGTGTTGGTCCGGATTAGGGACTGGCATCAAACACTGGACCCCAGGGGGCAATATGTTGTTGCAGCGCATGGCGCTGTGGGGCGGGTAGTACGTCATCTCCTGGGCGGCATCAGTGTTGAAGACGCGGCACAATTTGTGTTTCCACAAGACAAGGTCTTCAAGTTTCACAACAACAGCGAAGAACTTTTTTGACGCGCAAGCAAGGCTTTGCTTTGCAGCATAGATGATCTAGAACTCACACAAGAAATTCTTGGGGATCGATATGTCATTCAATTCGTTCGGACATTTGTTCAGGGTCATGACCTGGGGTGAAAGCCACGGGCCAGCGTTAGGATGTGTGATCGATGGCTGTCCTCCGGGAATTGAATTCACCATAGCGGAAATCCAGGCCTTCCTGGACAAGCGCAAACCCGGGCAGTCAAAGTTCACCACCCAGCGGCGCGAACCTGATGCGGTTGAAGTCTTATCTGGCGTTTTGCCGACGGATGATGACGGGGCATTGCTTGTAACAACGGGCACCCCCATTTCCATGATGATCCGAAACACTGACCAACGTTCAAAAGACTACGGTGATATTAAGGACCGTTATCGGCCAGGCCATGCAGATTATACCTATGATCAGAAGTATGGCATTCGGGATTATCGCGGTGGCGGTCGCTCTTCTGCACGTGAGACTGCCGCAAGGGTGGCGGCTGGCGGTTTGGCACGTAAAGTAATGCCGGATGTGGTTGTTCGCGCGGCCATGATCCAGATGGGCGAGAAGAAAATCAACCGCGACAATTGGGATTGGGACCAGGTTGATCAAAATCCTTTCTTTTGTCCGGATGCTGATGTTGTCGACGAATGGGCAGAATATCTTGACGGCATACGCAAGGATGGTTCGTCAGTTGGCGCCGTTATTGAGGTGGTTGCAGCGAATGTACCTGCCGGACTTGGTGCGCCAATTTATGCAAAGCTTGATCAGGAAATCACATCCTATCTCATGTCGATTAACGCGGTAAAAGGCGTGGAGATTGGCAATGGCTTTGATGCAGCGCGCATTACCGGCGTTGAAAACGCTGACGAGATGCGAATGGGTAACAATGGCAGCGTTGAGTTTCTTTCAAACCAGGCAGGCGGCATTTTGGGCGGTATTTCCACCGGGCAAGACATTGTGGCTCGCTTTGCGGTCAAACCAACTTCCTCAATGCTTACCCCTAGAAAGGGTGTGACAGCAAAAGGTGAGGAAGTAGACGTTGTAACCAAGGGCAGGCACGACCCTTGCGTTGGCATTCGGGCAGTACCGATTGGTGAAGCCATGGTTGCCTGTGCGCTTGCTGATCATTACCTAATGCACCGCGGTCAAACGGGGAAAATGTAAGCTCATGAGTTACGATCAACAGAAAATCGTCAATGCAATTCGTGCATTTGAAGCCGGAGAAATCGTCGTTGTCATGGATGACGATGACCGCGAAAACGAAGGCGATCTGATTGTTGCCGCTGTGCATTGTACGGCGGAGAAAATGGCGTTCATTGTCAGACATACATCCGGCATTGTTTGCGCGCCCATGACCAGCAAGGAAGCGGATCGTTTGCACCTTAATCCAATGGTTGCGAACAATGATGATCCACATGCAACTGCGTTCACTGTCTCGGTGGATTACAAACATGGCACGACAACCGGCATTTCAGCCGATGACAGAACTTCGACGGTCCGCGGTCTTGCAAATCCGAATTCAGGCGCAAAGGACTTTTCAAGACCGGGGCACATCTTCCCGCTGGTGGCAAAGGAAGGTGGCGTTTTGATGCGTTCCGGGCATACGGAAGCAGCCGTAGACCTTTGCAAATTATCGGGTCTGCCGGAAGTCGGCGTCATCTCTGAATTGGTCAATGATGACGGAACAGTTATGCGAGGGCCCCAGGTTATGGCTTTTGCAGAGGCTAACAAATTAAAAACTGTTTCTGTTGCAGATCTTATTGCCTACAGGCAACGCCAGGAAAGTTTGATTGATCGTATCGATACCGCAGAGATCTCCACATCAGCCGGCCCTGCAACCGCCTATATCTACAAAACAACCTGGGACCCGATGAACCATTTGGCAGTTGTCTTTGGCGATATTCGGGATGGGCAGAATGTTCCCGTACGCTTACATATTGAATCCGTGATCGATGACGCGTTTGGTCGCTCTACACAACTCAATGACATGCTCAAAAAAATGGCTGAAAACGATCGCGGTGTGATCGTTTATCTCAGGGAAGGCTCAGTTGGCGTTGCATCTGACACAAACAGATGGAAGGACCAATTGGCGGCCAGCGACCGGGAAGAGCATGAAACAGCACAAAACCGCGAGGACGAATGGCTGGAAATTGGTCTCGGGGCACAAATTCTTCGCGACCTTGGCATTCAGTCGATCGAGTTATACGCTTCACGTGAACGTCACTATGTGGGACTTGAAGGATTCGGTATTGAAATTACCGATACCATTACGGAGGATACCTGATGCCGCGTTGGAGCCTATTGCCCCTAATTGCGATTTTCCTGGCAAATACTGTTGTCGCACACGCTCAGACATCCCAAATACCCGAGACACAAAACCCTTTGCGACAGCAATGGTTTGTTGAAGAAATTACAGATGGTTCCGTGCCTCAGGATATCGTGCCGGATACAAGAGCGATTGCACCCAACGGATTACCAGATGGTCGCGTTACAACAGGCACGGGTGACATTGTGGAAGCTTGGTACTCTGAGCCAACAACACGGTATGCCCATGCAGTTTTGGGAGACGGGGTTGAGGCAGGCGCCTTGCGCGTAAAGAACCAACGTGGTGAAGTTTACACGTTTCGCCTTCCCTCTACCGAGGTGTTTGAAGACATCGCCCCCCGATTGGCAGACCTTGATCGCGATGGGCGGACGGAAGTTATAACAATTCTCTCGTCTCAATCAGCGGGTGCATCCATCGCGATTTTTCGGTTGAACGGCAATGCATTCAACAAGATTGCACAAACGCCTTTTATTGGTCGTTCTAATCGCTGGCTTAACATAGCAAACATCAATAATTTTGGCGGCAATCGCAGGCCCGATATCGCTTTTGTTGTAACACCGCATCTTGCAGGCATCCTGCAGTTTTATCGTTTCCGAAATGACCGCATGGTTCGGATCGCGCAGGCTGCCGGTTTCTCCAATCATTTCATTGGATCCAATGAATTGCGCCTCTCCACGGTCGCTGATGTAAACGGCAATGGAATTCCGGATTTGATCCTACCATCCCTTTCACGCAATGAATTGGTGATTGTTGGGGTTCGACAACAACAGCAATTTGCAGAGCTTGAACGCATTGCACTCCCGGCACGTATCAACCGTGCCATTGGCATTCGCGAAAAAGATGGTCGCTCCGAGTTTCTTGTTGGTCTTGATGACGGCAAGATATACGCTGTTTACAGACGGTAATTTACAGGAGGCTGCCGGTGGCCACACGTTTATACACCCATGAACTCAGCGTTGAGCATATCACACCACCTGCGCACCCCGAGCGGCCAGACCGCATTCGGGCTTTGGATGAGGTTTTTGCCGATCCAAAATTTGATGTACTCGAACGCATTGAAGCACCCGAAGGCGACCCTTCCTGGTTTGAAGTTGCTCATCCCAAAACCCACCTCAAAACGGTGAAGGATAATATACCTGAAACCGGCTTGGCCATCGTTGATGCGGACACCAGTGCAAGTCCGCGGAGTTGGGAGGTTGTGTTACATGTATGTGGTGCAGCCATGGATGCGGTAGACAGCGTTTTTGAAAAAACCTGTGATAATGCGTTCGTTTCCATGCGTCCGCCCGGCCACCATGCAGAAAAAACGACGGCAATGGGTTTTTGCCTCGTCAACAATATTGCAATCGCCGCGCGCTACGCTCAGCAAAAACATGGTGCAGAGCGGATCGCAATTGTTGATTTCGACGTCCACCATGGTAATGGCACACAAGATATCTTCTATGATGACCCAAGTGTCCTGTTTGCTTCAACACACCAGATGCCGCTTTATCCCGGTAGCGGTGCATTAAGTGAAACCGGTGTTGGCAACATCTTCAATGCACCTTTGAGCGATGGGGATGATGGTGCAAAGTTCAAGGAAGCATTTCGTGAACGGGTTTTACCCGCTGTCGAAAACTTCAGACCGGATTTGCTGATGATTTCTGCGGGTTTTGATGCCCATTACAGAGACCCCCTTGCAGGCCTTAACCTGATTGATGATGATTTCGATTGGGCAACCGGAAAGCTGATGGAAATTGCTGAAACCAGCTGTGATTCGCGGGTGGTTAGCCTATTGGAAGGTGGATATGATCTTCAGGGTCTTGCGGAATCTGCGTCTGCACATGTAAACCGAATGATGACCGGATAATCAGGGAACATTGTGATGAGCGAGAATGAACAAGAGATCGCTGAAATGACATTCGAACAGGCGCTAGACAAGCTTGAAAGCATTGTTGAAGCACTTGAACAGGGCAATGTCCCCCTCGACCAATCCATCACTTTTTATGAGCGCGGCGAGAAGCTGAGAAACCATTGCCGCAAGCTGCTTGCAGCTGCCGAAGACCGGGTTGAGAAAATTCGCCTTGATGGTGAAGGTCGTGCCAGCGGCACCGAGCCATTGGACTCCTAAATCCCTTGTTTGAGGCAATGCGTCACAAGTTGTTGTCTTGATAATCCGGCATAATCCTTTACCTCTCTGGTGAGCTATTCAACACGCGTAACGGGTGAGACATGAAAATTCTTCGCATGGTGCTTTGGGCTATGGTCGTCATTTTTGGCGGGGTGGCGAGTTATGCCTGGTTGACCATTGGCAATGAGCCCAAGGTTGTAGATCAGGGAACTGTGCGCATTGGTGGCCCGTTTAATCTCGTAAGTCATAAAGGCGCCCCGATCACCGACAAGGATTTGGCAGGAAAAAGCCATGCTATCTTTTTTGGTTTTACAAATTGCCCTGATATTTGCCCTACGACCTTGCTCGAGACTGCAGGTTGGATGAAAGAATTGGGCAGCGACGCCGATAAGATGGGCTTCTACTTTTTCACCGTCGATCCAGAACACGACACACCGGAAGTCATGACAGAATACATCAATGCGTTTGACTCACGTATCATGGGTGTCACAGGTGATCCGGAAGAAATGACTAAAACCATCAAGTCTTATCGCGCCTATGCAAAGCGCGTAGAACTTGATGATGGTGATTACACAATGGATCACTCCGCTTTTATTATGCTGTTTACTGCCGAGGGTGATTTTAAAGGCACGATCTCCTATGGCGAGTCGAATGAGATTGCGGTCGAAAAACTGCGCCGCTTGATCAAGAATGGATAACATAGGAACTCCAAAGCCCACGCAGCCCCGCAGAGAGCATCAAAAATCGATTGCTCTTGATGTGATAACTGCTCTGTCCATTGGTATGTTTATAGGCCTATGTTGCTGGCTTTGGCTGGATAACGTTGAGGCGGTCGCGACGTATGCGGCCTTGTCTAAGGTCATTCAGTGCTTTTAGGGGTTCATTAACCCTTCGGATTTGCAGTTCACTAACCATTCTCGTTTGCGCTTCTATAACTCCATCCCGTTAAAGTTTTAATATAATTTTATGTACGGAACGGAAATGGTAAAACCATCCATGACACTTATTAGCGCGAGCTTCTTTCTGGCCCTGTCAACGGTTACCTTCGCGGAGGAATACCAAGTCCGGACCGACAAGACGATTGAAGCGGGTGCTGCTGCAAGGGCCGCCAAACGCGTTGGCGATATTCGCGGCACCATTTCGTATGACACCGTTCCGAAGTTTGTGGGTTCCAGCGTTTTGGAACCGGCTAAACTGAAGCCTGAGAGCAATTCGGACCTGTCACCGCGTCCGTCCTGGGTTCCTCCGGAAAAAGAAGGGGAAGCCCTGCCTCCCCTTGTCATCAGGCAACATATCAACGGCATAGACCAAACGCTGACAGGAAGCATCCGTCCATCGATCCCGAAGAGGCGGAATTTTGAATGGGAAGTTTTCGACAAAGACGGAAACAGGGTCACGCTCGACTAATCGATGCCTTAAGGCGACGGAAGGGACAAAGTCAGGCCTTGCCTTTCCGATCGTCATACTTCAATAAGCGCAAATGAATTACCCCAGACTTGACGAGTGGCTTGTTTCAGCAGGCCACTACCCGACACGGGCACGAGCCCGAGACGCCATAAAGCGCGGCTGTGTCACCATGTCTGGTAGCGCTTCAATCAAACCATCCCGAAGTGTGATTGATCCATCCACAGTCCAGGTAAAAGACGCTGCGAAGAGGCTTGTTTCAAGAGCAGCTCTGAAACTGGAACACGCGCTTGAGCATACCGGTTGGACACCTGCAAACCTGGTTGCCCTTGACATTGGTGCGTCCACGGGCGGGTTTTGTCAGGTCTTGTTGAATAGTGGGGCCAAACACGTTTTCGGCGTTGATGTGGGACACGATCAGATGGATGAGCGCATCAAGAACGACAAACGTGTCACGAATATTGAAGGCCTGAATGCAAGGTCGCTGACACTTGATGATCTCGGCGGAATAGCGCCTGAGTTCATTACCAGTGATGTCAGCTTTATTTCGCTGAAGCTTGCGCTGCCACCTGCATTGGAAATTGCCGCAAGTGGGGCAAAAGGGATTTTCCTCATAAAGCCCCAATTCGAAGTCGGGCGCGATTTACTTGGGAAGGGTGGCATCGTCCGAGACCAGGCTATCGCAAAAGAATGCGCTGATGACTTAATGAGTTGGCTGAATGCAGTTGACGGTTGGCGGGGTACGCATCTTCTTTCATCTCCTGTTACCGGCGGGGATGGCAACACCGAATTTCTAATGGCTGGAGAAAAATATGGCTGAAGTCAAAATTGAAAAGCTTGGACGCCAAGGCGACGGCATTTTCTTTGAGAACGGCAGAGAGGTATTTGTCCCCTATTCGTTGCCAGATGACATGCTTGAGATTGCTGGCAAGGGCCCAAGAAGAAGCATCAGCAAGATCGTACAACCATCGGCCAATAGAATTGCGGCGGTATGTAAACACTTTGGAACATGTGGTGGATGTCAGCTCCAACATATGAACGAACAGGCATATGAGGGCTGGAAATTAGGTCTTTTGGAAGATGCATTGCAGAAGGTTGGCATCACTGAAAAACCTGACAGGCTAGTTTCGTATCCAGTAGCATCCCGCAGGAAAGCGGTTTTTTCAGCCAATCGTAAGGATGGCGAATTGCAGTTCGGTTTTACGAAAGCCGGCAGCAATGACCTTGTCTCGATTGACGAGTGCCCGGTTCTGGACGCGCTTCTTCAACAGGAGCTCACAAACCTGACGGCCTTTGCCGCTTCCTTGCCCTTAGGAGGTCGGCCTAACCGCATTTCAGTTCTGGCAACGGACAACGGTCTGGATGTGAATGTTGAAGACATCAGAATAAAATCAGACGTGCAGCAACGCGCCTTGGTTCGCAAGGCACTTGACCTTGGATTTGCGCGTCTGTCTTTGGACGGTGAACAGATAATTGAGGCACGAAAACCAGTCCTTACCATGGGCAAGGCATCCATCGTACCACCACCCGGTGCTTTTGTTCAGGCGATAGAAGCGGTCGAGAAAGATATGACAGAGCTGGTGAGCAAACATTTATCGGACGCCAAAAAGGTTGCTGATCTTTATTGCGGTATCGGCACATTTGCACTTCGCTTGGCTGAAAAATCGCAAGTTTGGGCCTTGGAGGACAATGAAGCAGCCATAAACTCACTTGATCGCGCATGGAGGGAGACTGCAGGTGAATTGAAACAGCTCAGCTCAGAGGTGCGCAATCTTGAACGCAGACCCGCAAGCTTCAAGGAATTGAAAAAAATGGATGGCCTGGTATTTGATCCGCCACGGGCAGGTGCAGAACTGCAGTCCATGCAAATTGCCAAATCGAGGGTTTCCAGGGTCGCTGCGGTATCCTGCAATCCCACAACACTCGCACGTGATCTGGCAATCCTTCTGGATGGAGGCTACACCATCAAAGAGATTGTCGCGTTTGACCAATTCAGGTTCACGCATCATCTCGAAACAATTGTATTGTTGGAAAAATAGAAGCGGCCGGTTCCTTATGTGGGTCAGAACCAGCCGCAGTGAAGAGAGCCTAAGCCCTTTTCTCAGCGTAGGCTATACGATAAAAACCGCCTGTTCAATTGACGAAGTAAGTGACACTCAGAGAATAAATTCATCTGATAGGGTAACATCTTTTTAACAAAAAACTTAGAACCCAATTATACACTGGGTTCATATTAATGTCACGACCAATTTATGGAATGACTTCGAAATCGCGATTTACAATACCTATTATCTTTGTTCTTACATACAATGATATAAATTCTCATTTCAATCAATATTTTTCGACTTATGGTAATATTGCTAGACTCTAAAATGGCTTTATTCAATTTTTTCAGCACATTTGAATCGTAAGGTTTGACCTTGCGTGTGACTTGGTAGTGGCCTGCAGTGCTGCAACTGAGTTTTGCGAGCGCAAAAATACTTTGTCAAAAAAAATGCACATTGGGCAAATTTTCCGACCAAGCTAAATTGATTCACAGGTGAAGATTGAACGCGCGCCGTGGCAGAACCCAGATCACTTCCATTTGATTGTGAACAAGCCTTTTTTATCGACCCGACACTGTGAAACACTCGTGCAGATCTGGCGGGAATGCTTCAGATTGCTTCCAAAAAGAGATGGATTATCCTTTTGACATAAATGCCATGAATGCCTGTTTGGCTTCATCAGATTCCAGACGCTGACCAAACAATACAGCCTCTTCCCGCATACGCTCAAGAACGGGCGTACGGTCGCCTCTAATGAGGTCACGCGACAGTTTCAATGCTTCTACCGGTTTTGCAGCAATGCTGGCCGCAAAACCCCTGGTCGCCTCTTCCAAGGCATCAGGTGAAACCACCTTATTCACAAACCCTGCCTCTTTTGCATCTTGCGCGCTGAAACCCGCGCCCATTGCCAGAAGTTCAAATGCTTTGTGGTGGCCGGTAATTTCCGGGCCAATAAGGCTGGAACCTGCTTCAGGAACGAGCCCCAGATCCACAAATGGGGTTTTGAACATTGAAGCATCTGAAGAAACAACATAGTCACAATGCAAAAGCATGGTCGTGCCAACGCCAATCGCAAGACCATCCACACCCGCAACAAGCGGTTTGGGCGCCATGATAATCCGCTCAAGGAAATCGAAGACTGACATGGAATCGCGTTTTCCAGTCATCGCGACTTTTGCAAAATCCGCTATGTCGTTGCCCGCAGAAAACGCACCTGGCGAACCCAGAAACACGATCGCACGAACATCATCACTCGCGTTTCCTTCGTCCAATGCAGTCGCCATTCGTGCATACATATCGCCCGTAATGGCATTCTTCTTGTCAGGCCGGTTCATACGGATGGTCATAACACCCGCATCAACAGTACTCAGGATATGATTGTTTGCTTCTGACATGTTCAGCTCGCTTTCAGCATTTCACCAGCGGCCAGAAGGCTGTCGGCACCTGTGGTTACGGTTTGGCGAATTGCTGCGCATTCTGTTGCAAAATTTTCTGCAAAGTAACGAGCGAGACCAATTCGGGAAGCGTCTTTGTCTGCCATGGCAGATTTGGCTAAATAACATCCACCTGAAGCCAGACCAAACTGACGAAGATACGGCGTTGCACCGGCAAGCGCCTTGTCCATCGAGCCATTTGCCAGGTTTTCAAGAAGCCAATTGGTTGTTGCTTCAACATCATCAAGAGCCGCTTCAAGCAATTCAGCAGTGTTACCAAACCCATCATCATTGGCGCCACGTACCTGTTCTACAAGATCACGCAATTCATCAATATAGGCCTTGACGCATTCTCCACCGGAAAGCGGTAATTTCCGTGTGACCAAGTCAATGGCCTGAATGCCGTTTGTTCCTTCATAAATCGGGTTAATGCGGCCATCACGCATGTATTGTGCGGCGCCGGTTTCCTCAACAAAGCCCATACCACCGTGGATTTGCACGC
>ENA-OUOG01004579-OUOG01004579.1-marine-metagenome-genome-assembly--contig:-NODE-4579-length-11798-cov-7.478457_pt1 | contig 11798 bp, 17 predicted proteins | sample MGYA00248635_ERZ508505 | MGnify/ENA primary metagenome ERZ508505 (study PRJEB26176, sample SAMN06267871) | marine metagenome | isolation source: Saanich Inlet, British Columbia, Canada | place: Pacific...
CTAGTTGGTATTGAAAATGCAGTAAGAGCTGCTAAATTTGTTGAAACTGCTGAACAAAAGAAAACAGTTCCAGCAGAGTATGTTAAAGGCTATTTGCCAATAATAGAAATGATTGATGATATCGTCGACGGCGGCGCAGGTTATATACAGCAACTAAGAGCACTGCATCAAAGAGCTAAAAACAACAAAAAATAAGGTATTGTAACTGGTTTTTTACAAAAAGACTAAATACAAATGTAAAAGAAGTCAACATATTATAGTTGACCCTGCAGAGCAGCAGGTTACGGTCATTAGATAAGGAGAAATAAAATGGCAACATTCACAAGAGTAAACGGTGGCGTAGGCGCACCAGGCGCACTATACAGTGTAAATCAGCAAGCAGGTTATGTAATCACTTGCAAAAACACAGGCGGTTCAGCAGTGAACATCCAAGCATCAACTGGCGTAGACGGCGTTATTGAATCAGTAATCCGTGAAGTAGCACCACTAATGTATGACGTTAAAGATGCAAACGGCGGCGTTGTACACGTTATTGTTGACGGTCACGCACAGTCAGCAGCTAGCTTCGAAGCACGTCTACAAGCACTAGGTACTATCGATTCAATCGACATCAGTGGTACAACTGTTGCACTAGCAACTGCAATGACACTAGCATAAGATTCCTTACTACCTTAGGAACCGTGATGTTATAACAGGCGTCACATTAAAAGAGTCACTTTTTAAGTGGCTCTTTTTTTATGGCTTAAATACTACGATGAATATAAAGATTTATACACTTGTAGATATAACAGAAACTGGATTGCGCAAAGGTCCTGATAGAATTGCTGTAGGGCAACAATCTAATTATGACACTCTTATACAGACTATCGGTCTAAGAGCTAACCCTGAGCCTATTAGAATAACACAACACAACGGATCCATTAAAGGATTTGGATCTGATTATAAAAACAAACTAACTTATTGGGAGTTTGAATTTGCAATGCCAGAAGGTTCTACTAGTAAAGATGCACTTGTTGATGATCTTAACTTAGTTCCAATAGTATCAGGTCTAACAGAAAATATGAAATTTGATATTGATGTATTTAAAACAAAAGATACTAAATCTTGTAACATATTTTTTGAAGTAGATGATAAATAGTAGTATAGAAAACACTATTCAGGCATATTAAAAAATTTAAAGGCTAACCGCAAGTTTACTTTAACGGAGATTATATATGTCTGATACGACATCATTAGAAAAACAAAGTTTAGAAGCACACGTTGACTTATGCGCTCTACGTTACGAGCAGTTAGACGGTCGCTTGACCAATCTCGAAACAAAAGTAGACGTTATCCATAAGGATATCACAGAAGGTCAAAAATCAATGACCAAAGTAGTAATAGGTGCCGCAGGCACAATTGTAGCAGGGTTACTATCAACTATTGTAGTACTGCTAATGTCTTTTCCACAATAACCTTTTACAAAAAAACTAAATACATGTATGTTATTAAGAGAACTTACATCGCGTCTTGACGAAAAACAAGTCTGGGCCAGAAGTGGAAAGAAAGTTGTACGCAAGTATCGCTGTTCAGGTGGCCGACGTCACGGTCGAGTTGTAGCGCAGATGGCACAATGTTTTGCTGCACCCGACATGAACAAGAGCAAGCGTATGAAAGTTATGAAAGCAAGATTAGGTCCAAGGCTTGCTAAAAAGATTAAACGCACTAAAAAGATTAATCCCGCAAGTCGTCGCATACAAAAAATGAATAAGGCAACACGGTAATGCTACTAAGACATTTATTTGAAGCAACACAGGCTTGGGGACGTAAAGGCGGACACACTGTTCGAAAGTATCGATGCACGAGCGGAGTAAGAAAAGGGCGTGTTATGAGCTCTCCAGCAGCATGTAACAAGCCGATAAATATTAAAAAGAGTGCAAGTTTTAAACAAACTAAACTTGCCAAGGGCGGAACTTTAAAATCTAAAGCTGCACTAACTAAAAGAACAAGTTCATCTTCAACTAGACTTACACGTCTAAACAAACCAAGAAGAACTAGTCGTAGAGGAAAAAAAATATAATGAGAATAAATGACATAGAATTTGAAATGTTAGACGAAGTCGGTCCTCCAATGGCAGGTTCTGCACCTAATCAACCTGGTCAGCCAATGGGCCAGCAAAATCCGCAGCAACAACAGCAACAGCAACAGAACCCACAACAGATGGCACAAACGCAGCGCCAGCAAGCACAGGCGCAACAAGAGCAAAAGAAAATGCTCCAAGACCAAATTAAAACTACACAACAGCAGTTAAAAAATTTAAAACAACAACTGGCAGCGATGAATTAAAATGAAACTTAATGAGTTGATAAACAAATTTGAAATACAAATGTCTAACGAAGAAAGAGCAATGTATGACAGTATCAACTCGCCAGTATATCTATCACAGTTTAATGAAAGACAACTTTTCATAATAGAAAGTTTGATCCGAAAGAGTTTAATAAGTAAAGTAAGACACGGCATTAATCATATGGTAGTTCGGAATGACCTTCAATAAACAAAAATTAATAAAAGATTTAGAGGAAATACTAAACGAGTCGTTAGATTCCTCATACTTTCCTTATCAAAAAGGAAACAGTATCCGTATCGGAAAGTATGCCGTGCGAACAAACAAAAAAGGGTTTTATAGTGTCTTTAACTGCGAAACAAACGCTTATATCGCAGAGACATTTTCTAAGACAGCAGCCGTTGCACTTGCACGATCACTGTCCAAAGGAAAAAATAATACTAACGAAATAATAAAACTTGACAAAGAAGTACAAAAGTGGTACAATGACTGTGTGTTTTATAAGCACACAATTTCAGTTACTAAAGATTGTACTAAACGAGATGTTACATTGACAAGGTACGACATTGCAAAGTCGCATACTAAGTATGTAAAATCGCAACTAGATCGTTTTGTATTTAATTAAAAAAAGGCTAAATAAAATATAATAGTTCAAATACTAGGAAGAGTTAACATGAATATTAGAGAGATTTCAAAACCAGTAACAGCAAAGAGCTTAAACGAAAGCCTTGCAAAACGCTTTGGGCAAAAGATAAACCTAGAAGCATTTAGTCTTGAGCAACTTCAGGACACACGTAATAAAATTCGCACCAAACTTTCACAAGTTGAAACTAATGAAAGTTTCGACACTGTAGTTAAAGATGAAGGCTATCAAAAGTCAAAACTCTTCCTTGACGTATTGAATGCAGCTATTATCGAGCGCGGTGATGTTACAGAAGCAGCAAAGCCTGATTACATTGATATTGACGGCGATGGCGACAAAGAAGAGCCAATGAAAAAAGCTGCTAAAGATAAGAAAAAGAAAGTCAACGAACTTGGTGTAGCTAACAGAGCAGCAATGACAGGACTTACACAGGCTTATGAAGGCTTTATGGCTAGTAATGATCGTGAAAATGCTGACAAGGTAGCACAAGTTATGCAAGCTACGGTAGGTGTAGACCCACGCAGAAAATCAAATCAAACTGGTAACTTACCGAGCATGAATTTAGGTGATAGTGTTATTAGAGAAGGTGCTGAAGATCAAGCAGAGCTTGTAATGGCAGCAAAAGACATGGTTGACCGTCTTACTGGTTGGATGGAAGACACAGCAGAAATGCAAACAGAAAGCATGCTAGAACTAGCAGATGCTATCCGCGATGAAATGGGTGCAGACCAAAGCGAACAATTTGTTAACTCAGTTAAGCCTGCACTTGAATCTTTATACCAAGCAATGGAAACTACACGTACAGCACTAACAGGCGGAGTTGGTTTGATTACTGGCGAAGCAGCACCTGAAGTTCCTATGGGCGGAGAAGAAGATCCATTAGACATTCCTGCTCCAGGAGAAGAACCAGAGCTAGAGCCTACAGTTGATGCTGAAGACGACTTTGCAGCAGCAGCACCAGCAGCTGGCGGTGAAGAAGAAGCTGGTCGTGAAAAGCGTGAAAGCGTACAGCGCACTTCGAAAAAAAAGTTAGCTGAAAAGAGCAGAAAACTAGGCACAATACTTTCAAAAAAAAAGTAAACGAGGATGGGGAACCGTCTAAGTTAGTACAAGTCCTTAGAACAGTAATAGGCAGTGCAGACCAAAAAGGTGTGACTGCCTATTTGCATTTTACAAATCCAACACAAAATGACATTAGAAAAGGATCGTTAAATCTTGATCTAAACAAACTAATGCAGAATGTAGGTGCTGAACAGTTTGACTACGGTACATTTAAAGCAGCATACGACACTGATGCTCGTATTAAAACTATGGTCCAGAACTTTAGTGAGCGTGGAATCGAAGTCAAAACAAAAAACACATCATCTGACATGCCGCAAGGAGATAAAGATTCTTCGGGCGATACTGTTGGACAAATGGCAAAACGTGCAACAGACTTAAAAGATCTATAAAAAGGTTGACAGATGTATTAAATCCTATTATAATATAAAATATTAATATAGGAAATAAGACTTTGACCCTTATACAAAAGAAATACGACTATAAACCAATATCAAGAAAGCAAATAGACGGAAAACGTTTATACGAAACTCCGGATGGTAACGCTGTTGCTAGTGTTACCACTATCCTTGATCGCACTAAGCCAGAAGAAAGCAAGCAAGCTCTTGCAAACTGGCGCAAACGTGTAGGACACGCTAAAGCACAGGAAATTACAACCGAAGCCGCAGGTGTAGGCACAAGGATGCACAAGTATCTTGAAGACTACATTGAGTTTGGCGAATGGCCTACTCCGGGCAGTAATCCTTTTGCACAGCAAGCACATAGCATGGCACAAGTTATTAAAGACACAGTCATGGACGATGTTGAAGTGTGGGGCAGTGAAGTAGCACTTTATATGCCACAGATGTATGCAGGTACTACAGACCTTGTTGGAACATACAAGGGCCAGCCTGCAATTATGGATTTTAAGCAGACTAACAAACCTAAGAAAGTTGAATGGGTAGTAGACTATTTCTTGCAACTTGTCGCTTATGCAGAAGCACACAACGAAATTTACGGTACTGAAATACGTGAAGGACATGTGTTTATGTGTAGTAGAGCAGGAGAGTATCAACAGTTTGATGTATGGCCCGACGAATATGACGAGTGGCGCAATGAATGGTATAACAGAGTTTATCAATACTACGAACAGCAAGCATAAAGTTTATAAAAATTTATTATGCTAGGTGGCATAATAACTAAAGAAGTCAGTGGATTCACGGTGGTATCATGCACTGGCTCAACAACGGAGGTAGTTATGAAACTATCAATAATGTTGGGTATGATACTTTTTACATCTTCAGTATCTGCTCAAACAGAAATACATTATGAAGATGGATCAACCTATACCCTACAGGGACGTGAACAGATATACATTTCTAAGAAAGATAATATCTATTCACTAACTGGTACTGTAGGTACAACAATGCGTTTCTTTAAGGAAAGGCCCTGGAGCAAACGTGATTATGAGCCTGAGCCGATACGCGGTGATGAAATATGCTGGGAATGGGGCGGTATAGCACCTCCTCCAGGATACAGTATAGAAGCATGTTATGTACGCCCTCAGGAACCTTGTGATCCAGACGGACTTAGTTTCGGCGGCAGTTGTTAAATTAATAGGGGACTCAGGTCCCCTTCTTTAGTATAAATACATATAATAAATGCGTAGGAGATAACACGTGGCTGTCGTACAAATATCAAAAATACAAATCCGAAGAGGACAAAAGAATCAAGGTAGCGGAATGCCGCAACTAGCATCAGGCGAGCTAGGATGGGCAATTGATACTAGAGAACTTTTTATTGGTAACGGAAGTGTTGCAGAAGGTGCACCGCAAGTTGGTAACACCAAGGTTATTTCCGAACACGACGACTTGTTTACTCTTGCTGATTCCTACATTTATCGCAACGGCAGCGGCGCTATACAAACAGGCGCAGATTCGTCTAATCCAATACAGCGTACACTACAAGCAAGACTAGACGATCGTGTAAGTGTTAGGTCTTTCGGAGTCACCGGCGATCAGTCACAAGATTGTACAGAACTTTTACAACGTGCAATTGACGAATTATTTTTAAATGGTGGCAGTCCTTCGGTTGAAAAGAGTCGAGTTGTACTGCATATGGAAGCTGGCATTTACACAGTTTCTGGAACTATCTTTATTCCTCCGTATGCAACAATTAAAGGTGCAGGTGAAGATAAAACTGTAATTAGACAGATCGCAGCAAACGCACCAGTATTCCAAACAGTTAATGATACTAGCACAGCAGGAAACCCTGCAAGTGATGCCACAAGCGAGTTTGCTAACCAAGCAAGAAACATTCATCTTTCTGATATGACACTGCGAAATAACGGCGCAGGCAAAGGACTAGTTTTACAAAGTTGTAGAAACAGTTACTTTAAACATATCACACTTCAAGGAATATGGTCTAGTGGTGACAGTATTAATGAAGACACTTCGTTAGAGTCAAGTATTGCAATAGAACTAAACAGCAAAAACGGCGGTGTTGAAACGTCTAAAAACGAATTTATACATTGCGAAGTAAAAGACTTTGCATACGCAGTTGTATCTGAATGGGACATAAACGATAACACTTTTGAAATTTGTAAGTTTAACAGTTTAGGCTTCGGAGTTTCGTTTGGTAAGTCAATGACAAAGGACGGTGACATCGGAGGCGGCACAGCATACGGCCCAAGAAACAATATTATTTCTGAAAGTGTATTTACTAATATAGATAGACAAGCAATTTATATCAAGTACGGTGAGTACAATGTTAGTAGAAATAACAAATTTATTTCTTGCGGTAATGACGGCAGCTCAGATGATCAGCCAGTATACAGTGTAATTAGATTTGGATATCAAGACGACAACGATTATGTAGTCGGAAACGAATCAATAGGCGACTATTTTTCAAGAACAGCAGTGCTTGCTTACTCTCCAAATGTAATGGCAGGTGCAGGCAGAGTAGCATACATTCCTGAAGTTGAAGGACCTTCTACATACGAGTGGGGCTTTGAACACGAACTAACAGTTTTATCAGGCAATGCAACAAAATTATTTAGACTACCAAATATAAACAATCCTGGCTTTGAAATAAAATATACAATAATAAGCCCCCAATCAAACACTTTACGTACAGGAACATTAACTATTATGTCCAATGGTAGAACTAGTGGACCGGATAATACTCCACGAGCAGAAGTTTCAGACGAATACCATTACGTTGGTTCAACAAATGAACTTGACAGCATTTATTTTGATGCTATACTAGATGATATAGACGGCGACGGCTATAGAGAAACAGTACTAGTCCGTAGTTGGAGCAGTATGCCCCAGTCGGATGCATCGAGAATAAAGTTTAAAGTTGAAACAAGACAGACTACAATTACTTAATGTTTGATAAAACTTACGAAATACGTCTTGCACTCTGGCGAGACTTTAGAAATAGCTTGGAAGAAGCTGATGATCCATTTAGGTCAGTTCTCGAGCTATACAATAAATCTCCACACGTAAATTTTCATACTGATCCCTGGACACAATCCATGTGGCCAGACCCTTGGGAACTTATAAACGAGAATCAATATGATAGCTTTTGTCGTGTACTAGGAATGTGTTATTCCCTACAGTTAACTGAACGCTTTAAGGAGTCAGATTTCGAGATACATATCAGTACAGATAAGAAAAATTCTCTAACATGTTACCTTCTTATAGTAGATAATGTTGTAGTAAACTGGGAAGACGACTCCCAAATATCAAAGTCTGAGTTACCCGATACCTTAGTATCACAAACAATATACACGATGCCTAGTCTGCAATAAATATTCGACTAAGCAAATTTAAATTTTTAAAAGAGGAAACAAAGAATGTCAAACGGAATCATGATTGTCAAACGAAATGGTAATCGTGAGCAACTGAACATTGACAAGATTCACAAAGTAGTCGAACATGCTTGTGAAGGTCTTGCTGGTGTGTCAAGCTCACTTATTGAAATGAATGCTAATATACAGTTTTATGATGGCATGAGCACAGACGAAATACAAGAGATACTAGTCCGTTCAGCAAACGACTTAATTTCTTTAGATGCTCCTAATTACCAGTTCGCGGCAGCAAGATTATTATCATACGGATTATATAAACAAGTATTTGGACAGTTTGAATCTGTATCATTTATTGATATTATCAAATCAAATATTGAACGTAAAGTTTATGATCCTTCGATTCTTGACTTTTATACCGAAGAAGAAATTGCTCGTATGGACACTTATATTCATCACAAGCGCGACGAAAACTTTACCTATGCAGGTATACGACAAGTAGTAGACAAGTATCTTGTACAGGATCGCTCATCGGGCGAAATCTTCGAGACTCCCCAGTTTATGTATATGATGATTGCAGCAACGCTATTTCATAACTATCCAAAAGAAACTCGTATGCACTACGTTAGGAGATACTACGATGCGACCTCACTTTTTAAAGTCAATATCCCAACGCCAGTCATGGCCGGAGTCAGAACACCTGTGCGCCAATTTGCTAGTTGCGTCCTCGTTGATAGCGATGACACCCTTGATAGTATCTTCGCTAGCGATATGGCGATTGGTAGATACACTGCACAGCGAGCAGGTATCGGCATCAATGCAGGCCGTATCAGAGGCGTCAACGCAAAAATCAGAGGCGGAGAAGTAGCACACACAGGTATTGTCCCGTTTCTTAAGAAGTTTGAAAGCACAGTGCGTTGCTGTACACAGAATGGTGTACGCGGCGGTAGTGCTACAACACACTTCCCGTTTTGGCATCAAGAGATCGAAGACATCCTTGTGCTAAAGAACAACAAAGGCACAGAAGACAACCGTGTGCGCAAGCTAGACTACAGCATCCAGCTAAACAAAACTATGTATGAAAGACTACTAACTGGTGGCGATATTACTCTTTTCTCGCCGCATGATGTTCCTGGTCTATACGAAGCATACTTTGGCGATGCAGACAAATTTAAAGAACTATACGAGCAATACGAGCGCAAAACAAGTATAAAGAAAAAGAGAGTATCTGCAATGGAGTTGTTTAGTGCGTTAGTTAAAGAACGTGCTGAAACTGGACGTATCTACATTATGAATGTAGACCATGCTAACACTCACAGTTCATTTAAAGACACTGTTTACATGAGTAACCTATGTCAAGAGATTACATTGCCAACTAAACCATTACAACACATTGATGATCCAGACGGTGAAATTGCTCTGTGTATTCTTAGTGCTATTAACGTAGGTACTATTAAAGGACTAGACGATCTAGAAGAACTATGCGATCTTGCAGTACGTGCGCTAGAAGAAATTATTGACTATCAGCGTTATCCGATTAAGGCAGCAGAAATTTCAACTAAAGCTCGTCGTTCACTAGGTGTAGGTTATATCGGCTTAGCACACTATCTAGCCAAGCACAAAGTACAATACAGCGATGCGCAGTCTTGGAAACTAGTACATGACCTAACAGAAGCATTCCAGTACTATTTGCTTAAAGCATCCAACACACTTGCTAAAGAGCGTGGTGCATGCGAGTACTTTAACCGCACTAAATACTCAGATGGCATTATGCCTATTGACACTTACAAGAAAGATGTTGATACTATTGTTGCAAATGAGTTGAATTATGATTGGGATAGTTTACGATCTGACATTAAGGAGCACGGCCTCAGGCACTCAACGTTGTCCGCACAGATGCCTTCGGAGAGCAGTTCCGTTGTGTCGAACGCAACAAACGGAATTGAGCCACCTAGAGGCTACTTGTCCGTTAAGAAGTCAAAGAAAGGGCCTCTTAAGCAGATTGTTCCACAATATCAAACTCTAAAGAATCATTATAGTTTGCTATGGGATATGCCTAGCAACGAAGGTTACATCAACATTGTAGCAGTGATGCAGAAGTTCTTTGACCAAGCTATTAGTGGTAACTGGAGTTACAATCCAACTCACTATCCAGACAATGAAGTACCAATGAGTGTTATGATCCAAGACTTGTTAAACACTTATAAGTATGGATGGAAGACAAGTTACTATCAAAACACTTATGATTATAAAACTGATCCAAGTGAATTAGAAGAAGACAAACCAGAACAAGCACTAGCACTAGGTGAGCTAGAGGGCGATGAAGCTGATTGCGATGCATGTGCAATTTAAGGTTGACATGCATTACAATCGAATATATTATAGACTAGTAAGATAAGGAAGTTAGAATGTCAAAGACAGTATTCAATAAAGAAAAAGTAGACTTTACTAAACAAAACATGTTCTTCGGAGCAGATCAAAACACACAGCGTTACGACACGTTTAAGTTTCCTGTGTTCGATAAACTTAACCAAACTATGCTTGGTTACTTTTGGCGTCCAGAGGAAGTAAGTCTGCAGAAAGACCGTGCTGACTTTGCCAACTTCCGTCCAGAGCAGAAACACATCTTTACTGCTAACCTAAAGTATCAAACACTGCTAGACAGTGTACAAGGACGTGGTCCATGCCTAGCGTTTTTGCCGCATGTTTCACTTCCTGAACTGGAAGGGTGTATTGTTACTTGGGACTTTTTTGAAACAATCCACTCGCGTTCATATACACATATTATGAAGAATGTGTATGCTGATCCAAGTGAAGTGTTTGATACAATTCTAGACGATGAAAAGATCATTGCTCGTGCAACAAGTGTTACCAAACACTATGATGCATTTACAGAAGCAGCAGACGCTTATAATCACAGAGGCGAAGGTAGCCTACGTGACGTTAAGAAGAAAATGTATCTTGCAATGATGACTGTAAACATTCTAGAAGGCTTGCGCTTCTACGTATCATTTGCATGTACGTTTGGTTTTGGTGAACTCAAACTAATGGAAGGTTCTGCAAAGATTATTTCCTTGATTGCTCGTGATGAAGCACAGCACTTGGCACTCAGCACACACGTATTGAAGTTGTGGGCACAAGGCAAAGACGATCCAGAGATGGCAAGTATTGCTAAAGAGTGTGAAGAAGAAGTGTACGAGCTATGGCGCGAATGTGTTGCAGAAGAAAAGGACTGGGCAGAGTATTTGTTCAAAGACGGTTCAATGATTGGACTTAACACACAATTGCTTAACCAGTATGTAGAGTACATTGCTAACCGTCGACTAAAAGCACTAGGATTGACTGCAATCTTTGATGCACCAGTAAACACTAACCCGCTACCGTGGACGCAACACTGGTTGTCAAGCTCAGGCTTGCAAGTTGCACCGCAAGAGACAGAAGTCGAATCGTATGTAATCGGTGGCATTAAACAAGACGTGTCATCAGACAGTTTAAAAGGATTCAGTCTATGATTGAAATTTATGGAAAGCCAGCATGCCCATATTGCGAGCAAGCAAAGCATCTTTGCGAAACTCGCGGTCTAGCATACACATACAAGTCACTTGGCACTGACTATACAAAAGAAGAACTCCTTGAGAGTTTTCCAGGCGCTCGCACAGTTCCGCAGATTCGTATTAACGGATCTATAGTTGGCGGGTTTAATAATCTAGCTCGGTATTTAGAAGAAACTGGGTACACAGGCACAGGACATACATTATAATGTTAATCGAAACACCATACAAAGTCGGAGATACTGTATCATTTAAATTGTCTTCAGGCGAAGAAATTTTAGGTCGCCTCGAAGCAGAAGATGATAACACATTTACGTTGAACAAACCGATGGTACTTATTATGCAACAAGAAGGACTAGGTCTTGCACCGTTTATGTTTAGTGTATCACCTGATTCTAAGTTTGTACTTAGAGCATCATCAGTTAGCTGTTT
>ENA-OUOG01004581-OUOG01004581.1-marine-metagenome-genome-assembly--contig:-NODE-4581-length-11797-cov-4.072440_pt1 | contig 11797 bp, 12 predicted proteins | sample MGYA00248635_ERZ508505 | MGnify/ENA primary metagenome ERZ508505 (study PRJEB26176, sample SAMN06267871) | marine metagenome | isolation source: Saanich Inlet, British Columbia, Canada | place: Pacific...
GGCAGGTGATGTCCTGCTGGTCATGGGAACGCAAGACAATATAGAACACCTACGTGGAAACCGCGATGCGCTTCTAATGGAATGGAGCGCACAAGAGCTTCCAAACTTCACAAATGCGACGCGCGCTCAGATTATATTCGCAGGTACCATTTTAACGGCGGCGACCGGACTTCTACCCATCGTCGTTGCAGCCTTAACAGGGGCGGCCTTAATGCTGATCAGTGGCGTTTTAAACATCAGACAAGCTGGTCGCGGCATAGACCTGCGTATTTATATGCTTGTCGGTGCGGCATTGGCCATGTCAGAAGCACTGACAATAACAGGTGGTGCGACATACGCGTCGCGAAATTTACTCGATTTATTTGAAGGTCAAAGCGTAGCTGTCGTTTTATCTGCATTCTTCGTTCTCTGTGCGGTTGTAACGAACATCCTATCAAACAACGCAACAGCTGTTCTCTTCACGCCAATCGCAATCAATCTCTCGACGCAATTGGGCGTTGACCCCTTGCCCTTTATCTTTGCAGTTATTTTTGCTGCTAATTGCAGTTTCGCAACCCCTATGGCTTATCAAACGAATTTGCTGATTATGTCTCCTGGAAACTATAAATTTTCGGATTTTGTAAAAACGGGGGTCCCACTCATTATCATTATTTGGGCCACATATTCTTTATTTGCACCTTGGTATTTCGGACTTTAAGCTAGTGCTATGAACCAAGAAACCAGGCATAGATTACCATCATTTTACTTAACGGACAGTGCGCCCTGCCCGTATATAGAAGGCTTGTCTGAACGAAAGCTCTTTACACATTTGGTTGGCGATAGCGCTGATGAGATGCACAATAAACTTACGCAGAGCGGGTTTCGGCGAAGCCAAGGTATGGCTTATCGACCCGCTTGCGAGACTTGCGTGGCTTGCCGCTCAGTCCGCGTTTGTGTTGATTTCTTTAAACCAAGTAAGAACATGAAACGCGTCCTCGCTCGTAATAAACACCTAACCCGTCATATACTGCCCCCCAGTGCGTCTCGCGAGCAATATGACCTACTGAGGCGTTATTTAGATCAACGTCACGTCTCAGGCGGTATGAATGAAATGACCAGCCTGGACTATATAAACATGATCGAAGAAACCGCAGTGGACACTCAGCTTATCGAATATAGAGATCAGCTAGGGAGACTGGTCGCGTGTCTGCTCCGAGATCGCATGAATGATGGGTTTTCTTTAGTTTACACTTTTTTTGACCCGAGTTTGGATCATTTAAGTTTGGGAACTTATGTCGTACTAGATCAAATCGCAGATGCAAAAACAATCGGCTTGCCATACGCTTATTTAGGGTATTTTATCGCCGAAGTAGAGAATATGGCCTATAAAGGCCGCTTCAAACCCTTGGAAGAGCTGAAGTCTAATGGTTGGGAGCCATTGATCGATATAGCCCCATTGGCATATACAAGACGGACGTAAAAGGTCAAAAATGCAATTAGGAGAGCAAATGGTTCAGAAACGTATGACACCAAAAAAAGCGGCAGGTAAAAAACTTAGTCGTCGACATCTGTTATCTTCTATGGCACTCGGCGCAGCGGCCAGCACAATTTCAGCGCCTGCTTTGGCCTCTGGCAAGCGGACCCTAAAAATGGTAACAACGTGGCCAAAGAACTACCCTGGCCTTGGCACTGCTCCTGAAAAAATGGCTAAACGCATCTCGGAAATGACCGATGGTGCCATCAATATAAAAGTATTCGCGGCGGGAGAACTCGTTGGTGCTTTTGAAGCCTTTGACGCCGTCTCAACTGGGACGGCCGAAATGTATAGTGGCGCAGAATATTACTGGCAAGGTAAATCACCTGCCTTTAATTTCTTTACAGCAGTTCCCTTTGGCATGACCGCCCAAGAGCTTAATGCTTGGATTTATTTTGGTGGTGGACAAGAACTTTGGGATGAGTTGTCCGCCACGTTTTCTATCAAGCCATTTCTTTCTGCAAATACAGGCGTCCAAATGGGTGGCTGGTTTAATAAGGAAATTAATACGCTCGAGGATTTTAAAGGCCTTAAAATCAGAATGCCAGGGCTTGGCGGCGAAGTGATGCGGCGTTTGGGCGCCGCGGCTGTTTCTTTGCCAGGGGGGGAAATTTTTCCAAGTATGAAATCTGGCGCGATTGATGCGACCGAATGGGTCGGACCATGGAATGATCAAGCTTTTGGGTTTCATCAAGTTGCAAAATACTATTATTGCCCAGGCATTCATGAGCCAGGCGCCGGATTATCAACGGGCATTAATTTGGATGTGTGGAACGAGCTAACAGGTTCTCAACGCGCCATCATTAAAGCGGCCTGTATGGCCGAAAACGAAAGCACACTGGCCGAGTATAATTACAAAAATGCCAGTTCACTCGCCACATTGGTAAGTAAGTATAAGGTGCAAGTTCGCTCCTTCTCACCGGATGTTATGAAAGGCCTCAAAGAAGCGTCTGATGCCGTTCTGATCGATATTGCGGGGAAAGATGCCTTTACGCAAAAAGTTTATGAGAGCTTTATCGCTTCGCTAAATAACTCCATGGAATGGAGCAAGTGGTCAGAAGAGCCTTATACGAGAGCGCGGCGTCAAATCTAACATGATGACACGACACCTCGAGAAAATTGCGGCGGTTTTGACTGCTATAAATGCAGCCATTGGCCATGTCGCTCAATGGCTCACACTAATTATGGTCTTAGTGCAGTTTTTAGTCGTCATCTTACGTTATGTTTTCGGCATTGGGTCCCTTCAGCTACAAGAATCCATCATCTATATGCATGGCATTCTATTCTTGAGTGCAGCGGCATCAACTTGGCAAGACGACAGTCACGTACGGGTCGATATTTTTTATGCAACCGCTAAACAAGCATTGAAGGACCGCATAAACTTTTGGGGGACAGCGCTATTCGTTATCCCGTTTTGCATCCTTATACTTTACGTTTCTTATGGTTATGTCAGCATATCCTGGGCGGTGCGCGAGGGTTCACGCGAGACCAGTGGTATACATGGCATATTCATTCTTAAAACGTTCATACTTATTTTTGCGGCGCAATTATTGGCGCAAGCCATCGCTCTGCTTTGTCGTGGCGGCAGAATGAAGGCAGAAGCATGAGAAAGCTTGTGTCATGAACCTGGTTGAACACCTCGACCTCATCTTATTTGCCGTTACTTGCTTAGCGCTCATGTGTGGCTTCCCTGTTGCCTTCACGCTAGCTGGATCTGCTCTTATATTTGCTCTTTTTGGTATTTGGTTAGGCGCTTTTGATAGTTCATTCTTTTTTGCACTCCCGCAACGCATATTCGGGACTATGACCAATGACGTCCTGATAGCCGTACCCCTATTCGTTTTCATGGGTACAATGCTTGAGCGCGCTAAAATCGCGGAAGACTTGTTAGACAATATGACCCGTATGTTTGCAGGCATGCGCGGTGGCCTCGCCGTCTCAGTTACCATTGTCGGCGCTTTACTTGCCGCTTCGACGGGCATCGTCGGTGCTACGGTTGTTACCATGGGGCTATTATCTCTACCAACCTTATTAAAACGAGGCTATGATCCGGCTTTAGCGAGCGGTGCCATTACTGCGGCCGGTACGCTCGGTCAAATTATTCCGCCCTCGATCGTTCTGGTTTTGCTGGGTGATGTGATCGCCAATGCCTACCAAAAAGCACAATTAGAGCAAGGTATTTTTGCACCCGAGACAGTGTCTGTGGGCGAGCTATTCGCCGGCGCACTAATACCAGGGTTTATCCTAGTTGGATTATACATTATCTACCAAATTATCACGGCAATCATTTCCCCAGAAAAAGCACCCCCGACAGAAATCGAGGGCGACATAAGTATCGTTCAAGTCCTTAAAAGCTTAGTGCCACCGATAGCACTAATGTTTGCCGTTTTAGGATCAATTCTAGGGGGTATAGCCACACCCACTGAAGCGGCATCTGTTGGCGCCATCGGCACACTTCTCCTCGCTGGCCAAAGGTTACGACCGGATAGTCGTTTGCCCCAAATTGGCGCGCTTTCATTAGGCTTTCTGATTGTCATGACGACAAGCACGGACCTGCGTCTAAACAGGGATGTATTGGCCGTGACTGACTTTCTCGCGATCGGGTTTGCCATTGCTTTATGCGGCGCACTGACCCTCTCGCTCGCGCACGCCATTCGCGCGACATGGCCAGATCGCGTGCTTTTACAAGTTATGCGTAGCACAATGAACACTACCTCGATGGTTTTTATTATATTAATTGGTGCCGCTTTGTTTTCACTTGTTTTCCGAGGGCTTGGTGGCGAAGAAGAAATCAAGGCTTGGCTCCTTAATATTCCAGGCGGAGAGGTTGGTGCCGTCATAGCTGTTATGCTGGTCATGTTCTTCCTTGGGTTCTTCCTCGATTTCATAGAAATTATTTTTGTTGTCGTACCAATTGTTGGTCCAATATTATTAGCCATGGGCATTGACCCCGTTTGGCTTGGCATCATGATGGCAATTAATCTTCAAACGTCATTTTTAACGCCGCCATTTGGCTTCGCTTTGTTCTATTTGCGCGGTGTCGCTCCGCCCAGCGTGTCGACAATGCAAATTTACAAAGGCGCAATACCTTATGTCTTGATGCAAATCGCATTACTCGGTGTGTTAGCCGCATTCCCTGACTTAATCACATGGTTGCCAGATAGAATTTTTAATTAGAGGTTTAAGTATGTTTAGCAAAATGTCCCCTGTTCTCCTGACGACATTCGTCTGCGTCATCATCTTTCTTGTTGCCGCCATTTATCTGCGCGGCAAAGACACCATATCGGATGGCGAAATAGGGTTAGAGCTTGGCGTTCCAACAAACCATGCCATGGTATCTGCGGGCGGCGTTATCCCCCTACCGATTGTGGTACGCCTGAAGAATTTAACCGGCAATGATATAATGCTAAAAGTTGCTAACCCGTGCAAACTATTCAGGTTCATTATCACAGATAGAAACGGCACCTTTATCCAGGCGTCAGGAAGCGCACCTGAATGCGAGACCCAACCATCCGAGAATAGTATTATTGGCCATGACCAAGTCATTGAAGAAATCAAAATTGTTGAATTAGACGCGAAGCGTTACCAAGAAGGCGCTTATCTCATTCAAACAAAATTTTGGGGGTACTCAGCCGAAGGAAACTTCAACCTCGTCAGCAACCAATAAAACGCACAATTGAGTTTACAGCCTATTTGGAAATGCGGGGCCCAATAAACCATTGGTGGGGAAGCCTTTAGGACGTATCCGCCCAGCTTGTGCCCTCATGCCATGCCACTCTTGGAGATCACTAAACACTCTATTTCTGCCAGATGGGTCAATAACAGACAGTCCCTCTTTTTCAAAATAAACGCGAGCATCGCTAAGATGCCCATCACCGTGACGTTGTAATCGCACGCCTTTTCCGCGGTTCATTTCAGGAACCTCATCGAGCTTGAAACACAAAAGCTTCTTGTTCTCGCCTAAGACAGCAACCATATCGCCATTAACAGGAACACAAACTGCAGCCTCATCGGGTGCTTTTACATTTAATATTTGTTTGCCGGCCCGCCGCGAACTAATAAGCTCTTTTTCACAAACGACAAACCCATTACCAATGCGCGACACGAATAAGAGTTTTCGCGCTTCCTCATACGGGAATACCTCAATGATTTCATCACTGGGATCAATATCTAACATCAAGCGGACAGGTTCGCCATGGCCACGTGCACTTGGCAACTTGCCTGCATCAAGCGTGTAGGCCCTGCCATTTGAAGCAATTAAGACCAACTTATCTGTTGTCTGCGCGTGAAGAACGAACTTTCCTTTATCGCCTGACTTATAGGTCAAGCTATCGCCGTTTTCTAAATGACCCTTGGCCGACCGCACCCACCCTTTTTCCGAGCAGATAATGGTCACAGGTTCTTTTTCAACAAAAATGTCTAGCGAAACATTTTCATCTCCCGTTACTACATCAAAAGTGGTTCGACGTTTTCCGAGTTCGGTCTTGGGGCCAAATTCTTTTCGTAACTGCTTTATGTCGCCCGAAATAAGTTTCCATTGTGCATCGTCATCTTTAAGCAATTTCTTTAACTGAGCGCGTTCTGCCGTCAGCTCTTTGTGCTCACCCCGAATAGTCATCTCTTCGAGCTTGCGCAATGCACGTAAGCGCATATTTAAAATTGCTTCCGCCTGATTGAGCGTTAGCTTAAATGTTTTTATTAAATCGTCGCGCGGCTCGTCTTCTTCGCGGATAATCCGAATGACTTCATCCAAATTTAAATACGCAATTAAATAACCATCGAGAAGCTCCAGACGTGTTTCGAGCTTCGCAAGACGAGTTCTGGTTTTGCGAACCAAGACAACTTTTCTGTGATCGAGCCATGAAACTAAGGCTTCCCTGAGGTCCATAACGCGGGGCACACCCTGCGCATCGAGCACATTCATGTTAAGCGGTATGCGCCCCTCTAAATCCGTCAATTTAAATAGGGCCCCCATCATTTTTGCAGGGTCAATATCCTTATTCTTGGGCTCCAAAACGAGGCGAATGTCTTCCGCGCTCTCATCTCGAATATCTTCGAGCATTGGCAGCGACTTGGCTTGCATCAGCTCTGCAATGCGTTCAATCAGTCGCGACTTTTGAACTTGATACGGAATTTCCGTAACAACAATTTGCCATTGACCACGTGCTAAACTCTCAACCTCATAACGTGCCCGAACCCTGAAACTGCCCCGCCCCGAGGCATATGCTGCTTTAATAGACTCTGGATCATCAACACAAATGCCGCCCGTCGGGAAATCTGGCCCCTTAACATAGTTTAATAATGTATCAATACGCGCTTCGCGGGCTTTAATGAGGTGGTCTGCCGCTGCTAATAATTCGTCAACATTGTGTGGTGGAATACTTGTCGCCATGCCAACTGCAATACCTGCAGACCCATTTGCCAATAAATTTGGGAAGCCGGCCGGAAAAACCAAAGGTTCTTCATCTTCCCCATCATACGTGGATTGAAAGTCGACCGTGTCTTGATCTAGGTCCAACAACAAAAGCTGAGCAACGCGTGTCATGCGCGCCTCAGTGTAACGCATTGCAGCGGCATTATCTCCATCAACATTACCGAAATTACCCTGCCCATCCACAAGCGGGTAACGCGCAGCAAACTCTTGAGATAACCTTACCAAAGCATCATAGACAGACTGATCCCCATGCGGGTGGTATCTACCAATAACATCACCTACAACCCGCGCGGACTTTTTAAAGCCTTGCCCAGGATCGAGGCGCAATTGGCGCATCGCAAATAAAATACGTCGATGAACAGGTTTAAGTCCGTCTCGCACATCAGGAAGTGCACGATTTGTGATTGTCGATAAAGCATAGGCAAGATAACGCGTTTCCAGCGCATCGCGCAGGCTAATAGGCTCTGAAACGGGTTCTTTTATGGTAACCTTGCTCATCATTTGGTTATAGACAGATTCTCAGCAAGAAATTCAAGTCAAATCCGACCTAATGCACCAATCATGCGTTCCCGCGTGTCCGGAATGGCTCTTCCATTTGGATTAAGAACACGTCGCTCCAAAAAGTGCCCAGTTAAAGCGAACCCATGAATCACATCTTGCGAACTTGCGCTCGCTTCGGGGGCTTTTAGGAAGGATGGCAAGGGAAATAACTTACTGAGATAAGGTGCTGCTGCGGCCTCGCTGACAGCGCGCCCGCTTCTCGGCGAAATATAATTTAGGTTCTCTGTGCTTCCTGTCGCGGCACAACTCGACATATCTAGCCCAAAACCCATCTCGTCTAATAGCGCCACCTCAAATCGCACAAAAAGAGCTGGCCAGACCTCCCTGTCCTCAAGATGTGTCAGAATAAGTTGCGCCGTATCATATAACCGTGGGAACGCTTGACGCTCAGGAAGTATCCTTAACCATTCACACAAGCAAACCAAAGCGGCTAAGGATGTCGCATTATTCATGTGTTTGGCGGCATGGGCCTCCATCGGCTCAACCAGAAGAACGCCTAAATGCTCAGCCAAGCGCGCACGCCAATTTGCCTCAACAAGGTTACCAATTTGGAGAACGGGACGTTGTTTGCGCGACGTTCCCCCTCGCACAAGCCCCCCAAAGCGACCTTGATCACGGCATAAGACATCCACAATAGCACTCGTTTCGCCATGGCTGCGTACAGATAAAACCAGAGCGGGTGCCTGCCATTCCATAGACTATGCCTTGAAATCAAGGCCGAGAACCCGATAACGTTCAGGGTCATCCATCCAGTTCTGACGAACTTTTACAAATAAAAATAGATGAACTCGGTGCCCAAATATCTCTTCAAGCTCTCGTCTAGCCAAGGCCCCAATATCACCAATGGTTTTCCCACCTTTTCCCAATAAAATGCCTTTTTGCCCATCACGCTGTACAAATATTGTTTGTTCTATGCGTACGCTTCCATCTTTCTTACGTTCCCATTTTTCCGTCTCGACGGTTAATGTGTAGGGTAGCTCTTGATGAAGCCGCAAGAACAGCTTCTCGCGCGTGATCTCAGACGCAAGTAGTTGCGACGGAATATCGGCGGCTTGATCTTCTGGGTATAAATAAGGACCCTCAGGTAAATTCGATATCAAACCAGCCCTTAAATCGTCGACACCATCTCCGTTTAGCGCTGAAATCATAAATATTTCTGTGAAATTAGCGCGTTCGTTAAGCTTCTCCACAATCGACAATAAGTCTTGGTTGGCGATACGGTCAATTTTATTTATGGCTAAATATACTGGCTTTGTAATATTCTGAACACCCTCAAGAACAAGATCAGCTTCAGGCCTACGCGCCGCGAGAGCATCAATGACCAAGAGAACGGCATCGGCATCATTAGCACCCGACCAAGCCTCTTGAACCATAGCCCGATCGAGACGTTGACTTGGCTTAAAAATACCGGGTGTATCAACAAGAATAAGCTGAGCATGCGCATCCTGAACAACGGCACGCAGCCGCATGCGTGTGGTCTGCGCCTTATGCGTTACGATCGTTACTTTTTGCCCCGTCAACCAATTCACGAGGGTCGATTTTCCAGCATTTGGCGGCCCGATAATTGCGACGAAGCCGCATCTTGTTTGCGTCATTTCTGTTGGTCCAACTTCTTATCTTTTAATTCTATTAATAAAGCCTCGGCGGCGGCCTGCTCTGCTTGACGCCTCGAGCTACCTTTGCCTGTTGCAGCGCCCATTTTAGTAATCGAAACCTCATAAACAAAACTCGGCGCATGCGCTGATCCAGTTTGTGACAGCTTTTTATAAACTGGTAAACCATATCCAGCCTGCATGGACCATTCCTGAAGGCGGGTCTTACCATCGATCGGCGGCTGCTCGTTAAGTCTTGCCCCCCAGTGCCTCAGAACAAACTTACGCGCTTCTTCTAACCCACGGTCCAAGTAAATCGCGCCAATAATTGCCTCGCAAAAGTTCGACAGAACACGTTCTGTTAATTTATCATTGGCCCGGCGAATAACGCTCTCAAATTCCCACTTTGCCGCGATCTGACCGCATATTACGCCGCTTGCTAAATGTGCGAGACGTCTGGCCAAATCACCCTCGTTGGCATCGGGAAATTCTGAAATAAGGTAATCAGCAATAATTAGCCCTAAAACCCGATCGCCCAAAAACTCTAATCGTTCATTATTTCGTCTCACCTCTTGGCTAGGGTGTGATAAGGCGAGTACCAATAAGTCTGCGTCTTTAAACGCGTAACCAATGTTTTGTTCAAATCTTTCTGCACCACTCATGACGCGCCATTAATGACGTTTAATAAGCGCTCATATCGTATTGCAAATGGCCATTCCCAGACTTGCCACCACTTACTTCGTTCATCAAACGAATAAAAAAGAAATTGTGCAGGACCGACTAAATTTTCATAAGGAACATAACCAACATGTCTTAAAAAACGACTATCCGTCGAATTGTCCCGATTATCACCCATCATAAAATAGTGCCCCTCTGGCACTAAAAACTCGATTGTATTGTCAGCTATTGATTGATCTTCCTCATCAAGCACAAAGTATGACACCCCATTGGGTAACGTCTCACGGTACCGGCGAATTAATTTCTCGCGGCCAGCCTTATCATAATCAAGAAATGGCTCAACGCGTTCGCGTTCAACCGCTGCGCCATTGATATACAAGACCCCATCCCTGACCATAATCCGATCACCCGGAAGTCCAACAAGTCGCTTGATGTAATCTGTTGAATTATCCTTTGGAAGCTTAAACACAATTACATCGCCGCGCTCCGGCTGGGAACCAAGAACGCGCCCAGACCATAGAGGTGGACTAAACGGAATACTGTGCTGAGAAAAACCATAACTGAATTTTGTAACGATCAGGTAATCGCCAATGAGCAATGTCGGCTTCATAGAACCCGAAGGGATATTATAAGGCTGAAAAATAAAAGAACGAATAATCAGAACGAGAATACCCGCCCATATTATGGTTTTAACCGTCTCAGATAAGCTCTCTTTGTTTTGTGGCTTTTCTTTGCTCATAATATCCCTATTAAACTTTCACAGCCGAAATAATAACAATCGCCTGCGCAAGCGGATGGTCATCAGTAATGGTCAGATCAATTTGTGGTTTATAGCCCGCCGGCGTTAACTTATACAGCCGCTCTAAAGCACCATTTGTTAACTGCATCGTCGGTTGCCCAGAAGGCTTATTAACAACGCCCAAGTCACGCCAATAAACACCGGCCCGAAACCCCGTCCCAAGCGCCTTCGAACATGCCTCTTTGGCGGCAAATCGTTTGGCATAAGACGCGGCACGGTTTGCACGACGATTTGATTTTTTTTGCTCTATTTCCGTAAAAAGACGCTGTATGAAACGATCACCAAAGCGCTCTAACGTCTTATTAATACGTCGAATGTCGATAATATCGTTACCAATCCCAATAATCACTGCGCACGTGCCTCATTCATTCGCAAGCGCATTTTTTTCACGGCAGCATCCAACCCCATGAAAACCGACTCTCCAATCAGAAAATGTCCGATATTTAACTCCATAATCTGAGGGATAGCGGCTATTGCACCAACTGATTCAAAGGAAATCCCATGGCCCGCATGAACCTCTAAACCAATAGATTCTGCTAATTTTGCGCCTTCTTTAAGTCGCAATAGCTCGGCCTCCGCATCCAAGCCTTCAAGCACCAGATGACAATAAGTTCCCGTATGAAGCTCCACAATATCAGCGCCAAGCTCTTTTGCAGTCTTAATTTGTTCTGCTTCGGGGTCAATGAACAGAGACACGCGAATGGAGGCTCTTTTAAATGGTCTAATGTAATCAGCAAGGTCCGCCTTAAGCGACATAACATCAAGCCCCCCCTCAGTCGTTACCTCTTCGCGTTTTTCAGGTACTAAACAGACGGCATTGGGCATAACGTCAAGAGCGATAGCTTGCATTTCAGATGTCGCTGCCATTTCGAAATTTAATGGAACGCTAATCTCTGATTTCAAACGGTATAAATCTTCATCTTGAATATGCCTTCGATCCTCGCGCAAGTGCGCGGTAATACCATCCACACCGGCTTCAATGCCAATCAGCGCCCCTTTCACTGGATCGGGGTAATACTCACCGCGCGCGTTACGCAAGGTCGCGATGTGATCAATATTCAAGCCCAAACGAAGCATTTTACTCATTCCTCCATAAGAGTTTTAGTCTGCGCTTTTTTAAGTAATCGCGCTGCGCGACGCCGCTGGTATAGATTAATCGTTGCGCGGCTTGGATAATACACGACAATTGCGACGACAATACCGATTGGAATAGCACCAAC
>ENA-OUOG01004586-OUOG01004586.1-marine-metagenome-genome-assembly--contig:-NODE-4586-length-11785-cov-5.922190_pt1 | contig 11785 bp, 7 predicted proteins | sample MGYA00248635_ERZ508505 | MGnify/ENA primary metagenome ERZ508505 (study PRJEB26176, sample SAMN06267871) | marine metagenome | isolation source: Saanich Inlet, British Columbia, Canada | place: Pacific...
GGCCTACGCGGCTCGCCGGCTCGAACGTCACGGCGACGCTCGTGTGTCTGTCGATCGTGTTTCACATCGGGCAACCGTCTTCGCACCAGCGCAGCACCTCGAGGAACTCGGGCTCGCTTTCGAATGTATCGATATTGCCGCGCTCGCGAATCTGATCGCGCATAGCGTGGATCGTATACTCCGTGGACTTCTTGCATACCCGGTCGTCCCACAGGGGATCGTTCGCGCGTAACCACTTCAGCACACGGATGTTGCCGCACCCGTAAATGATCTCGCGCTCACGCGCGACCACGCTCCGCATCGTTCTTTCCGTGAACGCCCACTGTACCATCTCGAGGTGCCCTCCTCTCGCCGCCATAACGATGGCTTGACTGAACCACGGGCAGCCGTGCGCGTGCGCCCACTGCATCAGCTCCAGGTAGTTACAAGACCCCGCATACATGATCACGTCTTCATTCCACGGACAGTTTTTCGCGCGCAACCACTTCAGTGCCTCGAGGCGCCCGCCACCCGCGGCAAAGTTGCACGTGTGCACATCCATGGGGAAGTCGTTCTCGTGCGCCCACTTCATCGTCTCCAGGTCACCGCGATGTGCTGCCCAGCGGAATACCTCAGTTTTGCCGAAAAGAGAAATTTTACCCTGCCGCTGCAGGCGCCGCAGCGCGCTTAAGCATCCGAGCTTCGAAGCCTTTTTCCAGCCCATAGGTTTGACCGGCCTCCCGGTCGCCGCTACCGCGTTCCGCATCGCGCGACTCACAGTCTGCAGCCTCGCGAAATCTGCGGGGTCGGGAAAGTACTCAGATCTGAGAACGTGATGTTCCACGACGTGGTTGGGAAGGCCGGGGATGGCATCTGGCGCGTCGGACTGGTGCGCAGTATCCATGGGTGACTCGCTTTGTCCTGTGTGCGCCTGCTTCGAAGCGCTCTCCGCCCCCTCAGACTGCATCGCAGTTGGCGTGTGCGGCAGGTTGTGCCTCGTGGTGAGGTTGAGCCTCGGGGTTTGTCTCTTCATTTTCCTCGGGCGTTACGAAACTGTCGTGGCTGAAAATGCCGCCCGGGAGAAAAACGCCTCCACCCGTCACCACGTCTTCACACCTGCGACGCGCACACCGGCCGGTCGTCGCTGCCGGTACATCGTCTCACTCGTCGTCACCACCGCACGTCCTCTGGTCTGACTGGCGAATCGTCTCTTACTCCCAGCATCAGCCCCGGCTTTGACGTCACGCGCCCCGGTTCGACGACGCATCGATGGCGAGATCCTCGTCCTCCGGTGGCCACCTCGACAAGCACCTGAAGGATCCGTTCACGACGCGCGACCTCCTCGGCGTGTGCCGCGGGCGGTGCGTGTCGAAGACGTGCCCCGGGTGCCCCGGCGGGTACTTGAAGCGCACCGCGGACTACTACGCCAAGCCACCCCCCCTGGACCCGCGCGCGTTCGCGGAGGAGACGTGGAAACACGCGCGCGAGGAGGCGAATCGTCCCGAAGCCGCCGAACGTGAGTCGACGGAACGTAAAGTGCACCCCGACAACGACCCGACGCTCACGCGGTGCTCTCGATGCGGGTGCTCGTCCATCGACCACGAAGTCGCGCACGCGGACGACGCACGCGCGCGAGGGAACGACGCGTTCGCCACGGGGGAGCTTCGAGCCGCGATCGCCGCGTACAGCCAGGCGCTCGCCGCCGCGCCCGGCGACGCCAAAGCGTACTCCAACCGCGCCGCCGCCATCCTGGCGCTCGGCGACAACCCGGGCGGCGCGCTGGAGGACGCGCGCCGCGCCGCGCGCATCGAGCCCGAGTGGGCCAAGGCGAGGGTACGCCAGGGCGAGGCGCTCAAGGCGCTGGGGAGACACGAAGAGGCGGCGCGCGCGTACGCCGTCGCCGCGAAGCTCGACCCCTCGTACCGCGCCGCCGCCGCCGAGGCGGCGGCCAAGGCTTCGCGCGCCGATCAAACGAAACGCAAGGATGACGCGTCGGCGACGAGTCGGCCGAAACGGACGCACGCGAGACCACCCGAACGCGTTTTGTCGTCGAGTCGGACGTCGAGTGAGACGACGCGCTCGAATCCGGCGTCGACGATGACGCCATCGGTTCCGATGCCGACGAGCGCCGCCGTGTCTTCCGAGTCCGCGACGCGCGTTCCCCCCGGCGACGCCGCCGAGGCGGCGCGCGTCGCGTGCGAGCGCCTCGCGGCGTCTGTCGCCGCCGCCGCGCGCGCGGCGCAGGCGGTGGAGGATGCCTCTCGGTCCGCGGCGTCGCGCCGCGACGCGCTTCTCGGCGAAATCCGCGAGCTTGAGGCCCAGAAGGCGCGCGTCGCGAAGACGGTCGCCGCGCTGCACTCGGAGGCGCGCGCCGCGCGCGACGCGGCGGCGGCGGCGTCGCGCGCGCCGCGCGCGGACGGCGAGACGCAGACCAGCGAGGACGAAACGGCGGAAGACGCCGACGTGCCCGAGATCGCGAACGAACTGCCCGGCACGCCGCCCGAAGCGGAAGAAGCGCACGCGACGACGCGGGAAGAAGACGAAGAGGAAGAGGAAGACAAAGACGAAGATGAGGTAGCGGAAGGAACGCGGAACGTCGACGCGTCGAGTCCCCCGTCGGAGGACAAGACGTCGGAGACGCTTCGGTTCTTCGAGTCTTTCCGCGCCGCGTTCGGGGACGCGGACGACGGCGGGGAAGGTCCACCAACGCCCGCGGACGAAACCGACGCATTGGGTGCGCTGGAGGAGTGGGCGGAGAAGTGGGAGCGGGAACAGTGGGACCGGCGGAACGCGTCGGCGCCGAGCGCCGAGCGCGGCGCCCAGGCGGGTGACAAACGCGCGCGAAAGAAAAACGCCGGCGTCTCTTCTTCGAGCGCCAAGTCTTCGCGCGTGGACGCCTCCGGTCTCGCCGAGCTCCTCGCCGCGTCTTCCCGACCGAGCCTCGGCGACAAGGACCACGAAAACAGAGCGCGCGGGCCGTGCCGCTCGTGTATCTCCCGCGCGGACCCCGCCGCGAGGTGCTTTTCGTTCGCCAGTCTGTCGGGCTGGCGCGCGCGCGGCGCCGAGGCGCTCGCGCCTCTGGCGCGCGCGTCCCCCGAGGACGCCGCCGCGAGCGCGCAGGCGTTCGGCTGCGTCGCCGTCTCCGCGCACGCCTTCGCGCGCGCCGCCGCGGCCTCGCGCGTCGAGGCCGCGCGCGACGGCGCGCTGTGCGCGCGGTGCGGCTGCTCGGCGGAGTCGCACGCCTCGCGCCAGGACACGTCGCGCATGCTTCGCCGCTCCTCCGCGGCGCGCGACGCGGCGGCGGAGGAGGAGAGCGCGCGGCTTTTGCGCGTCGCGACGTGCGCGTCGCGCGTTCGGGAGGCGCGCGAGCGCGGTGAGTTGATCCGAGAAACGCACGCAGACGCCGTTTCCGGAGCCGAACGCGCCGGATGCGAGCGGTGCGGTCCGACGCGATGTCGCCGGTTCCGGTGCGCCTTCGCCGAACTCGACGCCACCAACCCCGAGTGCGTTTTGTTCTGCTCGGACTGCGGGTGCGCGGCGGCGAACCACCCGGTGTCCGCCGAGTGGGCGAAGCGGAACGACGAGAAGATCGCCGCGCAGGCGCAGGCGCACGCGCGCGCCAAGGCGGCCGCGCAGGCGGCCCGAGACGCGCGCGCGCGGAGGCGCGGCGCGGACGACGCGGCGGCGAGTTTTTTAGCGAGCGACCTCGCCGCGCTGGGGCTTGGTTCCGAGTCGGAAAGCGTGGGCGCGCACGCGCTCGCGCGCGCGTACAAGAAGGCGGCGTTGCGGTGGCACCCGGACAAAAAGGGGGGGGACGCCGAGAAGTTTGTCGCCGCCGCGGAGGCGTTCCGGCGGCTGCGGGAGCGCGCGAGCGGCGCGGGGTGACGAGCGCGGCGAGGTTCGCGTTTTCCATCGAAGAATATTCGCCAATTTACAGGTTTTCCAGACTAAAAACAACATGTGCAAAAATCCACTTCGACGACGCGTTTTGAACAAAGACACTTTTTCCACGACTTCCCCGCCTTCGGCATCACTCGAGCGGGCGCGCTGTGACGCCGTCGTCCGCCACCAGGCGTTTGCCGTGATGGCCACGCTCGGGGTGGTCGATGTCCGCCACCTCGCGGAGGCGCCGGGGCCGCTTCCCCGGGCGTTCGTCCCCGTGGAGAACGCCGTGGACGTCGGCCGGGTGGAGATCGCCGGACCGCCACCCCACATGGAAGGCAGCCCTCCCCGCGGCGACGAGACGGACACCGCGTCGCTCCGTGTGGCGCCGTATCAGGTGGCGGGCCACTCCAGCAAGGGCGTCGGGTTACCCTCTCTGGTGGACGACGCCGGACACTTCCTGAAGCCGTGTCCGGACGACAGGAAAGGCGCCGCGGAGGTTGACTTCTACCGTCGCGTCGTCGCCGCGGTTGACGCGGGGATGGAGATGAGCACCTCCCTCGCCGGGTTCGCGCGGTTCGTCCCCGCGTACCGCGGGACGTTCCGCGCGGACGCCGCCGGGATCGTCGCCGTCGCCGGCGACGACCCGACCGCCGCGCACGCGCGGACCATCGCCGCGGCCGGCCAGCGCGCGGTGTTCCTGCGGCTGGAGGACGTCACCGCCGGATACAGCAAACCCTGCGTGGTTGACTTGAAGATCGGCCTGCGCACGTTCTCGCGCACCGGGCACGACTGCGCGTACATCGCGAAGCGGTCCGCGCACGACACCAGGAGCGGCCAGGCAGAGGTGGGGTTCAAGATCTGCGGCATGCAGACCTGGGAGTTCGCGGGGCGAGAGAGCGGAAGCGAGCGCGGCGAACGCGCGGAGGTTGGCCTTGACCCGCGGAAAAGGCCATCCTCGCGCGCGCGGGACGACGGGTGGCTTCAGCGTCGGCGGCCGTACGATTGGGCGCGGAACTTGCGCGACAAGGACGCCGTGCGCGCGGCGCTGGAGGAGTTCGTCGGATGCCGCGGGAAGACAAAAAAGTCGAGCGGACGAGCGGGGACACATGCGGCGACGTCTTCGACGCGCGGCATCCGCGTCGAAGACGTCGCGGATGCGAACTCCGCGGCGACGACGAACGCGACGCCGAATCCGAAACAAACAAACTCCTCGTGCCGCGCTTCGGAGGTTTTCGGGGAAGCCCTGGAGCAGCTCTCCGGCTTGCGCGCGTGGTTCGCGACGCAGCGCGAGTTGCACCTGCTGGGCTCCTCCGTGCTCATCGTGTACGAGGGGGACACGACGATTTCGGCGACGCGCAAAACGCGCGTCTGCGTCATCGACTTTTGCAACTACGTCGACGCGCGCGGCGAGCTCGACGACAACTTCGCGTCCGGGCTGGACCGACTCGCGGAGATGATGCGCGCCATCGTCGACGCAGAGGAGGGGCAAGGTGAGGCCAGCGATTTGAGCGGGCCGGCGTGAAGGAGGCGCGAGGTAGGCTGTCGGCGGAAGAGAGACACGCGGTGTCGGCGCGCGTCGCGGCGGATCGCGAGGTCGTGTTTTTAGAAAGAAAAATAATCGACATCCTTCGCGGCGTGTGCGAAACTCGTTCTCGCCTTTCGCAGTTGCGACTCTGTTTCGTGCCGTTCAATCGTCACTCCTCGCGCGCGGCGGGCTATGCTGTCGTGCACAGGCGGGGGGCGATGAGGAACGAGTTCGACATCCTGTTCGAGGTGCGCGGATATCGAAATCGGACGTTTCTTCTCCCTGGATCTCTCCTCCCGACGACCGTGTCGCTCACCACCTCTGCGAACGCCCCATCCCAACCTCGTTGTTTGCTTTCGGCGCAAAAAGTCCACGCAAGATGCTATGAAGCCCCTTCGCGCGGCGCTTGAGGGCGTGCTGACGGACGCGAACAAGCCGTACGTGCTGATGCTTTTATTGCTGCTCGCCCCGCTGTTGCTATTCGCCGCGCACCGCGTGGAGCAGCGGGAGAAGCGCGCCGCCGAGGCCGTCGACCAGGGGAAGAAGAAGGACTAATCGAGAGCGGATTGGAGCGCTTTTTCGGCGACGTCGACAAAAGGCTTCCGACGCCTTCCGAAGCCGCCGACAACCGCCGCACTTTTTTATCCAAACGAGCTTCGTGATCCTTCGCCGCCGCGCCCCACTTCACCTCGCGCAGCGTCTTTCGACCTTCACCACTCGCAGCGAAGATGTCGGCCACCATGTCGTCGACCGCCGCCGTGTCCGCCCGCGCCGTCGTGCGCGGCGGCGCGCGCCACGCCGCCCGCGGCGGGCGCGCCGCGATCCCCGTCGCGAATCGTCGCGTTGCTTCCCAGCGCGCCGCGCGCCTGGTGGTGCGCGCCGAGAGCGACGCCGCCACGGAAGAGAAGCCCGCCGCGGCGGAGGGCGAGACCTTCGAGTACCAGGCTGAGGTGAACCGCCTGCTCGACCTGATCGTGAACTCGCTGTACTCCAACCGCGACGTGTTCCTGCGCGAGCTCGTGTCCAACGCCTCGGATGCGCTCGACAAGCTTCGATTCTTGTCCGTCAGCGACCCGTCCATGATGGAGGGCCAAGGGGACATGAAGATCCAGATCAAGGGTGACCCCGTGGCGAAGACGCTCACCATCGAGGACACCGGCATCGGCATGACCCGCGAGGACCTTGTGTCGTCGCTGGGCACGATCGCTCGGTCCGGCACCGCCAAGTTCATGGAGCTCCTGCAGAGCCAGTCCGAGGGCGAAAACCTCATCGGCAAGTTCGGCGTCGGCTTCTACAGCGCGTTCCTCGTCGCCGACAAGATCACCGTCACCACTAAGAACAACGCCGACGACAAGACGTGGACCTGGGAGTCCGAGATCAACCAGTCGTCTTACCAAATCCGCGAGGGCGGCGACGACGCGGGCACGCTCAAGCGCGGCACGCGCATCGTGCTCCACCTCAAGGAGGGCGCCGAGGAATTCGCCGAGGACACCAAGCTGACCAACCTGGTGAAGACGTACTCCGAGTTCATCTCGTTCCCCATCGAGGTGTTCGCGAAGAAGTCGGTGCCGAAGGAGGTGGAGGACGTGGACGCCACCGCCAAGGCCACGGAGGAGTACAACAAGCGCAAGATCGCCGCCGAGGCCACGGGCGAGGAGTTCACCGAGGAGGCGCCGGAGCCGGTGATGAAGACGGAGTACGACGACGTGCAGGAGTACGCGGTGCAGAACAACGACAAGCCCATCTGGGTGCGCGCGCCGAAGGATGTGGAGAAGGCGTCTTACGACGAGTTCTTCAAGTCCACGTTCAAGGAGTTCCTGGACCCCCTGGCGTACAACCACTTCGCCGTGGAGGGTGACATCGAGTTCCGCTCCATCCTGTACGTGCCCGGCATGGCGCCCTTCGAGCAGCAGGACATGATGGCGCGCAGCAAGGCGATCAAGCTGTACGTCCGACGCGTGTTCATCAGCGACGAGTTTGACGACTCGCTGCTCCCGCGCTACCTCACCTTCGTGCGAGGCGTGGTGGACAGCAACGACCTGCCCCTGAACGTCTCGCGCGAGATTCTGCAGGAGTCGCGCGTGGTGCGCGTCATGCGCAAGCGCCTGATCCGCAAGACGCTGGACATGCTCAAGGAGATCAGCAAGCGCGACAACGACGACTACGCCACCTTCTGGGACGCCTTCGGGCGCAACCTCAAGCTGGGCGTCATCGAGGACACCGCTAACCGCGACGCGCTCGCGCCTCTGCTGCGCTTCGAGAGTTCGTCCACGGAGAAGGGCAAGCACGTCGGCCTGGACACGTACGTGGAGAACATGAAGGAGGGCCAGAGCTCCATCTACTACGTCGCCGCGGACACGCGCGAGGCGGCTGAGAACTCGCCGTTCCTCGAGCAGCTCACCAAGAAGGGCTTCGAGGTGCTGTTCCTCATCGACCCCATCGACGAGGTCGCGATGACCAACCTCGCGCAGTACAAGGAGAAGACCCTGGTGGACATCTCCAAGGAGGACCTGGACCTCGGCGAGGAGGACGAGGCGGAGGCGGCGAAGACCAAGGAGATCGAGGAGGAGTACAAGTCTTTGACGGACTGGATGCAGGGCGAGCTCGCGGGCAAGGTGGAGAAGGTGACGGTGTCCAAGCGCCTGACCGACACGCCCTGCGTGCTCGTCACCTCCAAGTTCGGCTGGTCCGCCAACATGGAGCGCATCATGAAGGCGCAGGCCATGGGCGACTCGCGCGCGTCCGAGTACATGAAGGGGAAGAAGACCATGGAGATCAACCCCACCTCGCCCGTGATCCTCGACTTGAAAGCCAAGCAGGCCGCGGGCGACGCCGGCGCCTCCGCCACCGCCGCGTTGCTCTTCGACACCGCGCTCCTCACCTCCGGGTTCAACATCGACCAGCCCGCCGAGTTCGCCGCCAAGATCTTCGCGCTCATGGACAAAGCCGTCGACGCCGCGCCCGCGCCCGCGGCCGAGAAGCAGGAGAAGAAGGACGACGATGAGCCCAAGGCGGAGGCTGTGGACGCGGAGGTGGTGTGAGACGCGTTCCGGTGTTTGTCTCGACGGGACGAGACGCGAAAAGGCGGAGGGAGGCATTTTAATACAAAGACACTGTTTACTCCATCACCACGTCGCCCGCCTTGTCCACCCCCTTGTCGCTGAGCGCCTTCTCGAGCCTCGCCTTCTCCTGCCGGCGAGCCGCCTTGAGCTGTTTCCTCGCCTGCTTTCCCGTGCGCGCCGGCCCGGAAACCGCCGCGAGCTCCCTCTTGTTCTTATCCACCAGGCCCATGCGCAACCGAAGCGCGCGCTTGTCCTCTTTTTTCTGCTTGTTCGCCGTCTTGCGCTTTCGGTTCATCGTCTGCTGGCACTTGCCCATCTCGAGCGTCGGGGGGGGTTTCCGCGAACGCGATGCGCACCGGCGCGGGGAGACGAGTCAGGCTCGTGCGGGACGGCGCCGCGAGGTCGACGCGGGTGCGTGCGAAGTGTCTCGCTTCCCCGGGAAGCGAGCGCGGAGGACCAATTCGCCGCCGCCGCCGCTTTTTTTCCGCACGAAACTGATCAGCCGGTCGCGCGCTCGACCCGACTCGCCTCGGCCCGAGACGGCACCTGCGCCGTTTCTCGCGTGACAGAGAGATCCGCATCTCCATCGCGCAGCGCACCACCCCCTCGCGGCGGCGTCGGGGACCATGGGCGCCGGGTTCTCTTCTTCCGGCGGGTTGGAGATCCCCGAGGAGACGGGCTCGCTGCTCGCGTCGTTCGCCGGCCCCGCGACCCGCGCGCACTCGGACCCGCTGTGGGCGTCCCTGCTCGCGTCGTGCGACGATGCGCCCCTCGCGTCGATCGACCCGCGGCGCTTGGAACGCGCGTTGCGGCCGACGTGCGTGGCGTTGTGCCGCCACAACAGGAAAACGTCGCACCTCACCACCCTGCTTCTGCACGCCGCGCGCCTGCTCCGCGCGGTGCGCGCGGACCAGGCGGAGACCCCCACGAGGGCGGTCAACGCGGTGGTGTTCGCGACGGCGCTTTTGAAACACCTCGTGGAGTTTGGCGACGACGGCGCCTTCGCGGAGGTGTGCGCGTCGCCGCCCGCCGAGGGAGGCTCCACGCACACCACCACGGTCATGCGCACGTTCTTAGAAGCTGTCGTGGAGGCGATCGCCAAAAGGGACTCGCCCTCGAAGCACTGCTACGTGTTGCACCTCGCGTGCGCGCGCGCGCTCACCGTCGCGTGCGCCACGGCGCTCTTCGAGGACTGTTCCGGAGAAAAAGACAAAGAAGAAGACGTCACCTTCGCGACCGCGACCGCGAAACACCCGGGCTTCGCCGCGCTCGCGGAGACGTGCGCGGACGCTCGCGCGGACTGGGTTCCCAACCGCGCGAGCGCGAACGCGACGGACGCGCTCATCGCGGCGCTCGCGTCCCGCGTCGCCGAGCGCGCGGAGGCGCCGAAACCGGATGACTTGTTCGCCGCGGGACGAACGAGTCGTTCCGGCGGCGGCGGCGCGAGACGCGGAAAGACGCCTTCGCTCGCCGCGAGGCTCGCGTCGGCGTTTTCGTTCGGGGGCGCGGTGGGTGCCTCGTCCTCTTCCGCGGACGGAGACGAAGACGCACCCGCCACGCCCCTGGCGGACGCGTGCGCGCGTCTGTTGCTGGTCCTGGTGACCTTCCCCGCGCGGGCGAACCCGTTCCGCGAAGCGGCGCGCGCCTGCGCGGACGAGACGGAGTCCGGGCGGACTTCGAACGCCTCCAAGAGGGAAACGTCTTCCGCTTCTGATACTTCTTCTTCCCGGAACTCGAACGCGCGCGAGTTTCTGTCGAAAGCCGTGCGCGGCGCGCCGAACCGCGTGCCCGTGGTGGTGGACCACCGCGCGTTACTCGAGACGCTGAGCGCGTTTGCGGCGTCGGACGCGCGGCGGTACGCGGCGCCTCTTTTGCATTTTTTGGTCACCGAGTGCGACGCCTTCGCGGCGCGCTCGCGCTCGCGGCGGGGCTTCGGGGACGCGGGGGAGAGGCTGGACGTCACCGCGCTCGCGCCCGCGCTCATCTCGGCGCTCGACGGGTTCGGCGCCGCGCAGGCGAGCGGCGACGGGGCGATGTCCGGAACGACCGCGCCGGGTCGCGGCGACGCCGCGTCCCCGTCGCGGGGACTCGAAACCGCCGGGAAAGGTTCCGACTCCGACGCGTTCGCCGACGAGCACGCGTACGCCGCGCTTCCCCTGGTTCTGCTCCTCACCTCCGACGAGGGCTTCGTCGAGGCGGCGCGGCGGCGAGACCTGGACGGCGAACCCGACGAAAACCGAAACGCGAAGCGATCAACCGCCGCCGAGCCGTCGCCCGCGAAAAAAAAAACGAGCGTCTTGACGGCGCTTTTCGGCGCGCTGGCGCGGCTGGCGCGGCGCGGCGGGTTCAGCGCCGCGGGACCCCGCGCGTCGTCGGACGCCGCGAGCGCGAGCGCCGTCTTCGCGCGCGCGCTCGCGCTGGGCGCGATGGCGAACATCGCGCCCAGGTGCGCGCGCGTGGACGCCGCGACCGCGGGAAAGCTGGTGGGCGCGCTGGACGCCTTCGAGCGCCGGGAACGTTTGTTCCGCGCGCGCGGCGGCGGAAGCTCGGCCGAGGCGCTCGCCGTCGGGGACCTGGTGTGCCTGACCCTGGAGATTTTGAACTCGGCGGTGACGCACGCGGCTGCCGCCAACCCCGAGCTCGTGTACGCGCTGCTGCACAGGCGCGACCTGTTCGAGCCGCGCGAGGCGGACGCGGAGCACGACGCGCGCGGTTTCGGGGACGGCGGCGCGGCGGAACAGGCCTTCCGCGAGGCGAACGTCTCCGGAGACGGCGCGACACCTCGCGCCACCTCGGCGCCGAGAAGCTCGCGCGCGAACCTGCGCGGCAACCTCCGGCGCATGCTGGCGCACCTGGACGAGAAGATCGAGGTGACGAACGCGTACGTCACCGCCGAGCGCGTGATGGAGATTGCCGCGCGCGCGGCGGCTTCGTTTGAGCCGGAACACGCGGATGGCGCGATTCGGTTCGAACCGACGCCGTTCGCGTACGCGTCGTCTCCGGAAACCGCGCGGACGTTCTTCGCGCCGCTGGCGTGGCGCCTGGTGGTGGAGCAGGAGGGGTTCGAGTGGGACGAGAAGACCCTTTTGGGCGGGATGCTGGGGCGAGCGGTGGGGGAGGCGTTGTGATGCGTAGTCTTTGTAGCGCGGTGTCACAACGAACCGAGTCGCGAAGAACTCAGTCGCGGAAGCCGAAGTAGCCGCGGATGGTGAACGGCTCCTGCTTGATCTCGGGCTCGAGCTTGATCTCGGGGTCGGGCTTGATCTCGGGGTCGGGCTTGACCTCGGGGTCGCGCTTACGCTTCCGCGGCGGAGCCGGCTGACCCGCACGAGCG
>ENA-OUOG01004587-OUOG01004587.1-marine-metagenome-genome-assembly--contig:-NODE-4587-length-11783-cov-8.549633_pt1 | contig 11783 bp, 15 predicted proteins | sample MGYA00248635_ERZ508505 | MGnify/ENA primary metagenome ERZ508505 (study PRJEB26176, sample SAMN06267871) | marine metagenome | isolation source: Saanich Inlet, British Columbia, Canada | place: Pacific...
CTCAGGTCCGTCTCTCTCATACCCACCGCCTGGGCGCTAGTCTTATTTTATTAGTGTATAATTAAATTACTATGACTTTATGTTCCCCAGACGTTTATGGCCTAGAGCCCGTTAACATTACTTGGAATGTTGTTCGTGGAGACACGGCCAGCCTTAGAATCGACTTTTTTGAAGACGATGAAACCACCTATCACGACATTAGCGGATGGGACATTACAGCAACAGCGTATAACCCAAAAACTGAATCATTCCAAGAACTAGATATAGCCGTAGAAACTGGTTATGTTATTTTGACGGCGGACTCAGATATTACCGCAAACTGGGGTACGGGGATCAGAGCCAGAGTTAACGAGCTTAGCTTTGACCTAGAAGTTGTTTTGGACGACAATTCTGTTTGGACACCAGTAAGAGGATTTATTTCTGTTATTGGTGACGTCACTGGAGGAAGCCTTTAATGTCAGTAGTGGTTAAGGTTTCTACACATGCCCCAGGCATTCCAGATTCTGTAAAAGTTGATGGCAGCTTTTTTCCTGTAAACAAATAGTCGCGTGGTATAATATAGCGAGGAGCAGATATGGCATTTCCAGGAACTTACAACATCAACTACTACAAGGGCGACACCCTAGAGTTCCGAGTGTACCCAAAGGACTCCTCTGGCGGAACCTTTCCCCTTTCTCAATTTGTTAGCCCAAACGGCGTAACCAAGTTCACCATTGCCCCAGCTCGCGGCAGCTCTTCTGGAGCTGTCGAGGGGTATGCTCAGATTTCAAACGATCAAACATACATTCTCTGTGCGATCACCCCAGCAAACGGAGCATCCTTAACTGCAGGAACAATCTATGAGTATGACGTAGAAATTGCAAGGTCTTCTGCAGACTATGACTACGTCTACACACTCCTAACGGGTTCAGTCACGGTTACCGAGCAGGTCACACAAACTGGAACATTGTCTATACCAAACAATCCAACAGACCTACTCCTAGATTCCTCAACCACAAACTCTCTTACTATTAGCTGGACCGCACCAGAAGCTGGAGGGACCCCAGAAGGCTACGAGGTGTACATAATTCCATTTACACTAGACCCAGCAACAATTCTTGCTGCAATTAGTGGTACTCCAGAAGACCTAGTTCTAGTTCCAGAAACAACCCACACCTTTGCTGGCTTAGATGCAGGAACAGATTATCTTGTTGGCGTTAGATCTTACAATGATGTTGGGCCAGCAGCACTAGAAACAACTCTAACCAATGCGCTTCTTGGCGCTTATACTACAGAAGAAGAGAGTTCCTAGATGGCAGAGGTCATTGTCTCAACGCCAGACCTCACAGTTCTAGGTGGGCCAGCAAGTGTGCAGGTAGACACAAGCATCGGAACAGCCGGGCAAAGAGGTACCTTTGTTATGTATGGATTGTTAAATCCAAACAATCCAAGTGCTAGCTTTATTGAGACCCCGACAATCTTTGACCTTTATATTCTCACAGACCCCTCTAGCGCAGATTACTTGCAGGTTTATCAGTATGTAATTCAAGACGGAGAAGAAATCTGGATCCCAACGATTAAACTTACCCCAAACTTTTACGGAACGAACAGGGTCGTAACCTTTATAGAAGGACAGGCAGAGCTGCTTATCAACCTTTTTGATTTGGGCTTGGTAGACCTAAGAGCAGAGATCCTAGATTTAGCAAACACAAAGTTTTTATTTAGTGTTCAAGCAACTCTAAGCAATTACGAAGTTGCCTCTGAAGTAAATCCAGCAGTTCCCGCTACTCATCTCCCAGCAGCGGTTTCTGTCGAGGTAAAAGACATCGAGCTTGACGCCAGCGATGATGAGCTTAAGATTCCAATAACATTGCATGGAGCAGAGTTTGATGGAACTTCTATGCAAGCAATTGATGGTAAAAATGTTATTGCTCACCTTTCAATTTTGGTTATTAATCCAAACGACGTTACTGACTTCTTAGCGGAGGTTGAGGTATAATGGCAGAAAACATTGGCGGTCCTTCCGCACCATACAACACACAGATTCCTAGCATTGCAGATGATGCAGACATTCAGACAGCCTTCAGGCTCTATCACTATGGATCCAACACAAGCACACCAGGTGAGATTCCAGATGATTCTATTGCAGGACATTTGACAGACCTAGAAGAAACAAAGATTGATATCGTGCCAACCGTATTGGCACTAGACAGAAACCCAGACACAGTAGAGACAACAGGATTTTATGTTCAAGCAGGAACGCCAATATCAGGAAACTACCCAGCACTTCTCTCTGGCCTTCTTACAGTCGTAAACAATGGCGCGACTATTTATCAACAGTATCAGGTTGTCGGTGGCTCTGAAAGTGGCGGGACCATTAATCCAACAAACAAAATATATTGGAGACATAAAACTGGCGGTTCTTGGAAAACCTGGAGAACATACATTGACGATGCAGCATTTACTTCAAAGGGAGACAATCGATACGTTCAGGGTATTGCAAACATTTCAGACTACTACACAAAGGCCGAAGCAAATGCTTTCCTTGCCCCAATTCCAATTACATACTTAACTATTGCAGAAGCAGACACAAGAAGCCTTATAACAGAAAATGTTCAAACTGCTAGCTACACACTTCAGCTTTCAGACAGGAACAAGGTTGTCGCAATGAACAATGCAGCCGCAGCAGTTGTAACGGTTCCAACTCACGAATCAATGGGCGAAAACCCATTCCCCATAGGAAGCATTGTGAACGTTTACGCTATGAGTAATCAAACAATTACCATCCAGGGCGCAAGTGGTGTTGATGTCCGTAATGCCGGTCAACTTTTTGAAAGATATGTTGAAGTTTCCCTTCGTAAAAGAGCAAACAACGAATGGGTAGCTTCCGGTAACATCATTCCAGTTTGACACTTTTATAAAAAGGTGTTATCCTCTTTGGATATGTTTTTTAGGACTGCGTCAGCCCTGACCCTATCGCTAGCCATCATAGGCATTCCGCAAGTGGGGGTAGCCAGTGAGCCAGATTTTGAAATTGAAACTACAGATATATTTCTGGACGAAATGAATTTTTATCAAAGATCCTTTACTGTTGTGTCAAACTATAGCCCTAAAGTCAATAGAGTTAGTCCAATTTCTATACCCCAGATGGTTTGGCCAACAGATGACAATAAAATTTCTAGCGAATATGGCTGGAGGCAACGCCCCTGCAAATCCTGCTCCTCAGACCACAAAGGCATTGACTTTGTTCCAGGACGCGGAGAGCCAGTTTACGCAGCAATGGATGGAATAGTTGCTAGGGTAGAGTATCGTGGAGGATTTGGCCAGCATGTTTATATTGACCACATTGCAAACTTTAACGATGAAGTCTTTGAAAACTGGAGAACTGTTTATGCACATATGGAAGCTGAAACTACACCAGAAAATTTGCGGGTAGGCTCACTTGTAAAGGCTGGAGACATTATTGGTACCGTTGGAAGCACAGGCACTTCGACCGGAGCCCACCTTCATTTTGAATTATTTGTAGATGGAAAAAATGTTGATCCAGAAAAATATCTTCTGATGTATACTAATCAATGATATAATTTAAATATCATGTCTACTTATAATGTTGGAAACATTCCCCCGCAGATTGTATGGACAATTGTTCGCGGAGACTCTGCTGTATTTAAAGTTTATGTAACAGATGACGACAAGCAGGCCCTAGACCTAAGCACCTGGACCATTGACTTAGAGATTAGAAGAGGTTCAGACTTAATTGTTGCCGTAGAGCCAGCCCCACTTGATTCTGATGAGACCGGATACTTCACTGTAAAACTTTTGCCAGAGCACTCAGAAATTCTTCAAACAGACGACCTGTTTGACATTCAGCTTTTTGATGGTGGGGAAACAGTTTGGACAGTTGCCCAAGGTGCCATAGTTATGGTTGAAGATGTAACGGGGGCACCCTCTGGTGATTCCTAATGGCCTCGTCTAAAATAATTTATGATCAACCAATCAATGTCAAAGACATTTCTATATCAAAAAACTACCCAGCTAAAATAGAGTCTTCTTCTGGGTCAACTAAAGTATTTGATGAGCCCTTACAGGTTAGGTCCATAAAAGAGTCAAACTTTTATAACGCAAAAGTTGTCAATAGCAAAAGAACTGTAAAAGTTAGCCAGAAACTTCCCTTCTATGTCAGGTTTGAAAACATTGTTATGGTTGGCTACGGCCCCTCTAATCCAGCCCCTATTGGCGTTGCCGTAATTGGGGGAAATAACTGGATTCTTTAATATCTAATTAAACAATAATGTTATAATTGTTTATATGACAAGGTTAGATGTTGAAGTAATTAAGTCTAGGTTCGAAACTGGCGACAAGCCAAACGGACAAGACTTTATCGATCTTATCGATACCTTGGCAGCTAACTCCACCGACCTAGGGTCTGACGGAAATAATGAGTTAGAGATTACCGGAATTGAGAACGAAACGGTAATTGATACAGTTTCTGTAACAGAGTGGAGAATGGTTAAGTACCTTGTTTCTTTGTCTAAAACTTCTGACGGAGATAATAAGTATTATGCAACCGAACTTAGCATCCTGATTGACGGAACATATGTAAATGTGTCGGAATATGGGGTACTAGACAATGATGGGGATATGGGAACCATTAGTGTCTCTAGGAATGGAAATAATCTTGAACTCAAGGTTACTCCCAATCCAAGTATTAGGCCAATAACTGTGCGTTACGCACGCATGGGACTAAAGGCATAGATATCAATAAGGAGATGATATGGCAACCGTAAATAAAGACTTTAGGGTCAAGCACGGACTCGTAGTTGAGGGTACGACAGCAACCGTAAATGGTAGCAACGTACTAACCGAGGCCTCAACAACATTCCTCAACAACATTATTAAAGATCAGTCTGGTGACCTGTTAGCAAATGCTACCCTAACTAACCTAACAATTGGTTATGACGATGTTACTAATGCACTCACCATTACCGCTGAAAACGGTGTAGCAGATTCGGACACTGACGATCTTGCTGAAGGTACCGTAAACCTCTACTTTACAGACGCTCGTGCAGTGGCTGCTGTAGAGAATGGAACCTTTAGCTCTATTCAGGTAGACACAATTACAACTGGTAATGGCCAGCTGCAGGTCGATGATGGAGTTATTATTTCTTCATCTCAAGGCAATGCATACATTACTGTAGATGGCAATACGCTAGCTACCGAGGGATACGCCGACCAGGCTGAAGCAGATGCAATTACTTCATCCAACAGCTACACCGATGGCCGCGAAACAGCAATTACCGCAGCGTACGAGGCATATGCAGATCAGGCAGAGGCAGATGCGATTAGCTCTGCCAATTCATATACCGATGGTCGTGAAACTGCTATTACTTCTGCTTACGAAGCATACGCAGATACAGCAGAGTCAGATGCTATCTCTACATCAAATACGTATACCGATAACTTAATTGGTGACGGAACTGTAGATGGAACTGCTGGTAACACAGTAAAAGACCGTATTGATACAGCTGTAGCAAATCTAGTTAGCGGTGCTCCAGAACTTCTAGATACCCTAGACGAGATTGCCGCTGCAATTGCTGATGACGAGAACTTCTCAACAACAGTAGTTAGCGACATTGCTCAGGGTCTTACAGACGCAAAGGCATACACAGACACTCGTGAAACAGCTATCACAACTGCTTACCAGGGCTATGCAGATACAGCAGAAGCGGATGCTATTTCTTCAGCTAATTCTTACACAGATGGCCGTGAGACAGCAATTACCACAGCCTATGAAGCGTATGCTGACCAGGCTGAAGCAGATGCCATCGCTACTGCAGCAGCAGATGCAACAAGCAAGGCAAACACTGCAGAGTCTAACGCCAATACGTTTACTACAAACTCTATTGACGCACTAGACACTGACGACATTGAAGAGGGTGCAAACAACCTTTACTTCACTGATCAGCGTGCAGTAGATGCCCTAGAGGCTGTTGTTCCCAACTTCACAGAGGTTGACATCAACAGTGTTGCAAAGCAAGTGGCCGCAACAGCTAGCCTAGCAGATACTAACCAGACAGCTGTTTACTCTTTTGACTCAACAGCTTACAGGTCAGCAAAATTTGTTGTCAAGGCAGCTTACAGCACTCACACCGAAGTATCAGAAGTCATTGTAACTTTGGACACTTCTGATAACATTGCAATTACAGAATATGCCGTTGTGGGAACAAATGGAAGCCTAGGAACTATTACTGCCGGAATGGACGGTACAGACGTAGAGCTTCTATACACAGCTGGTTCTGCTAGCACCGATGTCTCGGTGTTTGGTACACTTATAGCATAAACATAACGTTACGGAGGTGGTAGCCCTTGGCTACAGATAGCAAAGACTTTAAGATCAAAAACGGTCTTATCGTTCAAGGCGCTACCGCCACCGTTAACGGTAACAATGTAATTACCGAAGCATCAAGTATCGCAGATATTTCTGATGTCGATACTAGCGGTGCTACAGATTCTCAAGCACTTGTTTATAATGCCTCTAGTGGAATTTGGATTCCTGGAGCAGCAATTGGTGGTGGTGGCGGGGGAAGCTATACAATTTCTGCTACCGCCCCACTGTCACCATCGGCAGGTGATGTTTGGTTTGACTCAACAGACGGACTGTCTTATATTTATTACAATGACGAAGATACTTCTCAGTGGATTGAGCTAAGTGGACCACAGGGTTTAATTGGAGAAGGGGTTGCAGATGGAGGAACCACCGGTCAAATACTTTCCAAAGCCTCTGATCAGAACTACGATACTCAGTGGCAAGATCTAGTTTTAGATAAAGCAGTTTCTGAACTCACAGACACCTCCATTGCTTCACCAACAGACGGAGAGTCCTTAGTTTACGACGGAACTTCTTGGGTAAATGAAGATGTTAGCATTCCTTACTCATCGTCAGAACCAACACCTGTGGCTGGAAAGCTTTGGATAGACTCTTCAAATGCTGCAGAGCCAGTCTTAAAAGTGTATAATGGTATAGATTGGATTCCTGTTTCCGGTAGCGGGGGTCTCGTAAACTTCTTCTTGATGGGGGCATAGATTGGCACAAACATACAAGGTTGCAGGGCAAGCTTACAGTGAACAGGTTTCTAGAACAGTAACCAATAAAGAGGTTTCAAACAATGTTGTCACCCTTACGACAAGCGTTGATCATAACGTTGTTGTTGGCCAATCTGTTACCGTTGCAGAAGAAGAGCAAAGTACGTCTGTAAGCAATAAGTCTCTAGCTAGCAATGTAGCCACGCTCACGGTTGGACCGCACAGAATTATTGCTGGTCAGTCAGTAACAGTAAACATTTCAGATGCATCATTTGACGGCACCCACACCGTCACATCAACAACATCAACAACAATTACCTATGACATTATTGCTGATAATGTTGACTCTACATCTGCTTCTGGAACAGTCAGTTATTTAGACCTAGCCTTTAACGGAACTTTCGTGGTAGATAGCAATCCAACTACAACAACTCTTACATACACCAGAGTCGCAGAAGACTTTTCTTCAGCAGCAGCAACAAACCTTACAGCGACACATATCCCCTGGAATATTGTAGCGACATGCCCGTCTGGCGTATCTATGGTTATAAGCAGCCTTATGATTTGTAATCAGTCATATGGTCCAGGAAGATATCAAGTTGCCGTAGCGGATAGCTTAGATTTTGAAAATAGAAACATTATTTTTTATAATGATGTCCTCGACACATCCGACACAGTTACAATTACTGGCGGTATTGTTCTTGATCCAACAAACAAGTATCTACTTGTAGCATCAGACATCGAGGGCGTTTCCTCTTCTGCCTTTGCTGTGGAGGTGTCTTAATGGCTGTAACTAGAAACAACTCTAACTCTCCACTACCCTATTTTGGACCACTCTCTGGAATTTCTGCGTATGCAAACAGGGGCGGAGAAATTTTTCACTATGTTTCAAATGGCACAAACCCAAACGATGTTTTAAATGCAACATACAGGGTTCATGTTTTTGACACAGTTGGAGAGCAGACAATAACTTTTGATAGGCCTGGTTCCGTTGATGTTGTTGTTATAGCCGGTGGAGGCGCAGGTGGTAATGGTTATGAAAGATATCAGCACGGCGGTGGCGGAGGTGCTGGAGGTCTTATTCAAACCTATGGTGTAGCCGTAGATATTGGATATACCGATATTTCGGTAGGTGGCGGAGGTATTGGAAAGTGGAATCACAGCGGAGAGCAAATTAAGGCAAGCGGAAGAGATTCTGCTTTTGGAGCCCTTTTAGCAATTGGTGGCGGGAGAGGCGCATCAAGAGGAGATATCTACAACACATCTCACTCCGGTGGTTCTGGTGGCGGCACAACTGATACAGCAGCACGAAATCCAGGTTCTGGAACTGTCGGTCAGGGACATTCTGGAGGATCTGCAGCTTCAGATTTCAACACGGCTGCTGGTGGCGGTGGCGCTGGTGAGCCAGGATCAAGTATTACTGTGAACACAGATCCTGGGCATGGCGGAGATGGGCTGGCTATCGCTTTTTACAGCAATAATGCAATATATTATTCTGGTGGCGGCGCAGGAAGTAAGCGAGACAACAACGGGGAGACTCCCGTAGGTGGCCTCGGCGGCGGGGCCAACGGAATTATAACCGGCGGAAACCAACACGGAATAAATGCAGACTACTATGGCGGAGGTGGCTCTGGAGGGGTTTCTGGTAGCAGCACTACTTGGACCCAGGGAGGATCTGGATACCAGGGTCTGGTTATGGTTAGGTATAGGATTGGATAATGGCAGTAAATAAAATTAAGCAGTACACCGGAACTTTTGAGTATATTTATACCCCGAGACGACCTGCGGCTTATGCTGCAGATGGTGGCAGTGTTAGCCTCTTTACATCAGAGCTTGGTGGCGGGGGCAGAAATGTTAAAGGTGCAACATACAGAGTTCATAAGTTTACAACCTCTTCTGATATAACTTTCAACCAAGCAGGTTATGTAGATGTGTTGATCGTTGGCGGTGGAGGTGCTGGCGGAGCTTCGTATAACCACGATATGGGCGGTGGCGGAGGTGCTGGTGGTCTCATTGAGCGCTATAACCATTATGTGGACGCTGGAACATATTCTGTTAATGTTGGAGCTGGAGGAACGCCCAGCAACGGTGCAAGCTTGTCTGCAAAAGGCTCAAATTCCTCATTCGGCAATATTGTTGCTTTTGGAGGAGGCCGAGGAGGAAACAGATATGCAACATATGACAGAACACATATGGCAGGTGGCTCTGGGGGTGGCGGTGCAGACAATAGCGATCTTGGCGCAGACGGTATATCAGGACAAGGTTTTAATGGAGGAAACTCCTGGGGAGATATTTCTGGCGGTGGCGGGGGAGCCGGAGGTTCTGGGGGGTCACCAATAGATGGGTTTGTAACTTGCTTTGGTGGTCAAGGAAGGCCAACTTATTTCGATAATGATTATGGAGATTGGATGGCAGGAGGCGGCGCAGGGTCCTATAGAAACGGCAAGCGAAACGAAAGAGGCATTGCCCTTGGGGGTCGCGGTGGTGGAGGCGACGGGGGGACAGCTGGCGATGGAGAACAGCGTCGAAACGGAAATCCAGCAACATACTATGGTAGTGGTGGGGCCGCAGGATACTCTAACACCACCCAGTGGAATAACGGCGGGGCTGGATATCAGGGGATTGTAATTGTTAGGTACCTTATTACATAGGTGATAAAATATGGCACTTAATTTTCCAGCAAATCCCCAAGATGGCGATGAATATGGCAAGTATGTCTATAATGCTGCTAAGAATGTTTGGAGTTCTTCCGCTACCCCGCCAAGATACCTTGTTTCTCAAAATGTTCCAGGTACCGCAAACAATGGCGATGTCTGGTTTAATACATCCACTGCAAGATCTTACATTTATTATGAAGATAGCGACAGCTCGCAATGGGTTGAAATTGGTGGTGCAGAGGGCGCTGTTGGAACCCCTTCAGAATTAGGAGATATTCCTGGAGTAGATCTGACTGGTTTGGCAGATGGCAAGACCCTGGTTTATGACGCTGCTAACTCTGAGTGGATTCCAGGAGAAGCTGGCGGCAAGTTTACAGTTTCTGACACTGCTCCCTCAGAAGCAGAAAATGGCGATACTTGGTTTAAGTCAGACGATGGAAAAACATACATTTACTACGTCGATGCAGACGGTGGGCAATGGGTTGAGATCGCATCAAATACCACGGGGTATTTAGACATTGGTCAACTTAATGATGTATCTATTGTTTCCCCCACAACAGGACAGGCTCTAACTTTTAACGGTACAAATTGGGTTAATGCTACCCCCGCTTCTACACTAGACTCTTTGACAGATGTTGATACTGCCGGCGTTGCCGATGGGCAGGCTTTGGTTTATGATTCTGCAAATAGCGAGTGGGTTCCAGGAAGCGCTGCTCCTAGTGGAGTAAATATAATTGATTCTGACACAATCAATGTTGATTTTTCTGACAACGTACCCCTGGAAACTAGGGCGGTAGCTGGAGATGTTACATTTACCGCTTCTAACTATACTGCTGGTGCCAAGAAAACGATATACCTTGAAGGCGATACTGTTTCTCGTAATCTTACTTTTCCAGCAGCTTGGAATTTTATTACAGACAAACCAACAGCTATTGGTGCTAGCAAAAACAATATCTTAGATCTTAATTCTTTTGGAACATCTGAATCTACCACTGTTGCTTTGTGGTTGGGTGCATCGTCATTTGAACCAATTACTGCGTCTGGCGGGACTGAGTCGGAAATTATTATTAGTGGTGTAACATACAAATTTCATAAATTTACGTCTAGTGGACTTTTAAATATATCAGGTCTTGGAGATGATGGATCTGTAGACTATTTGATTGTGGCCGGTGGAGGCGGAGGAGGTGCTGGGGGGTCTGGTGCGGCTGGAGGTGGCGCCGGTGGCATGCTTACAGCAAGCTCATTCTCCATAACAACTGGTCAGCATAATATTTTAATTGGTTCTGGTGGAGCACCAGTATCCAGTGGTTCGAACTCGTCATTTTATGGGTTTACCGCTATTGGTGGTGGACACGGCGGCAGCCAAAACGGCCCCAACGGTGCACCTGGTGGATCTGGAGGGGGCGCACCAGGTGGTGGCGGTTCAGGAACAGCTGGTACTGGCTATGGGTCGGGCACAAGCGGTCAGGGTAGTCGTGGTGGCACTGGCTGGTTCGAAAGTACAAAAGACGGCGGCGGCGGCGGCGGAGGCGCCAGCCAAATTGGTGGGGCTGGATCATCAAACTTAGGTGGAAACGGCGCGGATGGGCTAGCATGGATTGATGGTGTTACTTATGCTGGTGGAGGTGGTGGATCTTCTTATACTGGATCTATCTCTTCTGGTGGATCTGGAGGAGGCGGCGCTGGCGGCCTTGGTGGACCAACCCTTGTTGCTGGAATTAACGGTACAGATGGTCTCGGCGGCGGAGGAGGGGCTGGTAATGCGACAAACGGTGGATCATATGGCGGTAGTGGGGTTGTTACTATAGCATACCCAATAACGGACCCAAATTAAGGTAGAATATAGACATGGCACTTAACTTTCCAATCAACCCAGCAGATGGCGACACATATGAAGGATATGTGTATAACGCCACAGCAGGGGTTTGGAATTCAGACCCACATCAGATTGCATCTAGGTTCGTTACGTCCGCTACAGCTCCTTCTAGCGCCTCTGAGGGGGATGGATGGTTTGACACTAACACTGCAAAGAGTTATGTGTACTACGACGGGGTATGGGTACAA
>ENA-OUOG01004589-OUOG01004589.1-marine-metagenome-genome-assembly--contig:-NODE-4589-length-11775-cov-4.744743_pt1 | contig 11775 bp, 25 predicted proteins | sample MGYA00248635_ERZ508505 | MGnify/ENA primary metagenome ERZ508505 (study PRJEB26176, sample SAMN06267871) | marine metagenome | isolation source: Saanich Inlet, British Columbia, Canada | place: Pacific...
GGCCCTGTTGTGACACCAGTAACTCTACCATAAGCATCTACAGTTATTTGATCAATTTTAGTTCCATCTGATGTAGAACCGTATGTTCCAGCGCCAATTCCACCAGTATTCATATTAAATGTTACTGTTGGGATTTGTTGTTGGCCATTGATAACAACAGTTGTGTTTGTGCCGTTTATAAAATTAACCGTATCATCACGTCCAATATACGTCTGTTGTCCACCATTAGCTTGTATGTAAAAGTCTGTAGTGTTTGGTGGAGTCACCCAAGCAAACGTCCCGTCTCCATCACTTCTCAAGTACGTACTCGTTGTGCCGTTACCAGTAACATTTAATTCAGCGGCACCAACTGAGTTATCGGTTATAGTAGCTGCACTCACACTGTTTAAACTAGATAAAATACCTAATGTTGGTTTATTGGTTAAATCTAAATAAGAACCAGAGAATCCATTAGGTACATTTATTTTTATAGTGTTAGCAGCGTCATCTTTAACAACTGTAGTATTAGTTCCATTCACCCACTGCGCAGCTGCTACATCTCTAATTTCCTCGTCACTACGTTGAGTGTTTGTATTAGTGTCAGTCCAAGGAACATTTACATACATCTTATTAGAACCGTCAAGCTCTACAGGGTAGTTTTTACCAGTCTCTGTATAACCTACCTTAACTAACCCTAAAACAGATGAAGTCGCTACAGAATATGTTGTATTTGCGTCAGATCTCCAAGCTGGGTTGCCACTACCATCTGTTTTCCAAACCTTATTTGCTTGTCCACTACCTGATGCAACATACCCTGCAGCCGATGATGAGTTAGCAATCCAAGTATTGTTATCAGTAAACACAGCTCCAGCTGGCACCGGAGTCTTCACATTGTCAAATGCCCAATTTGAAGATATTGAAGTAGTGGTAGCCCCGTTTACTGGCGTATCATGTATAGGTCTGAATGTATTAGTATCTGTAGAGGATATTGTTATTACCCCTCCAGCTTCAGATAACGTAATATTACTACCTTTCTTGAATCGTAAGGTTTCAGAAGAGGTAAGTGTATTATTAGCAGAGCCATCGCCATTAGTATCCACACTCACCGGTCTCCAGGTATTAGTGTTCGTGTCTACATCGTCTCTCCAAGCTGGAACACCATTTGCGTCTGTCTTCCATACTTTATTATTATTTCCTGCACCTGCCGCAACGTAACCTGCATTAGCAGCACTATTCGCTACCCATGTGTTTGTGTCAGTATTTACCCAAGGCACGTTTACAACTGCTTGTCCTGAGGAATTTAATTGAATACCGTAAGTCCTACCCGCAGTTGCTGTAACAGCGTTAGCGGCTACTGATTGGTCTGTGTTTGAAAATAGTTCAATACCACCTCTAGTAGTTGCAGTAGCTTCAGGCAGAGTGTAGTTCATGTTATCCACTACTAAATCTATAGTACCATCCGCATCTTGGTATGTAGCGGCTATTCGAGTTTCAGTGTTACCACTAAACATAGCGCCCACAATATCTTGCACCTGTTCAGTAGATAATTGAGTGTTCGTGTTTACGTAGTTACCAGGGTGTATGTTATTAGCACCTTGATCTACTGTCCAATCTAAGTGTTCTTTTGCTACAAACCCAGCTAAATCATCGTGGTTGAAATCAGAAGATACGTAAGTAGTGTCTGTGAATACTGCTCCAGCAGGCACCGGCGTCTTAACGTTGTCGAAGGCCCAATTAGAACTTATAGACGTTGTAGTGGCATTATCAACTGGAACATCATGTATAGGTCTAAATGTATTAGTATCAGTATAGTTGTTAGGGTGGATGTTTGTAGCGCCCTGATCAACAGTCCAATCAATATGCTCGTTAGCTACCACTCCAGCTAAATCATTATGATTGAAATCTCCAGAAACATAAGTAGTATTCACATAATTATTAGGATGTATATTAGTAGCCCCTCGGTCTGTCGTCCAATCAATATGCTCATTAGCCACAAACCCGGATAAAGAATCATGATTAAAATCAGAAGACGTGTAAGTAGTGTTTGTGTCTTGCGCTAAATTCCTCCAAGCAGTCCAAGTACCATTGTAAAAAGTTCTATGATAATAATTAGTAGAATTATATTGACTGTATAATTGAGTTGTGAATAAACCATTACCATAATCATCATTAATAACTTGTAATATACCAGCATTAGCAGTAGGATAATTTGTACCACTAGCCGCACTTGAATTAGCGTTTTGAGTAAAAAATCCAGTAGACCTATATGTGTTTAAATCAACACTTGCTGGAATTGCATTACCATTAATATATACATTATCTCCGGAAACCTTAATCCCGTTTCCACCATTTACATGAAAAGTTGTCCCCGAAAGAGTTAAACCATTACCTGCTGAATATGTAGTATCTGTAACTGTTTCAGTTGCGCTAGTGATACCGGTTATATGTCCATATGTATCTAATGTGATATCTTGTATATAAGTACGACCAGAATTGTTCACTGAAGCTTGTGACGAAGTATCTTCATGGTTAACCGTTATTGTTGCATTTCCTGATTGGTTTGTGGTAAATGAACCTCCACCTGTTAAAGCGCCTCCTGCGTTTATGGTTATAGTCGCATTATTAGGGGTTGTATTTGGCGGGGTTGCCCAAGTGAATGTTCCATCCCCGTCACTTCTTAAATATTGAGAAGTAGTTCCATTTCCGGTAACATTTAATTCAGCGGCACCAACTGAGTTATCAGTTATGGTGGCGGCATTTACTGTATTTAAAGTAGCTAGAGATCCTAAACCTAGTGAAGCTCTACCAGTGGTAGCGTTTAAACCAGTTGCTCCACCATCCCATTTATTCCTGTCAGCGTAGGCTGTGTTCCATTGTGTTGAGTTTCCGCCTGTTGCTGATATAGTACCTGTTACATCAAGATCTGCTTGTATCTCTGTATTTGATTTTAACTTCATTTATTATCCTATTTTTGTACTAATACTCTAACTGAATTTGTCGGGGTAGATGCAAATGTAATTGTAGCTTGCGTTGCTGATAATCTTTCTACGTCTGCGTAAACCGTTTCGTAAGTAGCAACATCGTATAGTTGAATTATAACATCCCTAGTATTCAACCCATGATTAATAGTAGCTGTGTCGGCTATTGTTGTAGCGTAAGAAGTAGTTGGAGTACTATATGTGTTAGATATTGTTACAGTATCATTAGCTGCATTCGTTGTTATAGATATATTAGAGCCTGCTGATAGCGTTAAAGTATCGTTATTAGTGTCTGCAGATATGGTACTTTGCCCTGGTACAGCCACATTCTTAAATATGTTTTGAGAAGAACCTCTATCTGTATTCGTTACCGTAGCTGTGCCTCCTGCATAAGCTACACCTATTCCGGTTCCAGCATCTACATTACCAATACCTATTTGTGAAGCACTTGCTAAATCGATGTTATTTTGAACTGCTGTCCAATCAGTTAAAGCAGTAGGCGAGTCAATCTCCGCTATTAATACATCACCAACTCTTACTTGCTCTGTAAAGAATAATCCATCCGCGGTGACTGTGTATGTCCAACCTTTTTTAATTCCAGCTATAGGTGTAGAATCTAAGTTTGGAGTATTTGTTGCAGCATCGTAACTTCCTTGATAAACTAAACCACCGACTACTGCTCCGTCAACATAAGCTTTAACAGCAGCCGAAGTTGGTAGAGTTGTGTCGTTGTCGTTGTTTTCAATTCCCTCTGCAGCCGTTGCAATAGCTGATGCATTGAAATTAGCTACATCTAAAACGTTGTTAGCAACTGTTGTTGATATTGAAGTTGTTCCAGATCCAGTTACTTCACCTGTTAGTGCTATAGTTTGAGCAGGACTAACTGCGTCTATTGTTATTTTTTTAGAGCCATCATCGGTAAGCGTTATATTTGTACCAGCAACAAGCGTAACAGTTTCTACTACAGCGTTAGATCCAACTAACACTATAGCCGCATCATTTCCAACCTGTAAACTATCTAAATCATAAGTAACGCCAGCTATATCACTTAGAGGTGCCCAAGTGTTGTCTCCTCTTAGATACTTTGTTAAATCAGGTGTTCCAGTAGCTGATAGTTCAGCTGTTATAACTGGTTTAGCTGCTGAACCTGTTGATGATAAACTTACAAAAGTACCGCTACCAAAGCTATACTCTTTTAAAGATACCCAAGTATCTGTAGGGTTTGCATAATATTTAGCTACACTATCACCTGTATCAAAGTATATCTGCCCAGGATTTGTATTAGCGGATCCTGTATTATGAAGCCTTACATTCCATATTTCGTTATTTTTAAGATTTAGGTTGTTTAAAAAAGGTATTGCCATGCTTTTAGTTTATATATGCCTTACCCGACTCTGCAGAGGCAAATGTTATTGTTAAGTTGTTTTCGTCTATATACATAATATCTCCATAACCTTTCTGCCCAGTAGACAGAACCATTGTAGCTGATGGAAACTTATTTAGATTGTGTTGCACATTCCAGGTTGAAGAAGCAGTAGCCTGATCATGCACATATGTTTTATCCGTATCATTGTTAGGTATTGTAAACTCACTAAATATATAAGTGGCACCAATGGCCATTACCCCATTAGCTTCTTGATTAGTGACGTTTACTATAAAAAAGTTAGACTCTGTAGGGTGTTCTGTAATACTATCAACTATGTATACACCAAATTTATTTATATCATTTAGCTCAGCTAAAATTATGCTCTTACCTACGAATAATGGTATATATTTATCTATATTTTTAAACCCTATCAATGTTTTACTAAGCATAAAAGAAGTAACATCAGAAAATGGCTTCCCTACACCTCCTCCTGCTTCAAAACTTATAGTACCCGCATCTCTACCTTCTGATATATCTGTCTGGAAAAAATATAACACTTGGTCAGCAACACCTAAACTGTTGGTTTTATTAAACATACCAACTACATCCGCTAAAGAATAGTTTTTTGTTCTTAAATTAGCGCCCGGAGCAACATCAGTTCCTATCGTTTTATCTCCTAATTCGGGTTTAGCGTCTACACCATAAGTGCTTATTCTTGCCATGCTATATTATGTGTTTGTTGAATATCTATTTCCGCTTTCCTTTCTAGTACCTTGCCCCTCATTACCTCGATTCGATTTCACAGAAACAAATCTTTGACGCTTATGATCATAGTCCTGACCTTTAGCCTCGTGAGGATTTTCTCTTCGCTTACGCTGTGCATGTGCTTTTTTAGCCTTCCTAGCAGGGGACATTGCATAAGCCTTATCTCTAGCAGCCTTAGCTCTTCTAGCGGATGGTGAAAGTTTTTGTCTCATACATTGTATGATTACGTCTTTTTATTATGTTTTAAAAATGCGACATTAGCCTGCTACTATTATATATAATACCCTATCGTCGCACTGTATAACAGAAAAAAAATAGTAAAAAATTTTTTGTTAATTATATAGAGGTTTTGTGTTACGCTACGCTATACATTTTTTTTTAAGTATTTGGGAAATGCTTTTATTTTTACCAGCCCCCGTGTTGTTTTTACGTTTTATCCAGGATTTTTCACGTTTTCCTGTGAATATATCAGGAACTAATCAAACTATTTTTATATTTTTAGATATATATTTTTGACTTTTTAGGCAAATTTAATACGTGGTTATTTAGATAATATAAGTGTAATAAAAATAAATAAATAATAACTTAAAAAATAAAAATTATGATACCTTACGAGTATAAAATAGAATTAGCTATGGCTAATACGGATATGGATCTATGTGATCTGATTGAATTAGATCCAAATGAACTGGATGAATTGATAGGATTTTAAACAAACTAAATACGAAGTATAAAAGATAATATAAGTGTAAATAAATAATAACAATTAAATATAAAAATTATGACAAATCAAGAATTAATTACTCAAGCAATTGCAAACATGACTAATGAAGAGAAAGCTAAAATCTTTCCACCAATCGAAAGAAAAAACTTTGTAGTGAGAAAAAGTTGGCTAGGACGAAATCAAATCATCACCTTTGTAAACAACAAAAATCAAAAAGTAACTTACAATCACGATGTAATACTTGAAGCAATGTTACCTAAACTAAGCATAATGCCATGTTGGATCAAAAGAGGTTACTGGTCACAATCAACTAACTTACCTTCTACCGTTAGACATCTAGCTGAGTTTGAAGAACTAGAAGAGGTTGCTACTGAAAAGTAGTAGCTTCTCCCTCGGGGGAAAACAGATAAGATCATATAAATAAAATTAAACCTATAAATTATGAAAAAATTGATAAAAGTAATAGTATACATAACAGTATTGACGCTTGGTATTATCGTAATATATGATGCGATAGTAAACGGATCTAACCTTTAAAACAAATAATATGGATTTTTACGATAAAGAAATAGAAACATTATACAATACGCTTAGATCAATGATCAGCCCAGAATCTGATAGTATTTTGTACGATCTTGCTCAAAAAGCAGATGACTTAAAGTTTGAAAATACAAATCTAAAACTACAAACTAAATACGAATGTAAATAGATAATATAACTGTAACAAATAAACAATAACAATTATGAAACAAAACTTAATACAAGAAATATGGGAATATTGTAAACACACACATAACGATCAAGACTATAAAGACTTACAAGAGTTTTCAGTAGAAGAATTAAAAGAAATATTAAATGATATAAAAATAGACTATTAATACTAAATAATATGGAACGATACGAAGAATTAAATAACAAATTACAAAAAGGTATTATAACTAATACAGAAATGTTAGAACTTAACTTTTTAGCTTTTGGAGCTTCCTATATGGAAAGTAACGATAAAGGAGCATTGAAAGAATACTAAACCTGTAATACTCTACAGAGCACGTGAAAGCGTGTATAGCAACGCGTATAGCACTTTCGGTAAACAACTATTTTTTAGAGCAAATTCATTACGATCACCTATCGATAATATAATTGAACAAGGGCCTGATACTGGAATACTATCGGAAGAGTAGACTCCGTCCTACACCATATTTAACTATTGATCTTATATACTTCGGTAAATAGTGTATAGCAAAAGAGCAAATTAAATACGTTAGGTGAAAGATAATATATATGTAACAAATAAATAATAACAATTATGAAAACAATAAACTTCGACGAACTCACAGTACCTCAAATTAAAGAGTTAATTAAAAATAACACTTGTACTAACGAAGAAGTAGTAGAATTTTATAATAATGAATGGTGGGATTTTGAGTAATACCAAAAATGCGACGATAGCCTCTTACTATTAAATATATAACTACCTATTGTCACACTTTTAATCATTAAATTTTAGATCTTGTAGTGAGAGATATGTGGTAATACCTGTAATTCTAATTTTACTAATAAATAAATAGTAGTACTTTTACAAATAGAATACGATGGTTATATGATAATATAGATGTAATAAAAATAAATAAAAATAAAGAAATAATAATAATTAAAAACTATAAAAACTATGTTAGTAGTAGGACACAGACATTCGAGAACTAAAACACCTAAAAGTAAAAGGTTAAAATTTCAACATTCACCGATGTATTATATTGGATTTAGAATATGTGAGATACCTAAAAAATACTCAAATGAGTATGAAGAAAAAGAATTCAACTTAAAAGGTTATAGTTATTACCCATTAATTGACTTTGAAGACTATGATAGATATTAATATAAAAATAACTTAAATAAATAAGAAAATGACTAAAAAAGAATATCAAGAATTATCTTCTCAACTATATGAGAGAACCGTGGACTTCATAAATGAAGAAATAATTGAAATGCTCTATGACGAAAAAGTTATACAAGATAGCGGTGATGATGCTATACACATTGCTAACAAGGTTTTATATGAGTTCTTTAACAAGCACTTAACTAAAAACTGGTGATCAAACATAATACGTAGTACTTATGATAATATATATGAACTTAAAATAATAATTATAATGAAAGAATTTTTAAAAGAACAAATGACTATGTTAGATAGGGGTATAGTGGCAACTCCGAGTGAAGAGTATTTAGATGATTTTGCTAAAGCAAATGGTGGAGCTAATGATTTTTTACTGATGCAATTTAGTAAGAACTATGGGTATAAACTAGCGTTAGAGTTGGTGGCGGAAAAATTAAATATTAACTTAAACGAACTATAATTATTATGAAATTAACTTTAGAAGAAATAGAAGACGTAGCCTACTACTTAGATACGGAGATAGAAAGAAGTTTTCATGACGCTTGCTTATATTCCTTAAGCGATAAATACGGGTATGACTTTTACGTAAGTGACGAAGATGTAGTAAAAATTAAAGAAAAACTTAAATCAATAATATAAAGCTATGGTAGGAGAATATAACGGGTGGAGTTCATATATAACTTGGAGAATATGGAACGATGTACTAAGTAAAATAGACTTTAAAGAGCCAGTGGACGAAGATCAATTGATGGAAATAGCAAATGATGTAGTAACATCTAATTTTGAAATGAAAACCGGTAGTCACCTCATGGAAGATTACGCTATAACCTTTATTGCACTAGTGGATTACAGCGAGATAGCTGAAGCAATTAACGAAGATATTAAATTTATTAAACAAATATAACTATTATGAAATGTATTGACAGAATTAAACCGGAAGTATTAGAAAAAATTAAGGAGTATAAAAAAGAATATCATTATTTAGGTAGTGAAATTTTTGAGGAGCTTGAGGCTAATGAGGCATGGACTAGATTACCGTATTGTATTGCGGTGGACATTGAAAATATGGCGGGCCAATATATAGGTGATTGTTTCTATACTCGAGAAGAAGTTGAAAAATTAACTAAAAACCACACAATTATGAACTTTAATGTAAAACAATTAGAAAACGGTAAAATATTTAATGTTACTTTCCGTAAAAAGAATGGTGCTATACGCAAAATGAATGCACGTTTAGGTGTAAGAAAAAGCCTTAGTGGTGTCGGTTTGAAATACGATCCTAAATCTAGAGGTAATTTGATTGTATACTCTATGGGAGACAACGGTTATAGAACTATAAAACTAGATAGTATTTTAAGAATTAAATGTAATGGTGTAGAGTATACGGTAGCTTAACAAACTAAATACGATCACCGAAAGATAATATAAATGTAATTAAAAAACAATAAAATGAAATTAAAGAAAATATCACACAACGAAGACTACGTAAGATTCAGTAAACATTTAACTATTGAGGTAAACCCTATTATAACCGCGAAGGTTGATATATATGGCGCATTAGTTACTTTTGGAAGTAGAGAGTACGGTGACATTAAAATATTTGAAGACCCTGAACCTTGCTTTGATTACTACGTTTCTGGTAAAAAATTAAAAAATTCAGGATTTGAAGAATTTTACAGTAAACTATTTCAAGGTTCGTTTGAAAACTTTGAAAATGAAATTTTTGATTTTGCACTCCTTGAGACCGCTAAATTATACGACAACCATTTACTAAATTTTAGTAGGAGAAAAAAAATTGACTTACTTTTAGAAGCGATTGATAAAGCTCCTACAGTCAAATCAATATCAGGTGAAATTGTACTATATAATCAGTGGGCTTGTAATGCAATATTAGATTCTTTAGGTGAAAATTATTTACCTTCAAAAAAATATAACGTCAAAGACAATAACAAAGAAACAACAACAAAATATGGTGTTTTAAAACAAGACTGTTGGAAATTATACGAAAAACTTAAAAATGAAAAATAAATATCATAGAGGTGTGCTATACACACCGATCGAATGGCGTACTTGGAACGGTTACCTTTGTAAAGGTTACGAATGTAGCGACGAAAAATTACTTGATGGTTTATTCACAACATCTTTTCAAACATACAGCGAAGATGAAATGAAAAGAGAGATCGATCACTATATCGACAACAGAGAAGAATTGTTAAATAAAAAAAGACTGATAGACCGAGCAACAGTATATACATACGAAGAATTAAATTATCCACTAGATTAAAAACAAGTATTATGGAAATAGATTTCACAAAAATAGCAAATGTTGAAGTTGATGGTATTGACTTCAACGACTACCCTGACTTCGTAGATGCTTTTATTGCATCAGCGGAATATGATGGTAGAGAAATGACAGATGAAGAAATTGATTATATTAACGACGTACATCTTGACTTTGTTCAAGAGTGTGTTTATAACCACTTATTTTAGCATGGAGGCAATAACACCTAAACTTATAAAAGATATTATCAACGAAATACTAGATATTGATATAAGTAAAAAAACTCAAATGCGTAGATACTCTGATGCTAGATCTATATACTATGTATTATGTAGACAATACACCACTTTTTCATTAGAGGAAATTGGTAAACAAGTAAATAGACATCACGCAAGTGTATTACACGGTATCAATAATGTATTCCCAGTAATAAACAAGATGCTATACACAGTGTTAAACTCAAGATTTAAAGAAATAATTAAAGAACAATTTACTTATGAAAAAATATAACGGTTGGTCAAACAACGCTACATTGAAAATAAATTTAATAGAAGATTACGCTAAAGCTTTTCTAAAACAAGTAAATTACTACGAGATCGCAGAAGCTATAAACACTGATATGCGATGAGTAAGTTCATGATATACAATGCAGATGAAGTAACATTCATACTAGCAAAAACACTTGACGAAGCAAGACAATGGGCAATAATGTATTGCGACCATTCTTATGAGATTATAGTACGAGAGATAAGCGATATTAAATATAAATACTAAAACAAACTAAACACGATCACTGATCGATAATATAAACGTAACAAATAAAATATAATAAAATGACACGAGAAGACTTAATAACTAAAACAGCAGAATTAGAAGCTACATTAAAAGCTAATGAAGCAGCTCAAACTCAATTAACTAAAGAATTAAATGAAGCAAAAGAACAATTGGAAAATATCAATAAACCTGAATTAAGCGTAGAACAAAGCAACTTAATCTACGAAGCAATTGAAAAAGCTATTGAAAACTACGATTTCAATACACCTGATAACTATGATTTTGACTTTGGTTTAGATTATAATGGTAGAGTCTTTGTAGAGAACGCAGAATTTAATGACTATTCTGGTTTAGCAGAAGAAGTAGACAACGCAGTTACAAGTTTGTTCAATATTCAAAAACCTATTGATAATGATTAGTGACTTTGATCTACAAGAAATAAAAGAAAGAGCCAGTAACAAAGCTTTTGCTAAACTACAAATACTTTATATCGAACGGGATAATTTAGAAGACGATGTAAAAAGCGGAAACGAATCAGTAGTGCCTGTTGAAACATTAAAAAATATGTACAACAGTACTCTTAAAGAAATAAAAGTATGGAGCTATATCGCTAAACTAATAGAAACAGATGAAATTTAAAATAAAAGAAGTAATTGTTTTAATTTTAGTAGGTTTATTATTAGCCTATATTTTAATAAAATTAAAGTTAAATCATTGATTATGAAAAAAATAGAATACCAAGAGTTAGCTTCTAAATTATATGAAGCAACTAATGATTATTTAAATGAGATATTATTAGAAATGCTATACACATCCGATATTATTGAAGATACTGGAGATGACGCAATCGATCTTATGAACAAAGTAATGAAGGAATTTTTAAACAAACAATTAACTAAAAATGAATAAACAAAGAAAATTAACATTAACAGAGTGGATGATTAAACACCAAGTGTCTACATACCACACCAATATAAATCTAGCTATAGCTCAAGCTATAAATAGTCAAGATAG
>ENA-OUOG01004590-OUOG01004590.1-marine-metagenome-genome-assembly--contig:-NODE-4590-length-11770-cov-4.582998_pt1 | contig 11770 bp, 20 predicted proteins | sample MGYA00248635_ERZ508505 | MGnify/ENA primary metagenome ERZ508505 (study PRJEB26176, sample SAMN06267871) | marine metagenome | isolation source: Saanich Inlet, British Columbia, Canada | place: Pacific...
CTAAATCCTTCTGCTCCCGGTTCAGGGGCGTTTCCTGGCCCCATAGCTCCCGCTCCTACCCCTGCTTGGTTATCTGGAGTAGGTGAGCCTTCCTGTCCTTGTTGAGGCGCTCCTGCGGCCTGTGGTGAAGGCTGAGGGGCATATTGAGCCATCAGTGCCGCCTGTATTGCAGCCTCTCGTGGATCATTGACGATTTTGTCTTCATCTAGGTCTAGAGAAGCCGCAATCTCACGCAGGATGTAATCAAACTTAATCATCGGAGCCATTGCTGGGTTAGCACCCAACTGCATGACCTGCATCAACTTCTGAGATCTGATCTCGTTGCGCATCAACGATTCAGTGCCTCGTGCAAGGATTGCCAAGTCACCATTCGTTTCAGGGTCAAAGTCAAACTGCATGTTGAATGCGTAGAATGCTTTACCTAATGGAGCGAGTAGATAATCATCTACGTTCTTAACGACAGTCTTAATGTTCTGAGCAGCCGCACCCATCAGCATAGACATACCAGATGCTGTACGGCCTACGCCGGTTACACCTGTCTGTCCGTGCGAGAATGACGGAATACCTGTAGACTCATCAGCTAGCTGGCGTGACTTGTCAAACAACATCATATTCTCAGATGCAACATTCTGGAACTTAGTAGAGAATAATGCCTGACCGGGAGCACCACCTTGACGACGGAAGACTTTACCGGGATACACAGACAAGTCCTGACCGGGCACTAAGTTTGTCTCGTCCACCTCAAAGATCAGGTTCCCTGACAAAACAGCGTTGTCCACAGCCATCCGCATGAAGCCATTCATGAGGTGCTGGGTATCTTCCATGTTTTCGGCAACACCGACACCAAAGAAAGAATAAGGATTCAGTTCGTACGGTGCAGCATAGAAAGGAATACGTGTTGGTTTGAAGGGGTTCATGACTAACCGAAGAATGTTGCCGCCACACACCCAAGCATTAACTTGAATCTGATCTAACTTCTTCGCTTCTTTAGGTAGCTTGAGTCCAGCTTCTTGAGCAGTCTCTGTATCTACATAACCCCAATACTCTAACACTTCCCAACGGTTGATATCCGATACAGTGTCAGCATCGTCAATGACATCTTCCCAGTATTCTTTCCGGTAGTTAGGACCAGCGTCAATTGTGCGCTCTACAGCCTCATCTCGGAACATCGGGCGATCTTTCAATTCACGAAGTTGTGAACGAGACATACGATGACGATAGACAACATGCTCTGCTTCGTCCATAGAGTATGCATCAGCATCTGGATAGAAGTTCCAAATAGACACAGCCTCAATACGAGGACGAGTTTTTAAGATAGGATTGTAAGCACCGTCAGAGTCCCAGCGTGGATACTCAATATCCTGAGCAAATGGTCCTTTGATAATTCCTGTACCAAACAAGCACTGCTCAAACGCCATAAAGCGAAGGTGCTTCGTTCCGTCAGACTCAGAGATCTGATCGTGAATCTTCCGCTCCATCTTCTTAGCGGCTTCTTTAGCAGGTTCGTAAATAGCTGATGTTGGAGTATTACCAGGACCGGCCTTAAACTGGTCTTCAGCACCAGCAATATCTTCCGCAATAGGTCCAAGGTCACGAGCAGTAATGGCTCCTTCTGGGACATCACGCCCATCACCCGCATAACCTACGTTTAATTCATCGTAAGCTTGCTTGAGAGGTTCTGGAACTGCTACATCAATATGCACCATGTCCTTGATACCCTCTGGTATTTGAGTTGGCTCAATACCAATGGGGAATTTATTTCCTGCAAACAATACGTCAGTTACTTGGCTGTACGCAGCAAGAACCTTGGTCTTGGTGATCTTTACGAAGATCTGTGAACGCTCAGTCTCTGTGAACTGAGTTGTATCATCGTAAATACCACGGTAATTCTTATATGAAGTTAACCAACGTTGTTCGTCAGTCAGACGACGATCTTTAGAACGTTGAAACTTCTCTTGTACTAGACTAACAAAACCTGAGTACGGAATATCTTCAGCTTCGTCTTTGGAGTCTTCTAAAGCCAATACTTCGTCAGTATCAAATTCAGGTTTATCTACAATTGCCATTTATACACCTATTAATACCCAAAAACGGGGTCCATTGGTTTCCATGCTGTTTTATTAAAATCATTAGCAAAGTCAAATAAACTTCTTGACTTCGGTCTTGACATGATTCCATACCGCACTGAATCGTATGCGTGGTCACTCGCATAGCGAGGATCAATGTCATCAGTTCCTTTAGGATCAGTAGGTATTACTTGCATATCTGCAATGATCTGACGACATGTGTTAAAGAACACAATCTGTGGTCTTTCTATCTCTTCATCGTACTTCAGTAACTCATGAAGTCTGTTCTTACCAGCAACACGGGAACCACCTGTACGATCAGATGGTCTCCAGCGACATCCCTCTGCAATCATCTCTTCTGCAATGGATGGACCAGTGTGCCCACGGCTGTGCCACGTAGAACTATCTAATACGCCATAGCGAATATCTTCACCGGCTTCTAGCTCTAATATTTTTCTTGCAAGTTCACGTGCCGTATGCTTAGATACGTACAATTCCCTATAGACATACAACGTCTCAAAAGCAGGGTCTACAGCAAACCAATGCACTGCTGAAAACGAACTGTACCCAAAGTCACACGATCTGAACTTAGTCCAGCTATCTGGGATATCAAAAGGTTCACACGTATGGTGAATAACCTTAAACTCTGGAAAGGCTGCACCATCAGCAACAGTCCAATCCCCTTCTAACAACTGTCTACGTTGTTGTTCCGGCATTGCTAACAAGTTAGCTTCGTACATCCCGTCTTGATACAAGTACGGATTGTCTTTTAACGTTGCAGGGATGAACCTACGGTAAAATAGAGGCTTCCCTTCATTTCTATGCCCTACCGGAAACCTTAACTCTTCTTGCGTCTCTAGATCACGGGGTACAAAGGAGGTGTTATCTGGTGCAGGGTCAATAAACATTTGCTTAACCCAGCCATGCCCGGGACCTCCAGGGTTCGTGGTAGCTCGCATACAGAGGGGAAGATTAGGGTCTGTAGTACGCAAACGAGAACGCATATAGTCCCACGCAAATGGCGTAGGGTGCTGTGTTAACTCGTCAAAGCCAATCCACGTAAACGCCTGACCCTGATAACGCAGTACGTCATCTTCACGGTCTAGATACGTAAACCATAACCGTGCACCAGAAGGAAACGTCCACTGTGACTTACGCTCTGACCATCTTGCGCTTTTAAATACCTTCGGATATAGCTCCTGAGCCTTCCATATAAGCTCTCTAAGCTCATCTGAGCGTCTACGTAGTAGCAACCCATTAAAGTTAGCGTTAGAGACGTACCTGAGAGGATCTACGAGCAATGCGTAAGACTTACCACCCCCTGCAGCGCCTCCGTAGAGCACTTCACGCTCTGCAGAAGCTAAAAAGTCCGTTTGTGGACCTTCATTCGGTGAGAAGATAACGTTTTGTTGCTCTTCTGCCTCTTTAATCTCGTCAATGACCTTAATTTGCTTCTGGGTCTTGAGTCTACCCTTGTCAGTGACGTAATCATCTATGTTTTGGAGTGCATCTTCACTTAATTTACCGGACTCAACGGCTTCTTCAGCAACTAAACGCTTAAGTTCAAGCTCCATCTCACGCATCTTGCGTGATAGTTGCTTCTTCTTGCTTGTTTTATCTCGTTCAGTCTTGTTTTGCTTCTTGGTAAAGTGCTTTTCACCGGCAAAGTTGTTCACTTTAGTGTGAACTTCTTTCCAATGCGGTATTTTCTCTTTAATTAAGTTGAATTCTTCTGATACTTTTTGGTACGAACACTGGGCACCAGTCTCAGTCGTAATATGGTCCGCTACTTTACGGTACGAGATACCACTACGGACTGCGTACATCGCCTTAACAACAGTATCTAAGTCGTCTATACGTAACTTATAGACTGCGTTGCCTGTCTCTTTGTCCTTGTACGGCATTCTGTCATACAAGTAGGGACGGTATGCTTTACCTCGTGGACTCCTTACAACGAATTCAGGGTATAGCTCTTCAGCGATACCCCGTAGTTTTTCATCTTCAATGAAGTCGTAAAGACTCATTCGTCGTCTTCGTCACTCTCTGCATCATCATTAGAACGCTTGGCAGGTAAAATGAAGATACCCTTACCATCTTCTGACGATACTTCTAACTTTTCTTTCTTAACAATACCTACACGGTCTAAGACTTCCTTAGCCGCAGCTACTGAGTTCTTAGCACCTAATGCTGTAGGATCATCCAATACGCCTACCATGCCAAAAGCAGCCTTGGGTGCATTGTACGCTAAGATATGCTCGGCAATGGCGATCAGCTCATCCTGTAGATAGGGCACAACATCACGATGCGTGACTGCTCCGTATCCGGCCATCTTAATGGCTTGGTTGATGTTACCCTTTGCGTCACCAGCCATTGCTTCCATAAAAGCTAACTGCTTCTCGGTGTAGTTACGTTCTGGGTTTAAATAAATTGCCTTATCCATTCATATCACCATTTGCGGCAGGACCAATACCTTGCACTAAATTTATCTGTTGCAGTATCACAATTGTGCCTAGCACGAAATGACTTACGCCTTGCTGGGTTGTCTTTCTTGATTTCCATGTTAGGATCACCAAAGCGTACGAGCTTTATCTGATCGTCTTTCTTTGCAAGAACAGCAAACTTCTTAGGACCACCAGATGTTCTCTTTGGTTTGTTGTAACCAGCGAATGTTTCCCCACGGTATTTGATACGTCCAGAAGGTAAGCGTTCAACATCTTTGGTGGTTGCCATTATCTATATCTCGCAGTTTTCTTTGCAATCTTCTTCGGTTGTTTGGCAACTTGCTTCCCAGCCTTGGTAGCTTTCCGCTTGGCTTTCGTAGTAGCGGCATACTCGCTCGGAGAAAGTGCCTTGATAGCCTTCTCTGGCAAGTACCGCTCTCCGGTTGCCTTTGGACCCTGCGTTGAAGGTTTGCCACTTTTGGTACGCCACTTCTGCTTGGTCCAGTTCTTTAAACTTTGTTGGGGCTTCTTCATGATTTGTATCCGCCCCCTTTTGCTTTGTATTGTTTGGCGAGCATCTGGGCTTTACGAGCAGACCACTGACCGGGCTTACCGCCCTTACCACCTGCTTTAATACGGTTGAACATATTCTTTCGCATTGTAGGTTTAGTGTAGTTCCCAGCTGCATTGACCTTACTCTTTGTCTTATTTGCTGGCATTGCTAGTTACCTTGTGCTGGTAAGAATACTTCTTCTACAGTAGTGATTACAGCAATGTCCGGATTGTTGCCACCTGATGTATTGCTGGGAGTTACTTCTAAACGATCACTCGGCTCTAGTACAAGAAACGCACTGCTTAACTGTAAGAAGTCTCCACCAGATAAATTCTTTGAGCCTACAATAGTGATGCGTGAATTTTTAGAAGCATCGTACCACTCAATCAAAACATCGCTTGCGTTTGAGGTACCGTTAGACACGAAAACGAGAGACATATACGATACACAATTAGATGGGCATGTGTAAATAGTTTCTCGTTGATCATCTACTTCAGCATGTACACCGTAGCTTTTAAAACGACTAGGCCGTGTAACGTTAAGAGCCATCGGCTAATTACATTCCCATCTTTTTACGCTGTTGGCGCATGATTGGAGTTTCTACTGTCGCAGTCTTGGCTTGTACAGATGTAGGCATACCTTTCTGGTTAGAGTACTTAGAGCCAGATGCTGACTTCTTACCCATCATGCCACCCATCGCCATCTTAGGTGTGTTCTTTTGTTGTGGCTTCATAGAAGCACCGCAGTTTGCTTTGTCCATATTACTTCTTCTTCTTCTTAGCCATGCCACCGTACGCTTTCTTAACGACAGGCTTTTTCTTGGCTGTACCAGCCTTCTTAGCCATGCCACCTTTAGACATCGTAAGCTTCTTGCCAGTCTTGGCGCACTTACCTGCAGCAGCACATGCTGATTTATTCGGACAACTTGTACAATACGCCATACGAATTTCCCTTTAATGTATACAATAAAAAGTAGTAGGCGAGGGCCGGTATTGCACCGACACTAGATACCCCGCCTACAAGTTGAGTAACCACTGTGAAGCTCTTTTAATAATAGTAAAAGTGAAAACCTTTAGTGGTACTATAGGCCGTGGTATAGGTATCTAAAATAATTTGTCAATAGTTTATACTATTTTAATTTTTTTCCAGGCCTTGGATATTTGATTCCGTACTCTTGGTCCACTAGGGTACGTATCTCATCCATTGTGAACTGTCTATCGGGAAACTTAGCCTCTAAGGCTGCACGTATGTAGAACAAGTCACTGTGAGGGATCATGTTCATATCAGGGGTCTTCTCATTCGCTACGTAATCGTAGAAGTACTCTAAGAAGTGTTCAGAGGTGGGGCGATTATTCATTGTCTATCCTATCATATCGTATTATACCATTTTGCCTATGGATGCTATCAGTCTAATAGATAAAACTAATCGTTGCAAGTCTTGACGTATAAAAAAATGTGGATATAACAAGTTTTGCCGAAACGGTAAATAAAACTTTCTCCCAGAAGCTACATATATAATACTGTACGCTAACTCCCCCGCTACTACGCTTACGCTACGTAGCCCTATATACAATACTGTACGCAATATCCTCTTAGTAGTACTGTACGCCATGACCAATACCTAACAACTGGTCACGTAATCTCAAAATATACTAAAAACCTCACTAAAAACTGACTACCCTAAATTCCAATCCGTTGTATATGTGGTATACGCCTATCCCTATACCCCTATATGCCACATACAAGGGGGGTAGCAGCGCAAATGCGAATGATTTGCAATACAATTTGCATCTAGTATTGGAAATGGTTTCCATTTTATTGAGTGTCTTTAGTAAATATAAAGATATGTTTATATAAAGAAAGCTTTATGTCTAACCTTGCAATGATTATTTTAAATAGTATCGGTGTGTTGTTGATGTGGTATACCCATATCACCATTGTCAGGTTACCGATTAGGGAGTAATGCAGCCGATTGATAACATCTATTAGCAGCTGCATTGTAATAGATTTTTACTATAAATGCGCCAGCAGCCGACTAATCAATAGACAAAAAAAAGCCCCTCCGAAGAGGGGCAAAAGAGGGAATTAAAAAGACCTACCTAAACGGATGCAATGTACATAATCAAAAAGAAGTATCCAAGCGCACTCAATATAGGCCAAAGAGTTTTGATGAACATAAACTATTTCACCCTCTCAATTATTGAATCAACGCCAGAACTCAAAGAGTAACAAGCGAGACACTCAATACACTTCTGGCCTGTACAGTTTTCCATCTTTCGGTAGATAGGTTTGGTAACGTTATTAAAAACCTTGTCAAAGAACACTGGCGGTTCAGTTTGTACGCAATCCAATTTGGGATTGGAATAGATCAAAATCATGTTGGCAGGTTTACCCGATGGAATACCGGTATATTTTTGCTTTGTCATCATCTGGCGTACGAAATCCTTTCGTTTAGTCCATAGCGCAAACGTGCAATGCGGATTCGCTCTCGCTATTTGTACGAAATTCCAAAGATGCGTCATGTTGATCAATTCACCATGACCATGGAATCTAAAAAACGATTGGTTAATGAATGGTATTTGGTCTTTGCTCAATAGCGTTTTAGATAACAGCTCGCTATTGCCCATGAAAGACGGCCGACAGTTTTTTCTATGCTTGGTTAATGCGTTCATGGAGTAACACTTAGTGCAGATAGAGTTGCCTGTAGTGTTCATTTTCTGGCAAAACAGATTGGACACTGTGTCGGTATTGATTGCCTGTAGTCCTGCAAGTTTTCCGGACATTATTGAGATATGCGGTTCATTCAGACTCTTTGCGATTATTTCCATTTTCAAAACTCCTCAGTATTTAAACGATCACAGATAAGCTTGGCAAATTCGGTTTTTAAACTTTCTTGTGCGGTTTCTATCATATGATCAATTTCTGCTTCCGCATTCTCAAGAGAAAACAGAATTTCATATTGTAGTTGATCATCATTTACTTCTGGATCATTGTCCCGAACATCAGACAACAATTCGTCAGTAAGACAACGGACTTCGCAGATTAGTGATGCGATTTTTTGTAGTTCTTTAAATGTTGTTAGTTTCATTTCATTTACTCCCGATATATGAAAAGCGCCATTGGTGGCGTAGGTACATTATACCAATCAATCGGCAAAGATTTGTAATAGTAAAAACTAATCAAAAACTTGGATTCAATTAAACGCTGCTATCGGTTTCAACTGAGAAATTTTTTAACATTTATGTAATTTTGTTACATTGCAAATCGTAATCGTAATGCGAACGATTCTCATCCAGGGCAAAATCGGCGGGGGAGGGAGAGCGCACATAAAAAAAAAACCCACATAAAGTGGGCAAAGTTGAGGGAGTAATTTTGTATTTGAGAAAAAGGTTTAATGCGTGTCTTTTAATCTAAGGTTTAGAGCGTGTCTTTTATACATCAAAGTATTCAGGTTGATGATCATCAATATACTCTTGAACAATGCTCTGAGCATAGTCACCATTCTTATGCTTCAGCCAATTATCTACACACTGTTCATACACGTAATTCTCTAGCAATTCTCTGCGCTCTGATGCGGACAAGTTCTCAATGTGGTACTCAACTGCTGTTTCCAATAGTTCAGTGGTCACAGCGACTGTAGGTGCGTCAGGATCACGATAGTCACCTGAAGTCACGTATTCAAATAGCGTAGTCATATCAGAACCCTCCAACTGGTCTTTGTACTGTTCAAGTAATTCAGGATCATCCTCAATCACTCTACGAATAGTCACACGTGCGTGTTTGCCCAATACCGCATTTAAGTTTGTTTCTAAGCTTTTGCACTGACCTTTAGACAGACACTCAAAGAACGCATCATGTTGTGGTTCAGGATCACGATTCCAATCGGACAGACGCTTGTCTAGCTCACGCACTAGGATGATAGTTGAAATGTTATTCATCACGATACACCTCCAAGATTTCTACTAGCTCAACCCGTTCCTCTTTGAGTTTCGCCCATTCATCAAACTGATCCCATGCTCTTGGCTCATCCAATGCTGAGAACTCTACAATCTCGCCATGCTCCAGTTTGAAACCCGCATCACGCTCATAGTCGTTGATGTACTGAAACACGTATGTGCTATATGGGTTACCCATTAGTACTCCTCCTCTTCATCAAGGTACGCAAAGAAGTCAGCGTACACCTTAGGATACTTCAGATCAATGTACGCCTTCACTGAGTGCAGAAAGTGATCATAGTGGGCATACGCTAACAGCTCCTCAAGATCAATCGCACCCTCTTCAGGGTCATTGAAATAACGTCCGCATAGTGCGTCCACAGAGTGTAGATAAGATTCGTAGCTAGTCATGATCAACTCTCCCTTACTCAGAAACCATGAATGTACCACCGTGATACCACTCAGCGTAACAGCCGTACGATTCCACGATTTCGTTGATTTCTTTGTTCGTACCAAACTCATCGTATACCTCGCTGTTCATAGCGTAGTAATCACCCGCCATACCTTTACCGTCAACCCACTCCTCACAGTTGATAGCAAGATCACCATCACGTTCCCAATCGGTCATGATGACAGAACCCCAACCCGCATTGGTCAGAGCCTTAACAATCGCATTGCGCTTACGTAGATTCATAGTGTGAACTCCCATTCAGTTATTGTGTGGACAGAGTATAACGCTATTCCACTTCTATATACAACCCCTCAGCCCATTCCGACTTGGCAAGATAGTATTCGTGCAATCCATTGATATGATTCATATCGTCTACATCATCCTTCAGCACACTAGCCAAAGCCTCAATGAGCTTCAGTGATGTACGCAAATCATGGGGTGACATATCCATCGCATTGCGACTTAGCATCGCTGTAGCATCCCTCAGGTTATTCGCCATTTCAGTTATATCGCACATGGTAATTTCTCCGCTTCACATAGTCCGTTAAAAATATGGGCAACCACATCGACTGTCCAACCGTTGCCTAGCATCTTGTATCGTTGCGTATTGCTTACACCCTCAGTGTATCCCTCAGGTACAGTCTGCAATCGTTCGCATTCTAATGGTGTGAGTTTACGCCATAGTGTCTCGCCTACCGCAATCTTGGGTTCACGATTACCACCAGTACATGCGTTCAAGGTGGGTGCTTTACCCTCAATGTGGTACACCCGTTTCATCAGGTCATACCCATTCACATCAGCCAGACCGACATGGCATAGTCCATCCTCACTAAACACCAGTTGACGACGACTCTTTTCAAAGTATGAAGTAAGGTTTCCACCCTTCCAATAATTAGCGTCCAAACAGTGGGACTTGTCACGATCCACAATGCCATGCTCTACGATATCCTTCAGTTTAATATTTTTGTCTGTGATGTTCAGATCAAACGGGATGTTTGTCCAATACAGACGCTTACGATTCTGCGCTGATACTAGATTGGAATTGATCTCAATCGGTTCAACTCCAAGCAGTTCAGTGATGATGGCTTCAGACTCCTTACGCATCTTGACGTTCTCCAAGAGAAAGTACTTGGGTTGCGTCTCATTCTTAATGCGTACGAATTCAAAGAACAGTTGTGATCTAGGATCATCAAAGTTCAGTTGACCACCCGCAAAGCTAAAGCCTTGACAAGGTGATCCACCAATCAGCAGATCAATGTCTGCAAGATCATCACCCTTCACTCCACACACATCACCAAGATGGATCGTATCGGGATAGTTTTTCTTGGCGATCTCAATCGCATACTTATCAATTTCAGATGCATAGTAAGTGTTGACGGGAATGCCACACCGATCTAATGCGATTCGGCCACACGACATACCGTCAAACAAACTCAATACATTCAATGGCTTAGTACACATTCTTAACACTCCTCATTAAACTCAATTCCAAACTCATCAATGAGATTGTAGGGAGTTTCCCTATTCACGTCAAAGTAAAAATCCTCACCACCCTCAAACTGACCAACGTAATTATACCCTTCATCCAAGTAGTAGGCGGATACTTCAAAGCCTAGTTCTAATAGTTTCTGGAAGATAGGGATTGGTGGTGACCATGCTGTCTCCATTGTCACGTACAGTGAAGTATCCGACAGACGCTGTACGCTGATATTGTACGCATCCCATTTTGTACCCCAATTAGCACAAGACCAATCGTACCAGTTACGTCCCTTGGACAACTCACGCTGTTCCATCGTCAGGTTGCCACGCTCAATGTCATCAGGCATTGGGATGATCATGTTAAATGGATAATCATTACTGAAGATATTTTCCATATCATCAATACGCTTCTTACTTGTGTGATCAATGTACACACGAACATCTGTATTATTTGGCATTGTTACTTCTCCTCTATGTAAACACGTAAGTGAGTAGACAGACTGATGGGTTGTCCCATCTCATATTTACGCCAGTTCTTCTTGGCTTCATCGTTCATGTACTGACCACGAACACGCATAGTGTAAGTGTCACGATTGAAATACTTCTTCATCAATTTAAGAAGAAGCTTACCCTCATCAGTGTTAGGGATTTCTTTAAATACGTATCTCATTAGTTTTTACCTACTGCTAATTTAAGTATGACTATGATGATAAGAAGTACAATATACGACATTACATCACCGGTATGATTGGCAGTGAATCATCACTGGTAGCCAACGCACCCGCATTGTTACCCTCATCATCGCTTAATGGGATGATGTACGAACCATCGTCAAAGATGATAAC
>ENA-OUOG01004591-OUOG01004591.1-marine-metagenome-genome-assembly--contig:-NODE-4591-length-11765-cov-10.942420_pt1 | contig 11765 bp, 10 predicted proteins | sample MGYA00248635_ERZ508505 | MGnify/ENA primary metagenome ERZ508505 (study PRJEB26176, sample SAMN06267871) | marine metagenome | isolation source: Saanich Inlet, British Columbia, Canada | place: Pacific...
CAGTTCGGTAGTAGTAACAATTATAGCAATTCCGTAAATATTAGAAAACTGAATCACTATTAAATTCATAATCATATTAAATAGCCCTCCAAAAACTAAGATATTCATTCTTACCTTGTAGCGTTTAATTGCTGGGAAGTATAACATATTGTATAACATATTTAAGCCAGAAAAAATGGAAATAAAACTTAATATTCTGAAGACATTAGCATAACTGGTGATTACGTTATCATTATAAACTATTGACAAAATACTTTTTGAAAATAACAAAATAAAAAGGGTAATTAGAGTACTTATAAAAAATATTGGCGACATTATTTTATTTATAATCTCTGTTTTTTCTGCATTGGTCTGTCTGGAAACCCAGGGGTATAATGCTTGGTAGAAGGGGACATAAACATTTTTTACAGCTAAAATTAACTTTTCCATACTGGAGTAGACTCCCGCAATGACATTCCCTGAAAATATCCCTAAAATAAAAACGTTGCTTGCTGTGTAAAGGCTGGTTGCAAAATTCGATATAAATAGACTGAAACTTTCTTTAAATAGGCGTTTTATAAGGCCTAAGGAGGGGAGGCTATATTTGAAATATTGAAAGCTAAAAATAAACCCAATAAACCCCGATACGATAAATCCTAAAGAATTAAATATTGGAACTTTGTAATAATCCCCTTGTGTTTTTACTAAAATAAATACAAGTGATGTGAATATTAGCTTAGCCAAAATATTAATAAATGTAATCACTTTCATTTTCTCTATCCCTTGAAAAAACCACACAGGAAATAGGGCTTGGCCAATTACTACTCCAAAGCTTAGTAAATAAATTTCTTTGTCAACACTAAATCTTGAAAAAATAGAAACTGTACAAAATAATAGTCCGAAAGCAACAGAAAGTAGGGCCCCTTTTATTATCATTATGGCACAAAAAACTCGACCTGCTTCGTGCCCATTTCCCCTGGCTAAAGAAATTTCTCTTGTCCCACTAATGTTAAACCCAAAATCGACCAATACCGTTAAAAATATGGCAAAAGATTGTGCAAACATTACCAGGCCAAATTTCTCTGGGCCCAAAATCCTAACCAAATAAGGCAATATTATAAGAGGTAATATATAGTTCGCTCCTTGTAATAGTACAAGTGAAAAAAAATTGTGTAAAACCAATTTTTTTTCGCTGTTTTTTAAAATCGTATATACATTCCTTACTAAAAAATTCATTAATAAATTTTAATTTTTTTGTCATCAATGTAAATTCTTAATTTTCTATATAGATATACAATAATGAAAACTAAAAGATAGATTAATAAGAGATAATCTATCCTTGAATAAACATCCTTTTCATTAAAATTAGCTATTAATACATAAGGAATGATTGCCAATAAGAATGGATGAACTAGTAAAATATTTAAACTTTCTTTTCCGCACCAAAGAAAAAACTTCTTAATCAAATTTGAATGCTCTTCGATTAAAAAGGAAATTTTATACACTATAATAAAGCCTGATATAGCTACAAAAATAAAGGAGAAATAATTGTTTAATTTAAATGAAGATATATCAACTCTTCCATTTGATAAAATAATAAATGAAGTTATCACTCCTAAAATTATTACGTCTAGATAACCCGTTTTGGTTGTGTAATTTTGAACATAATAATAATTCCCAATTAACATAAAAAAATATGTTAGTATTGATTGTGGCCACATCCAGTAAAAATAAGTTTCATTCAAAGTTAAATACTTATAGAGAAAATAATTTAAGGAAAAGACAGCCAATATGTACCAAAATGTAATTTTTAACTTTAACAGTCCATGCAAAACATACCAAATAACTCTACCAACAAAAAGAGCTACTAAAAACCATAAGCCTGTACCAATAATATCTACTCTCGTAGCAAAAAATATTGCTTTCAAAAACTTTTTTAGTTGTGATATAAAATCGTAACTATAAGGATAAAGTTCTTGGCTTCTGAAATAGGTCGGCAACTGCACTAATAATGAGGCTATGAAAACCCAGAAAACGCTAGCTAAAATGAATGGAACTAATAATCTTTTAACTAACTTCAATAGATCTACCTTGTTCTTCATAAAAAAGCCCGCTATGATAAAGAATAATGGCATGTGAATAGAGTAAATTATTGTACTTAAAAGTGTTTTATCTTTAATAAATGAGAACATCCCACTATGCCCTATCATTACAAGTATAATTCCGATACCCTTAACTAAATCTACATTAATATTCTTTTTCTTCATTTTATAATTTTAGGATTGCTGTATTATTTACATAAACAACTATGATCTACACTTAATTTAAAAAATAATTTCATCTGGATTTACTTTATTAATACATCAACAAGCTTATTAATAAAATCATCTGGCTTGTAATTGTCCTTAGCATAATGATGATTATTAACCATCATCCCTTTAAATTTAGTGATGTTTTTTCCAATATACTCCAGCTTGTCTGCAATTTGTTCAGGAAATTTTTTATTTACAATATAACCATTTCTTTCTGAGCAAATATCTAAAATACCAGCATGATCGGTTGTTATTATAATATTACCCGTTAACATCGCTTCCAATAAGGCTATAGGCTGGCCTTCCATTTTGTAGTAAGTAGGTAACACAAAAACATTTGAGGCCAAATAAGCCCCTACCTTTTCTTGGCCTCTAACTGGCTTAGAGTATTCGGTATTGGGGGTTTGACGTATATAATCAAATATTTTTTCTTGATGTTCAGGGTCTATGCCGCCAATAACTTTTGCTTTGTAGGGGACTTGTCTCTGGCTTAATATCTTAAGGCTTTCAAAAAAGTCAAAAACCCCTTTACCTTTCATCAAATTTCCTAAATACAGAATATTCAACCCTTTTGTATTTACAACGTCTTTTTCTGTAATATTTTTTAATGTTTTTTCAATAAAATAAGGCATACTAAAAATCTTATTTTCTTCCATAAAAGGAGTTAAATTATCTTTGAGGAGCTCTGAAGAAACTATTCCTTTATTGGCTTTGGTAAGAGTATAGTGAAATATTTTTTTTTTTAAACCAGAAAGTAAAGAATATTGTGTTTTTAAATAATTTCCATGTACATGAATAACAACTTGCTTCCCTAAAAGTTTAGAAATAAACACAAATGGTGCGTCTTTCAAAACGCCAAAAAAGGTTAATCCTATAGCTATATATGTAATATCTGACCTGAAAATTTTGTATGCTTGAAAGTATTGAGAAATATAAAACAACAATTTCTTAAAGGAAAATTTACCAATAGCTTCATTAAACTCAGGGTAGGCTCTGTTTATGATTGCGCAACTAAAACAACGCTGTTGGTTTAGCTTTTCTAAAACTAAATCATTCACAACACTGCAGCCTGTTACCGGTGGTGATATTGGGCCAATGAGTAAAACTTTTGTAATTTTCTGATTCATATTCTAGGTTTCATAAAACAATTGAATAAATATATTTGCCATAGCATCAATTGAGTAATTTTCTTTACAAGCGTTGCAAATGCTTTCTCGTTTATTTAACCACCGCTTTTTGTCCTTGTAGATTTCGATAAGTTTGTTTTTTAAACTCTCTATATCATTAGTTTCAAAAAAAATAGCATTTTCATGATCAACTACAGCTTCAATCTCAGGTGAGTGATTTTCATCTCTTGAAACTAGCATTGGAACACCAAAACCAAAACTTTGTGTTACTGACAAGCCAACATAGCCTGGGGAAACACTAAAAAGTGATTTAGAATAGTAGGCGGACAATTTGTTGTAATCTGATATATGCCCCGTTAAGGCTACCCTTTCTTCTAATTTATTTTTAATTAAATACTCCTCAAGAGCACCTTTTTCTTCGCCATCTCCAATGATGATTAATTTAATATTTTCATTCAATTCGGGTAAAGCCTTGTGAAAGGCTTCTAATAAAAATTTTGGTTTTTTTAGACTTGTTAAGCGTCCTACATAAATTAAATGATTTATGTCCTCTGGAGCAGCTAACATCACATTCATTTCATCTTTAAAATATAATGCATTAGGTGCATAGTTCACTTTCAAATGAGGTTCTGCAGCTATCAATTCTTTCTTTTGAGACTTTGTGTAAACGATGATACTGTCCCCCATATCTCGCATTATTTTTCTAAATTTATCTGATTTACTCTGACTTCCAGACCTTGGCCAAGCATGACCCCATAAGATGGTTTTTTTGTTAAGAAGTTTTCTTATGATTAAAGTAATCCAGTTTGAAATAATTCTTGGATTCATTTCCATAACCAGAACCTTACATTTTATGACATCTTTCCACATCCCTGTCTGTACCAAAAAAGATCGATTAAATAAAAAGTGGTTTTTTATTTGCTTAAACCCTGAGATGCTTCGGTCTGTTTGAACTGTTTTCTGAAAATAATCTAAACCCGCATAAACGGCAAATTCTGCATTAAATTTTAATTTGATGCAGTGATACAATTTACTCCTATAATCTGGAGCTACTGTCTGTAAAATAATATAATTTTTTTCTGGCAAAATGTAATTATAGTTTAACAATCATACTAAATACCACTTAATTTTCTAACATCATCTATCAATTTTGCTTGTGTTAAAAGATTCCGCCACTCTGTTTCAAAGGCTTTTGTTTCAACCATTGAAATAAAATACGAAATCATGTTCGAAAAATGGTCATCCTTCGAGAGTTCGATTTCCTCTTTGTACCCTTGTTTTTCTAGGACAATGCTTGGCTTAAAATTGGCTTTTGCTGTAAAAGCTCTTGTAGATGTAATTTTTCCTTTACTTCCCCATATCTCATAATTGCATTGATAAAAATTATCAAATCCAAACGCAACTTCAGAAAATATCTTTCTTTCTTCATTGACTAAAAATGCACCTCCAAACCAGTCAATATCCAAGGCATTATTTATTTTTAAAAATGAAGATTTCACCTCAAAACCATCTCCCATCATGAACGAGGTTGCTTTTAGGACATATGCGCCAGCATCAAGCAAAGCACCTCCTCCTAGCTCTTTCTTATACCTGATATTGGTGTTTTCAGAAAAAGGAGGAAAACCAAATGAACTTCTAAAGCATCTTATCTCTCCAATCTCTCCTTTCTGTAATAACTCGAAAACATATTGGTGTTGAGAATGATGCTGAAATTGAAAGTTCTCAGCAATAGCTACGCCTTTTTCTTTCGCCAGGGAAATAACCTCTATGGCTTCTTTATAGGTGTTTGTAGCAGATTTTTCTACTAAAATGTGTTTGCCGGCTAAAACTGCTTTCTTGACCCATTCGTAATGCAGCCCTGTTGGTAAGGGGATATAAACCGCGTCTATTTCTTCTATGCGTAACAATTCTTCGTAAGTGTTAACAAAAGAACAACCAAATTGACCTGCTGTTTTTCTCGCTTTTTTATTGTCTCTGCTAGCAATAATAAGCTTGGCGTTTGTATCGGCTCTTAAAATGGCTGGTATAACAGCAGTGATAGCTATGTTTGCACAACCCAAAATTCCCCAAATCATATTGTAATATTTTAATTGTTATACGATATTGCAGCAATCAGACTTCGGGCTTGTATATTAACATAATTGTTGAAGACAATAAATCTCTTCAATTGATTCAACGTAAGCCATGTAAAGTTTTCTGGAACGTCTGTAGAAAAATCCTCTCCAAACTGTATAAGAATATTTCTATTTTGTTCCCTAAAAAAACGACCTCCCTCCTCTGACTGTAGTGTGTCGAAAATTATTTGTTCTGGCTTCGCATTTAAAACTTCTTTTAAAAAAGGGACTTTGTCTTGTTCTTCTTGACTCTCCGAATAGACACTGCTGCACTGAACGGAAGGCGCTATTTCAACAATATCAAAATTTCCTGCTTCTAGTTTGGCTTGAGCCAAAAAGTGCAGAATACCATCAATTTCTTTAACGATGAAGGCACATATGCCTTCGTCGCAAGGTTCTAATAGAGGTTGGTGCCAAGAAGTGACTTCTCTATTGTCTATTTCAACATTGACCCCAATAACTTTAAAAAACCGATTGTCTTTGTGCTCAATTGTATCATCAGTAATTTTCCAATCTCTTAAGTCTTTTAAAGATTTCCTATTTATGGAGAGTTCATATTTAACTTTTTGAGCTGTTAGCCAGTAAATGATTTGCTTAAATGATAAATAAGATTTAGAGGAAATTAAAGCAGAAGTAAGCATTTTATTTGCTGATGTTTCAGTTTCAAAATTGTTACGATCTTTAAGGTCCAATACCTGTTTTGGATAATCTCCAAAAGAGATCCCAGAAATAACTGTTCGCGTGTCCATGTTAATAATATTGTCCTTTTTCATCAAAAATTTTATCTGCCCAAGTGTTAACCACCTAAAATCTTTTAAAGGCTTTATCTCATTGTCTATTTTAATGATGATGTTCCTGTTTCGCTTTTTAAAAAATCTTGCTCCTTGTTCAGATTGAAGTTGGTCTAACAGTATCTCTTGTCTTGTAGCGTTTAGAAAGTGCTCTAGGTAATGGGGTGTATTTCCACCGTGTACTTGCGTGTAATTACTTTTTGTAGCTTGTATGGTTGGAGATAATTGCACATAATTAACATTGCCTGGTTCAATTTTTGTTTGTACCAAAAAGTATAGCACCCCATCAAATAGCTTTGTAATGAACCCTAAATAGCCTATTTCTGGTTGATGTATTATGGGTTGGTCCCATGTTTTTCTGTATCCATAATTGGTGGCTACTTCTAGCCCCTGAATAGAAAAAAATTTATTAGAACTGTGCATCACAGCTCCTGTTTTTTTATCTAGTCGCCAATTGTCCATAGCACTGAAGGGGATTCTATTGATCTCAACATTAACTTCATCATTACGTTTTTTTACCCAATCTAAAATTTCTTCAGTAGTGTTAAAGGGGTTGTCCAAGGTCAATGCTGACTTTAAAAATAAAAGTTCAATTTCTTTTTGATAGGGGGTCTGGTGCATAATAGTGGTTTATATATTTTTTACCCATTTAATTAACGAAAAATATTTGATCCTACAAATTTTTTCTATTTTGTTTGAATCGAAAACTGTATCCCCAGTTTCTATAGCTTGTGCTGTAACTGGCCATTCAACGTGCTCAACATCAACATTATATTTGCTTGCAATCATTGTTGCTACTTCTTTTAAAGAATGTGTTTCTCCGCCAATATTATAAATTTGAGCATTACTCTCCTCAACCTCAAAAAGTTCCAAAATTTGCTTACAAATATCTCCAATAAAGGTAAATGTTCGCTTTAATGTTCCATCGCCATATAATACGATATTCCTTTTAAGTTTTGCGCTCTTTAGAAAGAATCCAATGGTTCCATAAGAGTAATTATCGCTTAGCAAGTTTCCATAAGGTACGCCAATGCGAAAAATAGTATATGGTATGTTGTAGTGTGCTTTAAACATCTTCAATGTACATTCATTATGGTATTTATTTAATGCATAAATGGTTTTGAATTCTTTTTCAGAATCTTCGGTTAGAGGAACATTACTCACCCCCTTATAAATTAATCTTGTTGATGGAAAAATTATTTTTGGATTAACTTTATTATCTTTTATGATTGATAAAAGATTTAATAATCCTTTTTCATTAATGTCGATAAACTTATCGTAATTTTCGATAGAAATAGCTGTCCCAGTAAGACCTGAGAAGTAGAAAATATAATCAACATCAAAGTCTATCTGTTTGAGTTGGGTTAAGTTGGTTATGTCTGTTTTTTGATAATTTTCAAGATTACTTTTATATGGCTTGTCATAAATATCGTAGCCTATCACTTGATGTTTTCGTAGTAATTGTGCATTTACTAAATGGCTTCCTATATAGCCTTCACTACCAAAAAAAAGAATTTTTTTCATAATTTTAAGAAGATCTCACTAAAAACTCTGAGTATATATTAATTAGAAATTTCTTCCAAGGTTAAACTCTCAGGTATAATTTCAATGTCTAAAAGCTCTGTCGTTTTAGATTCCCATGCTTCAGTTCTTATTGACTCGTTTGTAGGTCCAAAAATTAATTTTACTGAATCTGTATCTAATTCACAAATTATTGAGCAATTATACCATCCATTACCTGTTGATGTTATTGATGCATTACCTTTAACAAATTCTCCAGAGCTTTTAATTTCCTTGACGAGCCCATTTTTTAAATCAAAAACTGCATCTACACGATTTGGATATTGACCAACAGCTCTTAAGCCAAAAAAATGGCTCTTTTCCCCTCTTCTAACTGTCAAATTAATTTTATACAAAGAGCCATAGTTAATTGGAATTTCAGGTGTCATTGTATATGCCGTCTGTTCAAAGCTTGTTCTAGCGATGCTATAGCTTTGTTCGCCAACCTGAGTTATGCCTTTTTTTTCAAACAATATTCTATTAAATAACCATAAGTTTTTTCCAGGGAGTATTACGCTATTAACAACTTCATACTCTTTTTTTTCAGAAATCATTGTTTCTTCGGCATTAGTCAATTTTTGATTGTTCTTTTTTTCACTCTTACAAGAAAATACCATTGTAACGGCAATTAGTAAAATTATTTGTTTCATGATTTTATGTAATTTAGATTTGTGTTTAACATCTTTTCAATTCGTTATACCATTGATATATGGTTTTGACCCCCTCTTCTAAGGTTACTTCGTGCGACCATCCCAAAGCCTTCAATTTAGTGACATCAGTCAATTTTTTAAGCGTGCCATCTGGCTTATCAGTATTAAAAACTAATCTGCCATTAAAACCAACCTCTTTTTTAATTAACTCTGCCAATGCTTTGATAGAGATGTCTTCTCCTGTACCAATATTAATATGGGTGTTTCGTATTTCCTTTTGATCTTTGGTAAAAGTATCGTTAAAGTCTCGGTTTTCCATAATAAAGATACAAGCGTCAGCCATGTCTTCACTCCACAAAAATTCTCGCCGTGGAGCCCCTGATCCCCAGATTTCCACAGAGTCTGCCGTTACACCAAACGATTTTAAATATTGTAACGCCTCTTCTTTAGATTCTAAGTTTAAATCTTTTAGAACAGCGGCCAAATGACCTTCTGACAACAACTTCGCTAGGTGCATTTTTCGTAAAAGAGCTGGTAGAACGTGTGAAGTTTCTAAATTAAAATTATCGTTAGGGCCATACAAATTGGTTGGCATCACAGAAATAAAATTTGTTCCATACTGTAAATTGTAGCTTTCGCACATTTTGATCCCTGCTATTTTGGCAATGGCATAAGGTTCATTAGTATATTCTAAAATGTCAGTGAGTAGGTGATCCTCTTTCATAGGTTGTGGGCAGCTTTTAGGGTAAATGCACGTACTACCCAAAAATAGCAATTTTTTAATACCATGAACATAACTTTGATGAATGACATTATTTTGAATCATCAAATTGTCATAGATAAATTGTCCTCTATAGGAGTTATTTGCCACGATACCTCCAACTTTAGCGGCAGCCAAAAAAACATATTCCGGACGTTCTCTTTCAAAAAACTCAGCCACAGCCACAGAGTCTATGAGATCTAAATCACAGTGCTTTCGAGTAACGATATTATGATACCCCTTTTGCTTTAAATTCTTAACTAAGGCACTTCCCACTAAGCCTCTATGGCCTGCTACAAATATCTTGACATTTTTATTCATCGTAGCTATTCAAAATAATTTTTAATTGAAAATCCTCCGTTCTTAAGATATTGCTTTTTTTGCATCAAATTCAAATCACTATCCATCATTTCTGTTACAAGTTCCTGAAGTTCATATTTTGGGGTCCATCCTAATTTTTCTTTGGCTTTTGTAGCATCCCCAATTAATAAATCGACCTCCGTGGGTCTAAAATATTTGGAATCCACGGCCACAACTTCTTTACCAATTCCCAATTGATACTCCTTAGAGCTACAAGATTTTATATATCCCTTTTCATTTTCACCCTTACCTTTAAACTCCAATTCTACTCCAATGTGTTTGAAACACATTTTTACAAAGTCTCGGACCGTTGTGGTCCTGCCGGTTGCAATAACCCAATCTTCAGGCTCTTCAGCTTGTAAAATCATCCACATCATACGAACATAGTCTTTGGCATGACCCCAATCGCGCTGAGCGTCTAAATTTCCTAAATATATCTTGTCTTGAAGGCCCAGAGCAATCTTGGAAGTTGCTCTGGTTATTTTTCGAGTCACAAAGGTCTCACCACGAACAGGTGATTCATGATTGAATAAAATCCCATTACAAGCAAAAATATTATAAGCCTCTCTATAATTTACTGTGATCCAATACGCATACATTTTAGCAACGGCATAAGGACTTCTTGGATAAAAAGGTGTCATTTCAGTCTGAGGAACTTCCTGGACTTTACCATAAAGTTCCGAAGTTGATGCTTGGTAAATTTTTGTCTTTTTTTCCAAACCCAAAAATCGAATTGCTTCTAAAAGCCTAAGTGTTCCAATGCCGTCTGCATTAGCAGTATACTCTGGCATTTCAAAAGACACATGCACATGACTCATTGCAGCAAGATTATAAATTTCATCAGGTTGAACTTCTTGAATAATCCTAGTTAAATTAGTGCTATCCGTTAAATCGCCGTAATGCAAAAAAAAGTTTTGATTTTCAATATGGGGGTCTTGATATAAATGATCTATTCGTTCTGTGTTAAATGATGATGCTCTTCGCTTTATTCCATGAACAATATAATTTTTCTTAAGTAGGAATTCACTTAAGTAAGCGCCGTCTTGACCTGTTACTCCTGTAATTAACGCTGTTTTTTGTTGCATAAATTAGTCTGTATTACTTTATTCAAACTTCCCTGCCAATCTTTTATTGTGCAATCAAAGTTATTTTCAATTTTTATTGTGTTCAAAACGCTAAATTTTGGCCGCTTGGCTGCGGTTGGATAATCTTTTGTTTTGATGGGCTTTACGTCAATTTTCTTGCCAAACTGTTTAAAAATTTCTACCGCAAAATCATACCACGAAATGACGCCTGAATTACTGTAATGGTAAACCCCATAATTTGTAGACGAAGATAAAATAATTTTTATCAAAACCTCAGCCAAATCTCCTGCATATGTGGGCGAACCAAATTGATCAGAAACCACACTGATCTCCTCTCGTGTCTCAGAAAGTTTCAACATGGTTTTCATAAAATTATTTCCATATTCAGAGTACAGCCACGACGTACGTATAATAAAATACTCCTCCATAATCTCCTGAATGTAGCGTTCACCTTGCCATTTACTCGCGCCATAAACGCCTAGTGGATTAGGCATATCCGTTTCTAAATAAGGTGTTTGCTTATTACCGTCAAACACAAAATCTGTTGAGATATGAAGGAGCTTAACTTGGTATTTCTTACAAACCTCAGCTAAGTTTTTTGGCCCTTCTGCATTAACCGCATAGGCCAAATCACTTTGTTCTTCGGCTAAATCTACTGCGGTGTACGCCGCACAATTAATACAATAATCTAATTCATTATTTGAAAAGTATGACTCTAGTTGCTGCTTGTTGGTAATATCTAAATCCGGAAGATCCTGAAAATCAACATCTAATTCATCCTGGTGATTTACAACATCCTTCAAGCATTGTGCTAATTGTCCATTCCCGCCTGTTACTAAAATCTTAATCATAAAGCCGTAAATTTTGGGAGTTGTAAGTCTTTTTCTGAAAGTTGTAATTGGTCATCAGGTAGTTTCCAGTCAATATTTAAAGTAGGGTCATTATAAATGATTCCACTTTCAGATGCTTTGTTATAATAATTATCACATTTGTAGGAAAATAAAGCAGTGTCACTTAAAACCACAAA
>ENA-OUOG01004592-OUOG01004592.1-marine-metagenome-genome-assembly--contig:-NODE-4592-length-11765-cov-6.292950_pt1 | contig 11765 bp, 6 predicted proteins | sample MGYA00248635_ERZ508505 | MGnify/ENA primary metagenome ERZ508505 (study PRJEB26176, sample SAMN06267871) | marine metagenome | isolation source: Saanich Inlet, British Columbia, Canada | place: Pacific...
GGTCCGGTAAAAAAAAAAAAGCCGCCGGCGCGCGTTCGAGATGCGCCCGCGAGACACTCGCCAGTCGCACGAGACGCTCATCGAGACCGTCTCGTGCCGTCGACACTCGTGCCACTCGCGCTGGCGATAGAAAACCCGAAAACCATCGCGCGCGTGTGCGCAGAACGAGACGTTCCGCGTGACGTACCCTTTCCCCGTGCTTCCGAAGGTCTCGATGGCGTAGAACTCGCCCTCCTCCATGCGCGTGGTGTCCCCCCCCCGCACGATGGGCACGCTCTTTCCCGCGTGGATCTGGTACGGCGCGATGCTGTGCCCGTTCAGGTTGCGGCAGCACTTGACCTCGTACTCCTTGCCGTGGATCTCCACGGTGTGCGACTCCATCACCTCCTCGATGGCCTCGCCGATGTCGCACAGGCGCACGTCGATCCCCGACTCCTTGATACCGCACTCCGTCGCCTCGCGCACCGCTTCGAGGAGCGGGTCGTACATGTCGTTGAAGGTCTTGGTGAACGCGCAGTCGATGATCCGGCCGTTGATCTGCGTCCCGAAGTCGAACTTGATGACGTCGTCCTTGTCGATCACGGTGGTGTCCCCGCCGTTGGGGGTCCAGTGCGCGGCGATGTGGTTCTGCGAACACCCGGTGGGGAACGCGATGCCGGCTTCGAGGCCGCGCGCCTCGATGAGTTGCCGGACCGAGTCTTCCAGCGTCTCGCACACGTCGATGAGTTTCATGCCGGGCTTGACCCAGTTGTCGATGTACTTCCTCACCTCACGGTGCACCTCCGCGCACTGACGAACCTCGTTGTACATGTTCTTCTCCAAACGCTCCAGCTCGCGTTTCTCCTCCGACGTCTCGCGCCAAAGGTTGTCGTCCTTGTACGATTGGATCTCGCCCTCGGGGAAGACGTTGTTGAAGAGCACGGACACCGGGACGGAAGGGGGAGAGGTCTGGCCCGCGGCGCCGGAACCGGGCGCGCCGCCTCCGCCCGCCTTCTTCTTCTTCTTCTTCTTTTTCTTCTTCTTCTTGGCGCCGCCGGTGGCGTCGGCGTCGCCGCCTTCCTCGGCGTCATCCCCGGACTCGGCGGCGGCGTCATCCTCCACCTTGAGCTTTTCCTCCATCTGCGCGGCGGCCTCGGCCGCGTCCTCGGCCATGACACGTGGGAGCGAACCGGTCGCGGGCGCGCGAGCGGAGCGTGACGGTGGCTGCGTCACGTCGCGGCGGCGATCGCGCGTGTCGGGTTGTGCGGCGGAGAGCGTCGTCGACGCGAACCTGCAGACAACAGCGAATATGCGAAACCGAGAGGGTTTGGCGGAGATTTCGGGATCGGTGGGCTGAGCCGAGACAGCGAGATGACTGGGCACGCAAATAGTTACATACGCCGCCGTCGACGCGCGCGCGCGCTTTCCCCTCTCTCGTCCCCCTTCGCGTTCCCGGATCAGTCGAAGTTCACCTCGAACTCCTCCTCTTTCGGGGCGTACTTCTTCTGCAGCTTCTTCCAAAGCTTCCGTTCCTTTCCCTTGTACTTTCGCAGCAGCTCGGGGATCTCGCCAACCTTGGACGGATTGTTCTCCTCGTAAAACGCCCTGATCTTCGTGCGCCACACCGCCTGCGCCGGGTCCAGGGAGCCGTACCCGCCGCCCGGGACCTTGCTGAAGTTGAAGAAGTAGTCCGCCACCGTGAACGCGGTGGGCAGGAAGAACAGCAGCAAGAAGAACACGTGCAACGGGTTCACGCCCCACACCAACTTCTTCGCCTGCGCCTTCTTATGCTTTTTCTCCTCGATCTCGTCTTCGCGCGATTCACGCGCCGCGGCGCGGCGCACGGCACCGTCCCCTCTGGGCATGGTCGCTCGTTTCGCGACGAGGCGAACGCTCGAGGACGAGACGCGGAGGTCCGAGCACCGCCCTGACCCGAAGGTCGAGTCGCGAGCGCGACGAGAAGTGCGCGGGATGGGAATTTGTCGAACGAATTGATGCACGCTCCCGCTTGCGAAGATGTGTTTCACGAATGCACCGAAAAGTCTCAACTGCAGTTCAACTCAGGAAAAACTTTGTGTTTGCGAAATCCTGCAGCAGCGGGTTGTACCCGCTGCGCGTCGCCGTCGCCTGCACGTCCGCCCACCTCTCCATGAACGCGCGCGTGCTCAGCACTTCGCCTCGCGCGCTATTCTCGGAGCGCTCGACCCCATCGTTCATAGACACCGTTCGCCGCGCCGCCGCGTCTAAAGCGCGCAGCGCGTCGAAATCCGTCGGGAAAAAAACATCCGCGCTTCCCACCTCGGCGAGGTACGTCGGCAAGTCACGCGTGCGTCCGCCGTCCGCCTGCGCGGCGACCAAGGGTGCGTTTCGGCCGGCCATCGTCACGCCGGGCAGGCTGTCGAAGTCCGCCGCGACGAGCCTGTGGTTGGGGCGCGCGCCGTGCAGGGTCTCCAGCAGCTTCAAGCACCCGGTGGGCAGGTACGCAATTTTTTGCGACGCGAGCGCCGGCGCGAAAAGCGCCTCGACGACGCGCGCGACGCGCCGCGCGAAGGACGTTTCCACCGTCTCCGCCCGCGCCGCGTCGGCCAAAGTCTCCATCGCGCGAACCGCGAGCGCGTCCGACAGAGGCTCAGAGTGGTGCTCGACGTGTTTATTCGTCTCCGGGTCGAGACGCACGCGCGTCTGGAACCAACCGTGGTGGTCGCCGTGGCCACCTCGCTCGCTGTCTTTCCGGAAAATAACTTTGTCGTGGGGTAAGTTATCGAGCACCTCGAGCGCGACGACGAAACACGGCGACGCGTCCTTTGCGCCCCACGCGTCGCGCTCCGACGCGTCGCCGCGAATGACCGAATACACATCCGAGTCCCTTTTCGTCCCTTTTCTCGTCCCTTTTCCTCTTCGCTTCGTCGTATCGCGGCGTGTTTCGGAATCGTTCACCCGATGGTCATCCCCATCCAGCGCGTCGCGCACGGTCCGCTCCGCCGCGCGCGCGAGCGATTGAGAAATCTCCACCGACGTAAACTCCGTTTTGGCGAAAACCTCCGGCGCGTTTCTTCGGAGGTAGCGCAAAAAACCCGCGGCGTGCGTCCCGGCGCCGCCGCCTATTTCGTACACACGCAGAGGGTACCCTCTGTTCTCGTCCTCCTCCCTGTATCTGTTTAAAACGTACCTCGCCACAGCCTCGGCGTAGTGCGGCTTGAAGATCTCCACGGGCGTGAGCCACTGCTTCGCGAGCCGGCGGTAGCGAACGTCGAGCGCGTTTGCGTAATCGTCCGCGCCCAGCAACGAGGCGAACGCGATCGGTTGTTCGATGACACCCACGGGAACGTCAGGTCGCGCGAAGTACCCGTCCTTCTTGTCGTACAGAGCCTTGCTCAGGAAGTCGCGCAGGAGCACACCCGAGTGCGTTCGGTCGTCGCCGTGAGCCCCGTCCCGGGGACGCGACTCGCTCGGGACGCGCGCGACCCCGAGCGCACTCGCGTCGCGCGGGGACGAAACACGCCTCGGCGCGGAGGTGCAGAACGAGGGCGCGGACGAGGTGCACGGCTCGCTCGGGTCCGGCGAGACGCGGGGGGGTGGGGCACCGCGAGCCGCGCGCGAGTGGCGCGTGGACGCGAGCAGAGAGGACGCCCGCCGCCGCGCGAGCGACCTCGCCGCGGGAGACATCGCGCGCGCGCGCCAGACAGTGAGTGAGGGTCCGCGACTCGGCACCACGATTGCGTTTTCGGCTCCTCCGACAGGCCGCTCAACGAAATTTCGAGAACGAAATTTCGAGCCGCTTGCCGCCGCCGCCGCCCTTCGGCTCCACTTCCGTTCGCGCGGACGTTCGCCATGTCGGACCACGTGAAGAAGGGACAAAAGCACCAGAACCGCGAGGCGTTCAAGGCGCACCGCAACATCAAGCGTGCCGTGCGCGACGTCGACGCGGAGGCGGCGCTCAAGCAGAAGGCGTGCGCGGGGGTGTGCAGACGATGCGCGCAAAAGGTGCGACCCATTCTGTTTTCTTCCCGAAAAGCGCTATATGTTGCCTCGACGCACGGAGCAGTGCTTCGACCGCATCTCTTCCCGGCCCTGACCCGACCTTCATCTGATCGTCTCTATGACCTTGACGCGCGCGTAGGTGGTGTGGCGTTTCAGTTACGGTAAGTACAAGGGCATGCGCGCGGGCAAGACGGGGAACTGCACGGCGTGCCGCCTGAAGCGCGTGCACTTGGCTTACCGCATGCTGTGCGACCCGTGCGCGAGGAGCACGAAGATGTGCCCGGGGTGCAACCAGCCGCCCGCGTCGCAGGAGCTGAAGGAAGGGGAGGGCGCACCGGAGGAGGGCGAGGACGAGGACGAGGGAGATTCGAGCGAGGACGACATCGCCGAGCTCGAGGCGGCAGGGGTCGTCATCACCCGCTAAAAGCAGCTGTGTACGTGTAAAAAAACGATCTTCCCGAAACTGTCGACGTTGGCTTTCGATGACGTCGCGGTGGAACTCATTCCGTCTCGCGCGCGCACCCCCGCGCACGCACGATGGGGTCTAAGTCGGCGATCGACACGACAGAGACCTCGGAGCCTCGATTGAAGCTCGATGAGGCGGCGCTGCTGGCGTACATGCGCAGGGTGCGTTCCCCTCCCCATCGACGTGCCTCGCCCTCGATCGCGACGACGCGACAGGAAGATAAGAGCGACGATCGTCGACAGGCGTCGCGTCGAGCGCCACCTCCGGCCTGGTGGGTACTCACCATCGACCGTGTCTGACCCGTTCCCGGCCCGCACGCTCATCGTCACGACATCCACCTCCGCACACCGACCGAAACGCAGGCGTGCCCCGGGTTCCCGCGCCGAGCCACCGCGCTGCGGGTCACGCAGTTCGGCCACGGGCAGTCCAACCCGACGTACAAAGTCGATTGCGTCCGCGGGGTCTCCTCCTCCGGGTCTCCTCCTCTGGCGACGTACGTGCTCCGCAAGAAACCGCCGGGCAAGATTCTGAGCTCCGCGCACGCCGTGGAGCGCGAGTACGCCGTGCAGAAAGCCCTCGGTTTGCTCAGCTCGCCGCGCGTGCCCGTGCCGCGCATGGCGACGCTCTGCGAGGATGCGTCGGTTCTCGGCACGCCGTTTTACCTCATGTCGTTTGCGCGGGGGCACATCTTCCTTCAGCCCGGGCTGGAGTCCCTGCCCTCCGCCGCGCACCGCTCCGCCGTGTACGACGCCATGGCCGACACGCTGGGCGCGCTGCACCGCGTGGACCCGAAGAAGGCGGGCCTGGAGGGGTTCGGCAAGCCCGACAACTACTCGCGGCGGCAGGTTGAGCGTTGGGCGCGGCAGTATCGCGAGAGCGTCGCCACTCCCGAGCCGTTCATGACGGAGCTGATCGAGTGGTTGCGCGCGCACGTCCCCGCGAGCGAGCCGAGCGGGCGAATCGTGCACGGCGACTTCAGGCTGGATAACCTGGTGTTCGAGAACAAAAGCGGGCCTCTCGGCGGAGGTCTAAATCGCCGGCGAGGGCGAGACGAAAACGAATCCGGCGTCGTCGCCGTGCTCGACTGGGAGTTGGCCACGGTCGGCGCGCCGTACAGCGACGTGGCGTATTGCTGCATGCCGTACCACCTGCCCCGCGTGGACGCTTCCAACCCGGGCATGGCCTCGACCGCGTACCCCGCGTTCGGTGCGTCCATCCCGGACGGGATCCCCTCGGAGAAGGCGTTCGTGGCCCGGTGGGCGGACGCCGCGGGCCTGCCCAACCCCGCGGAGGGCGCCGGCGCCGCGACGCGGTGGCCGTTTTACGTGGCGATGTCGCTGTTCCGCGGCGCCGCCATCTTGGCGGGCGTGCGCGCGCGCGCGGCGGCGGGGAACGCCAGCGCGGCGAACGCGCACGCCGCGGGGACGCTGGTGGAAACGCTCGCCACGCGTGCGTTATCGGTCGCGGGGTGCGTCCCGGGTGGCGTCCCGCGCGGTGTCGGGGCGTCTGTTGGAAAGACGTACGCGCCGCCTGCTTTGGTATCCTCCGGCCTCGAGCCGTCGGCGCGCGCGGCGGCGTTGCTGCAGCGCCTTCGTTTGTTCATGGTGGAGCACGCTCTTCCCGCGGAGGCGGCGCTGGAGGCGCACGCCGCGTCTGACGCGCGCTGGAGCGTCTCGCCCGAGACCGAGCGCCTCAAGGCGCTGGCGAAGCGCGCCGGGCTGTGGAACCTGTGGTTGCCGGCGGACTCGCGCGAGCTGCTCAAGGTTGACGTGCCGGCGGGCGCCGACGGCGCGCTCCTGCAGGGCCCGGGTTTGACGAACCTGGAGTACGCGCACCTCGCCGCGGAGATGGGCCAGAGCGTGTGGGCTTCCGAGTTCTTCAACTGCTCCGCGCCGGACACCGGGAACATGGAGGTTCTGCTGCGCTACGGGACGAAAACGCAGCAAGAAGAGTGGCTCGTGCCTCTTCTGCTTGGCGAGATTCGATCGTGCTTCGCGATGACCGAGCCGGCGGTGGCGTCGTCGGACGCGACCAACATCGCCTCCTCCATCGTTAAAGACGCCACCGATCAAAATCGGTACGTCCTGAACGGGCGCAAGTGGTGGACCTCGGGCGCGTGCGACCCGCGGTGCGCGCTGGCCATCTTCATGGGCAAGACGGCGCCCGACGGCGCCGCGCCGAAGCACAAGCAGCAGTCCATGGTGCTCGTGCCGATGAAATCGCCCGGCGTGCGCGTGCTTCGGCCGCTCAGCGTCTTCGGGTACGACGACGCGCCCCACGGGCACGCTGAGGTGACGTTCACGGACGTGCGCGTCGACCGCTCCGGCAGCGTGCTGCTGGGCGAAGGCCGCGGGTTCGAGATCGCGCAGGGGCGACTCGGGCCGGGTAGGCTGCACCACTGCATGCGGCTCATCGGCATGGGCGAGCGCGCGCTTTCGCTGGCGGCGCGCCGCGCCGCGGACCGCGTCGCGTTCGGGAAGCCGCTCGCGGCGAACGGGAACGTGCTGCAGACGCTGGGCGTGATGCGCGTGACTTTGGATGGCGCGCGCCTCGCCACGCTTGAGGCTGCGCGGCGGCTGGACAAGGAGGGCAACAAAACCGCCAAAGGGGCCATCGCGGCGTGCAAAGTGGCGGCGCCGAAAGCGGCGCTCTTCGTCATCGACGCCGCCATCCAGCTGCACGGCGGGTTGGGCGTGTGCGACGACCAGCCCTTGGCGCGCATGTTCGCCGGCGCGAGGACGCTGCGGCTCGCGGACGGGCCGGACGAGGTGCACCTGGAGACAATAGCCAAGATGGAGCTGAGGAGAGCCAAGTTGTGAGTAGACTACTTATAGCTAACGAGGCGATCGAAAGTAAACCGCACGAGTGTGGCGCGTCGTCGACTGAGAGCCTTTCGGGAGCGACGCGTTTTCACGCGTCGCGGAGATCGCCGGTGCCGACTTTCTCGGACGCATCGCGCGAAACGCGCCCCCCCGCATCGTCAAAGGTCACCCGCACATGGCACGTCGCGTTGGGGCTTTCGGGGCGGCGCTCGCGCTCGCGATTCTCGCGGGATGCGTGGCTGTCGCGCGCGCCGCCGAGCACGAGCTCCGCGCCGGTCCGAAGACCACGCACTTCGGCGGGTGGAGCGCGGCGCACCCGCACGTTTTGGAGGTGGACAGCGGGGACGTCGTGCGCATGTGGACGGTCAGCGGTGAGCCCGGGGGCGTGCCGCTTGACGCGTGGGACGTCCCGAGCGAGCTCAGGGCGGTGTGGCGCGAGGCGTGCGGCGCCGAGGATGGCACGCAGCCGCACCGCTCGCCTCCCCTGCCGCACTGCGGGAACCCCGGCCCGCACATCATGACCGGTCCCGTGAAGGTGCGCGGCGCGAAACCCGGGGATGTGCTTCGCGTCGAGGTTTTGTCCGCCACCCCGTGGGTTCCCTGGGGCTGGAACGCCATCCGCGAGGGCAAGGGCGCGCTGGGCGTGTCCCGCGCGTACGGCTTCGACGCGCACAAAGGCGGGACGTACGTCGTTCCCATCGACCTCGAGACGATGACCTCGACGCTCCCTTGGCCCGCCGGCGGCGCCGTCGACGCGACTTCGCCGTTTTTCGGACAGATGGGCGTCGCGCCGGCGCCGGACAAAGGCGTCGTTTCCTCCGTCGCGCCCGGCGCGCACGGCGGGAACCTGGACGATAAGCTCCTCGGCGCTGGCTCCGTGTTGTTCTTCAAGGTGAACGTGGAGGGCGCGCTGTTCAGCGCCGGGGACGGACACGCCGCGCAGGGCGACGGCGAGTTCTGCGTCACCGCGCTGGAAACCAGTCTCGAGGGAAAGTTCCGACTCACCGTGATGCGCGGAGACGACGAAATACCGAAAAAAACAAAAAGCGCGGGCTTGTCGTCGTCGGACGACGACGACGCTCTCGCGCGCGCCGTGTTCGCGAACATGACCAACCCCCGCGCGGAGACTGAGACGCACTTCGTTTCCATGGCGTTCCACGAAAACCTGGACGTGGCCGCCGAGTTAGCGCTGGTGGACGCCATCGCGTGGGCGAGGGCGCTCACCGGCGCGAGCGCTGAGAGCGTCTACCGCACGGCGTCGCTCGCCTTTGACTTAGGGATCCCTCAAGTCGTCAACGGGCTCAAAACCGCGCGCGTCGCGATGCCGAAGGCCGTGATTGACTCGATGCGCGCCGCGGGGGTGGCGGAGAAGGAGAAAGAGGTTTTGAACGACGAACGGCGTGAGACAAAAAAAGCGGCGAAGAAGAGCGAAGAAGAGTTGTGATGAGACGCGTTTGTTGTTTTAGTAGCCGGTCTTCCTCGATATAAATATTCTAGCTACTGTCGCTTCCCGACGTGTCTTCAGTCTCCCCCCGCGTCGCTCTCCGCTCACTTCTCCTCCTCGGTGACGAAGGCGTAGCCCAGGTAGCACAGCGCGAGGAACACGGGGAGGGAAAGCGGCGAGCTCTCCTTCTTTTTCTTAGATGTCTTCGACGTCGTCTTCTTGGCGGATTTCTTCGACGTCTTTTTGGCCTCAGCCTTCTTCCCGGGCTTCGCCTTGGCCGGCTCAGCCGCGGGCGCGGGCGCCTTCTTGGGGTTGCCCGGCAGGTACACGCCCGCCACCTTCACGGGCTCCACGGCGACGCGCACGCGCGGCATGTCCGCGGGCTTGCGCGTGGGCGCGGGGTTGGGCCGAACGATCTCGCGCTGTTTCGGCACAACCACCTGCTGTTGCTTGGCGCGCGCCGCCGAGAGCTTCGCCGCGCGCGCGGCGTCCGCCTTGGCCTGCTCTTTCGCCTTCTTGGCGAGCTCGGGCGCCTTCTTCTTCGCCTCGAGGGCCGCCGCCTTCGCGGCCGCCGCCTCCGCCTTCGCCTTCGCGGCCGCCTTCGCGTCACGCTTCGCCTGCTGCTCCGCCTGGAACTGGGCCTCGCGCGCGGCTTGCTCGTCGCGCACGAGCGCCTCGCGCGCTTTCGCCTCGGCGCGCTTCGCCGCCTGCTCTTCGGCGCTCTTGGCTTGGCGCGCCTTCTCCTCCGCGCGGCGCTCGGCGCGGATCTTGTCCATCTTCTCCTCATACGCCGCGCGGTTGCGCTCGTACTCAGCGTCCTTGCGCGCCTGCTCCGCCTTCTGGCGCTCGACGGAGGCGCTGTACGCCTCAGCCTTGGACTGCTTGTTGGCGGCGAGCGCCGCCTCGCGCGCCGCAGACTCCTCCAGCGCCGCGCGAAGCTTCGCCTCCTCCGCCGCCGCCTTCGCAGCCTTCTCCGCCTTCTTGCCCGCGGGCGACGTGGTGCTCGGCGCGCTCGCCTGCCCCGCGGAGAAATCAGAGGAAGCCTTCGCCGCGTTCGCCGCGGAGACCTGGTCGTACAGAGCCGCCGCCGAGAGCTCCTCGGCGAGCGCCGGCGCGCCCATAGACGCCATCGCCACCGCCGCCGCCGCCGCGAGCGACGCGGCGCCGCGGCCGAGACGCGCGGAGGAGTGGTCGTCGCCTTCCGCGGCGTCCGCGGGCTTGGCCTTGGGGACGACCGAGGCGCGGCGCGGCGCGGGCGCGCGCGCGCGCGAGGCGAGCGGCGCAGAAGCTCTCTGCGCCGCGTACGCCACCGGACCGAACGTCTGGGCGGACATGGCGAGCGTCTGCTATTTTCGGGACGGCGTTCCATCGGGGGGGTAGGGGAGACACAGACGGGACGCGGGGCGTCAGATTCCGACCAAGCTCTTTCCACGGTCCGCGCGGAGCGTCTTCGCGGTGGGTGTTCGCGGGTACGCGCGCCTCGTGTCCCACCGAAAGCCGTCGCGGCGCGGAGCCGTGTGATGGCGACGATGCGGAAAATGCATGGTGAATTGAGAGCGAATGCGCGCGTCCCCGCGCGCCGGGACGGGGTCCGCGTCGCGCGGAAGCCTCCTCGACGATTCCGCGGGGCTACACGTACCTGCGTGGGAGTGATGTCGAGGCTGGCGAGGTGAACACCCGCGTGGGGACGCGCTGCTTGCACTGGTCGCCTCGGAGCACTCTGCGCGCACGACGCTTCGTCGCAACCACGAGGACGCCAGCAGGCGGCCAGGTCATCACCGAAAACCGCCACGCCATTGGCCGAAGACGTCAGACTGTCTCCCCATACAAGTACGGCGTTCCACCTGCAGCAGTTGTGGCTTGGCTGGCAAGTGGAGCGAAAAAAAAACGTTTCGGCGCGACGCGCGAAACCCGGCGCTCGCGACAACCTACGGTGCTAGATTTGCGGGTACCTCGCCTCTTCGTCCGTCTCCGCCAGCGACGCCGCGGCCGCCCTGGAGATCTCGGTCGCCGCCGCCGCGCGCGGGCTCCACCACCCGTCCGAGTCGCCGTCGTCGATCGACGCCGCCGCCGCGACGACGGCGCGCGGTCGCGCTCCCGCCCCCGCCGCTCCCCGCGCCTCGGGCGGTGGCCCCAGCGGGTGCGCGTGTACGCCTCCTCCCGAGCGCGCCGTGCTGAGCCCCCCGAGCTTGTGCAGGTCGGTGGTTTCCCAGCGCGCGCGCACGCGGCGGCACGAGACCGGCGCCGCCGCGAAGACGCGCGCCGCGCCGACGGCGCGCGTTTCGATTTTTTCCCAGGCGCTCGCGTCGCCCGCGTCGGCGTCGCCGCGCAACACCGCCACCTCCAGCGGCGTCTCGGCGGTCGGCGCGTCCGTGTACACGCCCGCGACGAGCGTGTCTGTGTCGAACAAAAACTCCAGCTCGAGCGCGCGCCACCAGTCGCCCACCAAACCGCACCGCCCGAACCGCGCGTCGCGCCCGGGAAGGTTCCACCCCGTGCCGGTGTTTGCCGCGACGGACGACGGGACGAGCGCCGGGAAACGCGCGGCGTCTTCCATCGAACCGAATTGGTTTTCCGAACCGTGCGAACCGTTTGAATTTGAAACGACGAGGTCTGGGAAGAGTAACACGTCGCCCGGTCTGAAGTCGTCCGCGGCGGCGTAGTCCGCCGGGTTCCAGCACCCGACCCCGCCGGCGGCGACGTCCTCGCCGCTCGCGACGTCAAACAAAAGCACCGCGTCCGCCTTCCCCGAGCGCCGGTTGACGCAACGAAGCACCGCGCCTCCCCCGTTCTTCACGTGGCCCCTGGCCTCGTCCCGATTCGCCGCGCCGGAGCCGGTGAAGTTAGCGAGAGGGAGAGACGCGCCGGCAGAAAGCGCGCCCTCGGCGAAGAGCGAGCGGAAGTACGCTTCGCCGAAGCGCGAGACGAGCATGCCGCCGAGCCTCGCCGCGTCGAAGCGGAAGAACTTGCCGTCCGCGGGCTGGCCAGGCCTGTGCCACACGCCGAGGACGCGCAAACACCCCGTCTCCAACGCATCCGCCTCGTCCGGGAGGTTCGTCAGGGGGGGGATGGC
>ENA-OUOG01004596-OUOG01004596.1-marine-metagenome-genome-assembly--contig:-NODE-4596-length-11759-cov-7.898305_pt1 | contig 11759 bp, 10 predicted proteins | sample MGYA00248635_ERZ508505 | MGnify/ENA primary metagenome ERZ508505 (study PRJEB26176, sample SAMN06267871) | marine metagenome | isolation source: Saanich Inlet, British Columbia, Canada | place: Pacific...
TTCGTGGTGAGCCCTTCAGCCTCAAGCGGATTGGCAAGGCCAAGGCCGCAAACCGTCAGATCAGGCCGTGCGGCACGGACGCGATCAAGCTGCAGGTCAACATCTTGCCCCTCCGAGATCACAGGCCCTGCGGGCATCAACTCAAGATCGGGGCCAACAAGGCCTTTGTGGATATAGGGCTGGCCAATCTCGATGGCCTCCATTCCACATTCACGGGTAAGAAAACGCGCGAGCGGGATTTCCAACTGGCTGTCGGGCATGAAGAAGACCGACTTGCCACGCAACACCTCGGAGGCGGAAGCAATTGCCTTGCGGGCACGGGCGCGGGGGGCGGCGGTGACCTTTTCGAACAGGTCTTCGTCAACCCCGAATTCATCGGCAATCGCGCGCAGCCAAAGCGTTGTGCCTTCCTCTCCGAAGGGGAAGGGCGCTTGGATCATTCTCGCGCCGCGACGCTCAAGGGCGGCGGCTGTGTCGCCCAGAAATGGTTGAAGACATGCAAAGACCGTGTTGCTTCCGACGGCTGGCATCTCACCTGCGCGGGGGGCGGGCAATACACGGACGTCTTCAATACCCATCGCGCGCAAAAGGCCCAGCGCCTGATCTTCAACCACATCGGGCAGGGCGCCAACCAAAAGCAATTCGCGCGCATCGCTGGCAGGCAGAACTGGAACCATCGACGCAAGACAGGCGTCTTCACCTTGGGTGAAGGTCGTCTCGATCCCGCTGCCGGAATAGTTCAGCACACGCACATGGGGCGCATGTTCAACAGTCAAACGCTCGGCGGCGCGGGCCAGATCAAGCTTGATCACCTCGGACGGGCAGGACCCCACAAGGAAGAGCTGCTTGATATCAGGGCGGCGCGCCAGAAGTCGGGCGACCTCGCGGTCCAGCTCATCATGGGCATCCGCCATTCCCGCCAGATCGGTTTCCTCAAGGATGGCGGTTCCAAAACGGGGCTCGGCGAAGATCATCACGCCAGCCGCTGATTGAAGAAGATGCGCACAGGTGCGGCTTCCGATCACCAGAAAGAAAGCATCCTGCATTTTGCGGTGCAGCCAGATGATACCCGTTAGGCCACAAAAAACCTCGCGCTGACCGCGTTCCTTGAGAATGGGCGCGTCGCGGCAGGTTTTGGCGGCGATGGGGGCGGGGCTGTTCATAGCGCACCCTCCAAGCGCGCCATGCGCAGCTTCCAGATGAATTGCGCCGCATTGATCACATAGGCCCCGTAAGCGGCCAGGGCGATCACCATTTGCTGGTCATGAGGCCAGCCGGCGACAAGGGCCCATACATAAAGAAGGTGGAGCGCGATAACTCCGAAGCTGAAGACATCTTCCCAGAAGAACGCCTCGGCGAAGAGATACTGGCCAAAGACAACCTTTTCCCAGATCGCGCCCGTCACCATGATCGTGAGCAAAACGCCCGTTTTGACGATGATGGACAGAGTTGCGATCTCATAGCCTGCGCCCGTCACCATGAACCGTAGGACCAAGGCGACCGAGACGAGGAAAACCAGAAACTGAACGGGAGCAAGAATGCCCTGCACCAGCGTCCAAACAGTGCTGTCGCGCCGTTCCCGCTCCTGTGCAGTATAGAGCCTCCGTGAGGGGGCCGAGATCAAAGTCTCTGCAGACATTCCATACGATTCCTTTGGCGCTTCTGTAGTGCCGCTTACCTGAGGCTAGCCGTCTGGACAGCAAAGTGTCAATTTATATTTACACTATTTTCGCGACCTGGATACATCTCGACCAATTTGAAAAACCCAATTTTTTATAAGTAAAAACAGCTTTATGTCTTCCCTTGACGATGAATATATCGACCTTGCCTCCCTCGTGCTGGCTAAGCTGTAAGTTTTCTTTGACAGGCGCCGATGAATAAAGGACACTTACGCAAAGGCTCCTCCCGCCTTATGATAGAAAGTCGCTCATGATTTCGAGCGAAGTCTCCGGAGAGGTTGCGCATGACTTTAAGTGACTTCGATCAAACGCAATGTGTTACCAAAACCCATGGCTCCGACATCGCGGCTTTGGCCCGAAAAGCACTGGGCATTTTGGCCAGCCAGAAAGCGCCAGTTCCAAAGGGTGTCGCCAATCGGCTTGATTTCTTGTGTGACACCTTCGCCTTTGGCGATGAGGGCCTGCGGAAACACACGGTTGAGCAAATCCTCAATGAGCAGATTTCACCAATCGAGATTGTAGATTTCATCATTCCATCCATTTCCCGTTTGCTCGGCGAAAAATGGTCTGCGGATGAGATAAGTTTTGTAGATTTGACGATTGCGGTGTCACGCCTGCAGGAAACCGCACGTGGCTTGCTGTCAATGCGACCACGCAACGTTATCAACCCGCTCGGCACCGTGCTTTTGATCAATCCAAAGGGCGAGGATCATTCGCTCGGCATTCACATTGCCGCCGACCAATTCAAGAGACATGGCTATGACGTCGATCTCGCGGTCGGCAAGCATGCCCTTCAGATCGTCGAGATGGTGCGGGAAAACACCTATTGCTTGATCGGCGCAACGGCTGCGACCCTTAGAACACTTGCGGAAATCAAGAATTTAGTTGAAAGGATACATGGGGGTGTACCTCGAACAACGCCGATTGTTGTCGGTGGGCCAATCGCCCAGTCAGACATCGATGTGCAAGCTATTGCAGGTGTCGATCATATGGCCTCTGACGTAGAGCATATTTTAGGTTTATGTAATCTACCGTCGAAAATCAGATTCGACAGTTTGGTAGAAACGGAATGAGCTTAAACAGTATGATATTCTGGGCGCGACCAAACACGGGATTTAAAGAATGAACACGCGCGGAGACTTCTGGAGCGAGGCCACAGGCTTTAAAATCGCACCGAAGCATTTCAGCGACATCGTCGCCACCGCTGCCGATATTGCTCTGGTTCTGGACCAGAGCGGTATGATTCAGGATGTCATCGCCAATCCCTTGAATATGACCTTGGGCAAATTCGATCACTGGAAAGGCCGTGATATCCGTCTTTTCCTCACGGTCGACAGCAAGCCGAAAATTGAAAAACAACTGGCCCGCCTTCTGGAAGGCGAAGCAAGTTCAGTGGACGGGATCGAGATCAACCATCGTGACAATGCCGATTGGGAATTCCCTGTCCGCTACACGATGCACAAAGCAAATGATGAAAATCTTATCTTGATGCTTGGGCGCGACCTGCGGCCTGTCGCTGAATTGCAGCAACGTTTGGTCAATGCACAGCTGGCGCTTGAGAAAGACTACGAAAACCACCGTGATTTCGAAACGCGTTTCCGTGTGCTCATGGACGCCACTCGTGATGCCTTTGTTCTGGTGGATGTGCATTCTGGCCGCATTTCCGAGGCCAATACACTGGCGAGCGAAATGCTGGGGGCGGAAACCGACGCCTTGAACGGCTTGTTGGTTGCGCAGGAATTTATCAGCAAGTCCAGCAAGGATTTGGTGGCCATGTTGGTTGAGGGGTCATCCGATACCGATGGCAAACCGATCATTGTCGGCACAAAACGCCTTGGAAACGAGGTCGTCCTTTACCCAACCTTGTTCCGCGCGGGCGGCACCAAGACGCTGCTCTGCCGTTTGGAAAAAGCTGGCAGTTCCGAGGCAGTCGCGACCGAGCTTGTGGGAACGCTGCTTGCGATGTTCCGCAATGGGGCGGACGGCATTGCCATCACGGATTCACAAGGCGTGATCCGTTCGGCCAATGAAAGCTTCCTTAACCTTTGCGATGTCGGCCAGCTCTCCGAGGTGCGCGGCCATTCCCTTGCGGATTTCTTTGTTCGTGGTGGCGTCGACCTGAAGGTGATGATGGAAAACGCGTCTCGCTCGGGCAAGATGCGGAATTACTCGACGCGTATTTCTACTGCCTTCGGCTCCAAGCTCCCTGTGGAAATTTCGGTCACCAAGTTGAACGCGCCAACAGACAGCGGCTTTGCCTTCTCGATCCGCGATACCTCGCGCCTCGAAGTGATCCGCGAACCGAGTGCCGCGATTGTCTCGGCCGACGGGCAGCCCTCGAATGAAGCCGTCGAGAATGTCGTTGGTCTTGTCGGCTCCGCGCCTCTCAAGGAAATTCTGGCCGCGACGACAGATGTGATTGAAAAGATGTGCATCGAGGCCGCGATCTCTTTGACCAATAACAACCGTGTTGCGGCCGCCGAGATGTTGGGGCTGTCGCGCCAATCCCTCTATGTGAAGCTGCGCAAATACGATCTCTTGGCACGAAGCGAAGACAGCTAAAAAGCGTAAACCTAAGTTTACACTTGCCGAGTCTCAACTTGTCACTCTAAGCTGACAGTATGAGCGTAACGACCAATGTTCAAACCCATATAGCGCAGCGCAATCTGCCTGAGCCCAAAGCAGTTCTGACGCTGCTCAAGCCCATCACATGGTTTCCGCCGATGTGGGCCTATCTTTGCGGAGCGATCTCGGCTGGGGTTTCCCCTTCGGGTCATTGGCTGGCCTTGGGCTTGGGGGTTGTTCTTGCGGGTCCCGTTGTTTGCGGCATGAGCCAAGCCGCGAATGACTGGTGTGATCGCCATGTCGACGCCATCAACGAACCCCATCGTCCCATTCCATCGGGGCGGATTCCCGGGCGTTGGGGCCTGTGGATCGCCCTGATCATGTCGCTTGGGGCGTTGCTGCTGTCGACGGCCCTTGGCCCTTGGGGGTTTGGCGCAACCGTTCTCGCTGTTGCCGCCGCTTGGGCCTATTCCGCAGAACCCGTGCGATTGAAACGCTCGGGCTGGTGGGGTCCGGGGTTGGTCGGGCTGTCCTATGAGACGCTGCCTTGGTTTACGGGCGCTGCCGTTCTATCCGCAGGCGCACCGGCTTGGCCCGTGATCATCATCGCCCTGCTCTATGGGATTGGTGCCCATGGCATCATGACCTTGAATGACTTCAAAGCATTAGAAGGCGATCGTCAGACAGGCGTGAATTCCCTACCCGTCACACTCGGGCCTGAGCGCGCCGCCAAACTGGCCTGTTGGGTCATGGCGCTGCCGCAGGTCGGCGTTATCGCTTTGTTGTTCTATTGGGGCCGTCCTTGGTTTGCGTTTTTCATCACAGCCGCCCTTATGTTCCAATTTCTTGCCATGAGTGTTCTGCTGAAGGACCCCAAGGCCAAAGCCCCTTGGTATAACGGCAGCGGCGTCACGCTATATGTTTCGGGAATGATGATCGCGGCCTTTGCAATCCGATCATTGGAGGTTTGGCCATGACCCTCTCTTGGCTACAGATTGTTCGCATGGGCCTTGTGCAAATGGCGCTTGGCTCCATCGTGGTTCTAACGACATCGACCCTGAATCGCTTGATGGTGGTTGAATTATCCTTGCCCGCCGTTCTTCCGGGCCTCTTGGTGGCGCTGCATTACGGTATTCAGATCACACGGCCACAATGGGGCTATAAATCCGATACAGGTGGTCATCGCACGCGCTGGATTATCGGTGGGATGTTGGTGCTTGCATTGGGGGGTTTGGGCGCGGCCTTTGGGGTCTATCTTCTTGCCACCTCCTTTGCGCTTGGGATGGCTGTTTCCGTTCTGGCCTATGCCGCGATTGGTTTGGGGGTTGGTGCCTCGGGCACATCGCTTCTGGCGCTTTTGGCCACCGCCACAGCCGAGCGTCGACGCCCCGCCGCTGCAACCATCACATGGTTGATGATGATATTCGGCATCGCCGTGACGGCCGTGGTCACTGGACAATTCCTTGATCCCTATACGCCGCTTCGCCTGATGCAGGTTGTCGCCGTTGTAACAGGTGGTGCGGTTCTTTTGACCGTGCTTGCCGTTTGGGGGATTGAACGTCGCGTCACCGCAAGGCGTGAGGCCGAGGCCACGCCCTTCATGGAAGGGATGCGCGAGATTTGGGCCGAACCCAAGGCGCGCAAGTTTACCCTTTTTGTCTTCCTCAGCATGACCGCCTATTTCATGCAGGAATTGATCCTCGAGCCCTATTCGGGCCTCGTCTTCAACTTCACGCCTGGGCAATCCACAACGCTTTCAGGCGCGCAGAATGGTGGCGTGTTCCTTGGTATGGTTTTGGTCGGATTGGCAGGAACCGCCCTACGGCTTGGATCATTGCGGTTTTGGGTTGTTGCGGGCTGCTTGGGGTCTGCGGCCATGCTGATCGTAATCTCAAGCCTTGGCCTGATCGGACCCTCAGCACCGCTTGTACCCGCAGTCGTCGGTTTGGGGTTTTTCAACGGGATGTTCGCGGTTGCCGCAATCGGGTCAATGATGGCGCTTGCGGGTGAAGGTCGTGAAGCCCGCGAAGGAACCCGCATGGGACTTTGGGGTGCGGCCCAAGCGATTGCCGCGGGTTTTGGCGGTTTGGCGGGTGCAGCACTTGTCGATCTTGCGCGCCTTGGGCTGAGTGATGCCTCGGCCTTTGGCTCTGTCTTTTTGTTCGAGGCGGCTCTCTATGTCGCCTCTGCTTTCATGGCCCTCCGTGTGATGGAGGGTCGCCCTTCGGCCCAAGCGCCCCATGGCGTTGCAGTTCCGGGAGAATGACCATGAAATATGATGTCGTAGTTGTAGGTGGCGGCCCGTCAGGCGCCACAGCCGCCGAGGATCTGGCCCGTTCGGGTCATAAGGTGGCGCTGATTGATCGTGCGGGACGGATCAAACCCTGCGGCGGCGCAATTCCACCGCGCGCGATCCGTGATTTCAACATTCCCGAGGATCAATTGGTCGCCAAGATCACCACGGCGCGGATGATTTCACCCACAGGACGTCGCGTCGATATTCCGATCGAGAACGGCTATGTCGGCATGGTGGATCGTGAACATTTCGATGAATTCCTGCGCTGTCGCGCGGCGGAGGCTGGGGCCGAGCGGCTGACGGGCACCTACTTGCGCATTGAACGTGACCGCGAAACCGGAACGCATGTTGTCTATCGCGACAAGGAAACCGGTGAAGAACTGACCCTTGATACTGATTTGGTGATTGGTGCCGATGGTGCGCGCTCCAATGTGGCGCGGACCGAGATCAAGGGCGGTGACCGTATCCCTTATGTGATCGCCTATCATGAAATCGTCGAGGCCCCGGGTCCACGCGGAGAGTATGACCCCGACCGCTGTGATGTGATTTATGACGGTCGCATTAGCCCCGATTTCTATGGCTGGGTCTTTCCGCATGGAAAATCCGCCTCGATCGGGATGGGGTCGATGGTCAAGGATGTGGACCTCAAGAAAGCCACCGCCGATCTGCGCGAGGCCTCGGGCCTTGCCGATTGCACCACCATCCGCCGCGAAGGGGCGCCCATCCCGCTTAAGCCATTGGATAAATGGGACAACGGGCGCGATGTGGTTCTGGCGGGCGACGCGGCTGGTGTGGTCGCGCCGTCGTCGGGCGAGGGGATTTTCTACGCGATGCTTGGGGGTCGTGTTGCAGCGACTGCCGCTGCGGCCAAGCTGCAAACAGGGATGATCAAGGACCTGCAACTGGCGCGAAAACTCTTTATGCGCGAGCATAAGAATGTGTTCAAAGTGCTCGGTGCAATGCAGGACGCCTATTACAAATCCGATGACAGGCGCGAACGCTTTGTGTCGCTCTGCCATGATGTGGATGTTCAGCGCCTCACCTTCGAGGCATATATGAACAAGGAGCTTGTGAAGGCCCGCCCGCTTGCGCATATCAAGATAGGCATTAAAAACCTTGCACATCTAACAGGGCTGATCCCGGCAACACGCGCATGAGCATTATGATCCCCACATGGGTGGATGGCACCCTGACCCCAGTGGAGAAGCTTGAAGCCCATCAAAAGGGCCTCAGGCATAAGGCGATTTCCGTGTTTTTGATGCGCGATGACCATGTCTTGCTGCAAAGACGCGCCCTGTCGAAATACCACACGCCGGGTCTATGGGCGAACACCTGCTGCACGCATCCATACTGGGGTGAAAACGCCCTTGATTGCGCCACAAGACGCCTTGCCGAGGAGCTTGGTCTTTTCGAGGTTTCCCTGACCTTCAAGGACACGGTCGAATACCGCGCCGATGTAGGCAATGGGCTGATTGAACATGAAGTGGTGGATATCTTTATTGGTGAATTGGCCAAGGGCTTTGAACCCAATCCAGCGCCTGACGAGGTGATGGATACGATATGGCAACCGCTTGGCACATTGGCCGATGAGGTCATGGCGCGGCCCAAGAGTTTCACACCTTGGCTGCAAATTTACCTGCGCGAGCATGCCGCCAAAATCTTTGGCGAAGCTGCGTTTTAACGCAGGAAAAACATTCCACTGGCACCGCCGAACACAATGCTCTAGCCCGCATGTGATTGTAGAAGGGCCAAGAGCATGAAGCGTGTCCATATCGTAAAATGGGTAGCAACTGCTGTGTAGCTTGTGGGCTACGGCCTAACGGGTTTGAACATTGTTCCTTGGAATATTCTGGCCTTTGTCATTGGCATTATTCTTTGGTTTTTGGTCGGCGTCATGTGGAAGGATCGCGCCATTATGGTCGTCCATATCGGTGCCCTGATTGCGATTGTTACAGGCTATCTGAACTCCTAGTCACGCCTTGGTCAGGCGCGGTTCTGGTGTTCGAATCCCGCCACTGTCACGCCAAGCGCTTCTAGGGCGGAATTGGCAATGTCATGCGCGGTCAGCCCCGCATCCGCATACATATCGGCAGGACCCGCCTGATCAATGAAACGGTCTGGCAGGCATAGGGTTCGAATAGACAGACCACCATCCAGTTTTCCTGCCTGTGCGAGATGGTGTAAAACCATACCACCAAACCCAAGCATTGCACCTTGCTCAACGGTTATCAGGGCCGAATGGTTCTGGGCCAAAGCCTCGACAAGCTCGGTATCCAACGGTTTGGCAAAACGGGCATCGGCCACAGTAACGCTGAGGCCCCTTGCCTCAAGCTCACGAGCCGCCTCGATTGCCTCGGACAGATGCGCCCCGAAAGACAGGATCGCAACATCGCGCCCCTCTTGCAGGACACGGCCCTTGCCGATCTCCAAAACCTCGCCCTGTTCGGGCATGTCGACGCCTGTCCCCTCACCGCGGGGATAACGCAGGGCAATCGGCCCCGTATCATGGGCCACGCAAGTCGCCATCATATGGACCAGTTCCGCCTCATCCGCGCAGGCCATCACCGTCATATTGGGAAGCGCTGCAAGATAGCCGATGTCAAAGGCCCCCGCATGGGTCGGGCCATCGGCGCCCACCAAACCAGCCCTGTCGATCATGAAGCGAACGGGCAGGTTTTGCAGCGCTACATCATGCACGATCTGGTCATAGCCCCTTTGAAGAAAGCTGGAATAGATCGCACAAAACGGCTTGAGACCACCCGCCGCCATACCAGCGGCAAATGTCACGGCATGCTGTTCTGCAATGCCCACATCAAACACCCGCGAAGGCATCGCCTTTTGCATCACATTCAGCCCCGTCCCACCAGGCATTGCGGCCGTCACTCCGACGACTTTGGGGTCACGCTCAGCCTCGGCCAAAAGGCGCTGGCCAAAAACACCCGTATAGCTGGGTGCATTGGCAACTGATTTCTTCTGAACGCCCGTTTCAGGGTCGAATTTGGCCACACCGTGGTAACAATCATCCGCCCCTTCGGCGGGCGCATATCCTTTGCCCTTTACTGTGACCGCATGGATCAAAACGGGGCCCGTGGCACGCGCCTTGGCGCTGCGCAAAACATTGAGCAATTCAGGCACATTATGCCCGTCAACAGGGCCGATATAGGTAAAGCCCAGATGCTCGAACAAAGTGGCCGAAGCCTGAGCGCCTGTGACCAGTTCACGCGCACGCTCAGCTCCTGCGCGCAATGGCTCGGGCAGGAACTCGGCCATGCCATCCGCAATGTCCTTCAAGGCCGCCAGCGGCGAATTACCGGACAGATCATTGAGGTAGCGCGACATCGCACCCACGGGCGGGGCAATGCTCATGTCATTGTCATTAAGGATCACAAAAAGGCGGCGGTTCAAATCACCTGCATTGTTCATCGCCTCATAGGCCATGCCCGCGCTGATCGATCCGTCACCGATAACGGCAACCGCATCGCCTGTGGCCTCACCCAATTCATGGGCCATCGCAAAGCCGAGGGCTGCGGAAATACTGGTGGAAGAATGCGCCGCGCCAAAGGGGTCATAGGCGCTCTCGGCGCGTTTGGTGAAACCGCTCAACCCGTCCTTCTGGCGCAAGGTGCGGATCCTGTCGCGGCGGCCAGTCACAATTTTATGGGGGTAGCATTGATGGCCAACATCCCAGATCAGCTTGTCATAGGGTGTGTTGAATACCGAATGGATGGCAACCGTCAGCTCAACCACGCCAAGGCTCGAGCCCAGATGCCCGCCTGTCTCGGAGACGGCACTGATGGTCTCGGCGCGCAATTCATCGGCAAGGCGGCTGAGGTCGTCATCGCTCATGCGGCGCAGATCGGCGGGGCTGTGAACTTTGTCGAGCAGCGGGGTAATTGGTCGGTTCATGGTCTGGTCCTCCCCGGCCAGAAACAAAAACACCGCGGCAGGGATACATCCCGACCGCGGCATTCTTCACCTACGAAGAGAAAATAGGTGTTCGAGGTCTGTGGGTGTCCAAGGGCCGCAACGCGCGCAGCCCTCGGAGCAAATCATATGGCCATAGGCCCGACCCATTACTGGAAGGCCGAATAGTCAGGTTCACCCGAGGTCGTAGCAAGCTCGGGGTAGTTGACGATCACATTGATCCCGCGCATCGGGCGTTGCTGCCCTTGGTGACATGTGCGGCATGCAGCCAATGGGGCATCGCCATAAACAGGGCCAAGGCGTTCGGCTGGATAGACATCTTGCAGCGGCAGAAGATGCTGCTCGATAATGTCTTGAACCATCAAGATACCAAGGCTCGCCGTTGACCACTGCAGGGTCACCTGACCTGGGTCATAGAACGCGCGGCTGTTGTGACAGAACACACAATTCACACCCAGTGAGTTGGCAATGTAGTTCATGAACGCATAGGTCCGCTCGGTCTGTTGGATCAAAGGATCACCGGGCTGTTGCTGCACACGGCTTTCCAGATCATGCACACCGATACGCGCATAGGACCCATCCTCGGAGGCCAAGAGATAGGTCTCGAGATAGTCAGAGGGCAGTGAGGTCGAGTTCGAAACCAAAGTCACGCGGTTCTGGTTTGCAGACCACCCCGCCATGTTTTCGTTCACATCACCCATACGGAACCAGATATTGTTTGGAACCGGCTGACCACGGTGACAGGTGTAGCAAACCACACCGACCTCGGCATTGGCATTGACGTGCCCCGACCACCCTTCATTGATGCTCTGGGTCATCTCGATCATCTGACGCGCCACGACCTTGGTATAGAGATCATCCGAGCCATAGGTCGAAAGATCACCATCACCATGGCAATAGGCACAGCCTTCCTCGGGCGCGACCCATTGGGTCATCGCATTCATCAAGCGGTTAAAGTTGGCATCCGTGAGACCGCCAAGTACTTGGACGTTCTCATAGATATCCCCCGCCAGATCTTCACCCGCTTCAGGGACGAAGGGCTCGTCAAAGTAGAAATCGGCAACGGTAGGATCACCAGCTGCAAGTGTGACGTCAAACTCAGGCACACTCATCCCTGTCCCGCGAGGGCCAGTTTGCAGACTGTCTGTCGTGAAAGGCTGACCAAAGGAGACCAGCATCGCCGCGACAAAAACCGCGCCACCTGCGGCCCCCACCAAGATGGCGGGGCCGAAGATATTAGTTGGATTCTTGGTATTCCAATCACCGAACCACTTGGGAAACATATCAGTTACCTC
>ENA-OUOG01004599-OUOG01004599.1-marine-metagenome-genome-assembly--contig:-NODE-4599-length-11755-cov-3.531084_pt1 | contig 11755 bp, 11 predicted proteins | sample MGYA00248635_ERZ508505 | MGnify/ENA primary metagenome ERZ508505 (study PRJEB26176, sample SAMN06267871) | marine metagenome | isolation source: Saanich Inlet, British Columbia, Canada | place: Pacific...
CCAGGAATGTTTGCTGTTCGTTCTCAGGATATTGAAAAAGCCTACTTTGACTCTGGAAGTTTTGCAGTGTTTCCGTCCTCACGAGTTCTGCGCTCAGCAGGTGCTGGGTCATATGAGGATTTTGTTGGGTATGTATTACCAAAAACATCAGTAATAGATATTGACGATGAGGAAGACTGGAAATTTGCAGAGATGTTATACCGTATTGCAACTGATACTCTGCGACCTTGACTATGTCATTTTTTAGCTCGCACATAGACAACGTGATAGTAGATTACTCACTGAATTCTCACGATGAATTGGAAGTGAGTTTGATAATATTCTTCTTTTGAGTTTATTTTGAACGTATCACTACTCGAATCCCTATTCTTCAGGAAACTCTTGTCATGAGACCACTCGAGAAGCTTGTTCGCCGAATTCGTCGTAGCTATTTGCGGAGAATGATGCGGGGCTTCCGCAATTTGAAAAAATCAGGGAAATTGGGTGCTATTTCAGCTATTCAGTTAGAGCTTACGACCCATAATCTCAATATTGACGAAAGATTTTTTTCAGCTCGATTTTTTGGGTCTGGACTAGGATCTGCTGAGCTGATTATTCGACAATATTTGTTGTTGAGAGTCGGAGATCTGAAATTGAATCGAGCACTACTTTTTGCCGCGGGGAAGAGCGGCGGGAAAGTTGTCTTCGCAATGCCTCCGCAGTGGATCAATGTCCTCGAGACTAATGGATTTGAAGTGGATCGGCTGGCTTCGACTTTGTTATGGGCGGGCTATGTGACAGCGGCGTATTTTTATGGGTTGTTTACCATAGGCAAAATACTAGTGGGTTCTGGGGGTGCAGAAGCCCGCGAATGTGTGGTAAAGCCTTATGTATATTTCGATGCCCTCGCTCCTGACAACATTCCGTCTACAACATCAGATCGCGTTAGTTACACCATCGTATCTTGGTATTTGCAATGGCAAGGCAGGAATATTGATGTTGAGGCTATTCATCATGCTGTGCCTAACGTACCTTGTAAACGCATAGAAAACCATAATCTCGTTGAGCGCGCTAGTCCATTGCCTATGCTGGCAGGTTTGTATGAATTTACAGTCTACCTGAGATGGGCTTCAACTGCGCTGGTTATTGGAGCATTCGATTTACTTCGAGGGCGCTGGTGGCACGCCTTCATATTGAACCAAGCTGGTTTGGCTGAGCAGGCACGGGTTGTTCCATCTGACCTGCTGGCAAGAGAATATCTCTTCCACAATTCGGGTTGGTTTTACCGTCCGCTGTGGACACACGAAGTTGAACGTTGCGGTTCAACTGTCTCACTCTATTTTTATTCTACAAATTGCGAGAGTATTAAGCGAACCAAAGAAATGTCTCCCATCCCGTATGGCTGGGAGGCAATGAATTGGCCTCGTTATTTGGTTTGGGACGAGGGTCAATCTAACCATGTGAGGCGAGCCGTAGGGGATGACGCAATAGTTGAGATAGTCGGCCCCATTTGGTTCAGCGATAGTGGAAAAACTGCACGTAGATTACCACCAAAAGTCGCGGCCATATTTGACGTGCAGCCAGTGCGAGAAAGTTATATTCGAAGTTTAGCGTGTGAATTTGACAACTGCACACCCGATGTAGTACGTCAATTCTTATGCGATATTAGAGACGCATTAGGAACTATTGATTGCTATATGGCACATAAACGGAAGCGCGAAATTGGCAGATTGTTGCACCCTCATTACAGGCTCGCTTTGAAAGAGTTGGCCTACTCATCTCACTATCTCGAGATTGAGCCGGATCTTCCTGCAGAAGTTTTAATCCAAAATTGTGATTTGGTAATTTCAATGCCCTTTACGTCTACAGCCATAATTGCAAAGCATGCAGACAAACCATCAATTTATTACGATCCAACGAGCCTGGTGCAGAAAGACGATCCCGCTGCGCACGATGTTTTAGTAATTCAAGGGAAAGATGAACTTCTCCACTGGTTGGAAACAGCTCTCGCCTCTGTATAGTCTGCGTTTTATGTGCTGAAGCATATATATGTTTTGCTCGTAGTTATTTTGAATATTGTATTTGTGGTTTTAATTATGCTAGAACAAAAAGAAAAATTAGTTAATGTGGTAAGCATATTCTCGAATGCCGACAAATCTCGAACATTTAACTTTTCATCGGGTAATCTCGGTTCTATACCAATACGCAACCAAGGCTGGCGAATTTTTCTATCTGACCAAAATCTAGCAGAATATTCATATATTGACTATTTATGGATGAGCATAAAGCTTTTGATTCCGTATAAGAATGTTATTATTCTGTCTCGCTCCCTTTTGAGAAAAATTTTAAACACCAGTTATTCAAACAAAAATAAGATCACAATGTTATCTTTAGGAGGAGGCGAAGCGGGCACTGACCCCTATTTTGGCTCGTTACCAGCACTGGTACTTGTAAATTATTTGAAAATAGTCCCGGGGTTTAAAATAAAATCTAAATCTTATAATTTTGTTGAGTCGCAAATTTCAATTTTTACACTTATTAAATTATTTATTTTATCGCCCTTTGTGGGATCATATTTTTTGGCGAAGCTTTATTCAAGTGCGATTTCGATTGAAAATAAGCGTATCAGAAAATTATTTATTATTTTGGCTTTGAACGAAATTGGCAATGGTGCTGCAATAAATCAATACATATTGGTTAAGGGATTGATTAGACATTTGAGATTAAATAATGGAGGGGTAATCCTTTATCCAATGGAGGGGAGAAATTGGGAAAAATTATTAAATGAAAATAGAATTTATCTGGGTGCGAAATGTATTGGTTATTTACATTGCGCTATTACTCCAAAACATTGCAGCCTTCTATTCCCGGGACTCACTAGACCGGTAGAGTGGCCTGATATCTCAATTGCACCTGGGGAAATGCCATATGTTTTGCTCAAGAAAATTCATCCCGATGTTAGTATTCGAAAGGGGTACTTTCTGAGAGGAAATCCGGCACCAGCGAATGCCAGTGGAGGAGAGATAAAAGCTGTTGTTGCACTTACTGGTGATCTAAGTGAGTCATTGGAAGTTCTACAACGGTTTGCAGAAATTCCACAGAAGCTTTTCAGATCGATTGGTGTTCGATTAAATATTAATGCTCCGAGTTACAGACGGTTGAGCAGTCTAGTGGTTGAGCTTGGTTTTAGTTTGTGTGATAGCAGGGATTTAATTCGTCCTGAGATATGCTTTTTTCGTTCGTCATCAGTGGCGGTCGACTATTTGCGGCGCGGAACGGCGCCTGTCTACATCATAAATAATGATATAATCGATTCAAATATGTTTAGTTTGGATCGTTATTTGGTAATCAAAAGCATCAATTTGAACTGTAATTTTCTCGGGGACTTTTTAAAGCTTTTTGAAGACTCGCAAGCGTTGGCGCAAGCCGCGAAACTCAAGTCTGCTGACTATTATCTTGATCAAGATTTTTTAGAAAACGACTTGCGCGTTTTTGTAACTGAGGTATGTGATAAATGATTAGAGTTTTTATTGGTTTTGATTCAAGCGAAGAGATTGCTTATCACGTCCTCACTGGATCAATTTTAAGGAGAATATCAAATCCGGTCCAGTTTATTCCTGTTTCTTTGAATTCGCTTCATGGAATTTTCAATCGAAAGCGTGACAGCCTGCAATCAACTGAGTTTTCATTTTCGCGATTTTTGGTGCCATATCTCTGTGAGTATCAAGGCTGGTCTATATTCATGGATTGCGACATGCTGGTTCTTGATGATCTCACGAAACTGTGGGGGTTGCGTGATGACCGTTATGCAGTGATGTGTGTGCAACACGATCATGTTCCTAAAAATAGCAAAAAATTCTGTGATCAGATCCAAACGAGTTATGAGCGAAAGAATTGGTCGAGCGTTATGTTGATGAATAATGCGAAATGCAGGGCATTGACGCCAGAATATGTTGAATCGGCTTCCGGTTTGGATCTGCACCGATTTCGTTGGCTTGAAGATGACGATATTGGCGCTCTGCCGAGTCGTTGGAACCATTTGGTAGACTATGATCCAGAACTTCCCCTTAACGCTATTTCTAATTTACATTTCACCGAAGGAGGTCCGTATTTTTCTGATTATACGGACTGTGGTTATGCCGAAGTGTGGAAAGACGAATTCGATCAAGCGATTAGGCCGCTATGTCCGACTGTCGCTAACCCAAAACTATGAGTCAAAATAGAGTATCTGACCATTTTAATTCTAGCAATTATCTCGCGGATAGCAGCGATAGGATATCTATTCGGCAGGGGTTGGTCAAAGATTTCCTCGGTCGTTGTATGAATGTCCATATCCTGGATATTGGGTGTGGCGATGGAAGCTTATCGTTGCCCATGCTTAATCGATCGAACCAGTTGACCCTCGTAGATATTTCTAAGAAGATGCTCGACGAGGCTAAGAATAATATCCCTGAAGAATTTAAAGACAATGTGACTTTCGTCAATGATTCTTTCGAATCCATTAAAGATGATGGTCGTTACGACGTTGTGATTTGTATTGGGGTGATAGCTCATGTCCCGGACGTAGATAGACTGTGGCGCAAAATCGGCTCTGTATTGAAGAAGGGAGGATTGTTGATCGTGGAGACCACTCCCAATCCTTACCCATTAGGAAAATTATTGAAGCCCTATTATTACATTCGAGGCTTGATTGTTAAGGACCAGCCTACTTATGCTAAAAATCGGATTAAAGTATCTGAGTTGCAGGCTTACGCTAAAGCTTTAGGATTTGAGCAGTGCAAGCACGTGCGTTATAGCTTCCCTTTGCCGAGCATGTCTCATTGGCCTCATTCATTAAAGCTTCGCTACACTCGGTTCACTCTAATCAATTCCGTCATGTCACGCTTCGGCACAGAGCACGTTTTTATGTTTGAGCGATACAAATTATGATTCAACTTAAAGTCTGAATGGTCAACGCGGAGAAAAAAGTGAGTCTTCTACAAGGCACGATTGACTATGGCATATTGCACCTAGCCTCAGCACCGATTGCAATTATGGCGAAAGAAGGATTGCGAACCTTTGCCGGTGTTACTGGTGATGACCCCTCTAACACGCGCAATGCAGGTATGAGCTTTGTGGTATTGCTCAGTGTCTTTGCTGAAAGTAAGTTGCTCGGCCGTATTATAGTGGGAACTGTAGGGCCGTGTGAGCACTATTTTATCGATATTGATCGCGAGGTCGCCGAACAAGGGTGGCAAGACATCGCAAGTTTTTGCGTCGCGCATCGGGTTCCGTCGCAATACATCAACGAGGACCGCTTTGTAAATATTCCGGTGATGCACTCACACAAAGATTTCACGATGTACCGTACAGTGGTTCAATATGGTGTTGATAGCGGAGCTTTGGGAAGCGTAACTTATGAAACACCTCCAAACTTTAATATGGCAGGTGCAAACCCTTCTTTTCTATCATTTTCTAACAAGATTTATATACACCCAGACTCTGATAGCTATCTCGTTTTTCTGAATTATTCAGTTAGCCCTGACTACACAAAGACTTCTAATGCCAGTCTAATGCTCTATACCCTTGGCGGTGTCTGTGTGAGTCAGCTTTCAATCACTGTTCCCGCTTTAGATTGTGCATGCGTCCGTATTTCCGACATACTCCCCGATGGATCAGAAAACTTTTTCAGTTTTGTGGCCGTTTCATCGGGTTCTGCGCTCCTACCTATAAGTATAATTGTTAACAGGCGTCTCGGAGGCGTCTCGGTTGAGCACTCACACCCTCCTCAAGAGTATCTTTTTGCCGATTGGCCTGTTGTGAAGAGGATCAAGACTGAGGCGGTTAATACAATTTCGGGGCGATAATTATGCTAGATTTTTTGATTAACAAATCATTTGTTGCGAGACGCGTAAGGCCTTGGCTGAGAGATAAGTTGCCGATTTCGTTACGGAGACGAAAAAATCTTCGAAAATTTGGGTCCATCAATGAGCTATATTTTTGGCGTCTAGATAGGGGGATCGACACAGTCGCTCCGATCCAAAATTATTTTTCGGGTTTATTTCCGGGCTTAGAAACGGCGACGGAGGGAAAGCTTTGGGTTTTCGACCATGATGGCGCTCAAATCACGACGCTTGAATTTAAGTTGCCTCATCAAGGTACCCATCTAGTGCGCATGAGTGAGTTGGTAAACCGAGATCACTCCTACGGCACTTTCATGTGGCAAGTCCGGGTCCCAGAGGCGGTGGCGAGACATAGTTTAATACCAAGTGGAATGGTCTACTTCGCCGATCGAGGCTATGTGTGTTATGAAAAGAATAAATGTCAAGTTGCTTTCATTCATGGAGTGGATCGTTATGCAGTATTTCAAGGTCGGGACATGGGCGCCTCCAGTCTTTTCTACAGAAAATCTACGCCGGCCAAATCCTGGGTGCCGGAGTTCCCAGTGCAGCCCGGTATGCAGATGGAGCTAGATGTATTAATTCTGAATCGAACTGATCGCAAGTGTGAGTGCTCCATGGTCTTGCATCGCAACGGAGGAGAGAAGGTTTATGAGTTAACTACAAATATCTCGCCACGCGGGTGTAGTATGTTAACCGTAGACCGTTCAGTGTTAAGACTCTTAGATAAAGACATTGGTTATCTCAAGGTTGATGGGTTGCCAACAACTTGGGGGCGGCCAGCGCTGATGCGACACTTTGATTCAGGTGCAATTTCAGTTATGCATTGCTAAAAAATCTTGAGTCTGGGAATTAAAAAGTTGATGAATGATTAAAGGCTTTGCGAATAGGCTAAGGTTATTTCATTGTTCATGCTTATTGGCTATCGAATCATTTCTTTTATTAGTCTTTTCTCAGTTTCGTTATCATTGCGGCGATTCGATCCTAAAAAATTTTCCGAGCGTCGGATATTCAATATATGATCAAAAAGTTATTTCGGAGTGTCAAAAGCGTCGGTTGGTTAACAACTTTTTCTGTTGGTTTCTCATACATTTCACGAAAAGTTTATTCTTTTTTGAAAAGTCAATCATTGCGATCATGTGGAGAGGGATTTGAAGCGCAGTACCCCCTGGTTGTAAGAGGTGGAGAAAATATTTCTATCGGTGATAACTTTCGTTCGATGGGAAACACCTATTTATACGGTGATGAAGGGGATATTGTTATCGGCGACAATCTGGGTCTGAATACAAATGTTATAATCGGATCATCGGGCGGAAAGATCCGTATTGGAAACAACGTTCTTATTGGGCCCAATACAGTGTTGAGAGCTGCTAATCATGGTCTGTTACGTAATGAGCGGATCAACAAGCAGCCGTCTGTTGGCGGTGTTATAGTTCTAAAAGATGATGTTTGGTTAGGGTCAAATGTTGTTGTTTTGAAAGATGTAACTCTTGAGATTGGAACTGTTGTCGCAGCTGGGTCTGTGGTTACGCGAAGTACTGAGGCGTATTCTATCGTCGCTGGAGTGCCGGCAAAAAAAATTGGTGAAAGAGACCCATCTTTTAATCTCTAAAGCATGTCATTTCCACGCACGATCCTTAGTACTCATTAAAACGCTAGGAATGGCTATACTATCTCTGGGTAAGAGGAGTCCGCTACCAGATGAAATATTGCTCTCACAGGTAAAGATTTAGAGTTGTCATGATTCAAAAAACTGACAGTGTAAAAGTTGCCGTGGTTCTTGCTGCATGTAATGGTGAGAGACACTTGCGAATTCAGCTAGAAAGCATACTTCGTCAAACCAGATTGCCAGACCTTATTCTGGTAGCTGATGATGCATCTGACGATGACACGCTCAGTATAATCGAAGATTTCTGCAGATCTTCGACAATTGTGTTTTGCATCAAGAATGAGAGAAGGCTTGGTCATGTAAGAAATTTCGAGATGCTTTTGTCGAAAGTACTGGAATATGACTATGTATTTCTTTCAGATCAGGATGATTTTTGGTATGAAAATAAAATTTCCAATATGTTAGATGCCCTGCGGATGAGTGGAGGTCTCGTTTTCTCAAATGCAGATATTGTAGATGAGAACGGCGCTGATATGTCTGAAACATGGTTTGAGAGGATCGTGAGTCATGGAGGTTCTGAGCGCGGCTTTGGTTTAGGTTGTACTTCAGCTATGTCAAGCCGATTTTTAGAGGCGGCATTGCCAATTCCTAAAGGTTCTGGCCATGATGTGTGGTTACATTTTGTTGCAGCAAATTTTGGCTGCCGTCTTAAAATTGACGAATCATTAATGCAATATCGAATCCATTCGAATGGCACGTCACAGTCGAAAGCCAAGCAAAAGGCTACTCGTGGCTATAAGTACCTCAAGTTGCGAGGTGGAGTGTACAAAATTGCTAGGAATGTCCCTTTGGTCTTGCATCACGCGCGAAGATTGTCGGGATTGGTTCGTGCGTATATCACTTATAAGTTTATTAGCCGGCGGGCTAGATAAATGAGTAAGACTAGCGATCTTGATAATCTAAGCCCCGATAGATTGGATCCTTGTTGCACCAAAATACTAATGCTGGAACTCAAGTTTCCTTTCCTTTTTATACGGACTGTTGCGCCTTATAGGTACAGGGGTGGTTAGAACCATGAACCAAGGCGGACAGAGCAATCTGTCTTTCCAATAACTTCTCCGAGTAGACTATGCGGCGCTATACTTCAACAGACATTGCGGTTGTGGTCCCAACAAAGGACAGGCCGAACGGTATTCGCGATCTACTTTGCAGCGTTGCAGGTCAGTCTGCTCGCCCCGGAAGGGTCATTATTGTTGATAGTGGCGAGCCGTTAGATTCTGTACTCTCTGAGTTCACCGGTGCGCTACCGCTCGAATACTACCGTTCACCTCCGTCGCAAATTCGTCAGCGAAATTTGGGATTGTCTCTGTTGAATCAATCTACGCCGTTAGTTGCTACGATTGATGACGATATCGTCTTGGAGTCGAACTCTTTTGCAGAAGTGCTCGAGGTTCTTAATTCCTATGGTGAGAATATCGCTGGCGTCGGGTTAAATAGTCGTTGTTCATTCGACCAAGAATCTTCGTTTTTTGAAAAGCTATTTTTTATGTCATCTCGGTTTCAGGGGATAATCACATCTTCTGGGTACAACACCTCAATTGCTAGTGTGACTGAAAATATTCATACGTCGTGGCTTGGTGGGGGGTATTCGGTATGGAAGCTCTCTATTCTTCGTCAGTTCAAGCAAGATGAGATTAAAACGCGGTGGGCGGTTGGTGAGGATGTTCGGCTTAGTTACCAAATTGCCAAGGAGTACCCTCTAATAGTGGCATCTAATGCCTATTATAATGAGAAACAGATTCCCCTGACGACTGTTGTGTCATCGTCTACCGGTTACTACAGAGGTTTGAAGGCTGGTGCGGCTTTCTATTATTTCGTTAAGAGTAACCCTGAATTATCGAGGCTTGCTTGTGTGTGGATGCTGATCGGGCGCTCACTTGGGTCTTTTCTGATTGGACTGATCAGGCGTGATCTGGCTAGGTTAAACTACGGGCTAGGCCATGCCACTGTTATTGCATCGATTCCTTTCGATGTTCTGAAACTTTACAACATAAAACGGTTGATGGAAGACGATGATTACAATTGAGTTACTTGCTGTTGCAAACCTATTCATGAGTCTTGAATTCCTAAAACCTAACAGGGTGCTATCCTTATAGATTTCATAATATCGCAGATCTTGAAGTAATATACCTTTAGCACTGAAGACTCAGGTGATTAATCAATGAAAAAAATATTACTCACTGGCGCATCTGGGTTCGTGGGTTCGCACTTTCTTCGGCATGCATTGGGGCAAGGTTTTCACGTAATTGCGCTAACACGTTACTTAAGGGATGAGTATTTTCACGCTAACCTTGAATGGCGTGTAGCGGACTTGACTATCGAACAGAACTGGGGACAGTTGCTCGAGAGTGTTGATGTTGTAGTAAATATTGCCGCAGAAATAACTAACGAAATTTTAATTCAGTCGGTGAATTATGATGGTCCACTACGTCTATTTAATGCCTCGATAGATGCCGGTGTGCGTCGCTGGGTACAGTTATCCAGTGTTGGGACCTATGGGCCTGTCCAAAAAGGGGTGGTGGTCGAAGATAGAGATGATCGTCCCGAAAGTCGATATGAAAAATCCAAGAGTGATTTTGATATTATGCTTATTGAAGCATCTAAGTTTTCTAGCATAGAGGTATCTATCGTCAGGCCCAGCAATGTGTATGGCCTTGGTATGCGCAATCGCTCAATTGAGCAACTGCTTGGCGTCATTAGCAAAAACCTTTTTGCGTTTGTTGGTCCCGTGAACGCGTCAGCTAACTATGTTCACGTCCAAGACGTGGTGCAGGCTCTCGATCTTTGTGTGAGTCATCCTAATGCAGCTAATCAAATCTATATCGTTTCAGCTTGGGCAACTATTGAAACCATGATTTGTGGGCTTGCGGCCGGAGCTGGGGTTAATCCCCCCTTTAGAAGAGTTTCTTTTACTGTGGCGTGCTGGCTTGCAAACGTGATGCAAAATTGGTCATATTGGCCTTTGACATTGGGTCGCATTCATGCAATGAGTGCGCGTTGCAGCTATAGTACTGGAAAAATCGAAAAGGAACTGGGCTGGAAATTGACAGTGTCAGTAGAAGATGGCATGCGCCAGTTGGCCGCTGACTTGCGTCAATGAACTCGGGTATTGTTTTTGTAACCAGTCATCCGATGAGTGTAACGGCCTTTATGTTGCCCCACATTCGAGCTTTAGGATCTGTGATGCCTGTGCAGGTCCTCGCCAACTCTAGAGAGCGCACTTTGTTGCAGCAGCGTGGAGTGGATGTCCCAATCTATTTCGTCCCAGTCGCGCGGCGCATCGCGCCATTTACTGATATTCAGGCAGTATGGTGTTTGTATTGGCGCTTCAAGAAGAGCCGCCCATTTGCAGTACATACCATCACACCTAAGGCAGGGTTATTGGGCATGCTGGCTGCTTGGTTAGCGCGCGTACCGGTGCGAGTGCATAGCTTTACAGGTCAGATCTGGGTAACGCGGAAGGGTTTTATGCATTGGTTGCTCAAAACAGCTGACAGATTTACAGCTGCAATGGCGACGGAGGTTTTGGTGGATAGCCCCTCGCAGCGAGATTTCTTAATTGCGCAAGATGTCGTGACTGCTGATCACAGCAGCGTTTTAGGCGCTGGGTCGATTTGCGGTGTGGACACTGAACGTTTTTGTCCTGATCAAATCAAACGTGAAGTTGTGCGCCAGGAGTTGGGAACGGCCTCCGACGCGATCGTGTGTCTGTATTTAGGCCGACTGGATCACGATAAGGGTGTATTGGATCTCGCCAAGGCATTTACTCAAGTTGCCGGCAAGCATACGAATGCCGAGTTATGGGTGGTCGGCCCGGATGAAGCAGATTACTTTCATCAGATGCAAGCACTCTTGGGCAATGTAAAAAGTCAAGTCAAAAGAATTGATTACACTCCTACCCCCGAGCAGTTTATGCAGGGGGCGGATTTGTTTTGTTTACCCAGTTATCGAGAAGGGTTCGGATCTTCAGTGATAGAGGCAGCCGCTTGCGGGCTGCCTACCTTGGCCTCACGGATTTATGGCCTTACCGATGCTGTTGTCGAAGGTCAAACAGGATGGATGCACACAGCTGGAGATATCCAAGATTTGGCAAAACAGCTTGATCGGCTGTTGGCCAACCCAAGTGAACTTGCTTCTAAAGGTCAGGCAGCTCGTGAATATACAGAAACTTACTTTGCAGAAGAAATGGTTACTGATGCGATGCTGCAGTTCTATCAAAAATGTATAC
>ENA-OUOG01004600-OUOG01004600.1-marine-metagenome-genome-assembly--contig:-NODE-4600-length-11754-cov-11.722189_pt1 | contig 11754 bp, 10 predicted proteins | sample MGYA00248635_ERZ508505 | MGnify/ENA primary metagenome ERZ508505 (study PRJEB26176, sample SAMN06267871) | marine metagenome | isolation source: Saanich Inlet, British Columbia, Canada | place: Pacific...
CAAAAAAGATTCCATAAAGCGGTGTCGTTCTAGAGCCAATTCCCTTCCTGTCTTGGTGTTCATGCGATCTTTGAGCAACAATAACTTCTCATAAAAATGGTTGATGGTTGGCGCTGTGGATGCTTTATAGTCCTCCTTAGAAAGGTTGAGATTTGGCTCAATTTCAGGATCATAGATCGCTCGATGTTTAAAACCACCGTAATTAAACGTACGTGCGATTCCAATGGCACCAATGGCATCCAATCTATCGGCATCTTGAACTATATCCAATTCAATGCTTTCGTGCGTTCGCGCCACACTTCCACCTTTAAAACTTACGTTTTGTATGATTGCGATTATGTGCGCAAGTTTCGTTTCTGGGTACCTGTTAGACACCAGCCAATTTTTCGCAATTCTTGGACCTATTGCTTCGTCGCCTTCGTGAAATTTAGAATCTGCAATATCATGAAGCAACGCTGCTAAGGCTACAATTTCCGAATCGCATTGTTCTCCTTTCGATATCGCCTCGGCATTCTTCCACACGCGTTCGATGTGAAACCAATCGTGTCCGCCTTCAGCATTTTTTAAATGCCGCTGTACGAAATCAACGGTCAATAAAATAATCTCATTCATATTGGCAAATGTGCTAATTTGGTGCTAACATATAAACATAAGCATGAAACAATTTTACATTTACATCGCAACCTTATTTACTCTTGCTGCCTTTTCTCAGGCGAACAACGCACTGCATTTCGATGGGGTCGACGACTATGTGAGTACAACCAAATCTTCCATTCAAGGCAATGCAGCCAGAAGCTATGAGGCTTGGATTAGGACGAATGAGAACTGTATACCAGGATCGAGTGGTGGCGTCCAACAGGTTATTGCAGATATGGGGACCTTCGTCAATGGAAAGCGATTCACGTTGAATTTATTATGGGCAAATTCAATTCGCCTCGAAATAGGCGGCACGGGGCTCAGCGGGACAGTAGCTGTAAATGATTCGCTTTGGCATCATATTGCCGCCGTATATGATCCAACTGCTCTCAAAAAGGTGACTTTATATGTCGATGGAATAGTTTGCGGAACTGGAAACTTCACATCTACTCCAGCTACTACAGCAGGCAATGTAGTTATTGGCCGTAGAATAGACGGTCTGAATCCGTTCGGTGGCGATATTGATGAATTTCGCCTTTGGAATATTGCATTGACAGATGCAGACGTTCTTGCACACATGAGTGGTGAAATTTGTGCACCACCGAGTAATTTAGTCTTGTATTATTCTATGAATAATGGAGTAGCAGATGGCAGTAATTTGAATACCACCACACTCACAGATCAATCAGGCAGCAATAATGGAACGCTTCAAAATTTCAATTTGAGCGGATCAAGCAGCAATTGGACCTACGGGCAAAACTTGAGTCAAACCGTATTTGATACTGTTGTATCAGCGGTTTGTTCTGGATTTCCCATTCCAGATGGAAGCGGTTATTGGGACAGTACCGGTACTTACAATTGGACCTTTACGCAAAGCAATGGTGCATTGGCTGGGTGTGATTCTATTGTTACTTATGATCTAACTATTGATACAGTGGATACAAGAACATCTACTAACGGTATTGTATTATCAGCCTTGGCGACTAACGCAACCTACCAGTGGGTGAATTGCAACGACAGCTCGCTCATTTCAGGAGCAACCACTGCCACTTATGTAGCAAATGCAAATGGTGATTACGCCGTCAAAGTAACGCAAGGTAATTGCAGCGAATGGAGCGATTGCATCTCAATCACGACTATTGGGCAAGAAGAGCACACTGCGAAATGGACGATCTATCCAAATCCAACTACAGGTGAATTTTTCATTATGAATGCACCACGAGTTCAGGAGGTTATACTGTACGATTTAAACGGGAGACTTCTGCATGTTTTAGCGGTTACAGAGGGTAGGGTAGCACTTCCTGAACCTATTACTGCAGGTGTTTACATTATTCGAAATGAAGAAGTTGGATTAAGCAAACTGATACTGGTAGAATAACGTTTTTCAGTCAAAGCCGTGCAATTACATCTGGGGCTCAAATGCGTATAGTGGAACGGGGCAAAAGGTTACAAGAGATTACAGAAAGCAAGTGGATGGATGCCATTGGGGTGCTTCTAGTACTTGTGATATCCTTTGCTCTAGGTTTTCATAAGACGGTTCGTCAAGACCTACCCATAGGAATATTTTCAACCTTTGGTGCAGCTGGTTCCATGATGGTCACCCGTCTAGTGACAAAAAGGAATAATGTAGGTAACTTAATTGGTTTACTTACGGCAGTAAATTCGGCCTTTGTAGATTATTATTTAGGAAATGACGCTGCATTTCTAACGTACCCGATTTCCTTTTTAGGCGCCGGGGTTTCTTACCTCTATTGGAAAAGAAGGAAGGATCGAATTCCTAGAAAAATCGACTCCATTTACTTTATCAATATTGTCTTGGCGTTTGTGCTTGGAATTACTTTGAACTACATAGGATTCACCGACTTTTTACGCACGCCTTTAGGAGAGAACGCTGCAAAATTCACCATTACTTCAATCATAACAGGAATTACCTATTCGGGTATCTTAAACACCCCTAGAATGTATGCTGATTCATGGGCAAGTTGGCAGGTGTATAACGTTTTAAAGCTGTATCAAAATGTTCTTTTTGGTAATATAGCATACGTAGCCAAATACGCATTTTACTTGCTTAATGCGTCGCTAGCTTGGGTGGTTTGGCACAGAGTCAGAAAGGGACAGGATTATACTAAAAAATCCAATTAACGTACGAGAATTCCTTTATCCTGTAGCACTGGCAAATCTTCTTTAATCGCAGCGTCGATAGTGTGCGGGCCAAAAATGAATTTGCGATCTTTTAATGTGTTTTCTTCAAAAAAGGTTACCCAATATTCATTGAAAAGGTGGAATACTTCGGGCATTATCGGTTCCAATTTAGCTGCAGACTTCGCCGGTAAGACTTTTATGACCTTTCTGAGCGTAGCGGTTTTCACACCAGACTTCGTGTCTAAATCGCTGTAACCACGACTTTGAATCATTACGTTTTCGAGCGGGCTAGTGCTGTCGTTGATTAAATGAATCCACCATTGTTGATCACCTGTATCATCAGTCATCAAAACTGCCGCGATATAAACGTTTTTAACTATTGGGATTTCAATGTCTTTTTTCATGTGATATAAATTTCTCCTCAAAAGTAATACGCTCGGGAATACCTTAATTAGAAATGGAGCAGGTTAAACCTTTAAAGAATTATGGCATCTATCTTTATATAAACAAAATCTCCATTGAAGTGAATTCCATCCGCCACACTAACATACATTATGCTCTTATTGCACTTGCGTTTCTTTTTCAGTCATCCTTAAAAGCCCAATCATTTTATGATATTGGGACCATTCAAGAAATAAAAATTGTCTTTTCTCAGAGTAACTGGGATTACATGTTAGATACTGCTAAATCAGGTAGTGAAGGGTATCTGATGGCGCAAACAGTAGCCATTAATGGGACGGTTTTTGACAGTGTGGGTGTGAAATACAAAGGGAATTCGACCTACAAATCGAATCAGAGTAAAAATCCATGGCATATAGAGTTGGATACTTATAAGACTCAAGATTATCAAGGATTCAAGGATATTAAGCTCAGCAATGTAGCGAAAGACCCTTCTTTTTTAAGGGAGGTGTTGTCGTATGAAGTGGCAAGAAAATACATGATTGCGCCTCAATCGAATTATGCGGTTGTTTTCGTAAATGGCACGCAAATAGGTCTGTATTCAAATTCTGAAGCAATCTCTAAAACTTTCGTTAAACAGCATCTTTTCTCTAACAAGGAAACGTTTATTAAATGTAACCCTCCGGCAGGAGCAGGACCGGGGATTACAGATTATCCTAACCTGGTTTATCAAGGATCGGATAGCACAGACTACTATGCGGGCTATGAGTTAAAGTCTGATCATGGATGGCATGATTTGATTGCATTCACAGATACGCTTAAAAACTATACCACAGCGATCGAAGAATTTTTGAACGTAGATCAAACGCTCTGGATGCACGCCTTCAATAATGGTCTTGTCAATCTAGACAGTTATTCAGGGGGATTTGCACAGAATTATTACCTCTACCGTATGCAAAATGGTCAGTTCTATCCCATAGTATGGGATATGAATGAGAGTTTCGGTCAATTCTCCATGACCGGTACGCTCAGCTTGACAAATACGACTTCAAAAGCCCAGATGACCCATATGTTACATAGCAATGATGCGTCATGGCCCTTGATTCAAAAATTACTTAATGTGCCCATGTATAAGCGTATGTATTTGGCACACTTAAAGACTATAATCAATGAAAATTTTGTTGCGAATTCTGGTACCAACGCAAGCCTGTTCTATACTCGAGCACAAGCGGTGCATTCGCTCATTGATAATGCCGTCAATGCAGATCCCAATAAGCTGACGACTTACGCACAGTTTCAGTCAAACATCACTACTGATGTATCTAGTGGTGGAGGTGGTGGACCAGGGGGCGGTTCGTCACCAGGCTTGAAAAATTTAATGGATGCGCGTGCAACATACCTTCTAGGGCTCATCGACCTGTCTTCCACACAACCGGTAATTTCAAATATAGTTGCGAATGTGATTGGATCGATTCCTGCTAGCGGTTTCATTACGGCGAATGTTACAAATGCGACTGCAGTCTATATTAGTGTGCGCGACTCCAGTGATGGAAAATATACGCGCAGTCAAATGTATGACGATGGACAGCACGGAGATGGTGTGGCAAATGATGGTGTGTATGGAGCGTCTGTTTTTTTACCAACCATACAGAAGCAATTTTACATCTATGCGGATGCATCTACCATAGGCAAATTTTCTCCTGAACGTGCAGGCTTTGAGTTTCATACTGTCGGTTTTCAAACTCCTACATCAGGGCTAGTAATTAACGAGTTTATGGCAAGTAATGACGGAACTATTGCTGACAGCAACGGCGACTATCATGATTGGATTGAACTCTATAATGCCTCTAATGCGCCCATAAATTTGGGCGATTATGCACTTACAGATGATTTAAACAATCCGTCAAAATTTGAACTACCGAACATAGTATTAGCTGCTGGTGACTTTGTTTTGTTTTGGGCTTCATCCTCTGCACAAAATGATCCGTATCATGCGCCCTTCAAACTTTCTAAATCTGGAGAGGAAATCGCATTGTTTTATGACCCTTATGGGGCCGCTGATACGGTAGATTATATCAGTTATACAGCGCAAACAACGGATGTTAGTTACGGTAGAACTTATGATGCCTCACCAAATTGGGTGACATTTCTCACTGCAACACCCGATGCTAGCAATGGCGTGCTTGATCTGAAAGAACAGCAAGGGCCGGGATTAACTATTTTCCCTAATCCGCACAGTGGAAACTTCACCTTAAACAATACTTGGCCAACGGCTATGACGGTGAGTTGTTATACCATGCAGGGAAAATTGATTGACGTGATTAGCCTCAAGGGCTCCGAGCAATTAAAGGTTTCAGATCTCCGGTATAATCAACCCGTTATTTTACAGTATTCAAGCGAGATGGGTTCAGGATATTTAAAGCTTATTTCCTGGTGATATTAAGTTTACTTCCCGATACAAAACTTACTGAAGATATTCGCCAATAGGTCATCTGTTGAAATAGTACCAGTAATCTCTCCAAGCCCGTCTAAGGCTAGTCTAAGGTCTTGAGCAAGTAGATCCCCCGGAATACTCAATTCTACGGCCTCAATACTTTTTTGAAGTGCTTCTGCGGTTCGACGCAGCGCATCGGCATGACGGGCATTGGTTACGATGGTTTGTGAGTTTGAATTAGCAGACCAAGCAGTAGCCGACTTCAATGCGGTAAGAAGCGCAGTGAGTCCTGTTTTATTTTTTGCAGCAATCTCAAAAATCTCGCAATCGATCTGACTCAATCGCTCTTTAATAGGTGCTGCGGAGGCCTGATCCAGTTTATTGATACAAACGAACAAATGGGCTTGCGGTGCGCTCGCTTTTATGTGTGCGAGTCGCAGCTCCAGGTCATCCTCAGCCGCAGTGGCGTCGATAATGTAAAAAATGACATCCGCCTTTTCAGCCTGTTCGAATGCTTTTTGAATACCTATTTGCTCTACATAATCCTCTGTATCTCGAATTCCTGCAGTATCAATAAGTCGGTAGGTTAGTCCACCGAAGTTAAAGGTGTCCTCGACTGTATCGCGCGTTGTCCCCGCAATAGCACTAACGATTGCTCTATCTTCCCCTAAGAGCGCATTCAATAAGGTGGATTTACCCGCATTTGGTGCGCCTAATATGGCTGTTGCAATTCCCTTTTTAATGGCGTTTCCGTATTTAAAACTGTCGATGAGGGCCTTTACTTTTTGGAGAAGACCGTGAAGCATTTTTAGCAATTGGTCTCGAGACGCGAATTCTACATCTTCTTCACTGAAGTCCAACTCCAATTCAATCATTGAGGCGAAGTGCACCAAATCCTCACGAAAGATTGTAATTTCATTTGAGAGACCACCTTTTAACTGACGCAGAGCCACATCGTGCATTGTTTTATTTTCTGCGTGTATGAGATCTGCGACTGCCTCCGCTTGAGCTAAATCCATTTTGCCGTTCATAAAAGCACGCATGGTATATTCTCCGGGATCAGCAAGACGGGCTCCTGCATGTAATAAACTTTCCATGATACGACCGATAATGTACGGAGAGCCGTGGCTGCTGATTTCAAAACTCTCCTCACCGGTAAAGCTTTTTCCGTCTTCAAAATAGGTAACGAGCACTTCATCGATGTGTTCTCCATCTATAATGTAGTCGCCATAGTAAGCAACGTGTGAGGTAAAACCCGACTTTTCTGCGCGTTTGGAGTGGAAGTAAGGGGAGAGGAGCTTCTTTGAATTGCCTCCACTGACTCTAATAATGGCTAAAGCTCCCACACCTTGCGGTGTTGACAGAGCACAGATGATATCGTCTCTAAACATGGTGTAAAGATACGACGATAAGTAATGAGCAAAGAAATTTGAAAAGAAGGGAAATCCATTGAAGCTTGGGTAGTACATTTGTGCCAAACTCACAGAAAAACCATCTACATGAGCGTATTAGTCAACAAAGACTCAAACATTATTGTCCAAGGATTCACGGGTAAAGAAGGAACGTTTCATGCCTCTCAAATGATTGAATACGGCACCAACGTGGTCGGTGGAGTAACTCCTGGTAAAGGAGGAATGACTCACCTTGACCTTCCAGTCTTTAATACTGTTGCTGAAGCTGTTGAAAAAGCGGCAGCAGATACTTCTATCATTTTTATTCCACCAGCTTTCGCCGCTGACGGTATCATGGAAGCTGCTGAAGCAGGAATCAAGGTGATCATTTGTATCACTGAAGGTATTCCAGTTGCGGATATGGTAAAAGTTAAAGAGTACTTGAGCGATAAGAATTGTACGCTTATTGGACCTAACTGTCCTGGCGTAATGACTGCAGGAGAGGCGAAAGTGGGCATCATGCCAGGTTTTATCTTCAATAAGGGTACTGTTGGTATTGTAAGTAAGTCGGGTACACTCACTTATGAAGCAGTTGATCAGTGCACTAAGGCAGGTCTGGGTCAGACTACAGCCATTGGTATTGGTGGTGATCCAATCATCGGTACAACGACGAAGGAAGCTGTTGAGCTTTTAATGCACGACGATGAGACCGAAGGAATTATTATGATCGGTGAAATTGGCGGACAACTCGAAGCAGAGGCAGGTCTTTGGATTAAAGAGCATGGCACGAAGCCAGTAGTTGCTTTTATCGCTGGTGAAACTGCTCCAGCTGGCCGTACTATGGGTCATGCAGGTGCTATCGTAGGTGGTGCAGAAGATACTGCTGCAGCGAAGAAAGCTATTCTGCGTGATTGTGGTATCACAGTCGTTGACTCACCGGCAGATCTTGGAACAGCAATGGCGAAGCTATTAGGTAAATAGATGCATTTATAAAGGAATAAAGCCGCTTCCAATGGGAGCGGCTTTTTTATTCCTACGAACTGCTACCTTTGTTTGAATGAAACAGGTGAAATGTCCTTCTTGTACTGCTTGGTACGCTGTAGAGTTGACGGGTGATAAATACAGTCATATTTGTCTGCACTGTAATGCTCCTTATTTGATAAAAAGCCAGACGCAAAAAGCACACGAGGAGGGTATGAAGAACCCTGTGAGCAAACCGCCCCTAACGTGGAAGCGCTTTGGGGAAATGCACTGGGCCTTAGTTATTTTAAACAACATAGGTTTCGTGATTCAAACCATTCTTTTTATGATTGGTACGTTAATAGGAATCTTGGTTGCACCGCTTTAACGCAATTTAATTTTTACGACCTTCGTCTTACTATGGAATTTCTATCACCAAAAACTAAGGATCGCATTTCGAAGCTCGAAGCAGAGAACAAAAGTTTGCGATTACAGCTTGAGCAGCAGGATAACACTGTGAAAAGTGCACGTTGGCCTTTTTTAGTAGTCAGCTTATTGCTTTTAGCCTTGGTTTTGGTCTGGAAATTTAGCACGCCATCTGAAGAAGAAATGAGTGCCATAAAAGTGGAAATGTGGAAGGACGGTTCCTTAAAAGATACCACCTTACAACCTTCATTTGGAATTGAATACTCTATTCAAGTAGGTGCTTTTAATGAGTTAGATTACAGTGTATTAAGCTCTGGTTTTGGTGAGTTAAAAGTACAAGAGGATAATGGCATTCAACGCATTCTCCTTGGTAGTTTTACGAGTCTACCAGAAGCACAATTGTATTTAGAAAAGGTCGTAAACATTGGATTTGAAAATGCCTTCATTGTTGCATACAAAGAAGGAATTGCCGTAGGTTTGCTGCCGAATAAAACCGCTATTAAAGAATAATTATGGGTTTACTTTCTGGAAAGACTGCCATCATAACTGGTGCGTCAAAGGGAATTGGTAAAGGAATCGCAGAGACCTTTGCAAAGCAAGGCGCAAATGTTGCCTTCACGTTTTTAAGTTCAGTCGAAAAAGGACAAGCGTTAGAACAAGAACTACAGCAATACGGTACACAAGTGAAAGGCTACCGTTCTGATGCTTCAAAAATGGAAGATGCGGAAGCCTTAGTTGCTCAGGTTGTAGAAGACTTCGGAGGTGTTCATATCGTGGTCAATAACGCCGGAATTACAAAGGATACGCTGTTGATGCGTATGACGGAAGAAGATTTCAACCGAGTAATCGAAGTAAATCTGAATTCAGTATTTAACATGACTAAAGCCGTACAACGTACGTTCCTGAAGCAGCGCTCTGGTTCTATTGTAAATATTAGCTCTGTAGTAGGAGTGAAGGGTAATGCTGGTCAAGCCAATTATGCTGCCTCAAAAGCAGGGATTATTGGTTTTACCAAGTCTGTTGCTCTTGAGTTAGGATCACGCAACATTCGTTGTAATGCGATTGCTCCAGGCTTTATCGAAACAGAAATGACTGCTGTTTTGGATGAAAAAACGGTGCAGCAATGGAGAGACGGTATTCCGTTGAAGCGCGGAGGATCGGCGGAGGATGTTGCGAATGCATGTCTTTTCTTAGCTTCTGACATGAGCGGTTACATCACCGGTCAAGTGATGAACGTCTGTGGTGGAATGCTTACCTGATGACACTTTTTACCGCTGCAATTCTAGCCTTTATTTTGGGTGTTGCTGTTGCGTGGTATACGTATTTTTATAAATGGAGGTCAACGCCCTACTGGGCGTTGGCCTTTTTTCGTTTTGGATGGATAGGAATGCTCATCTTTGCCTTGCTCGCACCAGAGTTAGAGGAGAAGGTGGTCATGGAACAACCGCAACTTATTTCATTACGAATAGATTCCTCGAGCTCATTGAAGTTTCCGGTTACTGAGATTTTGGACGTGCTGCTCGATTTTGAAAAAAAAGCACCAGTCAAATGGGTGATTTCTGATTTCAACTCCCCGCAAGAAGCAAACGACGAGCTCCCATGGATTTATGTAGGCGATGGGCATATAGATCATCAGAAAGACAAGGGACCAGTGGCTTCGGTTTTACTATTGGCGAATGATCTTTTAAGTCCGCCACTCATAAAGAATGCTATAGTTCCAGAACGGGTAGAAGCAGGGAGCCAATTTAAGTATAGCGTGAGATGTTCATCTCAGCCCACGTCTGTTAAAGCCACTTTTAATGGTGAAGTAAGGCGGGCGGAAGCCGCCACGTTTACGGCGCCGGATCGCCCAGGTACTTTTACCTTGCAATTAACGGCAGAAAGAGATGGTATCGTAGATGCCATTGAAGAAACTATCGAGGTGGTGCCTTATTTTAATTCAATACAAATCATCTACCCGTATCCACATCCGCACGTTGGGATGGTCACCCGATTAGCGAAAGAGTTAGGTTTTACCTATCATTTACTTTCATGGGAAGAGGCAAAAATCCAATTAAAACAACTCCCAACCGTTGCTATTGGAGGTGGAGAGGCGGTCTTTGAACAATTGGATGCGCAACTAGACAAACCCATACTTTGGTTAGATTCAAGCAACGATGCGCCTCAAGGTGTTGCTATCCAACTTCAAACTCCGGAAGCATTAGTTGCCTTAGGTGCACCCGAATCCTATGCCATCACTAAGCGCGACAAGAAGCTGGTCAACGTCATGCGAATTGGAATGAATTGGAATGGACGCGGTATAAATTGGTTCCAAAGCAGCTTAGCGCATCCAGAAACGGGCGCAGTTTTTCGTTCACTAATGCAAGGCCTGTTGCGCGATGCAAGACCCGATGAGCTCCGTGTTTCTGGTCCAACACGGCTGTACCAAAGTCAGAAAGGGGAATGGGTTGTCAGCGTTGTGAACAATCGGTCACAAGCGCAGCCTGCAGTGGTTGAAATTAAAGTTACTCGTGATGGTGAGGTTGTTGATATCCCTCAATTGGAGTCTATTGAAGGTAATGGTTATGTTTTTTCTACTGCCTTTTCTACCGAAGGGACCTTTGTGGTAGAACTAGATGCGAAATCGCTAGATGAGCATTATTCTTGGCGCAGAACCCTTAACGTTTTGCCCGCATCTATCGAGCAGCACAGACCTTTTAACACAGCACTATGGGATCGCTATTCGAAAGATGAATGGTGGCGAGCAACAGATATAAGTACTTTACGAACGGCATTAGATGGGTGGGAGTTGACCGGGAAGTCCATGGTGCGGACAAAAAAAACTCCCCAACACACCGCGTGGTGGTATTGGGGAGCGTTTTTATGTTTTGCCTTCGCTGAATGGGTACTTCGAAGACGTCAAGGATTGTCTTAGAGGTTTGCTTCCAAAAACTGTGCAAGCGCCTCAGGCTCCATGTTTTTTCCTACAATCACCCCATTTTCATCAATGAGAAGATTCTGCGGAATGAATTGGATACCGTAAAATGTAGAAATTTCATTTTGCCAGTAGTTCAAATCGCTGACTTGTGGCCATTGTAACCCGTCTTCAGCGATTCCTTTAATCCACGCCTCTTTATCGCGATCTAAACTCACGCCGATGATGTTGAATCCACGCGCTTTGTAGGCATCATACAAGCCTACCAAAGCGGGATTCGTTGCACGACAAGGCTTACACCAAGACGCCCAGAAGTCTACAAGAACGAGTTTGCCCTCAACACTAAGTAAACTGAGCATTTCACCTTCAGGAGTTGCCTGACTGAAATCGGTAAAGGTTGCGCCCACAGCAGATTTTTCAAGAGCAGCAATTTTTTCAGCCAATTTTATGTA
>ENA-OUOG01004602-OUOG01004602.1-marine-metagenome-genome-assembly--contig:-NODE-4602-length-11753-cov-5.011905_pt1 | contig 11753 bp, 8 predicted proteins | sample MGYA00248635_ERZ508505 | MGnify/ENA primary metagenome ERZ508505 (study PRJEB26176, sample SAMN06267871) | marine metagenome | isolation source: Saanich Inlet, British Columbia, Canada | place: Pacific...
GCGAGTGTCGCCGCGGCCCCGACACCGGACAGCGCGATGATCGCGAGACCGGAGCTGAGCCCGTCGAGCCCGTCAATGAGATTGAACGCGTTGACCAGACCGATCAGAGCCACCACCGTAAAAAAATAGCCCAGGGTCGTCAGACCGGGGTGGGCGGGAATCTCGGTACCCAGCCCCAGGTCTGCGACCCGGACCGAGGTGGTGAACAAAAACCCGATAACGATCGCGGCCTGGATCAGTGACCGGAGTGGGCCGCTGATCTCGAGGCGGTCGTCGACCACGCCGACCAGCACGAACAGCGCCGCGGCGGTCAGGAAGGGGGACACGTAGTCGAGCGGCGCCGCGACGCTGATCGCGGCCGCGAGCCCGAGGAACACCGCGAGGCCGCCGACCATGGGGGTCGGTTTGTCGTGACGCTTACGGGCGCTTGGGCGGTCGATCAGGCCCATCCGGCCGGCGTTGGGTACCAACATGAGGAGCGCGGCCAGGGTCACGAGCGCGCCCAGGAGCGCGACCACGAACACGGGCCCGACGCCCGCGACGAAGTCGATCACAAACTGTGGTGGGTTAAAGGCAAACATCAGTCCTTACCTCACGCGCCTTGGCGGCGTCTGCCGCGTGTCGCGACGCGTTATCTGTCCGGGCCGAGGCGCCTGGCCCCGCGCGCAACCGGTGCGCGTCCCATCGTTCTGTTTCTACCGTCCGGCCACGTGCCTCTCAGCAGCGGCCGGTCACCTGCGTGCCGCGGGAACGAGCAGCTCAACACACGACATACGTATTAACCGTAATAATATACGTAGAAACCGAAAGTTCAATACCCGAACAGAAAAAAATTGAGTATAGCGGAATTTTTACGGGGTGCTATAGCTCAATCGTTGCGGGTACGCCCGACCTCAAGGCTCTCGCTGGCCGGCCTGGGCGGTCAGCGGGGCGTCGAGGTCGGTCCCCTCCGGAAGCGTCCCCTGGAGCATCCCGAACCGGCCGAAGCAGGTCTGGCCGGGTTCGAGCGGGTACTTGGTGCTGGCCTCGATCTCGGCGAGGACCACGCTCAGCATCTGGCCGGTCGGGTTGTAGCGCTCAAAGACCTCGACGTAGGGAGGGGTCCCTGCGCTGTTCGGCCTGACCGTGAGCTTGAGGTCACAGAAGTCTAACCCGCCCTCCTCGGGGCGGACCTTCAGGTGGTGGACCCCCGCCGGGAGCCCGATGACCTCGACCTGGCCGACGCTCAGCGGGTGCAGGGCATCACCCACCTCAAGGTTCGCGTGTTTCTTGGACCAGATCTCGTAGCCCGGGGTCCGGAACACCAGGACCGGGTAGGTCTCGCGCACGACGGGCTCCGCAACCTTCTGTTCGACAAACTTACCGAGGAAGAAACTCTGCTCGACCGGCTCGAGCGCCTTGCAGCCACCCAAGAAAGTCGCCGACAACAGACAAAAATAAGTAGAAGTACGGATCATTGATTGAGGTTAACATATTCGGACTCGATCGCCATCATCTGGCTCCAACAAACCACGCAAACCGGGGACACAGGATTTGTTCTCGGTTCTAAAACCGTCTCGGGAACGGTCCGAGACACCATGTCTTGTTAGACATGTTTCGGTTTACCGCCGCTAAAGACACGGGATAAAAGGGGCCGTCCGGGGTTGGTTCCTGACGTGTTCACCCTGAACGAAATCCCATGAGCGGCCATCGCCGCGTTGGGCTTCGCCTCAAGGTCGGCGGTCAAGACGGCGGTCACTGACAACAATTCACCACCTGACCACTCAGTGATTGGCTCTGGCCGACGTATCACAAGTGACGGGTCAATCAGCTTCAACGCGCTCTCAAATAGATCAACATCCTCATGTTGCACTGAAAAAAATTGTTGGTATCTAAATTGCATGGATGACGCATGTGAAAAAATCGACATAAGCGCAGATGTAGAAAATTAGCTCTATCAGAGCAGGAGACAACATGGACAACATGGACAACATGGACAACAGAAGCGATTTCCTAATCGCTACGAGTTCGATACCAGACCTGTTGGTTGACACCAACAACGAGATACAGACCTTTCACGGTAGCTGGTATCGTGGCGATAATCTTAACTTCATACCCTCAAAAAGTTTACTCAAGTCTGCCGATGCGTTAGATAAATACGTACTGAAAGGATATCTACCCTCGCAGCACATCATAGACAAACAGACGGTGGTGACTGCATTTGGCAGTTGTTTCGCGCGAAATATTTCGGAATGGCTGCTAGGCAAAGGATTTAATGTTTTAGGAAAAAGACTGAACCTGAACTCTCACATTATCCGGTTCGGCGAGGGTATGGTAAATACGTTTGCCATCAGAGAGCAATTGGAGTGGGCGCTTGATGATAAGAGCTTGACTGAGGGGTTGTGGTTCGGTGAGAACAAAGAAATCGCTTTACCAGACGAGAGAGTCAGACTAAATACCAAAAATTTGTTAACGCAAACGAAAGTTCTAATCATTACCATTGGCCTGTCAGAGATATGGTTCGACAAAACTTCGGGGCGAGCGTTCTGGAGAGCGATTCCATCGGACAAGTTTGATAACAAGAGGCATGGGTTCAGGTTATCCACCGTCGAGGAAAATACTGAAAACCTCGAGGCGATAGCAAACTTAGTGCAGAAGCATATACCAGACTGCAAAGTTGTTTTTACGCTCTCGCCCATCCCGCTCATGGCCACGTTCAGGTCCATTAACTGTATCTCTGCTAACACGATCTCAAAAGCGATACTCCGAATCTCTCTAGACAACCTGTCGTACGGGGACGAATACGGGCGATACTATTTTCCATCTTATGAGTTGGTAAAAGAAGTATTCGAAAATCCATTTAAGGATGACAACCGACACGTCAAGCCTGAATACGTCAGGAAAATCATGGAACTGTTTGGAAAGCACTTTTGCCTGCAGGATGAAACCAAAAATGAAGGCTGATCAGTTTACACAGGCAGTGCGACCCACGGTTTTGTCACAAAAAAATTTCAATAAAATTTTTTGTGTTGGATACAATAAAACCGGATCAACCACATTAGAGACCGTGCTTAGGCTGTATGGGTTCAATCTCCCGAATCAGCCAGAACAAGAACTTCGGCTGACAAAACGAGTATTCTCAACAGACTATACGGAGCTTAAGACTTTCATCAACCACTATGATGCGTTTCAAGATATGCCCTTCTCTGAGGGCATGACATATGTCGCAGCAGACGCCTTGTTCCCCAACAGTCGATTTATTTTGAGCGAAAGAGACCCCGACGATTGGTTCGATTCTATGAATAGATATTTTAGGAAAAAGTATCTTTCCGGAAGCGACAGCGAAAAAATTACTGAGCAACTTGTCTCACAGAAATTTAATTATTTGTTCCCTGGTTATAATCACCTAAAAAAAGAGATTTTCTTAACGTCATTCAAAGATGACTCGAATGTGGTGGACTGGGACAAGTTATTCGATAGAGATCATTACATTAATCTTTACACGCAAAGAAATAATCAGATCAAAAAATATTTTTCGCGATCCACAGAAAAGTTATTGATCATTGACGTCACTAAAGAAAAAAACACAACCTCGATCTGCGAATTCCTCAACCTCCCCAAAGAGTTTGTAATTGATATGCCTCACCTAAATAAATCCTAACCCGACAAGCGATGCCATCCACCATCTAACGCGAGCTGGATTTTTTAATCATAGAGGCGACATAGTCTTGTATAGAAAAATTAAGCGGGCGTTGCTTGCCTGGCTTCACAACTGTAGAGCCATTTTCATAAACCAATGACAGCGTGTCTTTCAAATCGCTAATCGTGCCGTACAAATACAAGGAGTCCGCTTGCCCGTAAAAGGTATCCCGCTCTAAAAAATCGTTCTGGCGTGCAATCACGCGTTGACCAGCATCAAGTGCTGTCACTACTCGCTCGCCAACTTCCTCTCGGAACGTAGCTTGATCGCTGAAAACATAGTCAGCTCGGCTTGATAAATAGTTGGAATGCTCAAACGAGATAGGCTCTTTACTAAATTTACTTACCGCGTTCTTTGGAGGCACCCATCCTCCTTTGACAAACATCGTTGCTTGAAACTGCGACAAAACGTCTAGAATATTAGCTCGGACCCGAGTCCGAGCTAATTCAAAGAGCCTATAGTGAGCAACCAATGACAGAGTCCAGCCGTTGAGTTCGACCTCGTCGTCAGTGGATAGTGTTAAGCCCCACATCCATCTAGGAATTTCTATCGCATCAATCGTTTCTTCAAGAATTCTGTCGATAAGTTTTTGTTCAACGAGACCCTCCACACCAGCTCGGGCGTCCTCAACACTCCGGCAGGACCCTGAATAAAAAATCCTCAGCGGCAGCGCTGCGTCCATGTTGACTCGTTGCTTCGCAAGTTGAGAAGTATGCATTGTATGGTGATGCGTCCCACTCAGCCGATCCTTGATACCAAGGATTAACTCACTAGTGTGAAAAATTGTAGCCTGAGCTGGCAGAGCCTTGAGATTTTTCCAAACCCAGGGATAAAACCAGTGGTCGCGTAGCTGTGAAAATACTGGTATCTGTAACTTTTCAAACAAATTTTCGTCGTTTAACGACAACCCCAAAAAATGGCCCTGTTCACAATGTACAAACTCGTAGCGGGTTTTATGGATTGCTTCGACGAACTTAGCCAAATCCGATTGGCTCTGAATTGAATACACGTCAACCTGGTATCCCTCGAGCTCAAGGAACGCCTTCAATTGACGCGAGTTTGCTTTATGCGTCCCGGTATGGTCGACCGTGGCATTCATTAACAGAGCTACCCGTCCTGTACTACGCTGCATCAAGAACTTCCTCTAGGCGCTTTTCCCATGCTCTTGTCCATGCAAGAGAATCGAACAGGGCGCTACCCTCAATGTTAGAGCGCATAAAGTTGCGAATCTGGCTGATGTGCTCCGGACTCTCTGCGAGAGAACAGGCGATTTGTGAATACCCCCTCTCGTCGGGCGCGATGAGTGCCTTACCAAGTCCGGCGGCGGATAATAGGCTACCCGACACTCGGCCCGCGAAATTTTCTCCCTCCAACGCTAATACGGGCACTCCGGCCGCCAAGGCATCGGTGGTGGTGGTGTGTCCACCGTACGGCCAACTATCTAAACAAAGATCGATCTCGTGGAGCCTCTCGAGATGCTCAAAACGCCCTAACTTCGGAAGCCAGACGATTCTCTTGCTGTCTACACCAAGTTGGCGTGCGTACTGGATCAAATTTTTTATGGCTGGTAAGCCAGGGTGCAGGATGTGTAACTCACTGAAAGGGATTTCTCTTAGGATATGCATCCACACGTCCCACACGTCCATACTCAATTTATTAATATTATTAATCGATCCAAACCTAAAAGGCCGTCGTTTTGGGCTTTTAAACGGGCTCGCTTTGATGGACTTAGGTCCCACCCCCAGACTCAAAATCTCGTAGGACTTATGGTCGTTGACTTGGTACGTGCTGGGCATTTTAATAATTCGCTCAGGAATAACAGCATCCCGGGACTCAGGGAAGACGTAATGGTCAGCCACAATGTAGTCAACAAGCTCGCCACCATAAGACCCTGGCCAACCAAGATAACCAACCTGAACCGGCGCCGGCCTTTGACGAACGATTCCGAGTCGATTCGAGTGGGTAGGACCGTTCAACTCGATCAAAATATCGACGCCCCGATCCCTGATCAGTTTCGAAGCGTCCTGATCAGATAAGGATGCCACTGGCACAATCTCGTCGCAAAAACCTTCGAGTTGCACTCGAGTTAATGACTTATCGTCCCAACCATTATCGAAAAAAATAACGCGAAAACGATCTCTGTCATGATTTCTCCAACAACCCATCATTAGGTGCGCGGTGGGATGATCACGAAAATCCGCGGACAAGTAACCCAATGTAATTTTTCCGTCGAACCCCTTTTTGATCAACGGGCTCGCCCTTTTTTGCGCGCCGGGTCCGTATCGCCTTCGCATCATCGATCGAGTGACGCCAGTATTTATCGCGTTATCTCCACACCACAATAAATTTAGCCTCGCGCTTTCGCCCGTCACACCAAATTGACCACGCTCATATTGTTCTTTCATGAGAGAGGAATAGTGTCTTGCCTCTGACCAGAAACAGTACCTGTTTGACAGATCGTAAAGCCGCGAGACCATATCAAAACCATCAACCTTTGGATCAAAACATCGAAACATGTCCGGCAAGTGCCCAGAAACATCCTCATACTTTGCGAGCGTCGACAACAAATTAAGTCTCATCCTGACGGGTAGGTCAGCTCTCAACCCCTCGCGACAAACAGCGACACACTCCTCAATATTTCCTACTTGTCCATGGGCTGCGGCCTGGACCGACCAAGCAACACCCGGCTGCTGAGTTGGGAATCGATTGATCCTCAGGCGAGAAATCTCAATCGCCTTGACTGGGTCCGCGCCAAGAAGGTACAGACAAAACTCATCAATCGCGACGAGATCTTCTGTCGCTATCTGATCGTCATCCATCATCGTTAAACAGAGGTCATAAGCGTTGTTATTATTTTTTTGGTAGACGGTCGCAATATGGTCGAGTGTCTTCTTCGAAAAAAGTATCAAGTTCGCCTCTCTTTCGGTCTTCTAATACTTTTTGCATGCAAAAAAAAGGCCATCTTTCGATGGCCTTTTCCCTTAGGGTTAGAATTAACCCAGCAACGACAGCACCAACTGTCCAGACGCATTGGCCTGGGCAAGCATTGCCGTGGCCGCTTGTTGCATCACCTGAAGCTTCGCGAGATTCGCTGACTCAACCGCGTAATCGGCGTCTTCAATCCGTGAGCGAGCTGCCGACGTGTTTTCGACAACGTTCATCAGGTTATTGACCGTGTGTGTCAATCGATTCTCGATCGCACCAAGCTCACCACGCTGACTACTGATGTATTCGAGCGCGTTATCGATCGAGTTCAGCGCAGCCGTCGCGTCATCGACCGTACCTACTGACACAGTCGATAGACGGGCACCCGTTGCATTGGATGCGACACCCGTGGCTGAAAGCGTTCCCGCAATCTGCACATCCGCAAGATCAGCACCTGAAATGGCCAAAGTACTTTCTGAGCCAGTTGTTCCCGAAGCGTCTCGAATCGAAAGCGCTTGAGTGCTTTCATCATACGATGCCTCGACACCTACCGACGTAAGATCTGCCGTAATTTCAGCCGCCAGAGCGTTCATATCAGCAATGCCAGGGCTCGCGTCAGCACCTGACGCTGTGACTGAACCACCAAACGCCTGATCCGCAGCAGTACCACTCAGAGTCACCGTAGAGGCGCCCGCCTGATCAATCGCAAAGCTAAACTGGCCGTCTGCTATGCCGCCAGTGAATGAAAGCCCATGAGCCGCAAAAGCCTCATTCGCCTTAGCCACGACGCCGGATGCAAAGTCAGAGAAGGTCATGTTCTCTTCAGCGTCAAGATTTAGGCTGTAAGAGTACGTGTTTCCGTCTTTCTCTACTGTGAGCGACACCGCGTTGTCTACCGTATTCACACCACCATCGATCAGGTCATGCGAGATGTATCCATCAGTGTCATTCGGACGGATCCCCATCTCCTGGAAGGCAGTTGTGTCGTCGATGTCTGTGTCAAGCTCGGCACCGAACAATTTAGCTTCTGCCGCGTCGATTTCGATGACTTTACCGTACGCGTTCTCGACGGCCAGGTACTTCACTTGTTGACCAAACCCGGTGTTATCGCCGTGCGTGTAAGTCTTGACTGAAACAGCCAGGGCGTCGGTTCCAGCGAACTCACCCGACCGATTGATCTGGTGTTGCAATTCGAGAGCCACATCTTCGATCGACGCATAGAAACCCTCAGTTAGCGTGATCGCTGTCTTGTCTGTGCCGTCAATCGAGAACGTTATTACAGAGGCCGCAGTATCCAAATCGATACCACTCGATACCGCTCCAGCTGACGTCCACTCGCCCGCAACCGTACCAGTGTAGATTGTGTCCGCGAAAGCCATCATACGCGTGCCGTCGTCAGCGGTATAACCCTGCTCGTTGGTGAAGAAGGCATCCAGTAGCTCGGTGACATTATCCGACGAGCTAGCCACACCGTATGAGATGTCCCCGATACGTTCCGCGTTATCAGCCTTGCTCGCATGATACTCGTTAATCTCAAGCTCACCGGTAGAGTTGATGAAATTCGTAACGAAAGTACCGGCCGTTCCGGTCACACCCGCATCGAGCTCGGATACATGGAAGACTCCCTTGCCGGTCGGATCAAACTCTAGAAAACCGTCTTGGTCCATGCTGACAGAGATAGCGCCGGCGCCGAAGTTATCGTCCAAAGCCGTCTGCAACACAGCGACCGCTTCATCCATAGTGACTTCGGATGTGGTAGAAACCATGTCACGGATGTAAGAGATCAGCTCAATGTTTTTCCAGCCGCCGTCATTTAACCGCGCCGCGAAGCCCCAATCCTCTGCGGCAGCGTTTTCCCAAGGACGTGGATCCGTTAGTGAATCGACTGCGGACCAGTCTTGCTGATTGATCGTATTATCAATCGCTTCGTCGTCAGCCATGCCAAACAATGAGGCTAGGCCGGTCGTAGCAGTCATTGTTCCAGCCACAGAAATTTCTGATTCTGAGAACGTAACCTTGGCGTTCGTGCCGTCACCAGCGACTTTGATAGTCAACTCACCGTTTTCAGTGATTCCTACCGTCACTGCATCTTGGCCAGAGAAGTTTTCATCAAACTCGGCCTGCAACGCATTGACCAATTCGTAGGTCATCACATTATTGCGGTCATAAACCATATCGGAATCTTCGAGCTTGTCGTTGATATCGATCTCGGTCCACTCAGCATCGTCGTTGACTTTGACCTTGAAGGCTGCCTCAAGAACATCCGTAAAGTCGACGGTGATTATGTTTGAAGACGTATCGCCAGTAAGCGTTGAGTCAACATAGGTCGCCAAAAACGAACCGGCTGTTGCTTCGCCTGAAATATTACCGGCCTGGAGAGCGATTTTCGATGAATCTCCGTCAACATCTGCAAAGTTGATTGCACCATACTCGTTGACTGAAATGATCACGCGATTGTCACCCTGCAACCCCACTTCGGCATCTAACGCCGCTTGCACAGCTGTGAGGAACTGAGTTTTTGTCACCTTGTCTGATTCCGATGAGCTGTAGGTACTCGGATCATCAAGCGCGGCGCGAGTCACACCCAGTTCGGTCATCAACTGCTCGGTAAAATCGATGTCGACAAACTCACCGCGATCGTTTCGCACAGAAAACACCCTGTTTGCATGAGTGCTTAGATCGATCACGTTCTCTAGGTATCCCGCCGCATCATCAGCGATCAAGATCGAGGTCGCGTCCCCCGTGTCCTCGCCCGCGAAGGCTGCCGTTACCTGAGCCGCAGACTCAACTGAATCGTCTGCAGTCGGCAACGTCACTGTGCTGGTAACTCCATTCACCGTCACGTCAAATGTTTTGCCCGAATAATCAGCAGCATTCGTTGACATGCCGGTCAACACCAACTCGGCGCCTGCCGCCTCGTCAGCAAGACCATCAACGGTCTCGCCCATTGCGTTTGTTGCGACAGAAGACACACTGATACCCATGCGTTGATCCGCCTGGTCACCAATCTGAACATCAACAGCATACGAACCGTCAAGAATCGCGACGTTATTAAAACGAGTTGATGAAGAAATTCGATCAATCTCTGCCTTCAGTTGGGTTACCTCGTTGTCAAGAGACACTCGGTCTGAGTCTGACGCGGCTCCGCTGGACGCCTGAACAGCAAGCTCACGCATGCGCTGAAGCATATCAGTCACTTCCTGCATTGCGCCCTCGGCTGTTTGAGTGAGAGAGATACCATCGTTCGCGTTACGGATGGCCATGTTCAGACCCTTCACCTGCGACGTCATACGTGTAGAGATCGCAAGACCAGCAGCGTCATCAGCCGCGGTGTTGATCCGCTTACCTGAAGACAAACGCTCCATCGCGGTTGACATATCTCTGGTTGTTCCTGCCAATTGACGCTGCGCGTTGATTGACCCGATGCTTGTGTTTACGACTAGAGCCATTTTCTATCCCCTTTCTACGGACTGAACTCATTTCTTGGGAGGCAACAATCCTCCGCTTGAAGGTTATATCGGCAAGATGGCGGCAAGCTTTAGCCAAAAACGGATCTGGGCTGGCAAATTACTGTCACCTTATCTATCTGTTGGGAAAAAAGCTGCCGGATAAACGTTAAAACCACACCAAAACCGGCAGATTAGAGGCGAAAAAAAAGGGCCAGCGGCCCCTTATCTTGGTTACGTGTGCTTTTAGATAAGACCTTCGAGCAGGACGCCCTTCATTTGGTCGATGTTCCGCACGGCTCGCAATACCTCCTCCTGCGGAAGCTGACGGATGACCTCACCAGTCTCTTCACTCAGAACAGTCACGACCGGACGGTTGAGCGTTTCGTCAACCCTAAATCTGAGCGCAACGTCTTCCCGTTTTACGGTGTGGTTTAGGATATCGACAGCTTTTTGAAGCTCATGAACGATATCTCTCGGATCGACCTTTTCAACAACAGGTTTCTGATTTTTGGGCGCAACAGCTTCCTGGTTACGAACAGACGAGGTCTGAGTCGATAGCTCAATCGGTGCCAGTTTTGATGTAACGTCTGGTGATTCCAAGGAACACCTCCCAAAAACGCAAAGGGCAGCCATTTCTACCCGTCTAATCGAACTATCGGATAGTGATAACAGAACTTTAGATGTTTTTTAAGGATTAATTGTTCTTGTTAGTGAAAGGAAGGTTCTCAAGCTGGGTCTTTAGATATTCACGTGTGCTGTTCATTTGATCGACGAGAGACTCCATTGCAGCGAACTGTGCGACGTAGCGAGCCCTGATTGCTTCCATGCGAGAATCCAAATCCTCGAGCTCAATCGCAAACTGCGCAGATTTAGCTTCAGCATTATCTGTCACGGTACGAATCGGGCCACTCGATGAAATCAAATCGGTGATTTGTTTGGAGGCGTCGCCGGCCAAGCCGCGTGACGCAGTCCCGAACTCGGACTGATCTTCCGTGTCCGCAGAAAGCGCTGACACAACGTCACTGAACTTCGTCGATAACGCTGTCGCTAATGTTGACTCATCGATCTCGAGAGTTCCTGACCGCGTGATCGAGACACCGAGATCAGCAAAATAATTGATGTCCCCGGACGGGGTCGTCGACACGCTGGTGACCATCCGCCGCACCTGATCTCTTATGGAGCGAAAAGTTGAGTCGCCCGACAAAGATCCCGCCAGGTCCTCTTCTGAGCTATCTGTCGGCGTTTTCAACGTACTAAACACTGTCTGCACGTCATTGTAGACAGAGACGAGATTTCTGATCGATTCTTCTACCGGCGCCGTGTTGCGATCGATAGAAAACACCTCGGCACCAGCCATCTCAGTCTTCAGACTCAGGGTCACGCCATCTAAGATATCTGCGATGTCATTAGAGCTTCTTTGGAACTGCAAACCGTCGACGGTGACCAACGCATCCTGCGCGCCTCCGCCCAGTGCGGTATTGATAGACACATCCCCAGACGACGACGTGACAGTGAAGGCGTTGTCGGCACCGAGCTCACCCGAGACGACAATCTGGTAAGGATTCGGGTCAAGGCCCGTGTCGAACAACTGAGCTGTCAAGCCAAGGCCAGCCTCATTGAGCGCGTCAACAATTCGCTCTGGTGTCGGGTTATCGATATCAATGGTATTTGCGTCTGGAGATGAGACTGTAAGTGTGAGC
>ENA-OUOG01004604-OUOG01004604.1-marine-metagenome-genome-assembly--contig:-NODE-4604-length-11744-cov-17.036856_pt1 | contig 11744 bp, 12 predicted proteins | sample MGYA00248635_ERZ508505 | MGnify/ENA primary metagenome ERZ508505 (study PRJEB26176, sample SAMN06267871) | marine metagenome | isolation source: Saanich Inlet, British Columbia, Canada | place: Pacific...
ATCCGCCGCGATATCGGGGGGGACCGTCAGCGCATTGACCATGTGACTACCGATGTCTCGGATGTGACCTTCAAACATATCCTGCTGCCCGTCTGGCTGGCGGCCTATAAATATCGCGGCAAGAGCTTCCGCTTTGTCGTCAATGCCCAAACAGGCAAGGTCGAGGGCGAGCGCCCCTATTCCGCTATCAAAATCGCCTTTGCCATTCTTTGCGCGCTGATCGTGATCAGCATCGGGGCCTATCTCTATGCGCTCTATGGCGAAGGGGGCGGTGCAGCAACGGGATTTGCGCCGTCCACGGGCGGTTTGCCGATCAATAAATAAACCTGCCTGACAAAAGGACTGGCAGCGCGATGCATTCAGCGTTACTCCCTTGGTCCGGAAGACTTAAAAGGATCAAAAGATGCTGCTCTGCTGTGGTGAAGCCCTGATTGACATGTTGCCCCGCGAAACAACGCAAGGCGAACACGCCTTTGCGCCCTATAGCGGCGGCGCGGTGTTCAACACAGCCATTGCGGCAGGCCGTTTGGGCTTGCCCACGGGCATGTTCACGGGCCTTTCAACCGATCTGTTTGGCCAAAGACTGGCACAGGCGCTGGATGACAATGGCGTCTCCTGCGCGCTCAGCGCGCGATCGGACAGCCCTACAACATTGGCTTTCGTGACCCTGACCAATGGGCAGGCAAGCTATGCTTTCTATGATGAAAACACCGCAGGCCGGATGCTGTCGGAGGATGATCTGCCCGCCACATTGGCTGGGGTTGCAGCCCTGTTTTTCGGCGGTATCTCCTTGGTGGTGGAGCCCTGCGCCCGCGCCTATGAGGCGCTTTGTCTGCGCGCGGCCCCTGATCATCTGGTGATGATCGACCCGAATATCCGCACGGGCTTTATCCGCGATGAAGCTGTTTATCGCGCGCGGCTTGATAAGATGCTGGCGGTCAGTGACGTGGTCAAACTCTCGGATGAGGACCTCGCTTGGCTCGAAGGGCATGACGACCTTGAAAAAGGCGCGGCCTCGGTTCTGGCCAAGGGCGCAAAGCTGGCTTTGATCACGCAAGGGGCCGATGGCGTCACCGCTTATTGGGATGGCGGCAGCCTGTTCCAAAGCTCTGAGCGGGTCGAGGTTATCGATACCGTGGGGGCTGGCGACACATTCAATGCGGGCTTCCTTGCAGGGCTGTCGGATGCGGGCCTTCTGAGCAAAAATGCTGTGGCAGCAGGCCTGCCCGAGGATGCGCTGCGCGCGGCCTTGGCGCTTGGATCGAAGGCGGCGGCTGTGACGGTATCGCGCGCAGGTGCAAACCCGCCCCGCCGCGACGAGCTGGCATGAGAGCACTTATCCAACGCGTCACCCGCGCCTCGGTCGAGGTGGACGGCGCGCTGATCGGGCAGACGGGCGCGGGCCTGTTGATCCTTGTTTGCGCCATGCAGGGCGACACGCAGGACAAGGCGGATGCACTTGCCGCCAAGATCGCCAAATTGCGCATCTTCAAGGATGAGGCGGGCAAGATGAACCGCTCGCTTCTCGATAGTGGTGGCAGCGCGCTTGTGGTCAGCCAGTTCACGCTGGCCGCCGATACCCGCTCGGGCAACAGGCCCGGATTTTCCAGCGCCGCCGCCCCTGATGAAGGCCGCCGCCTTTATGAGCATTTCGCGGCCTCACTGGCGGCCCTCGGCATCCCTGTTGAGACAGGGCAATTCGGTGCAGATATGTCGGTCAGCCTTGTGAATGACGGACCAGTTACCATTTCGCTTGAAAATTAATCACTTCGCATAGCTACTGTGCATCGCGGTCTTGATTAATTCTTAACGCAGCGCCTCTGCTGGCAGCTTTCTTCAAATTCTGGCTCGATGATCTGCAGCAGACGCTTAAGGGCCAAATGGAAAAAGAGACCAGATTTTTCGATGAGATGTTCGGGCAAGGCGATGGCCCCCGATCCCCCTATCAATCCTATGATGCATGGTTCCATAACGAAGACATCAAAGAGCTGAAAAAGAAATCCTCCGAAGCCGAGAGTTTCTTTCGCCGCACAGGTATCACCTTCAATGTCTATGGGCAGGATCAGGCTGACGAGCGTTTGATCCCTTTTGACATTGTGCCGCGCATCATTTCAGGGCGGGAATGGTCACGGCTGGTGCGCGGCATCGAGCAACGCGTACGCGCCATCAATGCCTTTCTCTATGATATCTACCACCGCCAAGAGATCATCCGCGCAGGCCGCGTGCCTGCCAATCTAATCGCGCGCAACGAGGCCTTCCTGCCCGAGATGATCGGGGTCGAGCCGCCAGGCGGCATCTATACCCATATCGTTGGCATTGATCTGGTGCGCACAGGCGAGGATGAATTTTTCGTCCTTGAGGATAATGCACGCACCCCCTCGGGTGTCTCCTATATGCTGGAGAACCGCGAGACGATGCTGCAGATGTTCCCTGAACTGTTCAGCCGTGTCAAAGTCCGCCCTGTCTCGGATTACCCAACGAAATTGCGCCGCTCACTCGGGGCCTGCATGCCGATCAATGCCAGCGCCAACCGCTCGGTCGCCGTTCTCACCCCGGGCATTCATAACTCCGCCTATTTCGAGCATGCCTTCCTTGCCGATCACATGGGGGTTGAACTGGTCGAGGGCAGTGATCTGCGCGTGATGGATGGCAAAATCGCCATGCGCACCACCCGCGGCTACCGCCCGATTGATGTGATTTACCGCCGTGTCGATGATGATTTCTTGGACCCGCTCAACTTCAACCCCGACAGTCTTTTGGGGGTTCCGGGCATTATGGATGTCTATCGCGCGGGCGGGATCACGATTGCCAACGCACCTGGAACAGGCATCTCGGATGACAAGGCAATCTATAGCTATATGCCTGATATCGTTGAATTCTACACAGGCGAAAAGGCCATTTTGAAGAATGTGCCGACATGGCGATGTTCCGAGCCTGACGCGTTGGCCTATGTTTTGGATAATCTCTCGGAGCTCGTCGTCAAGGAAGTGCATGGCTCGGGCGGGTACGGCATGTTGGTAGGGCCTGCGGCCTCCAAGAAGGAACTGGCCGCCTTCCGCGCCAAGCTCAGCGCGCGGCCCGCAAATTACATCGCACAGCCCACGCTGGCCCTCTCGACCGTGCCGATCCTGACAAAGGCAGGGCTTGCCCCGCGCCATGTCGATCTGCGCCCCTTCGTGCTGGTCAGCCCGCAAGGTGTTGATATCACGCCAGGTGGATTGACGCGCGTTGCCCTCAAGAAAGGGTCTTTGGTTGTCAATTCCTCGCAAGGGGGCGGGACCAAGGACACTTGGGTTTTGGAGGAATAGGGGATGCTGGGAAAAACCGCAGGCGGCCTGTTCTGGATGTTCCGCCTTCTTGAGCGCTCCGAGAATACCGCGCGCCTGATTGAGGCGGGGTTTCGCATCGCACTTACGCGGCCCGATGGGGCGGATGATGAATGGGCAAGCGTGCTGCAAACCGCCGCTGCCGCCACCGCCTTTTATGAGCGTCATGAACAGCTTGAGGCAGGCAAAGTCATTGATTTTCTGCTGCGCGAGCCAAGCAACCCTTCCTCGGTGATGTCCTGCATCGCAGGCGCTCGGCAAAATGCGCGGCTGGTGCGCACCGCGCTGACCCGCGAGGTTTGGGAGGCCGTGAATGACAGCTATATGTCGCTGCGCGATGCCTTGGCCCGCCCTGTCGCGGAGCGCAACCTGCCCGAGGTTTTGGGCCTGATCCGCCAGAACTCGGCCCTTGTGCGCGGCGCGCTGCATGGCACGATGCTGCGCAATGACGTGTTCGATTTCGCCCGTATCGGCACCTTCCTTGAGCGCGCCGATAACACCGCACGTATTCTGGATGTGAAATATTATGTGCTGCTCCCCTCGGTAAACCAGATCGGCTCCAGCCTTGATAATGTGCAATGGGAAACGATCCTGCGTTCTGTGGCGGGGCAGCGCTCCTATGCGTGGCTCAATCAAGGCAAGGCCAATCCCAAGGGGATTGCCGATTTCCTGATCCTAGATGGCCGCATGCCACGCAGTTTAAAATTCTCGGTGGCGAAAATGGTCACCAATCTGAAATATCTCGAGATTGAATATGGCGACCGCCACCCCAGCCAAGGCATGGCCGAGGCTTTGGATGATAACCTGCAGCGGATCACGATTGATCAGGTCTTTGAGGAAGGCCTGCATGAATTCATCACGGATTTTCTGAAAGATCTGGCAGGTTTGGGCCTGCAGATCGAAACCGATTACCGCTTTTTGGGATAGGGAGGGACAGAAGATGCGCCTGAAAATCCTGCACACCACCACCTATGCGTTTGAGCGCCCCGTCAGCTATGGCTTGCAGCAATTGCGCCTGATCCCCAAAAGCCGCCATGGCCAAGATGTGATCAACTGGCGCATGAGCGTGGAAGGCGGAACGCCCGAGACCGAATTCACCGATCATCACAACAATACCGTGTCGCTGATTTCATTTGACCCCGAGGCAAGCGCGATTGTCGTGCATTGCGAAGGCGAGGTTGAGACCAGCGATCTGGCAGGTGTCGTCGGCAAGCATGGCGGGTTTGTCCCGCTCTGGCTGTTCCAGCGCTCCACCGATCTGACGCGGGCGGGCGCGAATGTGCGCGGCTTGGCCAAAGGCCTCAAGGATGAGTTCGACAATGAGCTGGAGCGTTTGCACGCCCTTTCGGCACGAATACTGCAAGATGTGAAATATGAGATAGGCACCACCCATGCCACCACCACCGCCGAAGAGGCGGTCGAGCAAGGCGCGGGCGTATGTCAGGATCATGCCCATATCTTTGTGGCCGCGGCCCGCGCGCTTGGGACACCTGCGCGCTATGTGTCGGGCTATTTGATGATGGAAGACCGCGTGCACCAAGATGCAAGCCATGCATGGGCCGAGGCCCATATCGAGGGGATTGGCTGGGTCGGATTTGATGTCTCGAACGGGATATCGCCCGATGAAAGATATGTCCGTGTTGCAACGGGGCTGGATTACACAGAGGCTGCACCCGTCTCGGGAGTGCGCTATGGATCAGGGACCGAGTCGATGAGCGTCGATATTCAGGTTCAACAACAATAAACCCTTGCCGGTGCAGGCTGCGCCGCAAAAGGCGTAAGGAAAAGCGACATGACCTATTGCGTTGGTCTCAAACTGGATAGCGGCTTGGTGATGATGTCTGACACACGCACCAATGCGGGCGTCGACAATATCAGTGTTTTTCGCAAGATGTTCCTTTGGGAAGAGGAAGGCGAGCGCTCCATCACCTTGATGACGGCGGGCAATCTGGCAACAACCCAAGCCGTTGTAAGCCTGATCAATGAGCGCAGCCGCGCGGCGGATGAACGTGGCATCTTATCGATCATGGAAGCGCCTTCGATGTTTCAGGTTGCCAAACTGCTTGGCGAAACCCTGCGCGAGGTGATCAAGAGCCAATCCGCCCCTGATGGCCCCGAGGCAGAGGCGACTTTTTCGGCAACGATGATCCTTGGCGGGCAGATCAAAGGCGGGGAGCCCTGCCTGTTCCTGATCTATCCCGAAGGAAATTTTGTGGAAGCCAGCGCGGATACGCCGTTTTTCCAGATTGGCGAGACGAAATATGGCAAGCCGATCCTTGTGCGCGCTTATGAGCCGGATATGAGTTTTGAGGATGCGGTAAAACTGCTGATGCTGAGCTTTGATTCCACCATCAAGGCCAATCTCTCGGTCGGGCTGCCGCTGGATTTGCACCTTTATAAACGCGAGACCTTCTCGCATGGACAGATCATCCGCATTGAACAGGGCGATCCTTTCTATGAGATGATTTCGAGCGGCTGGGGCGAGGCGCTGCGCGATGCCTTCCAGAAGTTGCCCCCCTATCGGCTGGACTGAACGCGCGCAGGGTGATGCGCGTTTTGCCGCCTCCGGCGGAAGTATTTTTCAAGCAAAGATGAAGTAGCGCGGGGGCCCGTTCGGGCTGCCGTCAGCAATGTGTGACGTCATGCCCGTAAAGCCATTCGAAACGATTGCTGGCGATATGGGGGGCAAAGCGGGCCGAGAGGCGCAGGGCGCTATGGGCTGCCAAGCGGTAAGGACCCGGGCGCAGGTGGTAATTTTCGGCATTTCGGGAGGCGGCCTCGACGATACGTGCGCAGCGGGGGCGGCGGGTTTGCTCAAACTGGGTGAGCGCTGCCGGTTGATCATCCGCTTGATCAAGGCATTGGGCGAGCACCCATGCATCTTCAAGCGCCATATTGGCCCCTTGGGCGAGGAAGGGCAGCGTTGGATGGGCCGCATCGCCAAGCAGCACGGCGTGACCATCCGCCCATGTTTTGGCAAGCGGGTGACGGTGAAGGCCCCAGAGATAGGTTTCTTCCACCTGATCCAGAAGGCTGCGAATCTCGGGGCAGAAATCCGTGAAGGCGCGGCGCAGATGGGCGGGATCATCGCGATGGTTCCAGCCCTCGGATGCCCAATTATCCCGCTCCTCGACCGCGACGATATTCACGAGGCTGCCATCCTTGATCGGGTAGCGCACCAGATGCCGACCCGGCCCCATGAACACATGGGCCTCAGGGGCAAGCTCAGACTTGGCGGGTACTGTAGCGCGCCACGCCACTTGGCCTGTGAAGAAGGGGCGGGATTTCGGGGCGAGCGCCGCGCGGGTTTTGGAATGAAGGCCATCTGCGCCGACCAGAAGGCCGATGGTTTCAGTTGTTCCATCCGCGAAACCGAGGGTTGTGCCGCCCTGCCCTGTCTCAACGGAGGTGACCGCGCGGCCAAGCTCGAATGTGACGCCAGCCGCTTTGGCCGCGTTGAGCAAAAGGGTGATGAGATCGGCGCGGTGGATGAAATAATAGGGGCGATCAGCGCGGGTGAGCGGGAGGTGGAAGACCTCCGCCCCTTTGCGGAAATCACGCAAGCGCACCGCCCTGCCGCGCGTTGCAGCCTGCACCACCGCATCGCCCAGACCCAAGGCTTTGAGCACGACAAACCCGTTGGGGCTGACTTGGATACCTGCACCGACCTCGGCGATCTCGGCGGCTTGTTCAATCACCCGCACCTGCGCGCCGCGTTGTGCAAGGGCAATAGACGCCGCCAGCCCGCCAATGCCGGCCCCCAAAATGGTGATCATATCTCCGCTCAGCATCTCGTATCCCCGATAACAAAAGGGCACCCTGAACGGATGCCCCTGAAGAAGTTCTGCCTGCCCGTAGCCGCGACCGATCATCGGCGCGGGCCACAGGATCAATCGTCGCGATGGACCTTTTCACGGCGCTCGTGACGCTCTTGTGCTTCAAGGGTCATCGTCGCGATGGGGCGCGCGTCCAGACGCTTGAGCGAGATCGGATCGCCCGTTTTCTCGCAATAGCCGTATTCGCCCTCATCAATACGGCGCAGCGCCGACTCGATCTTGGCAATCAATTTGCGCTGGCGGTCCCGAGTGCGCAATTCAAGTGCGCGGTCGGTTTCTTCGCTGGCCCGATCTGCCACGTCAGGGATATTTCTTGTCCCGTCCTGAAGGCCGACAACAGTCCCACGGCTTTCTTCAAGAAGGTCTTCTTTCCAAGCAGTTAGCTTGCGGCGGAAATATTCAAGTTGGCGCTCGTTCATGAATGGTTCGTCCTCGGCGGGACGATAGTCGTCAGCAAGAAAGTTCTCGGCTTTCATGTCGTTCCCCTCATTGATGTCGGGTGAACCCTGCAGGTCTGATACATGCCTGCAACCCGTCATTCGCGCCTCGCTTACAGCAAGCTGCGGGCCTTGTCACGTGCAGAGTGCCCCTATATTGCCTATGGACGTTCTGCGCGTCACGATTGAGTTGAAACAGGTCAAAACTTCGGGAGTTGCCATGAAATTCGACGGAACCGCCGACTATGTCGCAACCGAGGATTTGACCGTTGCGGTCAATGCCGCCGTCACCCTTGAGCGGCCCCTTTTGGTCAAAGGTGAGCCCGGAACCGGCAAAACCGAATTGGCGCGGCAAGTCTCGAAATCCTTGGGGCTTCCGATCATCGAATGGCATATCAAATCCACCACGCGCGCGCAGCAGGGCCTTTATGAATATGATGCGGTCAGCCGTTTGCGCGACAGCCAATTGGGCGATGAGCGCGTCAATGATGTGAAGAATTACATCAAACAGGGCAAGCTCTGGCAGGCCTTTGAGCAGCAGGGCAAATGCGTGTTGCTGATCGATGAGATCGACAAGGCCGATATCGAGTTTCCCAATGATCTGTTGCAGGAACTCGACCGGATGGAATTCTTTGTCTATGAAACCGGCGAGACCGTCCGCGCCACCACCCGCCCGATCATCATCATCACATCGAACAATGAAAAAGAGCTGCCCGATGCCTTTCTGCGGCGCTGCTTTTTCCACTATATCCGCTTTCCCGAAATGGATGTGATGAAAAAGATCGTCGAGGTCCATCACCCTGATATCAAAGCAGATTTGCTGACCACAGCGCTCACGCAATTCTACGAGATCCGCGAGCAACAAGGGTTGAAGAAAAAGCCCTCGACCTCGGAGGTGCTGGATTGGCTGAAGCTGCTTCTGGCCGAAGATCTTTCGCCTGAGGATTTGCAAAAAGATGCCGAGAATGCGCTCCCGAAACTGCATGGCGCGCTGTTGAAGAATGAACAGGATGTGGCTTTGTTCGAGCGCCTTGCCTTTCTGGCACGCCGCCAAGGGCGTTAGCGCAAGGCAGGGGCAAGGGCCACGCCGCCCCCCGCGCCCGCTGCACAGTGGCCGTCGAAAAAAGGCCAAAGGCGCGATCAAGTGCTTTACATGGGGCAGAATAAACTGCATTTTCTGGGCCAACTGGCACGAAGAGGCCAGGCTCTATTGGCCAGATCGAGGCAGGCTCATGACACCGGATTTTCGCATCCGCCCACTTGAGTTGGGCGATATGGCGCTATGGCAACCGCTTTGGCGGGACTATTTGTCATTCTACAAAGCCAATCTGAGCGATGCACAAATCGCCCTGACATTTTCGCGCTATTGCGACCCTGATCGCCAAGATATGAAGGCTTGGGTCGCGGTTGAGGGCGACGAAATCCTTGGTCTATGCCATGTGATTATCCATTCGCATGGCTGGCATGAGGCCTCTGTCACCTATTTGCAGGATTTGTTTACAGCCCAAGCCGCCCGTGGGCGCGGTGTTGCGCGGGGCTTGATCACCACAATTTATGAGGATGCCGATAAAGCGGGCAGACCTTCGGTTTACTGGATGACGCAAGAGGGAAATGCCACTGCGCGCGCACTGTATGATCGGATCGCGGTCAAGACCGAATTCATTAAATATGCGAGGGGCTGAGTAGTGTTCGTGCGTATTGTTTCGCTGTTATGTCTCATGGCTCTTGGCGCCTGTATGCCAGGCGCGCAAATCTCGGATGTGGCGGAACGCAGGGTCGTGGCCCTGCCCGATATCATGCCAAGCATGGCCAGTTTTGGCGCACCCACCCCAACGCCACCCTCCCGCTCGAATATCGCGATTGCCGAGGATATCCTCGACCTCAGCTTTGCTATGGAGACGGGGCGCCAACTCGAGACGATCTCGCGTTTTGAAGGGCCGATCAGCGTGACCATTGCACCGGGTGCGCCGGAAAACCTGTCGATTGATCTGGGGCGTCTGCTGGGGCGCATGCGCCGTGAAGCACGGATCGATATCTCGCAGGTTTCTTTCTCCTCCGAGCAAAATGCCTCGGTCACAATCGAGACATTGCCGCGCGCAAGGATGCAGCGCGTGGTGCCGCAAGCAGCCTGTTTCGTGGTGCCACGTATCTCCAGTTGGTCGGAATTCCGCAGCCAGCGCGGCCAGCGCAGTCTGGATTGGACCACCTTGCAAACCCGCGAGCGGGTTGCAGTTTTCATTCCCAATGATGTCAGCCCGCAAGAAATGCGCGATTGCCTGCATGAGGAAGTCAGCCAAGCCATCGGTCCCCTCAATGACCTCTACCGCCTGCCCGATAGCGTCTTTAATGACGACAATTTCAATGCGGTTCTGACGGGTTTCGATATGCTGGTGCTCAGGGTGTATAACTCGGATAGCCTACGCTCGGGCATGACCCGAGGCGAGGTTGCTGCCGCCCTTCCAAACCTGCTGGCGCGCTTCAACCCCAATGGTGCAGGCCGTGGCGGCGGCCCGAGCAGCGATACCCCCCGCGCATGGATCGACGCGATTGAAACGGCGCTTGGGGGCACTGCAAATGGCGCGCGCCGCATTGCCGCGGCACAACGCGCCGTCAGCATTGCCACGGAAGCAGGTTGGAACGACAACCGCACAGCCTTTGGCTATTTCGTGCTAGGACGGCTGAGTTTGGCCCGCGATGCCGAGGCCTCTTTCACCGCATTCCAAAGTGCTTCACGCATCTATTCCCAGCTTGATCCGCAATCGGTGCAACTGGCCCATGTGCGCATGCAATTGGCAGCTTTCGCGCTGAGCAATGGCGATGCCGAGGCCGCCTTGCAACTGACGGGGCGGGCCACACCTGTTGCGCGCCGCGCCGAGAATGCGGCCCTATTGTCGACCTTGTTGATGATGCGGGCCGAAGCTTTGGCGTTGTCAGGACGCGCCTCGGAGGCGCGAAGTGTACGGCTCGACTCTCTCGCTTGGGGTCGCTATGGGTTCGGCCGAGAGGCTGCGGTTGAAGAACGCTTGACCGAGATCGCCTCTCTCGCACCCGCTATCTGACACCGCCTTAGGCAGAGGTTTTCCATGATCCCCCTTCCCGCACTTATTGGTCTTGTCGTAGGGCTGGCCCTCGGCCTGTTCACCGCCTATCGCAAAAAGGGCAATAAACTCGACCTGCTGCATTATTCGGTTGTGATGGGGCTGATCGGCCTGACCTTGGGCTATTTCATCATGCTTGTGGTTCCCGCACCTGCGTGACAGGTTTGGGACTATGTTCCTGCCGTTTTTCGAAACTCTGCGATCTGCCAAAATTCCCGTAAGCCTGCGGGAATATCTGGCTTTTCTGGAAGGGGTTTCAAAAGGTCTGGTGACCTATGATCTTGACGGGTTCTATTACCTTGCCCGCACGGCCATGGTGAAGGATGAACGCCATCTGGATCGTTTTGACCGCGCCTTTGCCCATGCCTTCGCGGGGCTTGAGAAAATCACCCCCGAGCAAGTGCTGGAAGCGGCAGAAATTCCGCAAGACTGGTTGGAGAAACTGGCCGAGAAATTCCTATCCGAGGAAGAACGCGCCGAGATTGACGCGCTTGGCGGGTTTGACAAGCTGATGGAGACCTTGCGCGAAAGGCTCAAGGAACAAGATAGCCGCCACCAAGGGGGCAATAAATGGATCGGCACAGCGGGCACCTCGCCCTTCGGGGCCTTTGGCTTCAACCCTGAAGGGGTGCGCATCGGCCAGAATGGCAGCCGCCACCAGCGCGCAGTCAAGGTTTGGGACAAGCGCGATTTCAAGAACCTTGATGGCGATGTCGAGCTTGGCACCCGCAATATCAAGGTCGCGCTCAAGCGGCTGCGCCAATGGGCGCGCGACGGGGCGGAAGAGGAGCTGGACCTTGATGGCACGATCCGCGCCACCGCCGAGCAGGGATATCTTGATGTCAAAACGCGGCCCGAAAGACGCAATGCCGTCAAAGTGCTGCTTTTTCTTGATGTCGGTGGCTCAATGGACCCGCATATCAAATTAGTCGAGGAGTTGTTCTCGGCGGCGCGGGCGGAATTCAAACATCTAGAGCATTATTATTTCCACAATTGCCTCTATGAGGCCGTGTGGCGCGACAATCGTCGTCGCTGGACCGAGCAAAT